>Ga0164241_10001524_pt1 | contig 28185 bp, 32 predicted proteins | sample OricomyardsoilBY_FD_108780 | JGI IMG/M metagenome (GOLD analysis project Ga0164241, IMG submission 108780) | Backyard soil microbial communities from Emeryville, California, USA - Original compost - Back yard soil (BY) | ecosystem: Environmental > Terrestrial > Soil > Unclassified | place: USA... | reverse complement strand
CGGCTACGTCGACGACTACCCGGTCGAGCGCTACCTGCGCGACGCCCGCGTCACCACCCTCTACGAGGGCACCTCGCAGATCCAGAAGCTGATCATCGGCCGCGCCGCGACCGGGATCAACGCGATGCTCCCCTTCGAGGAGAGCTGACTTGGCCGGGATCGTCGAGGTCTCGGTCGACGACTCCCGCGTCGGCCTGCTGCGGCTCAACGATCCCGAGACCCGCAACTCGCTCTCGCAGGAGATGCGGGAGGGGATCCTCGCCGGCCTCGAGCGCTTCGACGCCGACCCCGAGGTCCGCTGCGTCGTCCTCGCCGGCTCCGAGAAGGTCTTCGCCTCCGGGGCCGACATCAGGGCCCTGGCCGCACGGGCGCTGGGGGAGCCCGCCGACGCTTCCGGGGTCGAGTTCTGGCGCCGGATCGCGGCGGTGCGGACGCCGCTGGTCGCCGCCGTCAGCGGCTACGCGCTGGGCGGCGGCTGCGAGCTGGCGCTGGCCTGCGACATGATCGTCGCCGACCAGAAGGCCCGCTTCGGCCAGCCGGAGATCACGCTCGGGATCATCCCCGGCGGCGGTGGCACCCAGCGCCTGACCCGCGCGATCGGCAAGCAGCGGGCGATGGAGTACATCCTCACCGGCCGCGTCTTCGACGCCGAGGTCGCGGCCTCCTGGGGCCTGGTCAACAAGGTCGTCAAGACCGGCAGGTCGACCGCCGAGGGAATCGCGTTCGCGCGCACGATCGCCGCGCGCCCGCCGATCGCGACCCGCCTTGCCAAGCGGGCCGTGCTCACCGCCCAGGAGGCCGGGCTCAGCGATGGCCTCGCCGCCGAGCGGGCGCTCTTCGACGAGGCGATGGCAACCGAGGACCGGGTGGAGGGCATGCAGGCCTTCCTGGAGAAGCGCGAGCCAGACTTCAGGGGCCGGTGACGGTCGCCCACATCGGCGTCCTCGGGGCCGGCACGATGGGTCGCGGCATCGCCCAGGTCGCCGCCCTCGGCGGCTTCGAGACCCGCCTCTACGACGCCTTCCCGGATGCGGCCACCGCTGCCGCGGCGAAGCTTCGCGAGGCCCTGGCCAAGGGCGCCGCTCGCGGGCGCTGGAGCGAGGCCGAGGCCGATGCGGCCGCGGACCGGATCGGGTCCGCGCTCGAGATCGACGAGCTCGAGGGCTGCGAGCTGGTGATCGAGGCCGCGCCGGAGAACCTGCGGCTGAAGCGGAAGCTGCTCGCCGCAGCGGCCGCGGCCTGCGGCGCGGAGACGATCCTCGCCAGCAACACCTCCTCGCTGCGGATCGCCGAGATCGCCGCCGCCCTCCCCGATCCCGAGCGCATGGTCGGGATGCACTTCTTCAACCCACCGGTGCTGATGAAGCTGGTCGAGGTGGTGGCGGCGGAGCGCTCCTCGGAGGCGGCGCTGGCGACGGCGACCGACGTCGCGCTGGCGATGGGCCGGACCCCGATCCGGGCCAGGGACACGCCCGGCTTCGTCGCCAACCGACTCGCCCGCCCCTTCTCGCTGGAGTCGCTGCGGATGCTCGGCGACGGCGTCGCCGACGTCGCCACGATCGACCGCGTCGTCCGCCTCGGCGGCGGCTTCCGCATGGGCCCGTTCGAGCTGATCGACCTGATCGGGCTCGACGTCAACCTGACGATCGCCCGCTCCTTCTTCGCCCAGGGCGGCGAGCCCGAGCGCTGGCGCCCGAGCCCGATCCAGGAACGGCTGGTCGCCGCAGGCAGGCTCGGGCGCAAGAGCGGCCAGGGCTACTACTCCTACCGCGACGGGGCCGGGCGCGAACCTGACCCCGAGCTTGGCATCGACGCGCCCACGCTCGACCCCGGGCAGCTGGCCTCGATCGACCCCGCCGCGGAGACGATCCTCCCCCGCCTCTTCGCCCAGATCGCCAACGAGGCGGCCTTCGCCCTGGACGAGGGCGTCGCCTCCCCCGCCGACATCGATACGGCAATGCGGCTCGGCCTCAACTGGCCCCTGGGCCCGCTCGGCATCGCCGACCTGATCGGCCCCGCCCGGGCGCTGGAGGTCCTCACCGCCCTGGAGGCGGAGCGCGGCGCGGCCTACCGCCCGGCCCCGCGCCTGCGCGCCGCAGCGGAGACCGGCGGCTCCCTGTGAGCGGCGCGCGCAAGCCGGCGACGGCCCTGACCGCCCGCCGCAACCGCGAGGCCACCGCCTCGCTGCCGTTCGCGAACGAGGAGGACTTCGCCGAGGCGACCCGCGGGCTGGTCGCGCCCTTCGCCCCGGCGACGGTCGCCGGGCCTAGCACGACCCCGGTCTGGGACATGGAGTCCTACGACTTCCTCGAGGGCGAGCCGCCGGACACGGTCAACCCCAGCCTCTGGCGCCAGAGCAGGCTGAACCGGATCGCCGGCCTCTTCGAGATCGCCCCCGGCTTCTACCAGCTGCGCGGATTCGACCTCTCGAACATGCACGTGATCGAGGGCGAGCGGGGGATCGTCGTAATCGACCCGCTGATCTCGGCCGAGACCGCCGCCGCCGCGCTCGCCCTCTACCGCGAGCACCGCGGCGAGCGGCCGGTCACCGGGCTGATCTACACGCACAGCCACATCGACCACTTCGGCGGCGCCAAGGGAATCGTCTCGTCGGAGGAGGTCGAGGAGCGCGGGATCCCCGTCCTCGCCCCCGCCGGCTTCCTCCACCACGCGATCAGCGAGAACGTCTTCGCCGGCACGGCGATGGGGCGCCGCGCCGCCTTCATGTACGGGGCCAAGCTCGACCGCGGCGCCGACGGCCAGGTCGGCGCCGGGCTCGGGCAGACCACCTCGCTCGGCACCGTGACCCTGATCCCGCCCAACCTCGACGTCGCCGCGACCGGCCAGGAGGAGACGATCGACGGCGTGCGGATCGTCTTCCAGCTGACGCCCGGCACCGAGGCCCCCGCGGAGATGAACTTCCACTTCCCCGACCAGCGCGTCCTCTGCGTCGCCGAGAACGCCACCCACACGATGCACAACATCCTCACCCCGCGCGGGGCGCTGGTCCGCGACCCGCACGTCTGGGCGCACTACCTGGACGAGTCGATCGAGCTCTTCGGCGCCGACTCCGACGTCCTCTTCGCCGGCCATCACTGGCCCCGTTGGGGCAGCGAGCGGATCGTCGACTACCTGAAGAAACAGCGCGACCTCTACGCCTACCTGCACGACCAGACCCTGCGGCTGATCAACAAGGGCCTGACCGGGCGCGAGATCGCCGAGCAGGTCGAGCTGCCGCCGAGCCTCGCCGCGGAGTGGCACTGCCGCGGCTACTACGGCTCGGTCAGCCACAACGTCAAGGCCGTCTACCAGCGCTACATGGGCTGGTTCGACGGCAACCCAGCTCACCTCTGGGAGCACCCGCCGGTCGAGTCGGCGCAGCGTTATCTCGAGTTCATGGGCGGCGCCGAGGCCGTCCTCCCCCGCGCCCGGCAATCCTTCGAGGAGGGCGACTACCGCTGGGTGGCCGAGGTCGTCAACCACGTCGTCTTCGCCGAGCCCGACAACGCCGCCGCCCGCGAGCTCCAAGCCGATGCGCTCGAGCAGCTGGGCTACGGAGCCGAGAACGCGACCTGGCGCAACTTCTTCCTGATGGGCGCCCAGGAGCTGCGCCAGGGCATCTCCGGCACCCCCACCGACACCGCAGCGCCCGACATCCTCGCCCAGCTCTCGGTCGAGCAGATCCTCGACGCGATGGCGATCCGCCTCGACGGCCCGCGCGCTTGGAACCGGAAGCTGACGATCAACTGGGAGGTCACCGATCCCGACGAGAGCCACCTGCTGGAAGTCGAGAACGGCGTCCTCAACCACCGCCCCGACCGCCATCGCCCGGAGGCCGACGCGACCCTGAGGATCGAGCGCCGGGCGCTGAACGAGATGCTCGGCAAAACCGCCGACCTCGCCGAGCTGGCGGCGAGCGGACGCCTGCGGGTCGAGGGCGACGGCGCCAAGCTGGGCGAGCTGCTCGGTCTGCTCGACGAGCCGGACCCCGGATTCGCGATCGTGACGCCCCGGCGATGACCGCGATCGCCACCGCCCTCGCGGCCAAGCAGCTTCCAGCCGAGGCCGTGCTCAACCACCTCGCCGGCGGCGGCGACGCGATCGTCGGGCTCGGCAACGGCGAGCCGAAGACGGTGATCGACGCGATCGAAGCCGGCGCCGACGGGCTCGAGGACGTGCGCCTGCATCAGATGCTGCCGCTGCGCGACCGCCCCTACATCGAGGGCGAGATCGCGGGCCTGCGCCACGTCTCCTGGTTCCTCTCCCCGCACAGCAAAGCCGCCTTCCACCGTGGCGACTGCGACCTGGTGCCGAACAACTTCAGCGAGATGCCGGCGCTGATGCGCCGCACCGTCCGCAATCCCGTCGTCCTCACCGCCGTCTCCCCGCCCGACGAGCACGGCTACTTCTCGCTCGGCTGCCACGCCGAGTACGTGGCGCCGATGATCGGCGAGCTGCCGTTCTTCCTCGAGGTCAACGCGCAGATGCCGCGCACCTTCGGCGAGAACCAGATCCACGTCAGCCAGATCCTCGGCTGGTGCGAGGCCGACTACCCGCTGGTCGAGCTGCCGCCGCGCCAGGGCCGCGATGCCGACCGCCGCATCGCCGAGCTGGTCGCCGAGCGCATCCCCGACGGCGCCACGCTCCAGGCCGGGATCGGCGCCGTCCCCGACATGGTCCTCTCCCTGCTCGCCGACCACCGCGATCTCGGCGTCCACACCGAGCTGCTCTCCACCGGCTTCGTCGACCTGGTCGAGAACGGCGCGATCACCGGCACCCGCAAGCGCACCCACCGCAACAAGCTGATCACCACCACCGCGCTCGGCAACCGCCGCCTCTACGACTTCGTCGCCGACAACCCCGGGGTCGAGTTCTGGCCGGTCGACGAAACCAACGACCCGGCGCTCGTCTCCCGGGAGCCGAACTTCACCGCGATCAACGCGACGATCGAGGTCGACTTCCTCGGCCAGTGCGCCTCCGAGAGCCTCGGCAGCGACTACTGGTCCTCCTCCGGCGGCCAGCCCGACTTCGCCCGCGGCGCCGTCCTCTCCGAGGGCGGCCAGGCCTTCATCGTCCTGCACTCGACCACCGGCGACGAAGAAACCTCGCGGATCGTCCCCCACCTGCACCCCGGCGCCGCCGTCACCACCTTCAAGAACGTCGTCGACCGCGTCGTCACCGAGCACGGCGTCGCCGAGCTGCGCGGCAGCTCGATCGCCGAGCGCAGCCGCCGCCTGATCGCCATCGCCCACCCCAAGTTCCGCGACGAGCTGACCGCGGCGGCGCGGGAGTGCGGCTACCTGACTTAGTCAGTCGCCGCGCAGCTCGAACATCAATTCGTCCGGGTAGCACCAGCTCCAGCTCTCGCCGGGCTCGGCCGAGCGGATGATCGGGTGGCGGGTCGCCTCGTAGTGGGCGGTGGCGTGCTTGCCGATCGAGTTGTCGCAGCAGCCGACGTGGCCGCAGCTCTGGCACATCCGCAGGTGCACCCAGCGCATCCCCTTGGCCAGGCACTCCTCGCAGCCGTCCACCTCGTCCGGGAGATCGAGAATCTCCACCGAGTCGAGGTGTGCGCACTCGGGCATCAGAGAAGAAAGAGTAGAGCCCAGACGACGGCGGCCAGCAGCGAGACGGCGATCAGCCGCACGCCCAGCTCACGATCCTTGGGGAACTCGACCGCGCCGAGCAGAACCCCGACCGGGGGAAAGAGGACGGCGAGGATGAACGGGAAGTATTCGCTGAGGCGCTCGCCCATCGCCCCACCCTAGCCCCGACCGGGCTAGGGAGTCGGGGCGATCTCGATCGGCTCGCCGCCGGGCATCCAGTGCGCCTCGACCGGAGGCGGGCTGTCGCGCAGGTAGCGCTCGGCGTCGAGCGCGCCCATGCAGCCGGTGCCGGCGGCGGTGACCGCCTGGCGGTAGGTGTGGTCGACGACGTCGCCGACGGCGAGGACGCCGGCCAGGTTGGTCCTGGTCGAGCCGGGCTCGGTGACGATGTAGCCGTCCTCGTCGGTCTCGACCTGACCGCTGACGATCTCCGATTTGGGGATGTGGCCGATCGCGACGAAGGCGCCCGCGGCCTCGATCTCCTCCTCGGCGCCGGTCTCGGCGTGGCGGAGGCGGATCACCGCCAGTTTTCCATCGTCTCCGGCGACGAACTCCTCCGGCACGAACGGCGTCTTCAGGTCGATGTTGTCCTGTTCGCGGGCGCGCTCGAACATGATCTTGGAGGCGCGGAACTCGTCGCGGCGGTTGACGATCGTCAGCTTGCTGGCGTACTTGGAGATGAAGATCGAGTCCTCCATCGCCGAGTCGCCGCCGCCGATCACGATCACCGGCTGGTCTTTGAAGAAGGCGCCGTCGCAGACGCCGCAGGTGGAGACGCCGCGGCCGCCGAGCTCCATCTCGCCCGGGAGCCCGAGCCGTTTCGGCTCCGCCCCCATCGCCAGGATCACGGTCTTGGCCCGGTGCTCCTCGTCGCCGAGGAAGACCTTCTGGACGCCGCCGTCGGAGAGCTCGACCCGGTCGACGTCGTCGGTGACGAAGCGGGTCCCGAAGCGCTCGGCCTGAGCGCGGAACTGGCTCATCATCTCCGGGCCCATGATCCCCTCGGGGTAGCCCGGGTAGTTCTCGACGTCGGTCGTGTTCTGCAGCTGCCCGCCCCACTGGAAGCCCTCGAAGACCAGCGGCTCGAGGTTGGCCCGGGCCGTGTAGAGGGCCGCCGTGTAGCCGGCCGGCCCCCCGCCGATGATGATCACGTTCTCGATTTTCTTCGAATCAGCCATTTATTTCCGCCTGGAGTCTATTACTTTACTTTTTATAGTAGCCCCCTCGGCGATCCATCGCAAACCCACCGATGGCCGGCTCGAGGTCCGATTCCGCGTTGCCGCCGCGCGTCACCGGCAGCCCCTCATGTTCCCAGCGATGGACCGTCTTGCGGAGCTGGATGAAGGCGATTATGCCGGGTGGGATCGGCATCCAGAAGGCAACCAGGCGGAAGACCAGCACTGCCGGGAAGACGGCGGTCTCGGGGATGCCGAAGAGGACGAAGGCGCCGATCATGCCGGCGTCGACCGCGCCCACCCCCGCCGGCGCCAGCGGGAAGAGGTTGGCGACCATGCCGAGGAAGAAGCCCTGGACCACCACCGCCAGCGGCACCTGGACGCCGAAGGCGTGGAAGGAGGCCCAGAGCACGCCGATGCTGGCGGCCCAGAAGCCGGCGGCGCCGAGCACTGCGAGGCCGCCGCGCGAGGGGTGAGCGAAGAGCCCGAGCGCGAAGCGGAAGCCCTCGCCGACCGTGGCCGGGACCTTGGCGGCGCTCTCGAGGAAGGACCGCGCCTTCTCGCCGTGCGCGTAGGGGGCCAGCCGGCGCTCGAGGTCGGGCGGGATCAGGGCGATCAGGATCGCGATCAGGATCAACAGCCCGGCGACGGCGGCGGGGACGATCGTCAGCTCGACCGAGTCCTTGCCCTCCAGCACCCCGGTCCGCAGCAGCACCCCGAAAGCGATCAGCGCCAGCGGGTAGAAGGCGTAGTGCAGGGTGATGAAGGCGACCATCCGCCTGGCGACGTCGCGGCGCCGCATCCCCGCCTTGCGCAGCGCCCAGTAGGTGAGCGCGATGCCGCCGGCGCCGCCGGCCGAGAACAGCAGCGTCGCCGCCACCCCGGCCATGTTGATCTCGTAGGTCTCCGCCCACTTCAGCCGCAGCGCGTCGCCCCCGACCACCGCCTTGAAGAGGGCGATGTAGGTGGCGTAGGCGACGACGTTGAAGCCGATCGCGACGGCGATCCAGAGCGGGTCCGCCTCGTCGAGCCGGCTCAGCGCGTCGCCGAGGCCGACCAGCTTCGGGAAGAGGAAGTAGATGCAACCGAGCAGGACGAAGACGACGAGGACCGTCTGCACCAGGCGACGCGTGGTGAAGAGCGGCATCTCGACGGCGCCGTTGCCGTTCGCCGAGTCCTCTCCAGACACCAGAGGGACGCTACCCGCTCGCCAGGCGCTCCAATCGGCGCAGGCCGCCGTTGACGGCATCCACCAGCGGCTCGGCCAGCGGCTCGCCGCGCCTGACCAGGACCACCAGCAGAGCCCCGGCGATGAGATCGGTGACGTAATGCTCGCCGAGATAGACGAGCGCGAAGCCGAGCGTGCCCGCGTAGCCCCAGCCGATCGCCCCCTCGACCTTGCCGGCCTCGGCCAGCGCGAGCGCGGCGACGAGCGAGGTGGCGAAGTGCAGCGAGGGCATCGCCGCCCAGGGGTTGCCGCCCAGCGCCTCGTACATCCTCGGCCAGGCCGGTCCCCAGGTCCGTTCGCCGACCTCGACCATGATCCGCCGCACCTCTTCCTCGGTCACGCCCTCGGCCGAGGACCACCACGGCGGCGCCGTCGGCACCGCGAAGTAGACGGCGCAGCCGAGGTCGAATACGGCGGCCATCTGGCGGGCGGCGCGGGGGAAGCGGTCGTTGTCGCGGGCGAGGATCAGGGCCAGAGCCAGATAGGGCTCGAGGAACCAGATCCAGTGGGTCCAGGCGAGGAAGCGATCGATCGCGCCGACCCGCGGCATCCGGGCGAGCGCCCGCTGCAGCCGCACGTTGGGCAGGGTGCCGCCCCCGAGCGCGCGGTCGCTCGCGATCGGGTAGCGGCTGCGGAGGCGGGCGCGGAGGCGCTCCGGGTCGTCGTAGGGGATCTCGTGGACCATGATGAAGGCCCACATCTGCATCACGTAGAGGGCGACGTCGCGCTTCTTCGAGCGCGGGTAGAGGACGGCGAGGGCGAGCGGTCCGCCGGCGCAGGCGGCGACGGTCACCGGCGCCGGAATCCGCAGGCGGCGGCGCAGCAGCGGCACCGCGATCGCGGCGGCGACGACGCCCCCCGCCCCGGCCCGCACCGCAAGTCGCAGCGCGGGTGATGGCCGGTGGCGCTTCTTCATAAGGCGGGCGAGTATAGGTAGGCCCTCTGAACGGGAGCAACGGCGCGCCGGCCCGCGTGATTAGAATGGCCGCGCTTTGGCGCCGCACTCCCCTGGCACTGACCAGATCTCCACCTTGCTCACGATCGGCTTCGTCGCCGCGGCCATCGTGATCGTCGCGATCAACGTCGCGCTGTTCGTCGCCGTGCGCAAATACCGCGCCGAGCGGGGCACCGCTCCCGCCACCGCCGGCGGCGGCCGCCGGGTCCAGTTCCGGGTCGGCGCCGCCCTCACCCTCTTCGCCGCCGCAATCTTCGTCGTCAGCGTCGTCTTCACCGGCAAGGCCAGGGAGACCCCCGCCTCCGGCGCCGCCGGCCTGGCCGCCGCCAAGAGCGAGCCGCTGACGATCAAGGCGACCGGCCAGCAGTGGCTCTGGCGCTACGACTACCCCAACGGCTCCTTCTCCTATTACAAGCTGGTGGTCCCGGTCGACACCGCGGTCAAGCTGGAACTGCTCTCCACCGACGTCGTCCACACCTGGGACGTCCCCGCGCTCTCCGGCAAGCGCGACGCGGTTCCCGGCAAGACCAACAAGGTCGTCTTCCGCGCCGACGAGGAGGGCGTCTACGAGGGCCAGTCGGCGTCGCTCTCGGGTCAGGCCTATGCCTCGATGCGAACCGCGGTCGAGGCCGTTTCGCCGCAGGCCTACGAGGACTTCCTCAAACAGCAGAAGAGCGACATCGAGACCGCCCAGGACCGGGTCGTCGGCCTGATCGAAAACGGAGAAGTGCCATGAGCGAGAAACCGCGTCCCGAGCTAGTCATCGACGGGCTGCCGGGCAAGTCGCGGCCGCGCTGGATCGAGCTGGCCACCAGCGCCGACCACAAGGACCTCGGCCGCATCTTGATCAGCGGCTCGCTCGGCTTCCTCTTCATCGCCCTGGTCGAGCTGCTGCTGATGCGGCTGCAGCTGGCGATCCCGGAGAACACCTTCCTCTCGCCGGTGACCTTCAACCGGATGCTCTCCCTCTACGGCGCCAGCGCCGTCTTCCTCTTCGCGATCCCACTCGCGCTCGGCTTCTTCTACTACGTGGCACCGCTGCAGATCGGCGCCCGCGGCACCGCCCTGCCCCGCCTCGGCCAGATCGGCGTCGCCCTCTGGGCCGCCGGCGCGACGGTGCTCTACGCCGGCTTCCTCTTCACCCCCTCGGAGGCCGGGGTCAATCCCCTCGCCCCCCTGACCGAGGTCGCCTTCCTCTCCAGCAACGGCGTCGACGCCTGGGCCGCCGCTACCGGCCTCTGCACGCTCGGCTTCGTCTTCCTCGCGATCGACCTGCTCACCACCCTGCGCAAGACGCGGGCGCCGGGCATGGCCTGGCGCCGGGTACCGGTCTTCTCCTGGGCCGCCACCATCAGCTGCTGGCTGCTGCTGACGATCGGTCCGGTCCTGCTGGCGGCGCTGACGATGCTGATGATCGACCGCAACTACGACGGCATCTTCTTCGCCGACGGCTCCGGCGGCGCGCCGCTGCTGTGGCAGCACCTGAGCTGGATCTTCTTCTCCGGCTCCTACATGCTGATCCTGATCTTCGCCTTCGCCGCGATCGCCGAAATCGTCGCCGCCTTCTCCGGCAGGCCGCTGCTCAACCGCGGCGTCGTCATGGGCTCGCTGGTGGCGATCGCCGTGCTCGGCACCCTCGCCTGGATGCAGAACATGCTGACGGCGCCGATCGGCATCGGCTGGATGTACTTCGCGATGCTGATGTCGCTGGCCCTGATCGTCCCCTTCGGGCTGATCGTCTTCAACCTGATCGCGACGATGACCGGCGGCGCGCTGCGGATGCGGGCGCCGCTGCTGTTCGCGGTCGGCGCGATCTCCTCGATCTCGATCGGCCTCGGTGCCGAGATCGAGCACTCGATGGTGGCCGCCGCCTGGCAGCTCAAGAACACGACCGACGCCACCGCCGCCACCCACTTCGCCCTGGTCGGCGGCGCCGTCTTCGGCGGCTTCGCCGCGCTCCACTTCTGGTTCCCGAAGATGACCGGACGGACGATGGGCGAGAGCCTCGCCCGCATCTCCTTCTGGACGCTGGTCGCCGGCCTGCTGCTCGCCTTCGTGCCGCTGTTCTTCGCCGGCGCCGGGCACGGCCAGGTGATCGACGCCTACAAGTTCTACGGCGACACCGGCGTCGACGCCTACAACCTGATCGCCTCGATCGGCACCCTGGTCCTCGCCGCCGGCATCGTGATGACGCTGGTCAACGCGATCTCCAGCCGCGCCAACGGCCCCGATGCGGGTCATGACCCGTGGGGCGGCGACTCGCTCGAGTGGCTGGCCCTCTCGCCGCCGGAGCCGCACAACTTCGACGTCCTGCCCGACGTCCGCAGCGCCCACCCGATGCGTGACATCCGCGATGCGATCGCCCATCGTCACGATCGCGACAGCGACGCACCGGCTCGCGAGCGCCAGCCGGTAGCCTGACCGGCATGGAAGCCGGCGCCGGCGCGCAGACCGCGCCCACCCCGACGGCAGCCGCGCCTGCCCCGCGCTCCGCCGCGATCACGGTGGTCCGCGACTACCTGACGCTGACCAAGCCGAAAGTGCAGTCGCTGCTGCTGTTCACGACGGTGACGACGATGTACGTGGCCGGCGACCCCTCGCTCGGCCTGATCCTCCTCACCTGCCTCGGCGGCGCTCTCTCGGCCGGCGGCGCCGGCGCGATCAACCACGCCGTCGACCGCGACATCGACCGCACCATGGCCCGCACCGCCAACCGCCCGGTCGCCTCCGGCCGGGTCTCCGCCCGCGCCGCGATCGCCTTCGGCACCCTGCTCGGCTGCGCCTCTTTCGTCCTCCTGGCGCTGACCGTCAACCCGCTGGCGGCCGCCCTCTCGCTCTCCGGCCTGTTCGGCTACGTCTTCGTCTACACGCTCTGGCTCAAGCGCACGACGCCGCAGAACATCGTCATCGGCGGCGCCGCCGGGGCGGTGCCGCCGCTGGTCGCCTGGGCGGCGGTCACCGGCGAGCTCAGCGGCATGGCCTTCTACCTCTTCGCGATCGTCTTCTTCTGGACCCCGCCGCACTTCTGGGCGCTCTCGCTGCTGATGAAGGACGAGTACGCCAAGGCCGGGATCCCGATGCTGCCGGTGGTGCGGGGAGAGGACGAGACCCGCCGCCAGATCCTCCTCTACACCGTCCTCCTCTACGCCGTCACCCAGCTCCCCTTCTGCGCCGGCGGCCTCGGCGTCGCCTACCTGATCCCCTCGATGGGGCTCGGCGCCGTCTTCATCTACTTCTCGACCAAGCTCCTGCGCACCAAAGAACGCGCCTGGGCCCTCCGCACCTACCTCTTCTCGCTCGCCTATCTGGCCCTGCTGTTCCTGGCCATGGCGATCGACGCTCAGCTCTAGCCGGGCGATTCAGGGTTGGCGGGGAGGGGATGGGTGTCCCTTCCGCTTGCTGGGATTTTCGCCGGGCGCGTCGCCTCTCTCGCTGACTGGCAGCGGCGAAAATCGGGACGCCGCGCGCTCCAGGGACACCCAACCCCTCCTCACGAAGCCTCGCCGCCTGGAGTGGAAGCGGCTTTCGTGAAGCCGAGGATGCATAAGAGATAGGCGACTCTCGCATCGGTCAGCAGGGCTTTTCTTGAGAGCCGGCGCTGGTTCGGAGGCCCGGGGGACCCTGTTCCGGGGGCTTCTGGACATGCGCTTGAGCCCTGAGGGCTCGCTCCAGCTGCGCGACGGCCTCCGGAGCAGGGTCCCCCGGGCCTCCCTACCGCCCATGCCCTTGATAGAAATCCCAGTCGTGGATCGCGAGACCGCACGCAAGAACATGGGCGCCGGCCTGGTTGCCGGCGCTTTCGCCGCCGTCATCTTTGCGCTCTGCTTCGTCGCCGCCTTCCTCTACATCGCCCAGTAAGACGATGAGCGAGCCCCGACACATCCCCGAGCCCGGCGAGATGGTCTACGCGCCGAAGCCGTCCTGGGCGCCCATCTTCTTCGCCATCGGCGTCCTCGGCCTCGTCTGCGGCACCTTCGCCTCCGGCTTCATCTTCGCGCCCTACATCTACGCGATCGTCGGCGCCGTCCTCGCCCTCGCGGCCCTCCGCAGCCTCGTCCGCGGCGCCATCCGCGACTACTTCCGCCTCCCCCGCAGGCAGCGCGTCCGCCACGCTGCCCTGCCGGTCGAGACCATCACCGCCCCGCCCAAGTCCTAGCGGCGCCTGCCGGCCTCAGTCCTCTAGTCAGGCGTCATCCCAGAGGTGGCGCCCTCGGTGGTCCAGACGCGGACGATGTCGCGCATCGACAACACGCCCACCGGCTCGGCGTCGTCGAAGACGACCAGGTGGCGGACGCCGCGGCGAGACATCTCAGCGGCGGCGCGCTCCAGGCTCCAGTCCGGAGCGGCGGCGATCACGCCCTCGCTCATGTGGTCGCCGACCAGCTCGACGTCGGGATCCTCCCCGCCGCCGACCGAGATCAACAGGTCGCGCTCGGTGACGATTCCCGGCGACGGCGAGTCGGCGTCGCTGACCAAAGCGGCGCCCGTCCCCTTCTCGACCATCTTCGCGGCGGCCTCCCGCAACGTGTGGGAAGGGCCCACCGTCAGCGACACCTCCGACATCCCGTCCTTCACCTGCATCCGGTCCCCCTTCTCGACAGCCCGACGAAGTTAGTGCGAATCGCCGCAAGACTACTCCAATCCGACCACCCCACAGCACGCTTTCGCGCGGCCTCGACATATAGACTCCGGCCCGCAGTCAGCCGTATGCACAACCCCTCTCAACTCATCCGCCCGCTGCTCGTCCTCGCCGCCCTTGCGGGCGTCGTCGTTGCCGCGTCCGGGTGCGGCACGACCAGCGCCGACGAGACCCGCGGCCGCGTCCTCTTCGTGCAGAAGTGCGGCACCTGCCACACCATGGCCCAGGCGGGAACCACCGCCCAGATCGGCCCCGACCTCGACGACGCCTTCGCCTCGGCGCGCGAATCGGGCCAGAACGGCGACACGATCGAAGGGATCGTCAAGGCCCAGGTCGAGTACCCGCGGCCCAGCAACGACAACCCCGCCGTCTCGATGCCAGCCGAGATCGTCACCGGCCAGGACCTCGACGACGTCGCCGCCTACATCGGCATGTACGCCGGCGTGCCCGGCGCCGCGCCGCCGCAAGTGCCCGGCGGTCCGGGTGCCCAGGTCTTCGCCAACAACGGCTGTGGCGGCTGCCACACCCTCGCCGCCGCCAAATCGGGTGGCGTGACCGGCCCCAACCTCGACGAAGTCCTGCCCGGCCAGAGCCTGGCGACGATCCACGAGGACATCGCCGATCCGAACAAGGTCATCGCCAAGGGCTACCCCGCCAACGTGATGCCGGCGAACTACGAGGACACGCTGTCGCCGAAAGAACTCGAAGACCTCGTCCAGTACCTGTTCGAAGAGACGAACGGCGGCAAGGGACCCGCGAAGCCCGCCGGTTCGAGCTCCCAGGGCTGAGCCGGCCGCGGCGCCGGCCGCTGCCATCATCCCGACCTGATGCGGCAACGCCTCCGAGACCGCCTCGAGATCTCCCCGCAGCGCTACGCGCAGGTCACGGCAGTCGCGCTGGCGGCCCTGGCCCTGATCGTCCTCACCGGCGCCGCCGTGCGCCTGACCGGCTCCGGCCTCGGCTGCCCGGACTGGCCCAAATGCTACGGCGGCACGACGCCCCCACTCGAAACCCATGCGGTGATCGAGTACGGCAACCGGCTGCTGACCGGCTTCGTCGGCTTCGCCGTGATTGCCGCCAGCGTCCTCGCCTTCTTCCGCGTCCCCTACCGCTGGCACCTCGCCCTGTTCGGCGCCCTGCTACCGCTGGGAGTCGTCGGCCAGGCGGTCCTCGGGGCGCTCGTCGTCAAGTACCACCTCGCCCCGGGCCTGGTCATGTCCCATTTCATCCTCTCGATGATGCTGCTCGACGCGGCCTTCGCGCTGGCCTGGTGCTCGCGCTACGAGCCCTGGGAGCGGCGGCGCTCGGACGACCGCCTCGGGGTCTGGTCGGTGCGGGCGCTGATCCCGCTCGGCCAGTTGACCATCCTCGCCGGCACGATCGCGACCGCCTCCGGCCCTCACGCCGGCGCCCACGAAGGGGAGCTCGTCCATCGCTTCGACTTCGAGGGCGTGCAGACGCTGGAATGGGTGGTCCAGCGCCACTCCGTGCTCGCCACCGTCTACGGCCTCGCCGCGATCGCCGTCTGGTTCCTGCTGAGGCGCCCTGGAGGCGACAGACGGGCGGTCAAGCCGCTGACCGTGGTCCTGGCCCTCCTCGCCCTTCAGGGCGCCATAGGCGGCCTGCAGTGGTCCCTGGAGCTGCCCAGCGAGATCGTCTGGGTCCACGTCTCCCTCGCCACCTTCAACTGGCTGGCGATGCTGTGGACGGTCGCCGCCGCCGGGCGCCTGCAGCCGCGGCAACAGCCCACCCCTGCCGGCGGCGATCCCGACGCGGGCGCCAGGTCGACTCCCGCCGGCGCGCTTTAGGCACACCGGCGCGCCCGCGCCGCCCTTAGACTCGGGGCGCCGGCCCGGCCACGATGCTCCCGTTCGCCCTCTCGATCAGCGTCCTCAGCCTCGTGCAGGCGCTGGTGGTGGCGGCGCCCCGCCCCGCCGTCTCGCCCTTGCTGGCCGGCCTGCGCAGCCGCTCCTGGGCTTTGGTGCTGCCGCTCTCGATCGCCGTCGTCGTCGCGGCCATCGCCCTCGAGTCGGCAGTCGCGAGCTTCCTCACCTACCTGGCCCTGGTCGCCGTCCCACCCCTGGCCGCGCTGGCCCTGGCCGCAATCGTCCGCGGCGGCCGCCCGCCCCTGGCGCTGCTGGTCATCCCCCTCTTCGCCCTCGCCTGGGCCGCCAAGGGCTCGCTCAGCGGGCAGACGGCAGGGCTGGCCCTGTCCGCCCTCGCCTGCGTCAGCCTCGGCTGGCTGCTCGCCTGCGTCGTCCCCGCTCGCTGGCTCAAGCTGGGGATCTACGCGATGGCGGCGATCGACGCCTGGCTGGTCGGCTCCAACCTCCTTCAGGAGCCGAACGCGGTCCTCAACGCCGCCTCCCCCGGCGGCCTGCCTCGCCTGCAGTTCGTCGCCTTCGGCTCGGCGGTGATGGGCTTCGGCGACATCTTCCTCGCCGCCGTCCTCGGCGCCCTGCTGGCCGCAGACCGGCGCCTGCAGCTGACCGGCGCCGCCCTCACCGCCGTGCTCTGCCTCGGCTTCGACCTGCTCTTCTTCGCCGTCGATCAGCTCCCGGCCACCGTCCCGATCGCCCTTGCGCTCGCCGTGCTGGAGATCGCCGGCAGAACCCAAAGGTCAGAGCTGAGTGGCCACCGCGACAAAACCGGCGATGACCGATGACGAGAACGCGATGGCGCCGAAGACGATCGCCTTTCCCATCGAGTCGAGACGGGCGTCGATCCTGCCGAAGCTGTGATCGAGGCGAGCATCGATCCGGCCAAAGTCCTGATCCATGCGGGCATCGATCCGGCCAATCTGGTCGCTCAAGCCATCGAGTCGATCTTCCACCCGACCAAAGCGCTTGTCCACCTGCTCAAAGCGCTGATCCACTTCGTCGAACCGTTCGTCGACCCGGTCGAACCGTTCATCGATCCGCTTGCCGAATTCATCCAACCGCTCGTCAGTCCAGCTATCTCTCATCGCCTCCATGCTGGCAGACTACCGAGGGAAACGCAACGTATTGTCTACACAAGTTAAATCTCTGAATCAACTCTCGCGCCGCTTGCGCGCAACCCAGCGAATCCCGTGCCAGGCGGCCACGCAGACCAGCACCAACCCCCAGATCGCCCCCACCAGCGGCCGGGTCAGCAGCGTCAACACAATCACCGACCCCGCCGCCACCCCGACGATCAAGACCCATTTGAAAACAGCCTCCTCAGAGATCTTCATATGTCCCATTCTCGTCTACGCACGGGCGCGAAAACCAAGCCTGGACAGGACGCAGGGAGCGAGGGGAGGGGAGCGCACTTCAGTGCGTGACCCGATCCGAGCGACCGAGGACACCGCCAGGCGCCGGTTTGCAGCGTCCGCGCCTAAAGGATGTAAACCGTCACATAAACGACGATCCACATGACATCGACGAAGTGCCAGTAGATGCCGGGCACCTCGACGCCGAGGTGGTCCTTGGCCTTGGGGCCGAAGTGGCCGCGGAAGGCGCGGATCGTCGCGAAGGTGAGCAGCAGCAGGCCGACGAAGACGTGGGCGCCGTGGAGGCCGGTAAGGCTGTAGAAGATCGAGCCGAAGGCGAGATCGCGGGCGCTGAAGCCGATGTGGGCGTACTCGTTGACCTGGATGAAGAGGAAGGCGGCACCGAGCATCCAGGTGAGGACGAGGCCGAGTTTGAGGCCGGCGTGGTTGCCGCGGCGGATCGCCTCCAGGGCGTAGTGGATCGTGAAGCTGGAGGAGACCAGGATCGCCGTGTTGATGCCGGCGACCGAGACCGGCAGCTCGTACGGCTCCGGCGGCCAGCTGTCCGGAGCGACGACGACGCGGAGGAAGAAGTAGGCGGCGAAGAAGGCGCCGAACAGCATGATCTCGGAGACGATGAAGAGCAGGATCCCGAGGGTCTGTTTGTCGATGCGGGAACTCTGGTTGGCCTCGGGCGGACCGTGGTGCTCCTCCGCGTGGCCGTGCTCGAGCGGGATCGTCGCGCTCTCCATCAGACCCCTCCCTCCTCGGCTACGGCAGCGGCGACGGCAGCTGCCGGACGGCCGACCTCGATGTGCTCTACCTGCTTGTCGGTGATCTCGCGGACCCGGCCGATCAGGTCCTCCTCCAGCCAGCGCGAGCTCTCGCCGGCGAAGGTCGAGATCAGGACCTCGTCGATCCGGTAGTGCTCGATCGCGTTCTTGACCGCCTGGAAGGGATCCGGGCTCATCGGCTGGCCGGTCGCGTCGATGTCGGCGCGGTAGAGCTCGGCCAGGGTCGAGGCGAGGTCGGCGACGATCTCGGGCTCGCTGACGTCGTCGGCACGGGGGCAGATCAGCGTGTAGCGGTGGGCGCGATCGGCGGCGCGCTCCTTCAAGCGGTTGACGAGGTCCGGCGTCGCCACGGTCTTGGTGGCGACGACAAGGGTGTGGATCAGGTCCCAGCGGATCGCGTCGTCTTCGATCCGCACCGGGATGTGAGTCAGGGTCGTCTCCGGCTCGATCCGCGCTCGCGCCCACTCGACCAGGTCTTTGCGGGTGAGGCCGAAGCGGGTGTCGTAGAGGCAGGACAGCAGCACCTCGCCGGGTTCGTGGGCGCGGACGGCGTCGTCGAGCGCCAGCGACGGCTCGGGATCCATCACCTCGCCGACCGACTCGATGCCGAACTCGGCCAGCACCGACATCGTCACCTCGACCCGTGCCCGGGCCGCGTCGCGCAGCTCGCCAGCGTCGATCAGCTGACCGACCGCGGGCTGGTTCTGCGGTGCCGCGACGATCACCCTGGAGACCTGCTCCTGGCGCTCGCGCACGGCCTGCAGCAGCTTGCGGCCGCCGGCCACCTCGTTGAGGAAGACCAGCAGGGGGCGGCGCTCGCCGGCGACGCTCATGGCGAGCCCACCACGCTCGGCTCTTTCTCCGCGGCCTCCGTGCCTTCTCCGGCCATGATCGCGTGTTTGGCGCCCGGCACTCCGAACTCGTAGGGGCCGCCGACGACGCGGGGGATCTCGGTGAAGTTGTAGATCGGCGGCGGCGAGCTGACCTGCCACTCGATCGAGTTGGCGCGCCAGGGGTTGGCACCGGCGCGGGGGCCGAAGCGCCAGCTGACGACCATGTTGTAGAGGAAGACCAGCTGCACGGCACCGAGGATGAAGGCGAAGGTGCTGATCAGCAGGTTCCACTCGCCGAACTGGGTGGCGTAGTCGGCGACGCGACGCGGCATCCCGTCCATCCCCACCCAGTGCATCGGGATGAAGGTCCCCCAGGTGCCGATCACGGTGCCCCAGAAGTGGACCCGGCCCAGTTTCTCGTCGTACATGCGCCCGGTCATCTTCGGGAACCAGTGGTAGATCCCGGCGAAGATCGTGAAGACGGAGCCGCCGAAGAGGACGAAGTGGATGTGGGCGACGATGAAGTAGGTGTCGGAGACGTGGATGTCGATCGGCACCATGCCGAGCATGACGCCGCTGATCCCGCCGATCGTGAAGGTGACGATGAAAGCGAGCGAGAACAGCATCGCCGTCGAATAGGTGTGGATCTTGCCGAAATAGAGCGTGCCTAACCAGGAGAAGATCTTGATCCCGGTCGGCACCGCGATCAGCAGGGTGGTCAGCATCATCGGCACCCGCAGCCAGCTGAACATGCCGGCGACGAACATGTGGTGGGCCCAGACCGAGTAGCTGAGAACGACGATCCCGATCAGCGCCAGGGCCATCAGGCGGTAGCCGAAGATCGGCTTGCGGGCATGGGTCGAGATGACCTCGCTGATGATCCCGAAACCGGGCAACATCATGATGTAGACGGCTGGGTGCGAGTAGAACCAGAAGATGTGCTGATAGCTGATGACGTCGCCACCGGCGGCGAAGTCGAAGAAGTTGGTGTGGAGGATGCGGTCGAAGAGGACCATGAACTGGGCGCCGGCGATGAACGGCGTCGCGGCGACGACCAGCAGCGAGGTCGAGAGGTTGGCCCAGACCAGCAGCGGCATCCGCCAGAAGGTCATCCCGGGCGCCCGCATGACGATGATCGTGACCAGGAAGTTGAGCGCGGTCGCGATCGACGAGGCACCCGCAAACTGGACGCCGAGGTTGAAGAACGACTGACCTAACGGGGCCCCGGTCGAGAGCGGCGCGTAGCCGGTCCAGCCGGCGTCGAAGGCGCCGCCCGGGGCGAGGAAGCTGCCGATGAAGAGGAGCCCGGCCAGCGGCAGCATCCAGAAGCTGAGCGCGTTGAGCCGCGGGAAGGCCATGTCCGGAGCGCCGATCATCAGCGGCAGCACGTAGTTGGCGATGCCGGCGAAGACCGGAATCACGAAGACGAAGATCATCAGCACCGCGTGGGTGGAGAAGAGGCTGTTGTAGGTGGCGGCGTCGACGATCTGGGTGCCGGGCTGGGCCAGCTCGGCCCGGATCAGCATCGCCATCAGGCCGCCGATGAAGAAGAAGAAGAAGGTGGTGCAGATGTACTGGATGCCGATCACCTTGTGATCGGTGTTGAAGCGGAAATAGTCCTTCCAGCTCTTGGCGCCGTGCTGGGAGTGGTCCTCGGGGATCGTCGGCATCCCGGCGGCCCAGCGCAGCCAGTAGTCGAAGCAGCCGAAGCCGGCGAGGAAGCCGAGCGGGGCGAGGATCAGCGGCACGATCAGGTGCGGGTAGCCGGTCTGCTCGGTCTGGTAGAGCGGCAGGTCGGAGATCGCGCGCAGCGCGAGCACCAGGCCGAAGCCGAATGCGGCAGCGGCGAGGGCGCCAAGCGCGCCTCGAATCCATCCCGGTCGCTTGATCGCAGCCGTCATCGGTTCTCCTTCATTATGCCCCGCCCGTCCCGACCGGCGTTGGCTCGAACTGCTCGTCGGTGACCGACTCCATCAGGGCCGGCGGCACTTTCTGGTCGAGGTCGGCGACCCATTCGCGGAACTTGGCCGGCGACTCGACGACGACCTTGGCCCGCATCGAGGCGTGGCCGAAACCGCAGAGCTCGGTGCAGATCAGCTGGTAGGTGCCGACCTTGTCCGGGGTGACGATCGCCGTCGTGGTGATGCCGGGGACGTTGTCTTTCTTGATCCGCCACTCCGGCACCCAGAAGGAGTGGATCACGTCCTGGGCGTGCATCTTGAACTGGACCTGGCGGTTGACCGGGACGTGGAATTCGCCTTCCGACCAGGCGTAGTCTTTGCCCGGGTAGGCGAAGCTCCAGGCGTACTGCTGTGAGAAGACGGAGACCGTGAGGGGATTCTCGGCCGGCTCTTCGATGTCGTTCAGCACCGACCAGCTGTAGCCGCCGGCGAAGAGGACGATCACGGTCGGGATCAGCGTCCAGGCGACCTCGAGCCGGGTGTTGCCGTGGATCGGCTCGCCGTCGGATTCGTCGCCCGGCTTGGCTTTGAATTTCCACAGCGCGTAGAAGAGCATCACCATCACCAGCGAGAAGACGAAGGCCGAGAGGACGATCATCACCGTCAGCAGGTCGTCGATCTTCGGCGCCGCCGTGGACGCCTGCTGACCGTCCCAGTTGATCGGGACCATCACGGCGCAGATCGCAGCGGTGAGCGCGACCGTGGCGGCGAGCATCTTCACTATCGGGAGGCGGCCGTACATGAGGCGGCGGGCATTCTATTGAAGCGGCGGCCGGAGGTTTTGCGGCCTCAGGTGACGCTTGGCACTAGCTGGCTGGAACGGGCAGGTCCCCCAGCTCTCCAGCCGCGGCAGCGAGCACTCCGCGGGCCACGCCCTCCCAGCTCCACAGCCGTTCCACCGTTGCCACCAGCGCCTCCCGAGCCTGCTCCCGCTGGGCCTCCGGCATCTCCAGCCAGGCCTGCAGACGAGCGGCGATCGCGGCGACGGCACCGGCCTCGACCGGAAAGGAGGCAAGCGGAGCGACCGCCGCCGGCAACGCGCCGGCCAGCTGCCGGGACACCTCGAGCATCCCCGAGTGCCCAGCCGAGACCGGCAAGGTGCCGCAGGCGGCGGCCTCGACCGCGACCATGCCGAAGGCCTCGGGGAAGGTGCTCGGCATCACCATCGCCTCGGCCCGCGGCAGCAGCGCGGCCACCTCGTCGTGCTCGAGGCGCCCGAGGAGCTCGACCGAGCCGGCGCTGCCCCGGGCCGCTTCGAGGTACCCCGCCGGCGGGTCCGCGAGGAACTCCGAGAGGATCGGCAGCGGCCTCTCTTCCCCGCCCTCGAGCCCCCAGCCGAGTCGCGCCACCGCGCGGGCCTCGCCGAGGTCGCCGCGGTCGAGCGCCGCCAGCAGCCGCCGCAGCCCACCCTCGTACTCGCCGTAGCCCACGATCCGCAGCCGCGCGCCGGGGTGCGCCGCCCGCACCAGCGGCCAGGCCGCGATCAGCAGGTCGACCCCCTTGGAGACGATCAGCTTGCCGACGAAGGCGACCAGACCGGGCTCGCGAGCCCCGGACGGGCGGAACTCCTCGATGTCGACGCCCGGAGGGCCGAGGCGCGTCTTCCCCCTCAGCTCCGGGACCCCCGGCAGCGCTGCCCACAGCGACTCGGCCGTGTGCCCCGATCCGACAAGGACACCCGACGCCGCCCGCATCCCCTCTTCCGCATACGGAAGGAAGCGCGGGTGGGGTTTGACCGTGTACTCGAGGGCGGAGCCGTGGATCTTGGCGGCGAAGGGGCCGGCTTCGGCGCGGGCGAGGATGGCCGGGCCCATGACCAGGTGGTTGCCCAGAGCCGCGTCGAAGCCGCCGACCTGCGCAGCGACCTCCCTGACCGCAGCGACGTTGGCGTCGATGTAGCGGTCGAGCTCGGCCTCGGTCAGCTCCGGGAATGCCTTGACCTCGAAGCCCTCATAAGGGTCTTTGACGTAGACGGGGAGCAGGCCGTGAATGTCGGGATTGTGGATCTCGACCCCCTCGATCTCGACCTCGCGGTCCTGGCAGAGGAGGTGGACCTCATGGCCGAGCCGGGCCAGCGCTCGGGCCAGGTTGACGTTGTAGATGTTGCTGCCCGTGCCGCGCAGCATGTAGCCGTGAAAGAGGAGGACGCGCATCGCTGTCGCCCAAGCTATTAGTCTTCCCGGCGATGAACGAGCGTCAGCTCTACAGGATGCGCGCCCCGGCCTCCGGCCGCGAGGCCCTGGCCGAGGCCGAGCCGGGCCAGATCTACGTCGATCGCGAGACCGGCGAGGAGATGGAGCCGGTGGCCATGGTGCTGCCCCTTGCGCCTTCGACCTCCTCCCTCCCCCGCACCCCGGCGAACCTCCGCGCCTGCCGCCGCTGCGACCAGCTGATCGGGCTGGACGTCAGCGACTGCCCGCACTGCGGGCTGCGCCAAGAAGCTCTTTAGGACTGCTGCGGCGAGGGGGACCGAGGGGGCCGGTGGGCCTCCTCACTGCACCTCGGCGAGAGGGGCGGATGCGGCTGTCGCCATGCAGGCTTTTGGCTCGCCTCATGCTGATACGTTCGGAGGCCCACCGGCCCCCTCGGTCCCCACGGAAGCTAGGGCTGAAAGCGCAGGGACCAGGCCCCCACTTGAGATAGAACAGCGAGCGCCTTCCTCAGCGCTCCCTTGCCCCAAGAGCTTCTGTGATCTGAGCCGCAGGGGGGGCTCGTCAGGCGGGGGCGGGTACCCCCTTCGAACGTATCAGCATGAGGAGAGCCGGAAGCTCCCGTGGCGCCAGCCGCATCCGCCCCTCTCTCCGAGGTGCAATGAGAAGGGGTACCCGCCCCCGCCTGACCGGTCTCGACTTACGGTTTTTGGACCAGCGTGGCCGTGTAGAGCAGGCGGGCGTTCGAGTAGTAGCAGCCGTAGGTCTTGGTCTTGCCGACCCCCTGCTGCGGGTGCCCCCCCTGGATGTCCTCCTTGGAGGCGCAGTGCTCGGGCAGGCGGCTGCCGCGCCAGGTGTTGTCGGCCTCGACGTTGAAGGCGAACATCGGCGCCCAGGTGGGGACGGTGAGGGCGACGATCTGGCCCTTGAGCACGGTCAGCGGGTGCTCGAGGGCGAAGACCGGGGTGCTGCCGAAGTAGGGGTTGAGAATCTCCAGCGGGCTCTGGCGCACGAGCGTGTACTGGGGCGGCTTGGAGTCCTCGACCGGGCGCAGGATGCCGATCCGGGCCTGCGACGGCTTGCCGAGGAATTCGTCGAAGAAGCCGACCTCGTTGGAGGTGGTCGGAGTTTCCACGGTCGAGGGCTTGGCCAGGGTGATCGACCAGGCGACGACCTTGCCCTCGAACGGCGCCTCGTAGGGGCGGGCGACGCCGCCGGCGATCGCCTGGAAGCCGGTCACGTGGCCCTCGACCCGGCAGGGAGTGATCTCGACGTTGTTGACGATTTTTCCGGGACAGGAGGCCGGTGGGGTTTCCGCGGTCTGACCCAGCACCACGACCCGCAACGGCGCCGAGTCGGCGCTGCCCGGAGCGACGACGGCGACCAGGGCCGCGAACAGGCAGACGGCGAGGGCGAGGGGCGCCCAGGCGCGGCCGCTGTGGTTTGTCTTCTCGGTCAAGGGCATCAACTTAGGCAAACACGGGGTCGGAACCCCGGTTGCGGCCACGATTCTGCCTTTCGGGCCAGGGGAATGCCGCCGGGCGCGCCCGCTTGCACGATCCCGGCCATCCGCTCTCTGTAGGTTTTCCTCCGATGCCAGCGATCGCCGTCGAGGGACTCCAGCGCGCCTTCGACGAGGTGCTCGCCGTGCAGGGCATCGACATCGCGGTCGACGAGGGCGAGATCTACGGCTTCCTCGGGCCCAACGGGGCGGGCAAGACGACCACGGTGCGGATGCTGACGACGCTGCTACTGCCGACCGGCGGCCGCGCCACCGTCGCCGGCCACGACGTGGTCTCCGAAGCGCGGGCGGTGCGGGGTTCGATCGGCGTCGCCCTGCAGGAAGCCGCGCTCGACCCGCTGATGACCGGCCGCGAGCTGATCCGGCTGCAGGCGACGCTGCAGGGCCTCCCCACCGCCGAGGGCCGCCGCCGCGCCGACGCCCTGCTCGAACGGGTCGACCTGGTCGCCGCCGCCGACCGCCGCGTCGGCGGCTACTCCGGCGGCATGAAGCGCCGGCTCGACCTCGCCGCTGCCCTCGTCCACGAACCGCGGGTGCTCTTCCTCGACGAGCCGACCACCGGCCTCGACCCGGTCAGCCGCAAGACGATCTGGGAGGAGGTGCGGGCGCTGAACGACGACGGCACCACCGTCTTCCTCACCACCCAGTACCTGGAGGAGGCCGACCAGCTCGCCGACAACGTCGGCATCATCGACAGCGGCCGGATCGTTGCCGAGGGCACCCCGGAGTCGCTCAAGGCCGAAATCGGCAATCCCCACATCCAGCTGCAGCTGGCCGCCGGCTCGGTCTCCGAAGCGGAGTCGATCCTGGCGCCGATCGGCAAGCTGCTGCCGCCCAAGGACGGCAAGAAGGTTCTGGTCGAGGTCGAGAACGGCGCCGCCGACATCCCCCGCGTCGTCCGCGCCCTCGACGAGGCCGGGATCGCGGTCGAGTCCCTGGAGCTGGTGCGGCCGACCCTCGACGACGTCTTCGTCGAGAAGACCGGCTACCACCTCGAGGAGGAGAGCGAGGAGAACGCCGAGGAGGCGCCAGTCGGGGCATGAGCGCCCTGGCCACCAACCTGCGGGTGGTACGGGCGCTGGGGATGCGCTCGATCCGCCAGACCTTCCGCCGCCCGCAGTTGATCGCGCCGATCATCGTCTTCCCCACCCTGCTGCTGGCGATCCAGACCGGTGGCGCGGGGGGAGCGGTGGAACTGCCGGGCTTCCCGCCGGTCCAGAGCTTCCTCCAGTTCATGCTCGCCGGGGCGATGATGCAGTCGCTGATGCTGGCCGGCAACAGCGGCGGCATCGCCCTTGCCGTCGACATCGAGATGGGCTTCACCGACCGCCTCTTCTCCGCCCCGATCCCGCGCTTCGCGATCGTCCTCGGCCGGCTCGCCGGAACGGCGGCGCTGGGGCTCTTCGGGGCGCTCTGGTTCCTCGCCATCGGGCTGATCTTCGGCGCCGAGATCGAGAGCGGCGTTGCCGGCGCGCTGCTGGCGATCGTGCTGGTCACCGCGTCGGCGATGGCGGTCGGCGGGATCGGCGCGGCGATCGCCCTGCGCACCGGCAGCGCCAGCGTCGTCCAGGGGCTGTTCCCGCTGGTCCTCGTCGTGCTCTTCCTCTCCTCGGCCTTCTTTCCCCAGGAACTGATGATCGAGCCGGCGCAGACGATCGCCGAGTACAACCCGCTCAGCCTGATCGTCGAAGGGGTCCGCGAGCCGATGATCTCCGGGATCGACGCCGCCGACACCCTCTACGCGGTGCTGGCGATCCTCGGCATCGTCGCCCTCGGGCTGATCCTCAGCGCCCGGGCCCTGCGCCACCGGCTGCGGGTGGGCTGATGGAGGCGACGCTGGCGACCCCGGCCTGGCGCGCCAACGTGGCGACGATCGGCGCCCTGATGGCGCGGTCCAAGAACGAGCTGGTGCGGGTGCCGGGAGCGGCGATCCCGGGGGTGCTGGCACCGACGATCTTCTTCCTCGGCCTCAACGGCGTCTTCGGCGCCCTGACTCAGCTCAACGGCTTCACCACCGGCAGCTACGAGAGCTTCATCGTCCCGATCAGCATGCTGCAGGGAGCGGGGTTCACCGGCGCCGCGGCCGGGGTCAACCTCGCCCGCGACATCGAACTGGGCTGGCTCGACCGGCTGCTCGCCTCCCCCGCCCCGCGCTGGGTGCTGCTGGCGGGAACGGTGCTGGCGGCCAGCGCCCGGGCCCTGATCCCGGCCAGCTTCGTGCTGGCGATCGCCCTCGCCCTCGGCGCCGGCTGGCCCGGGATCGACGGGCTGCTCGTCACCTTCTTCATGGTCGCGGCGATGGCCGCCGTCGCCGCCTGCTGGGGCTCCTTCCTCGCCCTGCGCTTCAAGAGCCAGTCGGCGGCGCCGCTGATGCAGGCCGGGATGATGGCGCTGATCCTCACCACCACCGCCTACGCGCCGCTGGCGCTGCTGCAGGGCTGGCTGCAGGACATCGCCAGCGTCAACCCCGTGACCGACGTGGTCGAAGCGGCACGTCAGGGCTTCGTCGGCAGCGTCACCTGGGCCGATACCTGGCCCGGCCTACTGGCGCTGGCGGGGCTTCTGGCCGTGCTCGGCACCCTCGCCCTGCGCGAAATGCGCCGCACCGGCCGGTGAACCCCGCGCTGGCAGAGGCAGAGCGGGTACTGCGGCAGAACTGGCAGCGAGGGGAGCGCGGCGGCACGGCTTACGAGTACACGCAGCCGAGCCCTGGGCGCTATCCCTGGCAGTGGTACTGGGACTCGTGCTTCGCGGCGATCGTCTGGCGCCGCTTCGACCCGGCACGCTCGCGGGCCGAGCTGGAGAGCCTGCTCGCCGCCCAGCGGCCGGACGGCTTCATCGGCCACACGATCTTCTGGAACCGCCCGCTGACCCTGCCCCGGCTCGCCTTCTACAACGTTGCCACCCGCTCCTCGTCGCAGACGGCGACGATCCAGCCGCCGCTGCTCGCCTGGGCCTGGCGGATCGCCGTCGGCGACCCCGCCGCCGAGCCGCGGATCGGTGCCCAGATGGACTGGCTCGCCGCCAACCGCGACCTCGAGGGCGACGGCCTGCTCTGGATCCTGCAGCCCGACGAGTCCGGGCTGGACGCGTCGCCGAAGTTCGAGCCGGTCTGGGGCCGGCGCGCGAACGGGCAGATCGGCTTCCCGCTGCTGGTGCGGCGCAACCGCGTGCTCGGCTTCGACGCGCGGCGGGTCCGCGAACGCGGCCACCCGGTCCTCTGCGAGACCCTGGTCAACACGATGTGGTCGCTCTCGCTGCAGGCCCTGGGCCGGCCGTCGGCGACCCCGGCCCTGGTCGAGCGGCTCTGGGACGAGCGCCGCGGCCTCTTCCTCGACGAGGCGCAGCCGGGCGGGGCGCGCCCCGGCGTGGCGACCTGGGCCTCGCTCTCGCCGCTGGCGCTGCCCGACCTGCCGGAGGCGATCGGCCGGCGCCTGATCGAGGAGCACCTGCTGAACGAGCGCGAGTTCCTGACCCCGGTGGCGCCGCCCTCGGTGGCGGTCTTCGAGCCGGGCTACGAACCCGGCGACGGCCGCGGGCCGATCCGCCGTTACTGGCGCGGCCCGACCTGGGTCAACTCCGCCTGGATGGTCTGGCTCGGCCTGCGGCGGCTCGGCTACGAGCGGGAGGCGCAGCGCCTGGCCGACGGCCTGATCGCCACCGTCGCCCGCGAAGGCCTGCGCGAGTACTACGACCCGTACACCGGCAAAGGAATGGGCGCCAAGGACTTCGCCTGGTCGACCCTGATCGCCGAGCTAGCGAGCCCGGATGAGGGCGCGAAGGCGAGCTATTTGTAGCGGTAAGTGATGCGCCCACGATCCAAGTCGTAGGGCGAGAGCTCGATCTTGACGCGATCGCCGGGGAGGATGCGGATGTAGTGGCGGCGCATCTTGCCCGAGATGTGGCCGAGCACGTCGTGCCCGTTGTCCAGTTTGACCCGGAACATGGTGTTGGGGAGAGCCTCGGTGATCTCCCCCTCCATTTCGATCTTTTCCTCAGCCATGCGGCGTCGAGCGTATCTGACGAGCGTGCTCCACGGCTTCGGCCCGGTCCTGGACCTCGCCCGCGTACTGCGCCGCCTCCAGCTCGG
>Ga0164241_10001523_pt1 | contig 28200 bp, 38 predicted proteins | sample OricomyardsoilBY_FD_108780 | JGI IMG/M metagenome (GOLD analysis project Ga0164241, IMG submission 108780) | Backyard soil microbial communities from Emeryville, California, USA - Original compost - Back yard soil (BY) | ecosystem: Environmental > Terrestrial > Soil > Unclassified | place: USA... | reverse complement strand
GAGCTGCGAACAGGTCGAATAGGCGATGACGCGCTTGATGTCGGTCTGGGTGGTGCCCACCGTCGCGGCGAACAGGCACGTCGCCGCGCCGACGAAGGTCACCACGCCCATCGCGACATGGCTGGCCTCGAACATCGGCGACAGGCGGCACACCATGAACACGCCCGCCGTCACCATCGTCGCGGCGTGGATCAGCGCCGACACCGGGGTCGGGCCCTCCATCGCGTCGGGCAACCAGGTGTGGAGGCCGAGCTGCGCCGATTTGCCCATCGCGCCGAGGAACAGCAACAGGCACAGGATCGTCATCGTATCCCAGCGATGCCCTAGGAAACCGATGGTCGAACCCGCCATATTGGGGGCTTCGGCGAGGATCGTCGGGATATCGACGGTGCCGAACACCAGGAACGTGCCGAAGATGCCGAGCATGAAGCCGAGATCGCCGACGCGGTTGACCACGAACGCCTTGATCGCGGCGGCGTTTGCCGAGGGTTTCCGGAACCAGAAGCCGATAAGGAGATAGGATGCGAGGCCCACCCCTTCCCAGCCGAAGAACATCTGGACGAGGTTGTTCGCGGTCACCAGCATCAGCATCGCGAAGGTGAACAGGCTGAGATAGGCGAAGAAGCGCGGCTGATCCGGATCCTCGTCCATATAGCCCCAGCTATAGAGGTGGACGAGCGACGAGACGCTGGTGATGACGACGAGCATGACCGCGGTCAGCGCGTCGACGCGCAGCGCCCATTCGATGTGAAGCGCGCCCGAGGTCATCCAGCTGAGCACCGGCGCGACGGTCGATTCGCTTGTGCCGCCGAGAAAACCGAGGAAGATCATCCACGACAGCCCCGCCGCCGCGAACAATGCCGCGGTGGTCAGCAGCTTGGGCAGCGCACTTCCGAACGCCTTGTTCGAGAAGCCCGCGACGATCGCTGCCAGCAACGGCAGGAAAACGATGAAATGGATCGCCGACATCAGCCCTTCATCCGATTGACGTCGTCGACCGAGATCGTGCCGCGGCCGCGGAAATAGATAACGAGGATGGCAAGCCCGATCGCGGCCTCGCCCGCCGCGACGGTGAGCACGAACATCGCGAACACCTGTCCGACCAGATCGTGCAGCGCCGCCGAGAAAGCGACGAAATTGAGGTTCACCGCGAGCAGGATCAGCTCGATCGCCATCAGGATGACGATGAGGTTCTTGCGGTTGATGAAGATGCCCGCGACGCCCAGCGTGAACAGGATCGCCGAAACGACGAGATAATGCGTGACGCCGATCATGCGGGGGTTCCCCCACAATTTCCGTCATGCTGAACTTGTTTCAGCATCCATCGTGCCACCAGCGGCGATATCGCCCGTGGAGGGTTGGATCCTGAAACAAGTTCAGGATGACGGGAGGAATAAAAGGCGATCACAATTCCACCCCCTGCCCGACCGGCGGCTGCATGTTGCGGGTGGCGTCCTTCTGACGGCGGTTGATCTGGCGGTTGATATCCTGTTTGTGGACGTCGCCGCGGTTGCGGTGCGTCAGCACGATCGCGCCGATCATCGCCACCAGCAGCACCAGCCCCGCGCCTTCGAAGACGAACAGATAGCGCGTGTAGAGCAGCCGGCCGATCGCTTCGATGTTGTTCGTCGAATCGTCGATCGGGGCGATGCGGCGGCCAAGCGCGATCCCGCCCGCGCTCCATGCGCCCACCGCGATGATGATCTCCGCCACCATGGCCACCGCCAGCGCGACGCCGATCGCGGCATAGCGGACCACGCCCGCGCGCAGCTCGGTGAAATCGATGTCGAGCATCATCACCACGAACAGGAACAGCACGGCGACCGCGCCGACATAGACGATGACCAGCAGCATCGCGATGAACTCCGCCCCCGCGAGCACCATCAGGCCAGCGGCGTTGAAGAACGCCATGATCAGCCAGAGCACCGAATGCACCGGATTGCGCGAAAGGATCGTGAGCACCGCGGAGGCGATCACGATGGCTGCGAACAGGTAAAAGGCTAAAATCTGGATCAACGCACACCCTCCGTCATCCCGGCGAAGGCCGGGACCCAGAGCCCCAAGCGCTGTCCTTTGTGACCCTGGGTCCCGGCTTTCGCCGGGATGACGGTCGAGGGGTGAATCATTGCGTGTCCCACTGTTGCGGCGCGCTTAACGGTACGGTGCATCGGCGGCAAGGTTCGCGGCGATCGCGCGTTCCCAGCGATCGCCGTTGGCGAGCAGTTTCGACTTGTCGTAGATCAGTTCCTCGCGCGTTTCGGTCGCGAATTCGAAGTTCGGGCCCTCGACGATCGCATCGACGGGGCACGCCTCCTGGCACAGCCCGCAATAGATGCATTTGGTCATGTCGATGTCGTAGCGCGTGGTGCGGCGGCTGCCATCTTCGCGCGGCTCGGCCTCGATCGTGATCGCCAGCGCGGGGCAGACGGCCTCGCACAGCTTGCACGCGATGCAGCGCTCTTCGCCATTAGGATAACGGCGCAGGGCATGCTCGCCGCGGAAACGCGGGCTGATCGGGTTCTTCTCGTAGGGATAGTTGATCGTCGCCTTGGGCTTGAAGAAATAGCTCAGGGTCAGCGCGTGCGCCTTGACGAACTCCCACAGCGTGAAGGACCGGATGGTTTGGGCGATGCTCACGCTGCGTTCCTCCGCTTGATATTCATCGAAATCGGCGCCGAAGGCACGATCCCGACACAAAAGCCGGATGCTCGCTCAAACGAGATATCGCTGTTCTCATCAGGATCGTGGAGGACGGTGAGGTGCCAGAAACTCAACTGTCTGCCCTTCTTGTAGATGTGGAAGTTGAGAGTCGCCGTACCCGCGCGAAATTGGACAGCCGTGGCAGTGGTGTCGCCCTTTGCGGGCAGGGCCTCGACCGTTATCGATGCGTCCTTGACCTCACCAAATCCGAGATAGCTGTCGCCCTTGAGCACACTAGCCTTGCCGTCTCTGGAGAATGCGATCAAAATCTCGGTCGGATCTTTGCGTCGAGACACAAGCCGGCAAATCATCCTCCCGCCACCGTGACTGCGCACGAATTCGGTTTTCGGATCGACAAGCTTCGCGGCCTGAGGATGCGGCAAAGCCATAACCGCGAGGGTAGCCAGCAGCATCACAGCCCCACCCGATCGATCATCAGATAGCCCGAGATCAGGAATACAAACACCAGCGAAAGCGGCAGGAAGATCTTCCAGCCCAGGCGCATCAGCTGGTCGTAGCGGTAGCGCGGGACGGTGGCCTTCACCCAGCTGAACAGGAAGAAGAAGAAGCCGATCTTGGCGAACAGCCACAGGATCCCGGGCACATAATAGAGCGGCGCCCAGTCGAGCGGCGGGAGGTATCCGCCCCAGAAGAGCACCGCGTTGAGCGTGCACATCAGCAGGACGTTGGCGTACTCGCCCAGCCAGAACAGCGCGAAGCTCATCGACGAATATTCGGTCTGATAGCCCGCGACGAGCTCGGACTCGGCCTCGGTCAGGTCGAACGGCGGGCGCGCGGTTTCGGCGAGCGACGAGATGAAGAACACCACCGCCATCGGGAACAGCAAGGGATTGAACCCGAAGCCGTTGAGCAGGCCGAAGACATGCCCCTGCTGCTGCTGGACGATGATCGACAGGTTGAAGCTGCCCGCCCACAGCACCACCGAGATCAGCACGAAGCCGATCGCGACTTCATACGACACCATCTGAGCAGCGGCGCGCAACGCACTGTAGAACGGGTATTTCGAGTTGGAGGACCAGCCCGCGATGATCACTCCGTACACGCCCAGCGACGAGGCCGCGAGGACATAGAGGATTCCGACATTGATGTTGGCGAGCACCACCCCGGCCTGGAACGGGATCACTGCCCACACGATCAGCGCGACCGTGAAGGTGATGATCGGCGCCATCAGGAACAGGCCCTTGTTCGCGCTCGACGGGATGATCGTTTCCTGAAGGAAGACCTTGAGCCCGTCCGCGAAGCTCTGGAGCAGGCCGAACGGCCCGACCACGTTGGGGCCGCGCCGAAGCGCCATCGCCGCCCAGATCTTGCGATCGGCGTAGATGACCATGGCGACCGCGAGCATCAGCGGGAGCGCGATGACGAGGATGCCGATGATGGTCGAGAGGAACCAGGCCCACTCAAACTGCATGCCAAAGGACTGGAAGAAAGCGGTCATGCGATAACTCCCTGTTCCCCTGCGAAGACAGGGGTCCAGACTCGGCGCATCGCGCCGAAGTCCACGCTGCCGCGTGCCAGTTTGTAATGGGACTGGGCCCCTGCCTTCGCAGGGGAACCAAGAAGATGAGAGACCATCATTCAGCAGCCTCCGCGAAATCCTGGCCGTGGATCAGCTCGGCCGAGCAGCGCTGCATCGTCGGGGACGCGCGGCAGATCGCGTTGGTGAGGTAGAAATCCTTGACCGGATAGGCAATCTCGCCGCTCGCCTTGGCGGGGAGCTTGGGCGGGGCCCAGTCGAACTTGACCAGCCCTTCGCTCGCCAGCGCCGGCGTGTCGCTCGCCATCGCGGCGCGGAGTTCGCCGAAATTGTCGAACGGCAGCGTCGCGCCCAGCACTTCGGACAGCGCACGCAGGATCGTCCAGTCCTCGCGGGCATCGCCTGGCGGGAAGACCGCTCGGTCGCCGCGCTGGACGCGGCCTTCGAGGTTTACATAGGTGCCCGGCTTCTCGGCATAGCTCGCGCCCGGCAGGATCACATCCGCATGGTGAGCGCCCTGATCGCCGTGATGGCCGATATAGACTTTGAAGCTGGTCGCGAACTTGCTGAAATCGACTTCGTCGGCACCGAGAAAGAAGGTCAGCTTCGGCGCGGCGGCTTGGATGTCGGCGACGCCGCCCTTCTGGAAGAAGCCGAGCATCAGCGCGCCCATGCGGGCGGCGGCGGTGTGGATCACGCCGAAGCCGTTCCACGGGGTGCCGTCTTCCAGCGTGCGGACGAGGTTCATCGGATCGGCGAGCGCGAGCGCCGCGCCATGCCCCTTGCCCAGCGCGCCGGGGCCGACAATGACGAGCGGGCGCTTGGCGTTCTCGAATGCCTGCACCACGTCCTCGGGCATCTTCGCCAGCAAGCCGAGATCGTTGCCGATCCAGCGCGTCTTGTATGTCAGATCGACCTCGGGCCCGATCGCGAAGACCTTGGCGCCCTTCTTGATCGCCTTGCGCACGCGCGTGTTCACCAGCGGCGCTTCCCAGCGCAGATTGCTGCCGATCAGCAGGACCGCATCGGCATCCTCGACGCCCGCGATAGTCGGGTTGAACGCGACCGCGCCGAGGTTCGACACGTCATAATCCATGCCGGTCTGGCGGCTGGCGAGCAGTGTCGAGCCCATATTCGCAAGCAGCGCCTTGGCGGCGTACATCGTCTCGCAATCGAGCAAGTCGCCCGCGATTGCGGCGACCGAGGAACCCGCGTTGACTGCCTTGATCGCCGCGAACGCATCATCCCAGCTCGCTTCGACCAGCTTGCCGTCCTTGCGGATATAGGGCTTGTCGAGGCGGCGGCGGACCAGGCCGTCGACATGGTGGCGGGTCTTGTCGTGCGCCCATTCCTCGTTGACGTCTTCGTTGATGCGCGGAAGCGCGCGCAGCACCTGACGGCCGCGGCTGTCGATGCGGATGTTCGTCCCCACCGCGTCGGTGACGTCGATGGCGAGTGTCTTCTTGAGCTCCCACGGGCGCGCTTCGAAGGCGTAAGGCTTCGAAGTCAGCGCGCCGACCGGGCAGAGATCGACGACATTGCCGGAGAGTTCGGAGGTGACCGCCTTCTCCAGATACGAGGTGATCTGCATGTCCTCGCCGCGATAGATGGCGCCGATTTCCTCGACCCCCGCGACTTCCTCGGCGAAGCGCACGCAGCGGGTGCATTGGATGCAGCGCGTCATCACGGTCTTGACGACCGGGCCCATATATTTCTCGGTCACCGCGCGCTTGTTCTCGGTGTAGCGGCTGTGGCCGCGCCCGTACGCGATCGACTGGTCCTGCAAGTCGCACTCGCCGCCCTGATCGCAGATCGGGCAATCGAGCGGATGGTTGATCAGGAGGAATTCCATCACGCCCTCGCGCGCGGTCTTCACCATCGCGCTGTCGGTGCGGACGTCCTGGCCATCGGCGGCGGGCAGCGCACAGCTCGCCTGCGGCTTGGGCGGCCCCGGCTTCACTTCGACCAGGCACATGCGGCAATTGCCGGCGATGCTCAGCCGCTCGTGATAGCAGAAGCGCGGAATCTCCTTGCCCGCGGCCTCGCACGCCTGGAGCACGGTGGCGCCGGCGGGGACCTCTACTTCAATTCCATCGACTTTGAGCTTGGGCATGTCAGTTCACGCTTTGGGTTGGAGCGGGGGCCACGCGCGGGCCCTGGTAGGTCGCGGCCTTGTAAAGCGCCTCGGCGATCGCGCCGCGCAGCATCGGGCGGCTGAATTTCATCGTATGGCCTTCGGGCATACACTCGCCCAGCGCGGGCATCACCGCCGTCAGCGCAGTCGCTTCCTGCTTGCTATAGGGGCGCGCGACGATCAGCGCATGGGCGTTGGCGACATCGACGCGGACGACGCATTCGCCGAGCTGGCGCAGGAAGATCACCACCGGCGGCAGCGTCGACATGCCGCGCGGATCGAACCCCGCCGCGCTGAACTCGGCATCGACATCGAGCGGCGGCAGGCCGGCGACCACGGGTGCGGCGCTCTTGCCGAATTCGATGCGGTAGCGTGCCTCGAACAGGCTGTAGCGGAACAGCATCGAATCGAAGCGCATCGTGACCGTGCTCATCGCGGCCGGAACGCAGCGGTCCTTGGCGAACTTTCCCCCCAGCAGGCCAAACTCGGGATCGGCGGGCGACATCGCGAGGAAACGATCGACCTCGGGCTTCATCCGCCGGTCCTTCACGGTACACTCGGCGAATTCGAGCATCATCCGCGTCGAATCCTTGTTCGAGGCCTTGCGCGACTCATCCCCCTGCGCCTGTGCGGGCGAAACCACGCCCAGGCACAGCAACGCGCCGGCGGCGAGCGCCGGACCGAAGCGGGAGAAGAGGCGGCGCGCGCGCATCAGTTGGCGGCGCCCGCCGCGCGCACCGACAGCAGACCCTCGGCGACCAGCCCGCGCATCTTCTCGCGATCGAAGCCGACCTGCACGCCCGCCGGCACGCATGCGCCGATCACCGGGCTGAGGCGCTTGATCGCGTCCTTCTGCGCCCCCGACCCCAGTTCCGAGCGGACCAGCATGTCAGCGCCGACCGGATCGCGCAGCGCGACGCAGCGCGTGATGTCCCAATTGGCGAGCGCGACATTGCCGCTGCCGGCGAAGGGCGCGGCGGGGCCGGTGAGTTCGGCGGGCGCGGCCGGATAGCTGCCCAGATAGACGCGCTCGGCGATCGCGCCGCGCAGCGCCTTGTCATTGATCTTGCCGGTGCAGCCCGGCGTCGCCGCCAGCTTCTTGACCAGCGCATCCGCTTCCGCGCTCTCCGGAACCGAAGCGGTCAGCGCCCTGGCGTCGGCGGGATTGGCCGCGACGACGCACGCCGCGAATTCGAGGGTATTGCGGTAGGACGAGGTTGAAACGCTCTGCGCGGCGGCGGGCGTGGCCAAGGCGGCGAGCGGAAGCGCCGCGAGAAGTGCGAACCGGATGGTCATTCTGCTGCCTCCTGCATCGGCGTATCACCCCCGAAACCGGCGGCGCGTTCGTTGATCCGCCGCTCCATCTCGGGGCGGAAATGCTTGATCAGGCCCTGGATCGGCCAAGCCGCCGCGTCGCCGAGCGCGCAGATGGTGTGGCCTTCGACTTGCTTGGTGACCTGATAGAGCGTGTCGATCTCGCTGATGTCGGCGTCCCCGGTGCGCATCCGCTCCATCACGCGCCACATCCAGCCGGTGCCTTCGCGGCACGGGGTGCATTGGCCGCAGCTCTCATGCTTGTAGAAGTAGGAGATGCGGCTGATCGCGGCGACGATGTCGGTGGACTTGTCCATCACGATCACCGCGGCGGTGCCGAGGCCCGAGCCCAGCGCCTTGAGTCCGTCGAAATCCATCGGGCAGTCCATGATCTGCTCGGCGGGAACGAGCGGCACCGAGGAGCCGCCCGGGATCACCGCGAGCAGGTTATTCCAGCCGCCCTTGATGCCCCCGCAATGCACTTCGATCAGCTCGCGGAACGGGATGCTCATCGCTTCCTCGACCACGCACGGCTTGTTCACATGGCCGCTGATCTGGAACAGCTTGGTGCCCTTGTTGCCCTCATTGCCGAAGCTCGCGAACCATTCGGGCGAACGGCGCAGAATCGTGGGGACGACCGCGATCGATTCGACATTGTTCACTGTGGTCGGACAGCCATAGAGCCCCGCGCCCGCCGGGAAGGGCGGCTTGAGGCGAGGCTGGCCCTTCTTGCCCTCCAGGCTTTCGAGCATCGCGGTCTCTTCGCCGCAGATATAGGCGCCCGCGCCGCGATGGACGAAGACGTCGAAATCATAGCCCGACTTGCAGGCGTTCTTGCCGATCAGGCCGGCGTCATACGCCTCCCGCACGGCGGCGCGCAGCGTCTCGGTCTCGCGGATATATTCGCCGCGCACATAGATATAGGCCGCCCGCGCGCGCATCGCGAAGCCCGCGATCAGCGCGCCTTCGATCAGCTTGTGCGGATCGTGGCGGATGATCTCGCGGTCCTTGCACGAGCCGGGCTCGGATTCGTCGGCGTTGATGACGAGGAAGTTCGGCCGCTCGGGCTTGGGCTCCTTGGGCATGAAGCTCCACTTCATGCCGGTGGGGAACCCCGCCCCGCCGCGTCCGCGCAGGCCCGACGCCTTGATCTTGTCGATGATCGGGTCCTGCCCGAGCGTCATCAGATCCCTGGTCTTGTCCCAATCGCCACGCGCCATCGCGGCCTTCAGTCCCCAGGGCTGGAAGCCGTAGACGTTGGTGAAGATCCGGTCCTTGTCGGCGAGAGTCACTTCTGGGTCCCTCCCGACCGCTTCAGGTTGAAGACGCCCAGACCGCCGAACACGATGCCCAGCACGAACCAGACGACCCAGGACTCACCCTGGACCATCTTGAAGAGCCCCAGCGCCAGAAAGATGACACCGAGGATGGGAACCCCGGTCTTTGCTGCCTTGGGCATCTATCGGTTCCGCTTGAAGAACATGAGGTAGATCAGCACCGCGACGCCGATGAAGAGCAACGGCCCGAGCAGCGCGAAGGTCAGCCGCAGGAACCAGCCGAGCACGACGAGGCCGCCGATGATCGCGAGGATGGTGACGATGAGGTTCTTGTTGTTGCCGTTCATGCCCATTCTCCCCGGTAATCGTGGTTCTCGGTCACCATCTGCTTCAGGTTCGTGGTCCCGCCGGCGGCCTCCACCGTGTGGCGGCCGGGCTCTTGCGTGCCGGTCTTGGGGCTCTCGCCCCGCGCCAGCGCGTCGAGGATCGCGGTGGTGCGGTCGAAATCGAGATCCTCGTAATTATCGTCGTTGATCTGCACCATCGGCGCGGACGAGCAATTGCCCATGCACTCGACCTCGGTGAGGGTCCAGAGCCCGTCCTCGGTGGTGTGGCCCTTCTTCATGCCCTTGGCCTTGCACGCCTTGAACACATCGTCCGACCCGCGCAGCCAGCACGGCGTCGTGCCGCAGACCTGCACATGGTAGCGGCCCACCGGGTGCAGATTGAACATCGTGTAGAAGGACGCGACCTCGAGAATGCGGATGTACGGCAGCTCGAGCGCCTTCGCGACGAACTCCATCACCGGAATCGGCAGCCAGCCCTGCGTATTGGTCTCCGCCCCGACCTGCCGCTGGGCGAGATCGAGGAACGGGATCGAGCACGACTGCTGGCGGCCCGCCGGATAGCGCGACAGGATCTCGTTCGCCTTGGCCGCATTCTCGGCGGTCCATGCGAACCCGCCCCAGCGCGCGCGAAGCTCCGGCGTGTCTTCGAGAGGGGGTTTTTCAGCCATCAGCGAATGAACTCCACGCGGTCGATCTCGTCGCCACGGAACGAATAGACAGTCATAACCTCGAACGGCTCGGCGGTGCTGGAGCGATAGACGCGCTCGTGCAGGACGACGCGGTCGCCCAGCTCGAATTTGTGGAGGACCTCAGCGCGGTTCTCTGGGAATTCGGCGAACACCGCCTTCATTCCCGAACGCACGCCTTCGCGGCCCTCACGGACGACATCGCCGCGATACATGGCTTCGCTGCCGCACTCGGCGAACATGTCCGCGTAGGCGTCTGCGTTGAGGGCGTTGTAGTGCGCCATCAGCTTGTCGATCAGGGTGAGGCGCGCGCTCATCGGGCGCCCCCTTTTAGCTGCACAAGCGCGCCCACAAAGGCTAGCGCGAAGCAGATGAAAAAAGGCACAAAGGCGAACTTTTCACCTTCTGCCTTACGCGCACGAACGAAGCCGAGCACAATGCCCAGAATCAGCAGCACAACCGGAAAAAGAACCTTCCCAACCTGCATCGTGTGCTGTCTGACTTCTTCGAAGTCCGCCGGGCTGCTCACCGGTCGCACTCCCCGAACACGATATCGAGCGCGCCCAGAATCGCAGTCGTGTCCGCCAGCATATGCCCCTTGGACATGAACCCCATCGCCTGGAGGTGGCTGAACGCGGTCGGGCGGATCTTGCAGCGGTACGGCTTGTTGGTGCCGTCGCTGACCAGATAGACACCGAACTCGCCCTTGGGGCTCTCGGTCGCGACGTACACCTCGCCCGCGGGGACGTGGAAGCCCTCGGTATAGAGCTTGAAGTGGTGGATCAGCGCTTCCATCGACTGCTTCATCTCGCCGCGCTTGGGCGGATAGACTTTGCGGTCGGTGGTCGCGATCGGGCCCTCGGGCATCTGCGCGAGGCACTGCTTCATGATGCGGGCCGACTGATAGACTTCCTCGACGCGCACCATGAATCGGTCATAGCAATCGCCGCGCGTGCCGACGGGGACGTCGAATTCCATCCGGTCATACACGTCATAGGGCTGCGACTTGCGCAGATCCCACGGGATGCCAGCACCTCGGATCATCGGGCCCGAAAAGCCCCATTTGATCGCGTCTTCCCTGGAGACGATGGCGATATCGACATTGCGCTGCTTGAAGATGCGGTTTTCTGCGACGAGGCTGATCGCATCGCCGAACAGCTTGGGCAGCCGCGTGTCGAGCCAGTCGCCGATATCGGTGAGCAGCTTGAGCGGGGCATCCTGATGGACGCCGCCGACACGGAAATAGTTGGAGTGCATCCGCGCGCCCGAAATGCGCTCGAAGAAATTGAGGCAATCCTCGCGGATCTCGAACATCCACAGGTTCGGCGTCATCGCGCCGACGTCCATGACGTGCGACCCGAGATTGAGCATGTGGTTCGAGATGCGCGTCAGCTCGGCGAAGAAGACGCGGAGATATTGCGCGCGAACCGGCACTTCGAGGTTGAGCAATTTCTCGACCGCGAGGACGAAGCTATGCTCCATGCACAAAGGCGAGCAGTAATCGAGGCGGTCGAAATAGGGCAAAGCCTGCTGATACGTCTTGTACTCGATCAGCTTTTCGGTGCCGCGGTGGAGCAGGCCGATATGCGGATCGAGCCGCTCGACGATCTCGCCGTCCAGCTCCATCACCAGACGCAGCACGCCGTGCGCGGCCGGATGCTGGGGGCCGAAATTGATCGTGTAGTTCTGGATCTCGGTGTCGCCTTCCAGCGCCGGGTCCTTGGCAATGATGCTAGCCACGTGCGCCTCCATCCAGTGCTCCTGCGAAGGCAGGAGCCCAGACTTGCGCCTTTGCGCAAGGCACGCTGCCGCGTGCGATCATGTTGAGGGACTGGACCCCCGCCTTCGCGGGGGAACAACAAGTGTAAGTGCTCATTGGTTCTGGCCCTTACCCTTGATGCCGCTGGGCTTTTTCGGCTTGGGGCCGTCGCCCGGGCCGGGCTTGCCGACGCCGGTTTTGGCGGTGCTGTCGCTCGTTTTCGGCGTGCGCGCACGCGGCTTGGGCTTCCTGGTCGCGCCGGCCTTGAGGGCGTCGTCGGCGGTGATCGGCGACGGCGCGCCCTTGGCCTGCGGCTCGGGCGCCTTGGCTGCGGGCGCGGGAGCCGGTGCGGGAGGCGCCGGCGGCGGCGCGGGCGCGACGTACTTCTCGTCGCCGGGGAGGATATATTCCGCCCCTTCCCACGGGCTCATGAAATCGAAGTTGCGGAAGTCCTGCGCCAGTTCGACCGGCGAATAAACGACGCGCTTGGCCTCTTCCGAATAGCGCAGCTCGACATAGCCGGTCAGCGGGAAATCCTTGCGCTGCGGATGCCCCTGGAAGCCGTAATCGGTGAGGATGCGGCGAAGGTCGGTATTCCCGTCGAACAGCACGCCATACATGTCGTACACTTCGCGCTCGAGCCAGCCCGCGACCGGCCAGATGCCAGTGACCGAGGGGACGGGCTGCACTTCGTCGGTGGTCACGCGAACCTTGATCCGGTGGTTCCGCGTCAGGCTGAGCAGGCAATAAACGACATCGAACCGCTCGGCGCGGTCGAGATAATCGACGCCCGCGATCTCCATCAGCTGCTGATATTCGAGGCCCGGCGTGTCGCGCAATGCGATCATTGCTGCGACAAGGCTGTCACGCGCGACGGTGAGATTGACCTCGCCGACCTTGCCTTCCGACGCGATCAGCATATCGCCGAGCGCGGCCGCGGCGGCGGCGATCACGCCTTCGTTCGAGGCGTAACGGGGCGCGGAATGGAGGGCAGTCATTGTGCAACAACCGTGAGCGAATCGAAGAAGAAACGAATGTCGGAGTCGGACGTCATGCATTTCTCGCCGCTGTGCTCGACCAGCATAAAAAACACACTGCGCCCCGAAAGCAGCAGACGGGCTCCCCCACACGCACTGTTTCCATTGGCGACGAAATCGAACCCTTCCATCCCGCGGAAGATCACGCTCTTTCCCGGACCATCGATGCTCGCGGTCATTTCGGCCATTTCTTTGAAGCGCTGGCGCGCCACGGTCGGGTTGGCGACCTCGGCCTTGATGATACCAAAGCGAAATCCGTCCTGCCGATCGCAACGGAGAAAAAAGCCGCGATCCGCCTTATCCGTCGGACCGTTCGTACCATAATCTTCGTACAGGCAAGGCAATCGCACAGAGAAGCCGCCCGCAGTCGACCGAGCTTCGGTCCACCCCGACGCATCAAGCGCCCCAGCCCTTGATTGATATAATGTCTGACCCGCCGACTGGGCCTGCGCGCTGGCCGGCGCCGCCGACAGCACGAACGATGCGGCAAGCGCCGCCAACGCCATCGCCGCCCTCACCGTTCGATCGTCCCGACACGGCGGATCTTCCGCTGGAGCTGCATGATGCCATAAAGCAGCGCCTCGGCGGTCGGCGGGCAGCCGGGGACATAGATGTCCACCGGGACGATCCGGTCGCAGCCGCGCACGACGCTGTAGCTATAATGGTAATAGCCGCCGCCATTGGCGCACGAGCCCATCGAGATGACGTATTTGGGCTCCGACATCTGATCGTAGACGCGCCGCAGCGCCGGGGCCATCTTGTTGCAGAGCGTGCCCGCGACGATCATCACGTCCGACTGGCGCGGGGATGCGCGCGGCGCGGCGCCGAAGCGCTCCATGTCATAGCGCGGCATGTTCACATGGATCATCTCGACCGCGCAGCAGGCGAGCCCGAAGGTCATCCACCACAGCGAACCGGTCCGCGCCCATTGGAACAGCTCCTCGGTCGAGGTGACGAGGAAGCCCTTGTCGCCGAGCTCGGCGTTGATGTCGTTGAGAAACGCGACGTCGGGAAGCGTGCCCGCCCCCGGCAACAGCGAGCTTTGCCGGGCTGCAAGCGACTCCGGCGGGGTGAGTTCTACTCCCACTCCAACGCTCCCTTCTTCCACGCATAAACCAGGCCGAGCGCAAGCTCGACGATAAAGACCATCATCGAGATCCAGGCGGCCCAGCTGGCATGGAAGCCGAGCTTGAACACGCTAACCGCCCATGGATAGAGGAAGGCGGCTTCGAGATCGAAGATGATGAAGAGGATCGCCACGAGATAGAAGCGCACGTCGAACTGGCTGCGGCTATCCTCGAACGCGGGGAAGCCGCACTCATATTCGGTCAGCTTTTCGGGCGTAGGCTGATGCGCGCCGGTGAGGCGGGCGACGATCATCGGCAGCACCACGAACGCCGTGGACAGCGCCACCGCGACGCCCAGGAACAGCAGGATCGGCAGATATTCGGACAGGTCGACCAAGGGCTCTTCTCGCGAGTGCGGAATCTGATCGGGGCTTTAGGACTGAGCGTCCCATGACGCAACGCCCCGAGCGGTGAGAATGACTCGCAATTAGGAAGCGTTACGCGGCCTTAGCGGGTTTGCGCGACGCAGCGGTGCATCGCGTCGCGCGCGGCCGCGAAGCCCGTCACCGACATGGTCAGCACGGTCTTGCCGCCCCGAGTCACGCTCGCCGTCCAGGCGTCGTCGAGTGTGTCGGCATCGCCGGCGTCGGCGAATGCGATCCAGAATGACGGCGGGTCCGCATAGCCGTGCAGCGAATGCTCGCCCGACCAGCCGCCATTGCCGCTCATGATGAGGGTGGCGGACTCGCCTTCCACCACCTCGGTTCCCACCCGGGTAATGGTGAAGCCGCCCTGGTTCTCGCCGCCCGACGCCGGGGAATGAATCATCACCAGGTCGCGCCCGCCGCTGACGGCGTTGGCGTTGCAGTCCCCGCCCTCGCCCTCGACGGTCCAGTTGCCCACCTTCTCGCTGAACCTTTGCGCCTGTGCGGCGGCGGGCAGGATCGTGGCAATCGCGGCGGCAATCAGGATCGTCGGTTTCATGTGAGGCTCCCTTCCCGGTGCGACGATAGCGCAGGCGCGCGGCCGGGCAAGTGCGTTGCGCGAGAGTCGCGATCGGTTATGCTCCGGCCCGGACTTTGGGTGGAGGAGAAATCAGTGGCTGCGGTTCGTATCCTGTGCGCGGTCGCGCTTGCCCTGTGCGGCGTCGCCATCGCCCGCCCCGCGCTGGCCCAGTCGATCCGCGAGAACATCACCGCCGGCGATCCCGAGGCAATCGCAGCGGTGATCCGCGAAAAGGGATTCGACGTCACCATGGCCGAGGATGATGACGGCGATCCGATGCTCAAGGCCGAGGGCCGGGGTTATTCGTTCGTCGTCTTCTTCTATGGCTGCACCGGCAATCGCGACTGCACCACGCTGGGCTTCTATTCCTATTTCGCCGACGGCACGTCCGACGTCACCAAGCTGAACGCATGGAACCGCGATAACCGCTTCGGCCGCGCCTATGTCGACAAGGACGGCGATCCGGTGGTCGAGATGGACCTCGATCTCGACGATGGCGGCATGCCGCCCTTGCTGTTCGAGGATAATATCGAGTTCTGGATGCTGGTGATGGCGCAATACGCGAAATACGTCCTCGCCGATTAGGTTACGATATCGGCGCGCCTGCCCTCGCCCGCACGATGGCGCGCGAAGGCGGGCCGCGTTAATCGCGCTCGGCCACGCACTGCCGCACCCCGGCCACGGCGGCCCGGAAATTGGCGACATCCGCGTCGAACAAGGTCTGGCTGCCCTTGGTCACGCGGACATGGAAGCCCTCCGGAAAGGTCCCGATCTCGTCCCACGAATCGAGCCCCCAGGAATAAGCCGTGATCTCGGGATCGGACTCGTCGCGCCCGACGCTCTCACGCGACCATTTCCCCGGGATCCCGAGTACGATCTTGGGGTCGCCGGGGGACGACTGAATCTTGCTGTCGCCGAAAAAGGCCAGCAGCGCGCCGCTTTCGTCACTCGGCGCCTGGAACCCGAACGCCGCGCCGTTGCTGACCGTCAGCGCGAAGCATTGCTGGGGGGAGCCGTCCTGCTTCTTCTCGGCGAAAACCCATCCCGGCACTTCCTGCGCCATCGCGGGAACCGGCAGGGCCGCAAGTACAAGCGCGATCATCCATTTCATCGAAAATCCTCCCGAATTTCGCGAAAGAATAATGGAAGCGCCGGCGCGCGCAAGCTCAGCGCAACGCGCCCGCCACCAGCTTGTGCAGCTTCGAATGGAGCACGTCGTTGGCCGCGAGATATTCATTGCGCACCATCGGCTGGTCGCCGCCGCGGAAATCGGTGACGAAGCCGCCGGCTTCCTTGATCAGGATCAACCCCGCCGAGACGTCCCACGGCTTCAGGTTCGATTCCCAAAAGCCGTCGAACCGCCCCGCCGCGACCCAGGCCAGGTCGAGCGCCGCCGAGCCGAGCCGGCGGATCCCCGCGACTTCGGGGGCGACCGCGCCGAAGATGCGGCTCCACTGCGCGAAATCGCCATGGCCGAGGAACGGGATGCCGGTGGCGATCAGCGCCTCGTCGAGGTCACGCCGCGCCGAGACGCGCAGGCGCTGGTCCTGAAGCCATGCGCCACGGCCCTTTTCGGCCCAGAAGCTCTCGTCGGTCAGCGGCTGATAGATCAGCCCGCTGATGATCTCGGGCCGCCCCTGGCTGCCGAAGGGATCCTCGACCGCGATCGACATCGCGAAATGCGGGATGCCGTGAAGGAAGTTGCTGGTGCCGTCGAGCGGATCGATGATCCAGCGCGGCTTATCAGGGTCGCCCTCGATCACGCCGCGTTCCTCGACGAGGAACCCCCAATCGGGCCGCGCCTTTTGCAGTTCCTCGATCAACGTGTCCTCGGCGCGCTTGTCGGCCAGCGACACGAAATCGGCGGGGCCCTTGCGGCTCACCTGGAGGTGCTGAACCTCGTTGAAGTCGCGGCGCAGGCGCGGCGCCGCCTTGCGGGCGGCGCGCTCCATGACGGTGAGAAGGCCTGAGTGAGAAACCAAGTCAAATCTCCCTCCTCCCGCTTGCGGGAGGGGTCGGGGGAGGGCCTGTCCGAAAGTGGAGAACGTGCGGCCCGTTGGCACGCCCTCCCCTGACCCCTCCCGCAGGCGGGAGGGGAACTAGATCGGGCTCAATCGGCCCGCTTCACATAGGTCTGTTCATAGACATCGACCACGATGCGCGTGCCCGCGGCGATATGCGGCGGGACCATCACGCGGACGCCGTTTTCGAGCATCGCGGGCTTGTACGACGACGAGGCCGTCTGGCCCTTCACCACCGCGTCGGCCTCGACGATCAGCGCCTCGATCGTGTCGGGCAGCTGCACCGAGATCGGCTTTTCGTCGTACAACTCCATCACGACATCCATGCCGTCCTGCAGGAACGCCGCAGCGTCGCCCAGCAGGTCGCGGGGGAGCGTGATCTGATCGTAGCTGACCTTGTCCATGAAGGTCAGCGTATCGCCCTCGGCGAACAGAAACTGGAAATCGACCGTATCGAGGCGCACGCGCTCGACCGTTTCCGCCGAACGGAAGCGGATGTTATTCTTGCGGCCATCGATCAGGTTCTTGAGCTCGACCTGCATATACGCACCGCCCTTGCCGGGCTGGGTGTGCTGCGTTTTGACGGCGCGCCAGATGCCGCCTTCATATTCGATGATGTTGCCGGGACGGATTTCCACGCCGGTGATCTTCATGGATCGAGACCTATAGAGCTTGAGAAAGAGCGAGCGGGGCCTTTAGCGGGCAGGTGCCGGTCCCGCAAGCAGCGGATAGGCATTGACCGGCTCGCCCTCCCACCAGCGATCGGTCGCCTTCATCCGCGACAGGCCGAAATGGAGGTGGAAATTGCCGGCGCCGGCATTGCCGGTGTCACCGACAAAGCCCAGCGGGTCGCCCGCATTGACCTTCATCCCCTCGGTAACACCGGGCGCGTAGCCCTGAAGATGCGCGTAATAATAGCTCCAGAGCTTGTCGGGCGAGCGGACATAGAGGGTGATCCCGCCGCCGCCATTGGAATAGAAGAGCTTTTCGACCGTCCCCGGCGCGGCGGCGATCACCGGAGTGCCGCCGGGCGCCATGATGTCGGTGCCGTGATGCGGGCGCAGGCCATTGTCGCGCGCCTGGCCCCAGGTGTCGCTGATCTTCGACCGCGCAACCCCCGCGACGGGAACGGTGAGCAGGCCATGCTCGCCCGGCGCGACCGGCGTGCCTTCGGATTGTAGCGGATGCGTGACCTTTTCCAGCGCGCGTTCGGTGGGCGGCAGCGCGGCGGCGGGCTGGGGCGCATCCGCCGGCACGATCCGCACCATCGAGGCGAACAGCGCCAGCAACGCCAGCCCGCCCACCCCGGCCATGGCGCGGAACATCACCGCCTCACTCCTGGAAGATCGCGGGCGTCCCCGGCTTGACCATCATCGCCAGCCGCGCCGCGTCCCAATTGGTCAGCCGGATGCAGCCATGGCTTTCGGACCGGCCGATCGTGTGCGGCTCCGGCGTGCCATGGATGCCGTAATGCGGCTTGCTGAGGTCGAGCCACACCACCCCGACCGGGCCGTTCGGACCCGGAGGAAGCTGGACCTTCTCCTTGCTGTCGCTGACGTCCCAGAACAGCTCCGGATTATAGTGGAACCGCGGATTGTAGTCCGCGCCCTGGATCTTCCAAGTGCCGATCGGAAGCGGATCATGCTTGCTGCCCATCGTGGCGCTGAACTGGGCAACGAGCTTGCCATCGGCATCATAGACCTTGAGCACGCGCTCCGACCGGTCGACCACGATCTTTGCGCCCTCGGGCTGAACCGCATCGACGTTGAGCATGTTGAGCGTGCCGCGCCAGTCGGGATCGAGATCGGCGGCATATTGGCGCGAAAAGGGCAGCGCGTTGGGGAAGGTCAGCACCGTGCCGGGCCGCAGCAGCGCCTTGGGATCGTTGAGCGCGCGCAGCACCTGCGGGGTCGTGTGGAACATCTCCGCGAGCTTCTCCAGCGGGCCGCGATACGCCATCGAGACGAGCTTGCCCTGCTCGACCGGGTCTTCGGGCGTCGGATTGATATAGGGGCCGGCCAACGCCTCCTCGGTCAGCGCCAGCTTCCGCACCGGCCGCAGCGCGCGATAGGGCTTGAGCGCCGCGAGCGTCGCCGCATCGGGCTGGCCGCTGGGCTTCAAGCCCCGGGAGAGCTGAAACCCGCGCAGCGCGGCCTCGAACGAGCGGCCGGTCTGGCCATCGAGCACGCCGTGGGAAAAGCGCAGATGATCGAGGATCACCTGGATCTGGAGCACTTCCATATCGATTTTGGGAAGCGCGGCAGGCGTCGGTGCAGGCGGATTGGTTCCCCTCGCCCCTGCCCCCGCGAGGCCAAGCGAAAGAAGCGCGAGACAAGCCGCTGATCCCAGAAATTTCCGCACGCTTTCAATCTCCTGACGTGGAAGCCACATCGGGAGAACGGGTCAGGCCAACGGTTGTTTCATTGCGCCAACGAGTTAGCCGGCAAGCGCATCCGCGAACGCCTTGACCGCGGCTTCCTCGTCCCCGCCCCACACGGCATTGCTCACCGCGAGGAAATCCGCCCCCGCGCGCACCAGTGGCGCGGCGTTCGCGGGGGTGATCCCGCCGATCGCGACGCAGGGGATTTCGAACATCGTCGACCACCAGCCGAGGATCGAGGGTTCGGGGTGGTGATGCACTTCCTTGGTGCTGGTCGGGTAGAAAGCGCCGAACGCGACATAGTCCGCTCCGGCCTCCCCCGCTTCCATCGCGAGGTGGCGGCTGTCGTGGCAGGTCACACCGATCTGCGCGGAGGGACCGAGCAACGCGCGGGCGTCGCGCGGGTCGCCATCGCCCTGCCCCAGATGCACCCCGTCCGCGCCCAGCCGCTTGGCGAGGCCCGCATCGTCATTGACGATGAAGGCGACATCGGCGTCGGCACAGATGCGTTGGAGCGGCTCGCCGAGGCGCGCCGCTTCGTGCTGATCCACCCCCTTCACCCGCATCTGGAACGCCGCGACCGGCCCCGCTCCCAGCGCTCGCCTGAGCCGATCGGGGAAACCGCCGTCAACCTCCAGCGGCGAGATCAGATAGAGCTGGCACGGCGGCCGCCGGTCGTCGCGGCGGAACTGGTCGGCGAAATCGGCGGGCAGCGGGCCGAGCGGGTCTTCGATGGTCATTCGCGCGGCCTAACGCTTCCGTCCGCCCGAGGATAGCTGCTAGCGCACCAGCGCGAGGACGAAGCCGTCCCATTTCTTGGAGCCGACCGTCCGCACCGCGGTCGCGTCGAGGCGGGTTCACTCGCCAGCATCTCGAGCAACGCCAGGGACCCCTGCCGGCGCGCGGTCACTCCTCGTTCTTGTAGATACGGACCAGCCGGTCGAGCATCGCCAGCGCATCCTCGCGCGAGCGCTGAAAAGTGTTGCGGCCGATGATCGAGCCATTGCCGCCGCCGTCGCGGATATCGCGCGCGTCCTGGAACACCGCATCCTCGCCCTTCGCCGCACCGCCCGAGAAGACGACGATGCGCCGGCCGTTGAAGCACGACTTCACGACATGCGCGACACGGTCCGACTGGGCGGACCAGTCGGTGCCTTCATACGCCTTTTGCGCGTCCTTCTGCTCGATATGGTTCGACGGCAGCTTCACCTTGATGATGTGCGCGCCGAGCAAGGCCGCCATGTGCGCCGCGTAAGCGCCGACATCGAGCGCGAGCTCGCCCGACTTGGGCAGCGTGCCCCCGCGCGGATAGGACCAGAGCACCGTGGCGATGCCGACCGACTTGGCCTGGGCGGAGAGTTCCTTGATCTCCTCCATCATGTCGAAGCAATCGTCGCTGCCCGGGTAGATGGTGAAGCCGATCGCCGAGCAGCCGAGCCGCAGCGCATCGTCGACGCCGCCGGTAATCGCCTGATTGGCGCCGCCCGCCCAGCTGTTCGAGCTATTGCACTTGAGGATCGTCGGGATTTGCCCCGCGAAGCTGCCTGCGCCCGCTTCGATCATGCCCAGCGGCGCGGCATAGGCGCTCAGCCCCGCGTCGATCGCCATCTGGAAATGGTAATGCGGGTCGTAAGCCGGCGGATTGATCGCGAAGCTGCGCGCCGGGCCATGTTCGAAGCCCTGATCGACCGGCAGGATGATCAGCTTGCCCGTGCCGCCCAACCGGCCCTGCATCAGGATGCGGGCGAGGTTCGCCTTCACGCCCGGATTGTCCGACTCGTAATTGTCGAGAATGGCTTTGACGGCGGGCGTAATGCTCATGACGGTCCCCTGATTCGGCGCGTTGGAGAGGCCCTAGCCAGCGATGCTGCGGTGCGGAAGCCTGACAACGCTGGACGGCGCACGGCGATCGTGGTGATTGGTGCGGGCAAGAGGTGTGTCGCATGGATCGCAGGCTGTTTCTGGGCGCAACGGGCCTCGCGCTCGCCGGATTTTCGGGGATCGCTCGCGCCGCGAACCCCATCGTGCCCGGCTGGTACGCGGATCCGGAGATCCATATCTTCGAGGGTCGCTACTGGATCTATCCGACGATTTCCGCCGACGGCAGCGGGCCGATGCCGGACAATGGCTTCAGCCCCGCGCAGGTCGAGCAGCGCAAGGGGCCGGGTATCTGGCATCCCTTCCTGCACCAGACTTCGCTCGACGCCTTTTCATCACCCGATCTGGTCAACTGGACGCGGCATCCCGCGATCCTCGATGTCGAGCGGGTAAGCTGGGCGGCCTATGCGATGTGGGCGCCGTCGGTGATCCACCACAAGGGCAAGTATTTCCTGTTCTTCGGCGTCAACGACATCAAGCATGACGGCCAGCTCGGCGGGATCGGAGTCGCGGTGAGCGATCGGCCCGGTGGCCCCTTTCGCGACGCGATCGGCAAGCCGCTGATCGGGCAGATCTGGGCCGGCGCCCAGCCCATCGACCAGATGGCGTTCCGCGACGATGATGGTTCGCTCTACCTCTATTATGGCGGATGGAAGCACTGCAATGTGGTGCGTCTGAACGATAGTTTGACCGGACTGCTGCCCTTTGTGGGCGGCGCAATATTTCAGCCGATCACGCCCTCGCCCGATTATGTCGAGGGTCCATATCTGCTCAAGCGGCGCGGCACCTGTTATCTGATGTGGTCCGAAGGCGAATGGACCGGGCCGGATTACGCGGTTGCCTATGCCACCGGCCCCACTGCCCTGGGCCCTTTCACCCCGCGTGGCAGGATCCTTCAGCAGGACGCCAGCGTCGCGCTCGGCGCGGGGCATAACTCGGTGGTGAACATTCCGGGGACCGACGAATGGATCATCGCCTATCACCGGCATCCGTTGGGCGACAAGGACGGCAACCATCGCGAGCTGGCGCTGGACATGATGCATTTCCGCGAGGACGGCAGCATCGCGCCGGTGCGGATCACGCGCGGGGGCGTGGGCGCGCGACCGCTACGCTGAGTTGGGCACCGCCATCAGGTTGACGGCGACCGAAATGCGCGGGCCCGTTCCCCGATGCGGCGCCACACCGTGGCGGAGCCAGGACGGGAACATGATCAGGCGGCCATTCTTCGGGCGAAGCGCAATCTGGGGCTCGTGGACGCTGCCATCGGCGCGGCGGAAGCGCAGATTGGGCATGATCATCATCACCATCGGCATGCGCGGATCCTCGAGCACCAGCTCACCGCCCAGATCCGCGCCCGAACCGCCGCCCGCGTCGTCGATATAATAGACCGCCGACCAATAGGCGCCGGGATGCGTATGGAGCTGGTTGGAGGCCTCGGGCGGCGAGACGTTGGCCCACATCTCCGGCACCCAGCGATGCCGGGGCATGTTGGGCGAACGGATATCGACCGAATTGCGGTCAGCCAGCGCCTGGATTTGCTTGAGCAGCACCGTGCCCGCATCGCCGCCCCAGTTCACCATATCGTGATCGGACTGCCAGCCGCCGATATTGGAAACCTTGACGCCCTGACTCGCGGCTTGGCGGGCGAGGATGATCGAACGGAGCGCGGCATTGAGCTGGGCCGCACCGGGAAGCTCTTCCACAACGACCATCGTATCGAACAGACTCAGCGCCTGGCTCATCGCGCGAGCTCGGCGAAACAGAGTGAGATGGCGTTTTCCGGCACAGCGACAGCCGCTTATCCAGCAGCATTACGATTCGCAAGTTGCGAATCGCTACGTTGTTACGCTTCCGAGATGAGCGCCGCCACGCCGGGCAATTCCTTGCCCTCCATCCACTCAAGGAACGCGCCGCCAGCAGTCGAGACGAAGCTGAAATCGCCCGCGACGCCCGCCTGATTGAGCGCGGCGACGGTGTCCCCGCCCCCCGCGACCGAGACGAGCGAGCCTTCCCTGGTCAGCGCCGCCGCGGTCTTGGCGAGCGCGACGGTGGCGGTGTCGAACGGCGGGGTTTCGAACGCGCCCATCGGGCCGTTCCACACGAGCGTGCGGCAGGTCTTGAGCACGTCCGCCAGCGCCTCGGTCGCGGCGGGGCCGACATCGAGGATCATCTCGTCGGCCTCGATCTCATGGACATTGACCGTGCGGACCGGCGGATTGGCGCGGAATTCCTTCGCGACGACCACGTCGTAGGGCAGATGGACGGTGCAATTGGCCTTGTCCGCCGCGTCGAGGATCTCCTCCGCGGTGCCGGTCAGGTCGTGCTCGCACAGGCTCTTGCCGACATCGACTCCGCGCGCGGCGAGGAAGGTGTTGGCCATGCCGCCGCCGATGATGAGGTGATCGACCTTGGCGACCAGATGCTTGAGCACTTCGAGCTTGGACGAGACCTTGGCACCGCCGACCACCGCCGCGACCGGCTGTTCCGGATTGCCCAGCGCCTTGTCGAGCGCATCGAGCTCGGCCTCCATCTGCCGCCCCGCGAATGCCGGTAGCTTGTGCGCCAGCCCCTCGGTCGAGGCATGGGCGCGGTGCGCGGCGGAGAAGGCATCGTTGACGTAGAAATCGCCCAGCGCCGCGAGCCGGGAAACTGTCTCGGGAGCGTTTGTCTCCTCGCCCGGATCGAAGCGAGTGTTTTCGAGGATGCCGATATCGCCCGGCTGCATCGCATTGACGGCATCGCCCGCGTCGACATCGTCGATGAAGCGCACTTGCCGCCCCAGCACCTGGCTGAATGGCCGCGTGACCAGCGACAGGCTCATCGTCGGATTGCGCATGCCCTTGGGCCGCCCGAAATGCGCGAGCACCACGACGATCGCGCCGCGATCCGCCAGCTCGGCGACGGTTTGAACCGCGGCGCGCAGCCTTGTGTCGTCGGTCACCGCGCCATCGGCCATCGGCACGTTCAGGTCCTCACGAACCAGCACGCGCTTGCCGGCGATGTCGCCCATATCGTCCAGCGTCTTGAAATTCCGGGTCATGCTTCAATCCTGATCTCGTCGCCCACGGCGATCTCGCCGGGAGCAATCACCATGGTGCAGGCGCCGCCGCGCCAATCCGGCGTGAGCGCGGCGCGCAACCCCTCGGCCAGCGCTTCCATCCGCTCGCACGGATCGGTTTCGCGGCAAACTTCCAGCACCACATCCGCACCGATGCGAAGCCGCACGCCCGCGGTCTGCGGCAGGTCCAGTCCCTCGACAAGCAGGTTCGCGCGGCGCTGTTCCCAGCTGATATTGTGGCCGACCTCGGCCATCGCCGCGTCCCAGTCACTCGCCTCGATCAGCGTCACTTGGCGCTTGTGCGGCTGGCCCTTCATCGCGCCGCGATAATCGCCGGCGATGCCCGCCTCCAATGTCACAACGGCGTGATCGATGGTCTCCATCGGCGCCTTGGAAAAGGGATGGCGGGCAATGCCGGCGATGCGGCCCATTACCCCAGCTTCGCCATCGCGCAGGCAGTGTCGACCATGCGGCTCGAAAAGCCCCATTCATTGTCATACCAGCTGACGACGCGAACGAGCTTGCCGTCCATCACCGCGGTTTCGAGGCTGTCGATGGTCGATGAGGCCGGGGTGTGGACGATGTCGATCGAAACCAAAGGCTCGTCCGAATAATAGAGCACGCCCTTGAGCGGGCCGCTTTCCGAGGCGGCCTTGAGGATCGAATTAATCTCTTCGCGGGTCGTGTCGCGCTTGGGCGTGAAGGTCAGGTCGATCAACGAGCCGTCGGGCACGGGCACGCGGATCGCCGAGCCGTCGAGCCGGCCCTTGAGCTCGGGAAGCACCTCGCCGACCGCGCGGGCGGCGCCGGTGGTGGTCGGGATCATGCTCATCGCGGCGGCGCGGGCGCGGCGCAGGTCCGGATGGATCTGGTCGAGGATCTTCTGGTCGTTGGTATAGGCGTGGACCGTGGTCATCAGGCCGCGCTCGATCCCGACGCTGTCGTTGAGCACCTTGGCGACCGGGGCGAGGCAGTTGGTGGTGCAGCTCGCGTTCGAGACGATCGTGTGGCTCGCCTCGAGCTTGTCGTGATTGACCCCGAACACGACCGTCAAATCGACGCCCTTGGCCGGAGCCGAGATCAGCACCTTCTTCGCGCCCGCATCGATATGCTTCTGGGCGCTCTCACGATCCGTGAAGAAGCCGGTGCATTCCAGCACCAGTTCGACCCCATTGGCGGCGTGGGGCAGCTTGGCGGGATCGCGCTCGGCGGTGACCGCGATCTTCTTGCCGTCGATCACCAGATCATTGCCCTCGGCCGTGACGGTGCCGGGATATTTGCCGTGCACCGAATCGCGGCTGAACAGCCAGGCGTTCGACTTGGCGTCGGCGAGGTCGTTGATCGTGACCAGCTCGAGCCCGCAATCGGGCCGCTCGAGGATCGCGCGCGCCACCAGCCGGCCGATGCGTCCGAAACCGTTGATCGCAACCTTGGTCATGTTTCTCAGTCCTTCAGTCGTTCAAGGATCTGCGGCACGATCGCCGCCGCGGTAAGCCCGAAATATTCGAACAATTTGGGTGCGGGCCCCGACGCGCCGAAGCGGTTCAGCCCGAGGTTTAGACCGTCGATGCCGGTATAGCGCTCCCACCCGGTGGTGACGCCCGCCTCGATCGAGACGCGGAGTGCGCCTTCGGGGAGGAGAGCTTTCCGATAGGTGGCGTCTTGCGCGTCGAAGCGCGACCAGCAGGGCATGGAAACGACATCGGCGCCCACGCCCTCGGCTTCAAGAGCGTCGCGCACTGCCATGGCGATCTCGACCTCGGAGCCCGAGGCCAGCAGCACGACCTTGCGCGCCGCGGTGGCGACAGCGATGCGGTACGCGCCCTTCGCCGACCCGCCGGTGCTGAATTGCGTGAGGTTCTGGCGGCTGAGCGCGAGCAGCGACGGGCCGTCGGCGCGCCTGAGCGACTCGCCCCAGGCCTCGGCGGTCTCGACCGCGTCGCACGGACGCCAGACTTCGAGGTTGGGGATCAGGCGGAGCGACATGACATGCTCGACCGGCTGATGCGTGGGACCATCCTCGCCCAAACCGATCGAATCATGCGTCATCACATAGACGACGCGCGCCTGCTGGAGCGCCGAGAGCCGGATCGCGGGGCGGGCATAGTCGCTGAACACCAGGAAAGTGCCGCCATAGGGGATCACGCCGCCATGCAGCGCGAGGCCGTTCATTGCCGCCGACATGCCGAACTCGCGGATGCCGTAGCGGATATAGCGCGCGGAATAATCGACTTCGGTAAGGTCGGTCAGGCCCTTGGTCAGCGTGTTGTTCGAGGGCGTAAGGTCCGCCGAACCACCGATCGTCTCGGGCACCGCGGCGTTGATCACGTCGAGCGCGAGCTGGCTCGCGACGCGAGTGGCGATCTTCCTGGGCTCGGCGATCAGCGAAGCGATATGCGCGTCGAGGCTGAAGTCCGCGGGCAAGTCGCCCGCCATCCGGCGCGAGAATTCCGCGCCCTTCGAATCGGATGCGAGCCGCTTCTGCCATTCGGCATGAGGAGCCGCACCACGCTTGCCCGCCGTCAGCCATGCCTCGCGGATGTCGCCCGGCACCTCGAACGGCGGATACTCCCAGCCCAGTTCGACTCGCGCCGCCGCGACTTCGGCTTCGCCCAGTGGCGAACCATGCGTCTTCGACGTGCCCTGAAAATTTGGTGCGCCCTTGCCGATGATCGTCTTGCAGCGGACCAGCGAGGGCCGGTTATCGGCTATCGCAGTATCGAACGCCTTGGCGATGCTGGCGGGATCGTGGCCGTCGCATTCCACCACCTGCCAGCCGGTCGCGGCATAACGGGCGGGGATATCTTCGCTCGACGACAGCGAGACCGGGCCATCGATCGTGATCCTGTTGTCGTCCCACAGCACGATCAGCCGCCCGAGCCTGAGGTGCCCGGCGATCCCGATCGCCTCATGGTTGATGCCTTCCATCAGGCAGCCATCGCCCGCGATCACCCAGGTCCGGTGATCGACCAGCCCGTCGCCGAAGCCGGCGTTGAGGTGACGCTCGGCAATCGCCATGCCCACGGCCATCGCAAGGCCCTGCCCGAGCGGCCCGGTGGTGCATTCGACACCCGGAAGCTCGAAATTCTCGGGGTGGCCCGCGCATGGCGAGCCCACCTGACGGAAGGTCTTGATGTCCTCCAGCGTCGGCCGCGCGTAGCCGGTCAAATGGAGCAGGCTGTAGAGCAGCATCGAGCCATGACCGGCCGACAGCACGAAACGGTCGCGGTCGGGCCATTTCGGATCCGCCGGATCGTACTTCAGATAATCCTGGAAGAGTACCGTAGCGACATCGGCCATGCCCATCGGCATGCCGGGATGGCCCGAATTGGCGGCCTCCACAGCGTCCATCGCAAGCGCGCGGATGGCGTTGGCGCAATCGGTGAAGGATGCGGTCACTGACGATGTCCCCGGATGGTGGCGCGGACCCCTTAGGGACCGCTGCGCATGCACGTCAACCGAAGCGCGCCTTTACTCGCCGAAAGCCGCTTGCCGCACGGGTCCGCCATGCTTAATCGCAGGACATGGCCGAACCCCAAGACCGCATCGAGGCCGCGCTCGCCCGTATCGAGGCAGCCGCCGCTTCGCGCGCCTACGCCACCGAACGACTCACGCATCGTCACGAAGCGTTGCGCGAAAAGATTCAGGATGCCGTCGCTTCGCTCGACGCATTGATCGCCCGCGAAGCCGCGCGCGAGGATGTGGACTGATGGCCGAAGTCACACTCAATATCGGCGGGCGCGACTATGCCATTCCCTGCCGCGACGGCGAGGAGCTGCATTTCCGGCGGCTCGAATCGCTGCTCGTCCGCCATAGCGCCACCGCGCAGCGCGCCTCGGGCGGGATCAGCCATGATCGCACTCTGGTCTATCTCGTGCTGATCCTCGCCGATTTGCTGGATGAGGCCGAGCGCAATCCTTCGGGCGGAGTCTCGCCGGTTTTGCTCGATAACATCGCCGATCGGCTCGAGGCCGTCGCGGCCGCGCTGGAGAGCGCCTGAACACCGTCACCGGGGGTGGATATGAAGCGAGCCTGTTTC
>Ga0164241_10001522_pt1 | contig 28200 bp, 22 predicted proteins | sample OricomyardsoilBY_FD_108780 | JGI IMG/M metagenome (GOLD analysis project Ga0164241, IMG submission 108780) | Backyard soil microbial communities from Emeryville, California, USA - Original compost - Back yard soil (BY) | ecosystem: Environmental > Terrestrial > Soil > Unclassified | place: USA... | reverse complement strand
CGGTACGTACGCGCCGCATGAAATCGCCGATCCGTATTCAACGGGACAGGCGCAGGTAACAGAAACAATTGCCGTCGTGAAGAGTTATGCTGCTTCGCTTACCTCTGCTCTCGTGGCCATGCGCGCCAGGACGAGCGCGTAACTTGCGGCACGCGGCTGCTGCCTATGATGCTCGCCAGCGCCGAGACCAGGATTTGCCGAATTGGAACGGCTCGCGCAGCGCTCGAACCGCCGCTTGCAATCCCTTTTGTACCGGGCCGGAAAGCTCGTAGCTTGCAGCGCTTAGAGATACGCATCGTGCTCCGAATCCGCTCTTGAAACGTCGCAGACCTTCCGCCTCCGCGCCCGCGTTCGTGCCGCCGAGGTTGAATACCGTTTTTCCTTCTGCTGCAAGCAGTCGGATGATTTCGGATACCAGGAAGGTTGATGCACCGAATTCAAAGCCATCCGACGCGGTTCCTGCAGACTGGTAATAGGCTCCCAGCGAAGAGTACAGCACCAGCAGCGACGAGATGACGATCTCGTTGTGGTACGCTTGAAAGAGTCGCGCCGCGCCAGACTTGAGGAACGCGCACTGGTACATTGTGTCCGTCGGATCCACCACTGGCACCCGCTCCCCACGCAGTGCACGCCTGTGAATTGACTCTGCCATCAACTGACGGTGAACCCTGGCCGCGGCCAGATCCGACGTCGCGATTACAGTTATGCCGAGTTTGCTCGCCTTCCTTATGTTGCGACGATGGTTCGAGTCGTAATGCAACTCTTCAGGCGAGTTCAGCTCCAGTATCCACTCTGTCCGCGCTCGTATGCTTGATGGCGCCGCCCAGGTTGGAAGCGTCACGGATTCCGCGCAGTAACTGTCGATCGCGACGTCGGCTACATGGTGGTCCCGGCAAAAGCTTCGTACCCCATTCCAGAACGCATCCGTGTTCGCGCAGGACGGTGCCGAAGTCAGCTCAAGCCTTCGGCCAATCGCGTTTCTGCTGATGTAGCCGACAGCAGCCGTACGCGGTCCGTTCGCGTGGTCAAGCGTGAAGAGCACCGATCTGGCGCCCAGTGCGCAACGTGCCGCGACATAAGAAACAGTATCAAATGGATTTGTAGGGTTGGCCGCCTCCAAACCCTGTAGCTCGATTTCCGTCGGATCGAGTACTGCGCGAAATGTCATGTGCTCCCGAACGACAGTTCCGCTTGACCCGCGTCGATCAGGAACTTCGCCGCCCAGTTCAGGAATTCATACGTGCCGTACCCTCCGTTCACCGGAAAGGAACCTTTGACTCCGCCTCGTACCCCGGTTGGTCCGCTCAGATGAACGCTGCGTCGTGCGTAACGAAGTAGCCGCCGCGCCGAGTCACGATATACGGGCCGTCCCAGTTCGCTGTGAAGCAGCAGCAGCGAGTGCGCGATCTGAGCGCTTCCAGTGATGCAGGCCCATGACACCGCACCATTCCATGACTTGTCCAGGCGTCCCGCAAGAAACCCATCCTCGCCGACGGCCGCGCTGAGTGCGTCGGCGGTCCGTACCGCTGAGTTGAGAATATCCTGCTCACGCGTGTGCAGGAAAATCTCCGTCAAGCCGCGCAAGGCGTAGCCAATTGTGTGCGTGAGTGGTGCATTCGGACGACTGAGACAGCAACAATCAAACCAACCGTTCGCATGTTGTTTTGTGATGGCCCAACGTGCGTTGAGTAACGCCGTCTTCGCATAGTGTTCCGAGACAGCGGCATCCTCGGTGGCACGTGCTGCTTCGATCAGACCCCATGAAACGTGGGTTTCGTATGCCTTCTCGCCTGGCTCTGCGAACGGGGTCGGAAACTTTCGCCAGCATCCGTCAGCATCTATCGAATCGGTCAGCCACTGCGCGGCGCTATGCATCGGTCTGGCATACCGGTCGCCAAATTGCCGCTTGGCAGCGGCGAGTCCCATCAGAATCTGGCCAGTGTTGAACGTAACCGGGACCAGGGGCTGGGCTCCGATCGTCCCTCCCTGAAACCCTCCCTCCGGGAACTGAATGCTGACCAGCCAGTCCGTCATTCTCCGCGCACGCTCTATCAACTCCGGCTCATTCCGCCTGATTCCGGCATCGATGAGTGTCGGGACGATATAGCCAGATGTTTCCGGGTAGGAAGGAGCCCAGCCGGTTAGCAGACTGTAATCCCTGGCAGCCCCTCCGTCATTCGTCGCGGAACAATCCTGCGCATCGCCAAGCCAGCCCAGCGCTGCGCGTTCGACCTCCTCCACGCCAGGATCCGTCTTGGGTAGGCCGCGCGCGTCACGCCTTCGCTCGGCCTTGGCCGCAGCCGAAAGGCTTATCTGATCAAGTTGTTTGCTGGCGAACTTCTTGAGACTTGAAAGCATTTAGTATCAGTTGAATGCTGAATCCTTGACGCCCGACGCAAACGACCTGCACGCCAGGATCGGGATCGGCTGCCATCCGAGCACCGTTAAAGAACACTCCAAACGCCGGCGAACGCTACATATAAACGCTATTCCCAGGCAAGAGAAATTTCGGCATAAGTTCAGGATTGCCCCGGGATAGTCAGGCCGGTGCCATTATTGTGCCTCGTAGGGAGTGTCGCAACCGCTGTCGCGCTAACTTCCCGCATCGCGTAAACTGCATCGTTCACCTTTCCACCCTGCGGAACATCTCGCTGCCACCGAGCCCACCCGAGTCATCAGGCGCACCGGCCGAATTCGTAAGAACGCCAACTGAGTCGCCCGTAGCGCCACCGCCCGGGTCTGATCGCGCGCTGGTCCACGGAATCGCGTGGACCGCCGGCGCAAAGTGGGCGACCCAGATAGTGACCTGGGGCTCCACGATCGTCGTCGCACGCCTCCTGACCCCCGATGACTACGGTCTGGTCGGGATGGCTGCTGTATACCTGGGACTGGTCGCACTCGTTTCCGAATTCGGGATCGGTTCGGCCATCATCACGCTCCATGATCTCAGCAGGGAATCCATCGAGCAGCTGAACGGCCTCTCGTTCATGGTCGGCGCGTGCATGTTCCTGCTGTCGTGCGCGGTTGCCAAACCGCTGGCTGCATTTTTTCATTCGCCGCCGCTCGTGTCAGTGGTTCTCGTGCTGAGTACGTCCTTTGTTGTCGGGTCCTTCCGCTCCATTCCTAACGCACTGTTACAGCGCGATCTCAAATTCAAGGAGATCGCGGCGATCGATTCCGTCAAGGCGATCTTCGGAGCGGTCGCTGCGATCATCCTCGCGATATACGGTCTGCACTACTGGGCGCTCGTTCTCAGCGACGTTGGTGGTGTATTCATCGCCACTCTTCTGACCGTCCTGCTTCGTCCACGGAAGCTCTCGATTCCACGGTTTGCCACTATCGAAACAGCAATCAACTTCAGTCGCGACGTTCTCGTTTCTCGACTTTCGTGGTTCGTCTATTCGAACTCGGATTTTCTCGTGGCCGGACGCGTACTCGGGCGGGCGTCGCTCGGAGCGTACGACTTCGCGTGGACGCTGATCAATCTGCCGGTAGAGAAGGTGACCGCCATGATCTCCGGCGTCGCGCCAGCCATTTTTTCTTCGGTGCAACACGACGTCTCGCTTCTCAAGCGTTATGTACTCGGATTGACCGAAGGCGTTTCGTTGGTTGCGTTTCCTTTTTCGGTTGGTGCCGCGCTCGTTTCGCACGACCTGATCATCGGAGTTTTCGGTGAGAAGTGGGCGCCTGCCATCGCGCCACTTCGACTGCTCGCTGCGTACACGACGATCCGCTCGATCATGCCGATTCTGTCGCCGGCACTCATGGTTCTGCGTCGGACACGCTTCCTCATGTATTACTCGATCACACTGGCGCTCATCTACCCGGGCGTGTTCTACTTTGCGTCGCGTTGGGGGATTCTGGGTATTGCCAGTGCGTGGGTCGTGCTCTATCCATTGAGCGCGCTGCCGCTCTGGTGGCTCACTTTCAAGTTGATCTCGACTGCCCGGGAATATTTTACGTCGCTCCGCGCTGCCACGGTGAGCTCTGTTATCATGGCCGGTTTCGTGCTCGCCGCCATGTATTTCATGCCCCCCGAATTTCCGCGCCTGCTCAAGCTGGGAATCGAAATTGCGACTGGGGCAATAGCGTATTCGGCCAGCGTCCTGCTGATCTTCCCGGAGCGTGTGCAAACCTTCAAGCGAACAATTCGCGGCGCGTTCTAATCAGGCGCGTCGGCGACTCCTAATCAGCCTGCGCCGGGCTCCGATTCACATCTGCGGGAGTCGTGAAGGCGTCGACATCTCCGTCCTTCTTGGCGGCGGCGCCATCTTCGACGCCGTGTTTTTCGAGTAGTCTGTACAACGTCGTTCGGTCGATTCCGGCAAGCCGAGCCGCTTTGGACATGTTGCGATCAGCACGCGCAACGAGAGCCGCGAGATATTCCTTCTCGAAGTGCGTGAGAACGGCTTCCTTGGCAGGATGGTAAGCGCGCGTCATAAGATGCGCGGGCCATCCGCGACCCACTGCGCTTTGTGACGCTGTATCGGTCCTGCCGGGAACGTCGTCCGGTCGAATCGTGCTACCTGCGTCTGCCAGAACTGCGAGATGCTCCATCATGTTCTGGAGCTCGCGAACATTCCCCGGCCACGACAGCGACGTCAGGAAGTCGAGCGCCGAACTTGACAGTGTGGGGCAATCGCCATCGGTAATGCGATGCCGGCGCCAGTACTGGGTGAGGAAGTGATTCGCCAGTAATGGAATGTCCTCCAACCTGTCGCGCAACGGCGGAAGATGCAGCGGCACCACGCGCAGTCGATAGAACAGATCGTCCCGAAGCACATGAGTGCGAACTGCTTCATCCGGATCGCGATTGGTCGCCGAGATGAATCGAACGTCCACCGTGACTTCTTCCTGTTCACTACCCACTCGTCGAACGACGCCATCCTGAATGACGCGCAGCAGTTTCGCCTGCAGCGCCAGGGGCATCTCGGTCAGTTCGTCAAGAAATAGTGAACCGTTGTTAGCCACCTCGAGCAAACCTGGTTTGTCGCGGTCTGCACCAGTGAATGAGCCTTTCTTGTGACCGAACATTTCGGATTCCAGCAACTGCGCTGGCAGCGCTGCGCAGTTGATCGCGACGAATCGCTTTCCGACTCTTCGACTCTGCTTGTGGATGAGCTGCGCAATTCCTTCTTTACCTGTCCCGCTCTCACCACTGATCATCACCGACGCGTTGGTCTTCGCGACTTTCCGGGCCAGCTCCACGGCTCGGCAGAACGCGGGTGAAACCCCGATGAGCCCTTCCATGCCGTCGTGCAGAGATTTTTGCGGAGTGCCAGCAGCGGCGGCGGGGGCGCCTCGGCCCTCCAGTATGCGATGCGCCGCGCGTCCGACGACCAGGTGCAGCTGGTCTGCCGTGAACGGCATCGCGAGATATTCCCAGGCACCAGCCTGCAGCGCCCTGATATTTGTCTCTACGCTCGGATTGCCGGTCATCAGGATGACCAGCGACTCCGAGTTGGCAGCTTTTGCCGCGTCGAGGATTTTCATTCCCGACACGCCGCTCATGAAAAGATTGACCAGAACGACGTCGTATTTGCGCTTCTGAAGCAGGCGGAGCGTTTCTTCGCCGGTAGCGCTTCCCGTTACCGTGTAGCCCTCGCCGCGGAGCACTGCAACGCAACCCTCGCGCAGAGAGTCGTCGCACTCAACGACAAGCAGTCTCAGTTCTGCTCGCGCGCCTGGGGCGACAGCGTCGATTTCGACGCCGCGGTGGCCGATCTGGTTATCGGACATCAGACCCGAACCTGGAATGCGCATGTGCTTTGGGAACAGCGGTCAAGACGGCCGGTATTGTTGCGTGGGTGCCACAAAGAGCTTGCACAGGCAAATATGGGTCTCCAACGGGGTCGCACAAGGGAAATGTTGCTAATAGGGACCAATCCGGTGCCGATACTGAACCTTGGGTCTGGCCCCTGTTGGATTCCCGCAACGCTGTTCCGGTAACGTGACTATCCATATCTTTCGGCACAGAAGATGAAAAACTCAATCGTGCCCGCGACCCAGCTCCGGGCTGGTGCTCCCGCACTGCCCGGCAGTACCGATATTGCCCCGATCGATCTCACTCCACAGTCTCTCGGAGGCGATGACGAGCCCGAGGGCGGCGGCGGTGCCAAGCTTCGTCGCTACTGGGCGGCGATCAAGCGCTTCAAGTGGCTCATCGTCGTACTCGCAGCACTCGGAACGGCAGTTGGTGTATTCGCCACTCGGCTGATCGTGCCTGTATACGAAGCCAGCGGCGCCTTGTGGATAGCCGATGTTGGTACCAATGGCGGCGGCGCTGGCGCCTATCGGCCTGCCGAACTCTTGCCGAACGGCTCCTGGACTCAGCTCATTCGGAGCTTCGCTGTTGTCGACAAGGTCGTCTCTCAGCAGCGCCTATGGGCTAGAGGCAAGACAAGGATCGATTCGGCCGCGCTCGAGGGTATCCAGCCCACTGCGCGGACGATTCCCGGCAATTACACCCTCTGGTCGGATTCGACGAAAGGCATCTATTCCCTAGGCGAAGCCACTCGGGGGATTTTCGAGCATGGCATACTCGGCGACTCCGTTGGCCGGTCTGTCGGCTTCGCCTGGGCACCGACTAAGGAGTCTCTGCGCGGCAATCAGCAGGTAAGGTTCACCGTTGCACAGCCACGGTCGGTGAGCATCGCCCTGAACAATCGTCTGACCGTTGCGATGCAGGAAAACAGCAACTTCATGAACCTCACGCTGACCGGCACGACGAAGTGGGAGACAGCCCAGCTTCTGAATGTATGGATGCAGCAGTTCCTGACGACCGCTGGTGAGCTCCGCCGCGGCAGCCTCGATGCGCAAGCCACGATCCTCGCCAGTCAACGGAGTACCGCTGAGTCTGCTGTGCGCGACGCGGAAGCCGCTCTTCAGGGTTTTCGATCCAATGCGATCACCAAGCCAAAGGAATATGTCGGCTCGCCTGACGCGGCTTCGGTTGGAATAGCGCCTCCGCAGGAAGGGCTAAGCTCGGAATATTTCAAGAATCAGACGGCGTACCAGGATGCAAGGCGTAATCGAGAGTCGCTTCAGGCGCTGATCCCGTCGGCACGCCAGGGGAATTTCTCGCCAGACGTATTGGCATCCATTCCGGTGGTGCAGAACGCACCAATGCTGAGTTCCGCGTTGAAGGATCTCATCGATCAGGAAGCCAAGCTTCGCGTACTCCGTCAATCGTACACGGATTCGTTTCCCGCCGTGAAAGCCCAGATGGCTGCGGTTCATGAACTTCGATCTCAGACGATCCCGAATCTCATGGCTACGCAGGTGACGCTACTCACTCAGCGCGAACGGCAGCTTGCCAGCGACATTCGCGCCGATTCCATTTCGTTGCACGGCATTCCTGCCAGAACCACCGAAGAGCAGCGGCTCAATCGGGACCTTGGCACGGCGGTCAATCTTTACAATAACGTCGACGCCAGATACCAGACCGCCAGACTCGGTGCTGAAAGTACAGTCCCCGACGTTTCGATTCTCGCTCCGGCCCTTCCGGCGGCGAGCGAGCAGCGGAACATGAAGGCTTTGTTCGTCGCCGCCGGTTTTCTGGGCGCGGCTGGATTCGGTGTGGTAATAGCGCTGCTCTTCGACATGATCGACCACCGGTTCAGATACCCGGAACAGATCCCCGACGAGCTGAAGATCGACGTAATAGGTGCTGTGCCGACCGTTCCGAAGCCCGGCGATGGCGACAAGGATCCCGACGCAGTGTTGCAGAGTGTGGAGGCATTCCGAAGTTTGCGAATGAGCGTCCACCACCTCTACGACGCGCCGCCGGTGATGGTCGCCGTGTCCAGTCCGGGGGTGGGAGACGGCAAGTCGATGATATCGTCCAATCTCGCTCTGTCGTTCGCAGAGGCAGGCTTCCGCACGCTGCTGATCGACGGCGATATCAGACGCGGCAAGCTGCATTCGATATTTGGAATCGAGCGTCGTCCCGGCCTGGTTGACTATCTATCCGGGGAGGTGGACGCCGCACAGGTGATGCGTGAAGTGCCGGTGCACGGAGCCCTGACCCTCATTGCGTCCGGTACGCGCAAGCACCGAGGTCCAGAACTGCTGACGTCGGCACGGTTGCCAGCGCTGCTCAACATGGTCCGGTCGAGATTCGACGTCATAATCATCGATAGCGCGCCGCTGGCGGCCGGTGTTGACGCGTATGCGCTCAGCGTCGCGACGCGCAATCTGCTGCTCGTCATGCGTACTGGCCACACGGATCGCCGCGTCGCCAAGGCCAAGTTGAAATTGATGGAGCGTTTACCCGTTCGAATACTTGGTGCCGTAGTAAACGCGGTGTCGTCCGGCGAGCTTTACACCGAGTATTCGTATCTATACGGCTATGGCGAAGATGCCGATATGGACGCTCAGGCTATAAAGGACGAAGTCACCGCACTCAATTCGGGTACTCCGGGGGCGTCGAACTGACCACCTGCTGCGATTCATAATCTCGCATGAAGCCGCTTTATGAAAACGAGGACGTCGGCACGCAGGATGGCCGGCGTCTCCTTGTTGTCAGCTATCACTTTCCACCGGATCGCGCGATCGGCGCGCGCCGATGGGAGAAGTTTTCCCACTTCGCGTCGGCGCGCGGCTGGGGAATGGATGTCTTCATGCGTGGCGATCTGTCGCGCAGCGACCTGGAGACGGCAAGGAGCTCGCTCCCGTCTGGCGTCCGGGTGTTCGCAGTTGCGGCGCCGTCTCTCCGAATCGAGCGGATAGAAAACGCCGTATGGCGAACGCTGAAAGGGTCGCGCGCGCCCGATGCCAACGTTTCCGCACGACCGGCGGATGCGGCGGCGCAAGCAGCTGACGGCCCACGGTCGATTCGTCCTGCGCGCCCCGCGTCTTTTGCCCGCCGCGATTTGCAATGGGCTCTTCATTCGCCCCGAGGTTGGCTGCGTGCCTACTGGGCGAGTCTCGACTTCGCTCGTATCAGTGCGTGGGGCGACGAGGTCATGGCTGCGGTTGCGTCCGTATTTGACCAACGTGTGCATCGCGCTGTAGTTACATCCGGTCCCCCATTCATGATGCATGATGTAGGACGGAGATTGTCGCTGCGGTACAGGATCCCGCTCGTCATGGACATGCGGGATCCCTGGAGTCACGTCGAGCGCCTTCCTGAAGCAATAGGGACTCCGGCCTGGGTAAAACTCGCCGAGCATTACGAGCGCATGGCAGTGGAACGCGCGACGCTGATCGTCGTCAACACAGATGTGGCTCGTGCGCAGATGGCCGCCACCTACCCGCTGCGGTCGCGCGATATTGTCACAGTTACCAATGGCGGTGACGACGAGTTGCTTCCGGTAGTTGAGAACCGTACCCGATTTGTGATCGCACACGCCGGAACCGTGTATCTGGATCGCGATCCCCGTGCCCTCTTCGAGGCTGCTGCCAGTGTGATTCGGGAGCATTCGCTGACGCCGGACGATTTGACGCTCGAGTTCATCGGGGAGCTGGAGGCCGTTGGCGGCTTCCCGATCCAGGAGGTAGCGCGCGCCGAAGGCATTCAGGACTACGTTCGGGTCGGACCGCCCAGGTCGCACCGGGACGCGCTCGAGTTCATGGCGTCGGCGACCATGCTTGTAACGATGTCCGGCAGCAACATGGCGGCGATCCCCGCGAAGACGTTCGAGTGTGTAAGATTCCCGGCATGGGTTCTTGCGATCTCAGCACCCGGGAGCGCCACAGAGCTGCTTCTTGAAGGAACTGGGGGCGACGTTGCGGCGCCAGGTGACGCCGCGGCGATGGCCGAGATCATAAGCCGACGGTATCAGGAGCACCGCGCTGGTGTTGTTCCGGAGCCGATCGGCTCCGACGTCCGTTTCTCAAGGCGTCATCAGGCCGGGATCTTGATGGATGCTCTTGAAGCTCGGGTCGGCAAATAGCGTTGCAGAATACCCCAACTGTTGCGAGATCGCTACACACTTCCAACGAACCTGAGTGATGCATCAGCCGCACAGATCCGCTAAGTCCTTACGCTGCAATGACTTGACATGTGCGTGTATTCATAATAACCATGGCACAATCGCTGCCTTACCGGAGGATTGCTGAATGACAGTAGTTCCAGGATTTGTCAGGGGACTGAAGGGATTCTACGCTTCGGCGGCTCTGCTACTCATCGTTGCAGGATCGGTTCAGGCGCAGGACACGCAGCCAGACGACTTTCATGTTGGCGATAAGATCGCTCTGAGTGTCGAGGGGCCGCTTGCGATAAGGGATACAGCGACAATCAGGGATGGTTTGATTCTTCGCCTGAACGGTTTGGGCGATATCTCGATGGCAGGTGTAAAGCGCGCGGATGTTCAGAAGTATCTGACGCAGGAAATCAGCAAGTACATCAAGGATCCAATAGTTCACGCGACCGCACTGGTTCGGATCTCGGTTTTGGGCCAGGTAATGCGTCCCGGGTTTTACACGGTGCCAAGTGATGCGCTGCTGGGTGATGTCGTAATGATGGCTGGTGGACCGACGACCACCGCCGATCTCAACAGGACTGTCGTACAGCGTGCTGGACAGGATGTGAAAACGAGTGAGCAGATTGCTGGTGCGCTGGCCTCTGGAGCGACGATTGATCAGATGCAGATCGCTCCGGGTGACGCGTTGGTGATTGGTGAGAAACCATCCTCATCGTTCGACACGATTTTGAAGGTCGTTGGAGTGGCGGTACCACTCCTTACGTTGGCTCTGTACTTTAGTTCAAGACATTAGCGTTTTCAGAAAGCACTTTTTCGCCGCGAATTATCGCCCAATGGAACTCAATTCGAAGAACCCGAACTGGTTGGATGCCGATCCAACTTTACTGAATCTCCCCGCCGTCGGCGCGCATGGAATTACTTCCAGGGCGCCGCAGGATGATGGCGGCCTTTTCGATGCCCGCATGGTGGACCGTGAGGTTCCGGTTCCCCGCATGGGTCAGGCCGAGTTGTTCAGGCTGATGGCGACAGGTGTCGCCGACGCTGCACCGGCGCCGCTTGCATCTGCCGAACCGACATCGCGCCACCAGCTTCGTGTGGTTCCTCAATCCCGTTCCGAAATCGTGAACCGCGCGGTCAATGTAGCGATCGCGGTTGTGTCGCTCATCATCCTGTCTCCCGTCATGATGCTGGTTGCACTTGCGATCAGACTCACCTCACGCGGACCGGTTTTCTACGTTCAGACGCGAGTCGGTATGGACCGTCGTCGTCGTTCGGCGACCGCAGTGTTCGATCGTCGGAGCAGTGACGTGGGCGGGCGCGCGTTCCGGATCATCAAGTTCCGGTCGATGCGTGTCGATGCGGAGGATGGGACGGGTGCGGTCTGGGCGCAAAAGAGCGATCCTCGGGTCACTCCGATCGGGAACTTCATGCGGAAGACTCGCCTCGATGAACTCCCCCAGCTCATCAATGTCATTCGTGGCGACATGAACATCGTCGGGCCTCGGCCCGAACGGCCGAGCATCTTTGCGGAACTGCGTCGCAATATCGAGTCGTACCCGCTAAGGCAGCAGGCAAGACCCGGAATCACCGGCTGGGCGCAGATCAATCGCGCTTATGACGCCACGCTCGACGACGTTCGCGCGAAAGTGGAGTTCGATCTCGAGTACCTCGAGCGTCAGTCTATGCTGGAAGATCTCAAGATCATGGCACGCACGCTCCCCGTGATGCTGTTCAAGCGCGGCGCCTGCTAGATAGTGCGCCGCGCTGCTGCTGCTGCTGCCGCAGCAGCAGCGCTTGCTTTGCTAAGGGGCTGGAGTCAGGTTTGCCGAAGTGGTGCGACCTCCCGCTAGCGCTCTGCCCATCCTGATCCCTGGGTGCTCGACAAAGGTGTACGCAGCCCAGGGCAGGGCAACCAGCGACACCCCGAAAGCGATCCACTGCACGGCGATCGAGTGCGCGCTGCACACGATGAAGCCGATCCATATTGCCGGAGTCACGAGCAGATACGCTCCGTAACTGTAGGTACATATGCGCTTCGCGATCCTGGCAAGCAGTGTGTCGCCTACCTCGCTGACGAACGGGATCGCACAGCCGAGGGCGATGCAGAATATCCAGCCTGGTCCCGGACGATACGGCGTGGGCCGAAGCACGATGAAAAGCGGGATGGCCGCAAGCACGATTGGCGTCCATGCCCAGCTGGGAAGCTTGAATCGCGGTTTCAGTCGCAAAATGGCGTAGGCCAGAACGCCGCTCACGAAACATGGAGCGAAGATCCCCACGCTGAGACGCCAGAGTCCCGGGATGGAGGTGTACTGGACCGCGGCTCCAAAGACCATCGCACCGGCGAGCAGGAGCAGTACGTAGCGAATCGATTTTCGCGCGGCGAGGAAGAGCAGTGGTAACAGGACGTACATCTGCACTTCGAGGGGCAGCGTCCAGAGCATTCCTATGATGTTCCAGTCGCCGGTGAGATTCTGTACGAGCAGAACGTTGCTTGCCAACGTTCGCAGCGGCGGGGTAACGAACAGTCCCGGAATCCTCTCGGGAATCTGAAACAGAACCGTTACCAGCAAGGCCGCAATCACCAGCGGGTAAATACGAAATGCTCGGCGAATATAGAACTTCTTGATCCAGCCCGGTCCCGTACCGCCCCGTTCCAGCGAACTCATCAGAACGAGCGAGGTGTGTACGAAGAACAACAGCACCCCGACTCGACCCAGGTCCCAGTCGGAGACGAATGGGATTCCACGATTGCGTGCCCACAGCAGGTGGTCAACTACCACGCAGCTGACCGCAATCGCTCTCAGGACATCAAGGTTTCGCTCTGGTAGTCGCGTATGCTCCACGACTTAAATATCGGGCTTCCGCTCAAGACTGGGGGGTGAAACGACAGAATTGGCGAATTCTCTACTCACTATCTGCGCGTCGGCTCCCAGACCGCCATCCGTTTGTTCCTGAGTACCTGCAACCACGCAAGAATCCCCGCGAGGTTCGATGCCAGAGCAAACCCGGCAATCCGTATGATGCCTGGAGCCTGTCGATCTGGCGGCCAGCGCATCCCCGCCACGCCGATAATGGCTCCAGCCGCCGCAAGGATCAGCATGACCAGCCACGCGGTGGAGTGAATACTCGCATACACAAGCGCGGCAGCGGCGATCGGAAGCGCGGGATACACGAGCCAGCGACAGAGTTTGTGGCTGAACAGCATCCAGGCGAAGGAGCCGTGCTTGAATGGGTTGAGCAGGTGCCGCTTGAACCACAGCGTCTGCAGCCCGCGCGCCATAGTCCTGATCTTGCGGCGGAATTCGGATTGCAAGGACTTGGCGCGCGGTACGAGGCAGACGGCCTCGTTCACCGACACGGCTCGATAGCCGTGCTCACGCGCCATGAGCGCCGACGCGAAATCACGGCTCAGAGTCTCCGGAAAGCTGCTGTCGTAAAGCGATGCTCTGATGCCGTAGAAGCAGCCGCTCGCTCCAACGATCGATCCGACACGTGTCTCGAGCGCCCGGATGTTCATTTCGTAGCCGACGTATCCAGACTCACCGCTGGCCGTTGCGACAGGCCCGACGTCAGTGACCGATGCAACGCTCACGTCGCGACCAGAAGCGACTCCAACTTCGGGATCGGCGAATGCGCGCACGAGAGACTTGAGCGCATCCGGCAGGATGCGGATCGTCGCGTCGGTATTGACGATGATTTCTCCGCGGGCCGTCGGCCCCGCGGCATTTTCGGCCGCGCTCTTCCCGCGCCGCGTCTCCAGTCGCAGAAGCTCGACGCCGCGATCCGCGTACTCGCGCACGATGGCATCGGTGCCATCCGTGGATGCGTCAGAAATGACGAGTATCTGGCGGCGATCTTCCGGATAGTCGAGCGCGAGCAGCGCATCGATCGTGGCGCGAATGCTATGCGCTTCATTGTAGCACGGCACCGTGATAGTAATCATCGGCCATGCAAACTCGCTCGTGATCGACTGGTTTCGCCGCACCGCAGCTGCGCCGAGTCTGAGCAGAAACGGGTAGCCGGCATAGGCGTAGATGCCAATGACGAGCGGCAGGAGTATCAACGTCGGGAGCACGATATTCATCTAACAGTGGTCGGCGTGACTGGTTGGATCGATCGATAGAGCGATTCATACTCGCGGAGCCATGAATCTGTGTCAAACTGGGCAAGCAGCCGCGCTCTGGCACGGTCCGCGCGTCTGACCGACTCATCGGGATCGGCGAGCACTGACCGTAAACCCGCCGCGAGCGCCGATGGATCTTGCGGCGCGACTAGTAGCGCCTCCGCACTCGAAAGCATGTCTGGCACTCCGCCAACGCTGGTTGCCACTATCGGCACTCCGCACGACATCGCCTCGAGAAGAACCATCGGCGTTCCTTCCGTGCGCGAGCTCAGCGCCAGGACATCGAAGCCGCGCAGTAGCTCCCCCGCATTCGGCATACGGCCGTGGAACCGGGTTCTGGGCGCTATCCTCAATTCTTCGGCGAGATGTGTCAGGGCGGCCATGTTCGGGCCGTCGCCTACGATGGATAATCCGACATCGAGGTCGGCAAGATGCGTCATCGCCTGCAACATCACATCGGGGCCCTTTTCCGAGCTCAGTCTTCCTATCCAGCCAATCCGGAGTCCCGGTCCGATCTCGAGCCGCTGGCGGGCAGTCGTCGCATCGAGTGTGGTGCCGGCGCTGCCAAGCGCATTGCGAATCAGGTGTACTCTACTGCGGGCCGCGCCGGCGCGGAGCATCTTTTCTGCGACATTCACTGACACGGCAACGATCGCGGATGCGCGCCGTGCGGCTCGTATCTGCAGCCACTCGTACGCCCGCGCCTTGCGATCGGTGGCTGAAAAGCCGTGCAGGGTAGTGACGGATGGAACGCCCATCGCGCGTGCAACTCCGATATCGAGAATGTCGCTCCTGTATCCGTGCGAATGCATCACGTCGACCGACAGATCGCTCAGCAACTTGCGAACCCCGTTGCGTTCGGGAGCGAATGTGCGTGCAGGAGAATGGATGACGTGAACCGTCAACCCGGCGTCGCGTGCTTCTTCGACGAATGGATTGCTGGGGACATCCAGTACGGCTGCGATCGTCACCGTGTGTCCCATCGCGGAATGGCCAAGTGCCAGCGTGCGCACCACGGTCTCCAGGCCGCCGACGTCCGCGGGAGCAAGAACGTGAAGGATCGACAATGGTGTGTCAGTCACTTCAGCGGCCATTATCTGGCGGTGTCACGCTGTAGAGCGCTTCATAGCTCCGCACCATTGCGTCAAGACCGAATGTCTCCAGGACGCGTGCCCGGGAGTTGCGCGAGTCCTCTCGCCGTCGCTCGGAATTCTGGAGCGCGTCCATGAGTGCCGATGCGAGCGCGTCAGGATTCGCTGGCGGAACAAGCCGGTGCGCCAGCTGTGGACCGAGCACTGCGGCATTTCCTCCGACATTTGTGACAACCGGGCAGAGCCCCGCGCTCATGGCTTCCAGCAATGACACTGAAGTGCCTTCGCTATGGGACGACATCGTGAAAATCGTAAACGCTCGCGTGGTGCTCTCTATGTCGCTGCGCCATCCCAGAAAGTGAGTCGAATCGGCAACGCCTAGTCTGGCTGCGGACTTCTTGATTGTCTCTCGCTCGCTTCCATCACCGATAAGCACCAGCACCGGTCGCGGAGGTTCACTCCAACTCGAGCGCAGCTTCGCGAAAGCCTCGATCAATACGCTGTAACCCTTGATCGGTTCGAGGCGGCCAATGCTTCCGATGATGCTGACCTCCGGAGCAATTCCGAGTTCCCTTCGGATTTCGCCATCGTCCTCACGTGGTGCGTATCGCTCCGTGTTTACGCCGTTCGGAATTACACAGATCCGCGACGGATCTGGGATAAACGTGTCCAGATGCAGCCGGAGCTTTTCCGACACCGCGACGACGACGTCGACACGACGGGATGCGCGTCCATCTATCGCGCGATGCAGCCATGGGTCCGGATTCTGCCGGCCGTGGTCGGTGAATATCTGACGCGGAACGCCGGCCATCGACGCTGCCAGGCTGGCTTTGTACAGTACTCCGCTATGCAGATGCGTGACGTCTGGCGCAATCGCGCGTATCTGCCGAGCAAGGCTACGAGGGTACAGCATCGAGAGCTTCGACATTGGGTCTGCGACGTGGAGAGTTGCGAATTTCTCCAGTCCCTCGCCGAAGTGGCCCATGTAGCCCAGCGCCATGACATGGGTTTCGAAACGATCGCAGTCAGTGCGCTGAACAAGTTCAGCCACGACGCGCTCGAGGCCGCCGTAGTTGAGGTTATTCACGACATGCAGGACGCGGATGCGGTGGTTCATGGTACGAGTTGCCTGAACCATTGCAGCGACTCGCGTAGGAACGGTCGATTATCGCCTCTGCGACGGACCTCGCTCACATCGTTGGGATGTCTCACGAGGAAATCACCGATCGCTTGCCAGCGGGATGGGGCATCATCCGGGAGCGAGAGTCTCTTCTTGGACTTTCGTAATCTGGCGAGCAGGTGGTCCACATCGCCCCAGAACCAGCGAGAGCGAACGTCGGTACGAAAATGGTCCACGTGAACCGGAGCGCCGCCTGAGGCAGCTTCGATCAGGAGGCGTGGAAAGTCGACGCCAGCGTCAATTGCGAGCTGCAGCGATCCCCAGAATCGGCCGTTGATTTCCATGAGATATGGAGTGCCGTCATCCGCGTCCAGCTTGTACTCGACCATCGCCACACCCTGCCAGGAGAACTCGGCGAGCAGTTCAAGTGAAAGGCGGAGCAGGTCCTGATCGACCGGAATGCTGCTTCGGTACACGCTTATGCCGCCTGACGGCGGCTTTTCGCGAATGCGACGATGTGCAAACTGAGCAATCAATTCGTCGTTCCACATGAGGACGAACACGCCGACACCAGGTCCCATGACGCGCTGCTGCAATAACAGCGGGTAGGCTCTCGGATCCATGGCGTCGAGTATGGTGCGAAGCTCGCTTTCGGACGCAGCGTGCTCGACTGAGAGTTTGAGACGATCGCCGGCAATGCCCGAAACCGAGCGTGCTGGCTTGACCACCAGTGGATATTTCAGTGCTGCAATATCGGTCGCTCTCGCGGTCTGAGAATCAACGAGCACCGTCTGAGCAGGCACCGCGATTCCGACTCTGGTCGCGGCTGCGAGCACAGCTTCCTTGTTCGCGATTCCGTTGAACGTTTCGGCATCGACAAATGGAACGAGCACACCGGGAAAACGATCGCGTTCCGGGAGCAACGCCAGGAGCGCGGGCTCGGTCATCGGGATTATTGTGTCGATGCCGTGCAGGCTCACGAGTTCCTGTACGTCGCTGACGAAACGGTCCGCGTCGTCGAGCGATGAGGCGACAACATGTTCGGAGATCGCGAAGCGGGATCCGCCGGCAAGTGAGCGGCGGGTTGCTGAGCAGACATATACGATATGACCAGCGGCGCCGAGCGACCGCACAACGGCGAGCGAAGCTCTCTGTTCGCCGTCGGTGACGAGTACTGTACGGTGCTGCGAGGTTCCGCCCATCAACCTTTGATGACGCCGGCGGCGCGAAGGACAAAGCCGGCGCGCGATACCCCTGCTGGAACGTTCAGTCGAGGTATCGAGAACGGATCCTCCGGCCGGACTGAAGCCCATCCGCCTTCGATCATGAAGCCCGCATCGTAGCCCGCATTGCGCGACGCGTCCATCACTCGACGGTCGGCAAGTCCGTACGGATATGACACCATTGGCAGTGCACGGTCACCGTACTGCTTGAGCCATTCAAAAGGCTGCACGAGTTCGTTCATCAATTCGGCGTCGTCGAGCGACACGAGATTGGGGTGGTTGACCGTGTGAGCGGCGAAAGTGATTCCGGAAAACTCCAACGCGGTGGCCATCTGTTCTGTTGAGGCGCCGCATGTATGCGGCGGTACTTCGTGTGCCTTCATGCCATCTGCGTGGGCCAGTTCCAGAATTTCCTTGTTTAATCCATGCGCCTCTGTCAGTGCTCGCGCGCGGAACGCCTCATCGAGCCCTTCGCGTGCATGGGAAAGTGTGTCCCACCAGAACTGTTTTCCATCAAGAAATGATGGTGTAACAAAGATTGTCGCGGGTAACTGTCGCGTACGGAGCTCGGCGACGCCGGCGGTCAGTGCCCCAGAATAAGCATCGTCGAATGTGATGGCAACGAGAGGACGCGCACCACTGGTAGTACCCGTCTTCACGTGCGACAACGCATCGGTCAATGATACGACTTCGTGTGTTCGCGTGAGCGTATCGAGTTGCGTGGCAAAATCGGATTGACGCAGATGCAGCGACCGATCACCGTGGATTTCAAGGCCGTTGGGGACGATGTTGTGGTAGGCGAGCACCAGCAGGCGGCTGCCATGCGCGCGTCGTGCGATTGAAGCGCCGCCGCCGAGGACGAATGCTGTCTCGACGGCTCGCTTGACGCGGCCACGAACGGACATCACCCGGTCGGTAGCCAGTGAGCGCGCGGGACTTGCTCGATGCTTCGCGTCTTCCTCGTCGGGACCGCGGCTGCTGCACCCGCAACCGCTGCTCCAATCGCTCCTGCTTTCTTCCGTGCGGCGCGACGGCGTGCGAGGATTCCGTCCTCGGCGACTACCAGTCCGACGATGACATAGGGGAGAGCGAAGTATGCGGCTGACACGAAGAAGCCCGCGATGCAGAATCCGAGCAGACAGCATATGAGAGTCTGCGCGAATGCCGCATCTTCGGGCGTTGCATCCGGATCTCCGTCCGGTCCGTCTCTGATCTGCAGCAGATGTTTGACTGCGGTCCCGATCATTGTTACGAACAGCAGTAATCCTGTGATGCCCAACTCCGCACCGACCAGCACGAACGAGTTATGAGCGGTTGACCATTTGAGCCCGCGTCCCTGCGCTGCGTACTCCCGCGAGAGTTCAGATAGAGTCCCTTCAGCAGCCGCGAATGTATTGGCGCCCGTCCCTACGACTGGGTGAGTCAGCATGTAGCCGACGCCGCGCTTCCAGATCGCCTTCCGTCCAATCGGAGAAGTCATGTTGTAATCCTCCTTTGGACTCGTCAGCGTCTTCATCATCTCCCAATAAGCGGAGGAACCGAATACGGTCATGATCAACACCGCTGCTGCGACCGAACCGATTCGGACGCGTGCCGGAATCGCGCGGAACGCAACGACAATGTAAATGGCAATACAGATCAGCGCGATGAATGCACCCCGAGATCCGCTCTTGATTATCAGCTGAATAAAAAGCACGAGAGAGGCGAGTGCAAAGAGCCTCTTCGGAGCGGAAACGCCCGGTCTGAGAAAGTAGATCGCCAGCGGCAGGGTCGCGACGATCATCACGCCCAGGTCATTCGCATCGTAATGCGCTCCGCCACTGATTCGCCCGTCCGATCCAATTGCGGCAAAGAGATATGTGTACAGCGAGTAGATATCCGCACCGAGGAGATGAGCCAGTGCCATCCAGTTTGCGTCTTCCGCGTTTCGTATGCTGAGCGCAACACCGGACATCAGCAGGAGGATCGGCATGAACACCTTTGTGACGAAAATCAGGCTGTAGCCGCGTAGCAGGCTGAGCGGGAGGCCCACAACCATCACTGCAAGCAGCAGGAACGGAATCGCAAAAACTCGCGACTTGAGCCACTTGGGGTTTCTCGATCCCGTCAGGCTCATCACGACCAGAACTGCAAGGGTAAACTCGCTCAGGATGGGCAGCTGTACCTTGCCGATGATTGGCCAAAGATCCTGGAAGCGCCACACAGATACCCATAGAAATGCCACCGTGACGTACATGAGTAGGTCCGGTTTGGAGCGGCGTCTCGTTGCTGGATTGGGGTGTGCTGCTGCTTTCCGTGTCTTCATCTATCCCAAATATTCAAGTATCGGAGGGACCAACCGATCACTGTGCAAGTAAAATGCAGGCGGTGCATCGGCGTTAAATTTTGCCTTTCCCCTGGTTCAGGAGAAGCTTAAACCGTGAAGCGAGAAAGAGTTGCGGTAGCTGCGGTCATGATCGTCGCCGTGCTGCTCCGGGTGTATGAGGTCTTCCGCTTTCCATTCGAGCAGGATGAACTCTACACCATTGACGAGGCGACGAATTTATTTCATACCCGGCTGCTACCCGGCATCCAGGCACGACCGGTTTTCTTCTTTCTCGAACATCCGTTCCTGGCGATCGTCCCGCATACGGCGCCGTTTCTACGGCTACTCCCATTACTCTTCGGAATAGCAGGCGTTTGGGTGACCTGGCGGCTGGCTCGGGATCTCGCTGGACCGGTGGCTGGCCTGGTTGGCATTCTCCTCGTCGTAATATCGCCATGGCACCTGTACATCTCGGGCTTCGGGCGATACTACTCGCTTCTCTACCTCGTGGCGGCGATCGTCTGCTGGCTTCTGCCAAAGGCACAGGACACGGATAGGCCGTCGATGTACGCCGGAGTCCTCGGCGCGCTGTTCATCGGCGCATGGACCCATCCGAGTTTCGTCTTTCCTATGATCGGCGTAGCCCTGGCCGTTTCGGTCTTTCATGCCGACGGCACGGCTCACTTCCGCTGGCCAACCAGGACTGCGTGGCTGTGGCTTTGGGGTCCGTTTCTCGCTCTCTCGGCATTAGTCGCCACAGTGATCGAGGTGGTCCACCACAGCACGAACGTAGCGAACGGAGGAGATCGAGGACTACTCGCGATGTTACGCCTCGTTCCGGCGATGATTGACTGGATGACGCTGCTGGTTGGGGCATCCGCCATCGCCGGCATCGCCCTGCTCCTGGGGTCGCCATCCGGCCCGAAAAAGAGATTCGGTTGGATGGTTGTTTGCGGCGGCGTGTTCACGCTTGGGGCTCTAGTTGCCCTCTCGTTTCGGACGGCGATATACGCCGACTATGGGGTATCGGCGTTACCCCTGCTCATCGTCGCGGCAGCTTACCCCGTGGCATGGCTCGCCGAAAACCTTCCTCCGAATCGCGCCCGGGCCGGCGCTGCCACGCTCGGCTGGATCCTGGCGGTCGGTGTGCTGCCGTCCACTGCCTCTCACCTTTCCGACGGCACGAGATTCGATTATCGGCCAGCATTCCGCGACATAAATGCTATCGACCCTTCGCTTGAAGTCCTCGCGTGGCCTGTCATAATCCAGCGGGCGTACGACCCGACGCTGCGTAGCCGTGAAATGCCGACCAGCGCCGCTGGTCTGGACTCGGCCCTCAACTTGTACCGCGACCTTTGGGCTGTGACATCGGTCAAGCGCTACGGGATGGTTGGTGACGATACTGGAGAGATGGCGCGGTGGTTCTGGCGGAATTGCCGCCAGCAGGGCGAGTATCAAAGGCCGCGTCTGGACTACCGCATTTATCGCGTCGACCTCTGGCGCTGCCAAATTCCCAAATGAACGAAACAGACGCCACGATGGCCCATGTGACCCCAACGTATTCATTCGTCATTCCCGTTTTCAATGAAGAGGATGGCCTTGCGGAGCTGTTCCGCCGCATGTCAGCCCTCCTCGAACAGCTTGATGGGCCTGCAGAGGTCATTCTGGTTGACGATGGCAGTCGCGACCGAAGCTACGCTCAGATGCTCGCGATCCATGCGGCCGACGATCGATTCCGCGTAGTACAGTTTTCCAGGAATTTCGGGCATCAGATCGCCATTAGCGCGGGAATGGATCTCTGCTGTGGCGACGCCGTTGTAATCATGGACGCCGATCTTCAGGATCCTCCCGAGGTCGTTCTTGAGATGGCGGTCAAATGGCGTGAAGGGTACGACCTGGTTTATGGCCAGCGACAGCGTCGTGAGGAGGAGACCTGGTTCAAGAAGTTTACCGCCGGGGTGTTTTACCGCATGCTGCGGAGCATGACAGATGTGGATATGCCGGTCGACGCCGGCGATTTTCGCTTAATCGATCGTAAGGCTTTGGACGCGTTTCGTTCCATGCGGGAGCGAAGCCGATATGTGCGAGGGATGTTCGGGTGGGTGGGTTTCCGCCAGATTGGCGTCAAGTACGTCCGTCCGGGGAGATTTGCAGGGGAGACCAAATACCCGTTGAGCAAAATGATACGACTCGCGCTCGACGGAATCATCAGCTTCTCGAATCTGCCGCTCCGATTCGTAATGCAGTTCGGCTTTCTTGTCTCGATCATATCGTTCGCAGCTGGAATCGTAGCCATGTACGTCAAACTCTCCGGAGCATACGCTGTTCCCGGATGGGCGTCGCTAATGGTGTGGGTTTCGTTCATCGGCGGCGTTCAGTTGACCGTGCTCGGTGTGATCGGGGAGTACATTGGTCGGATCTACGACGAAGTCAAGCAGAGGCCATTATATCTCGTCCGAGAACTGCGAGGTTTTGGTGCCCTCGACAGAGCACCAAATCACCTGTTCACTCAGCTCGCGCAGAACCGCCAAGAGGAAGCAGCGAGGCTGGTGAAGAGTCCTTGAGCCGCGATCCTCTCCGGGGCGACGTCGGCTTGGTGCCCGCATACGCAGCGCGATTCAACAGGACAAGCATCACTATCGTCACCGTGTTCTTCAACAATGCTGTGAAGGTCGCAACTGTCGTCGTGTGCTGGAGTCCGGGGGCTATGCCAACCCGGATCTGGTAATAGTCGAGTATGAACCCTATCGACAAAACCGCGAGACAGGCTGCGAGCACCCCACAGATCGCGCCGAGCACCCGTTTCGTCCGCTCCGCGTCGGTAAAGGCAGTTACCGCGATGGCGAGCAGGAGGCCAAGGAGCGGCTGCAGCAACAGGTTGCTCAGCGATCCGACGACGCCGAACCGCCACCGCTCATCTCCAGCCCGAATCGGGAGCAGCTGGACTGCCCCGTCGAAAAGAGGGGTGATGACGAGCAGCGCAGCAAGCAGGTACGCGGCGCGGATCATGGGCTTGTTGGATTCCATGCGGTGGGATTGGTTGAATTCGAGCGAACATACAGCCCCAACGAGGGTTGCACAACGAATAATATCGACGCGCTGTGTCTGAAGAAAAACCTGTGACTACCGAACATCGCGTACTGCTTTCGGGTACACGATTCAAAGGAGAACCGATCAGGTGGGTGACGGTCGGACTCTTCCTGGCCTGTTTTGCGCCGGTGATCGTTGGACTGGTCCGAGCGTGGCTGAGTCTGCCCGATGCTGCGCATGGGATTCTTATCGCACCTGTGGCGGTCTGGCTGGCGTACCGCACCGGAGCCGCGGATGGTGCAGCGCCGAGCCGCTGGCTGGGCGCGTGCGTCGTTCTTCTGGCCGTGATCGCGAATCTGTTCGGCCGCGTAGCGGGGGTGGAAACCATACCGCGCGTCGCGTTTCTTCTGGGCATGCTTGGGATGACGCTATGGTTTGCAGGATGGAAACAGGTCTTTGCATGGTGGCTTCCGTTTCTGCTGATGACGCTCACGATACCGCTCCCGGAGTCGATCATCTCGTCGATGACGCTGCCATTGCAGGGAATAGCGGCTAGGATGGGCGCCGCGATGCTGTCGTGGCGGCACATTCCAGTCGCGCTCTCGGGTAACATAATTCGGCTTCCCGGTCACACATTATTCGTGAGCGAGGCGTGCAGTGGACTGCGATCGCTCACCGCGCTTCTCAGCATGGCCATCCTGGTTGGTGCGTTGTTTCTGAAATACCCTCTCAGTCGTATTCTGATGGTTGCCATTGCAGTTGCGTTGGCGATCTTCGTCAATGGTGTCCGAATTTTCATGACGGGCTTTCTGGTTTACTTTGTCGATCCCAAGCTCGGCGAAGGGTTCATGCACATCACGGAAGGATATCTGCTGTTCCTCATCTCGCTTTCGGTACTCGCGCTGCTGACGTGGTCTTTTCTGATCGTGGAACGTCGCATTGGAGAACATCGGCATGCTTGATTTCGTTGCAAAATTTCTTCCAGCCGCGGCTCTAACCGCCGGAACAGCGGCCACGCTGCTAATCGGAACGCCGACGCCAACACCGCTCCGGGCTCCGTTGGTAAACGCGATCCCCACCACGTTCATGGGCGCTACGCCGACCAAGGTTGCGATTGGCGATGATGAAGTCGCGAAGTCAGGCGTGGCGGCCTACATCAACCGCGTCTACATGCTCGATGCGGAAGAGGGAATCAGCCTCTACATCGGCTATCATGCTACGCAGCAGGGCGACAAGCGCATGCACTCGCCGACGCTGTGTCTTCCGGGATCCGGCTGGACTCCGATCGGCGAACAGGTCGTGACCATTCCAGTGGCGAACAAACCGGTTGCAGTCAATCGATTCATTCTTCAGAACGGAAAGAATCGGATCCTGGTGTACTACTGGTTTCAAGGCCGTGGGAGACTGACCGCGGGTCAGGGAGATCTCAAGCTGAACGCAATGCGAGACGCTCTTTTCACGCATCGGGACGAGGAGGCACTTGTTCGGATAATCGTGCCTCTGGTGAACGGCGATTCCGCACCTGTCGCGTCCACTGGCCTGACGCCGGACGCGCTCGCTGCTCGGCTCGCCGAGGCGATCATAGAGCCGCTCAACCAGTCCCTGCCGGCACCGCCCGGCGCATGAATCGTGTGGGTGATCCTCGTACGAACGAGGATTGGCCTTCTACTGAACTTCCAGCCAGGCCTGGAACATGAGAACTCCCCACAACCTGTGAGAGTTGTCGGTGTCTCCGCTCTGATGTTCGTCCCACGCGGCTCGGATGGGATCTGGAGCCAGATAACCCTCGCGGCGCAGGCGATCTTCCGAGATGAGCGCATCCGCCCATTCACGCAGCGGCCCGCGCAGCCAATCGGCGATAGGCACGCCGAACCCCATTTTGGGACGTTCGATCAGCTCGCGCGGTACGTACTTGTAGAGGACCTGCCGCAACAGCCATTTGCCCTGTCCGTTCCTGATCTGCTGTGACGGCGGAATGCGCCACGCGAACTCGACCACATCTGGATGTAGAAATGGCGCGCGCGACTCGAGGCTTGTCGCCATGGACGCACGATCGACCTTGACCAGAATGTCGTCGGGCAACTCACTCACAAGATCGAAGTAGCGCATACGATCTACGACGGCGTCGAACGTCGGCAGCGCGGCGACGCTCGTGAGCACTGTCTGCGGTTCAGCTACAGACGTGATTGCCGCTGGCTCCTTCCAGTGAGTCATCAGGCCGCGATAAAGCGAATCAGCTGACTCCTCGGCCATGAAGGATGCTACCTTGTGCACCTTTCCGCCGGGCGTGGCAGTGCGAAAACGCTCTGGCAGAAACGGTGCTGCGATCTCGAACGCCGAGTCCCATCGAGCTGGCGATATTCCCAGCAATGCGCGTCCCACACTTGCGCGCGCGCCGCGGGGAATGTGTTGCAATTTCCGCCAGAGACGATCGCCCCAGAAGTAACGATTGTATCCGGCGAAGAGCTCGTCGCCGCCTTCGCCGGAGAGACTCACGGTTACGTGCTGCCGAGCCAGCTGTGCGACGAGAAAGGTCGGGATCTGCGACGAGTCCGCGAAGGGTTCGTCGTATATCTCAGGGAGCTTCGGTATGACACCCATCGCGTCACCGGGCGTGACGTACAATTCGGTATGATCGGTGCCGATATGCTTGGCGACCGCCATTGCGTGCGGTGCTTCGTTGTGCGCGGCTTCCTCGAATCCGATCGTGAATGTCTGGATCGGTTGGCTGCTCTCTGTCTGCATGATTGCCACGAGCGCGGACGAATCGACCCCACCGCTGAGGAACGCACCGAGCGGAACATCAGCGACCATTTCATCACCGATAATCCGGTGCATGAGAGAGTCCAGTTGTGCGACGGATGCTGCATCGCCGTCGCGCAAGGGATTGCGTACACCGCGCTCTGCGACTTCAAGAACCGACCAGTAGGTCGTTATTTCGGGCGGTGCGGATGGAGCGCGGAACGTTGCGATAGTTCCGGGGACGATCTTTCGCACGTTTTCGTAGATCGAATACGGAGCCGGTACGTAATTGTGCCGCAAGTAGAGTGACAGTGAATTCCGATCGATCGTGCCGCGCCAAGCGGGGTGCGCGCGTAATGCCTTGAGTTCCGAGCCGAAGAGCAGAGTATCGTTGAAAACACCGTAGTAAAGTGGCTTTTCACCGAGCCTGTCGCGAACCATGTGCAGCATTTTTTCCTGGCGGTCCCACAGTGCGATGGCGAACATGCCAGAGCATCGAGCGATGGCATTCTGAAGCCCCCATCGCTCGATCGCGGCGAGGAGAACTTCAGTATCGGAGTGCCCGCGCCACACGACCGAAGGGCCGAGTTCTGAACGGATCGAAGCAAAATTGTAAATCTCGCCATTGAAGACGGCGGCGTAGCGTCCGGAGGCCGAATGCATGGGCTGATGTCCGGCTGGCGAGACATCGATTATTGCGAGCCTTCGGAAACCCAGGGCAAGCCGCGAGTCGGCGTCGGACCAGACTCCTCCGTCATCCGGGCCGCGGTGCTCGATTGCGCGACACATCTGCTCGACGTTTCCGTTGTTCGATGTAGCGATTTCGGTGCCCGACCAGGATCCGGTTATTCCGCACATGGACTATAGATACTTGGCTAGGGGCGGCACCTCAATGCTCAGCTTATAGGTATGGCAAGGCGACGGGGTCGTGTCGCGGCTGTGTTCCAGGAAGGCGCCAGAAGAAAGCATAAGGGAGGCGCGCCGATGCCGGTGCGTCTCCCTTATGTGGATTGTTGCTGTGTTGGTGGCTCTTACTGCGATACACCGAATGGATTGGAGTGCTGGTTTCCGTCGACGACTTCCCATTGACCCCACCAGACAGCCTGAGTCTGGCTCGCCGCGCGGACCTGATTGAAGTTGAGACCGACCGCGATGTTCGTGATTGCGGGCATCGCCGTTCCGTTCGTCATCTTCTCCTGCGTCTGGCCCTGGTAGACCGGTGTCTGGCCGTCCTTGGCGCGCCACAGACGGATCACGCCCGTCGCCTGCGAGTGATCGACTTCGACGATGTAATCGTACCAACCGCCATCCGTCCACTCGCTGGAGATCGTGCCAGCTGTCAGGTAGGAACCACCACCAGTCAGCGACGATCCGTTCTGCACATTCTCGTACAACTCGTACTGAGTCGTGTTGGTAATCTCTATACGACCGCTTCCGTCAGCACCAGACCAGCCCCACGAAATCAGCTTGTAAGCGTTGGACGAGTTGGTGAGCGTGCCCTTGGTTGTCCAGCCTGGGCTGAAGCGAACCTTGACGCGGTACCAGATGTGATTGGAGCCTGAGAAGTACACGTGCAGCTGCGGTGTCGTTGCGGCACCACCAGGCTGATTGTACTTCATTGTCGGGTGACCGTTATAGAGAACGGTGTTGTCGAGCTGTACGTAGCTGGCGTTCAGTCCGTCGCTGTAGAGCGAGCCCTTCGCGGGTCCTGTACCACCGGCGTTGACCGTGATGTTGTTGAGAAGTGCCGCGGTGCTCGAGTACTTGGTGAAGTCATCCGAGGTGATCCCAAAGCCAGTCAGGCCAGGTCCGGTTGAGTTGGACGGAGCTGTCGTCGCTGGTGGCGGAGTCGTGACCGGCGGCGTGGTAACTGGTGGCGTCGTAACCGGTGGCGTGGTTACAGGCGGAGTCGTGACTGGCGGCGTAGTAACCGGTGGAGTCGTGACTACCGGTGGTGTAGCCAGAGGCGGTGTTGCCGAAGTGGTATCTGTCGGCACCGTTGGCGAACTCGGCGTACTCGGCGTACTCGGCGTACTGGTTACGTCTGTAGTGGAATCGTGAGCTGCGCCTGGAGCTGTGGTCAGCGACTCGGAGCCTGCGCAGGCCGTGCAGGCAACCAGGAGCGCCGATAGTATGTATCTCGTTCGATTTTTCACAGTTGGTCCCTTGGAGTGTTGCCATTCGGAAACCCGACCAGCATAGCGTGCCTCAGCACGCTTTAGCTTCGTGGTTTTGCGTCCCAGCCTTTCGGAAGGTTTGCCATTTTCGTGGCCCGCTCGGGGCCAATCTCGTGGGTGCTCAAAGCCCCCATTGAGGGCTGACGAGTATGTCCAGGTGCTCGTAACTAAAGCTAAGTGACGAAACTTCGATCTCAAGGGGCTTCGCGAAAGCAAACCAGAAATAGCGCAGCAATCGTACCGGATCGACCGTCGATGGTCGGATATTTCTGGTTGGTACGAAAAGGGACGCGGGGTGGCTGTCGTGTTTACCAGCCACCCCGCGAGCTACTTCAAAAAGAAGTTACTTCTGTTGGTGCTCTTACTGCGATACACCGAATGGATTGGAGTGCTGGTTTCCGTCGACGACTTCCCATTGACCCCACCAGACAGCCTGAGTCTGGCTCGCCGCGCGGACCTG
>Ga0164241_10001521_pt1 | contig 28201 bp, 34 predicted proteins | sample OricomyardsoilBY_FD_108780 | JGI IMG/M metagenome (GOLD analysis project Ga0164241, IMG submission 108780) | Backyard soil microbial communities from Emeryville, California, USA - Original compost - Back yard soil (BY) | ecosystem: Environmental > Terrestrial > Soil > Unclassified | place: USA... | reverse complement strand
GTGCGGGCCGGGCACGAATGCGCGGCGGATCAGCCGACCCTCGTCGGTCCGGATGGGGATGTTCTGCAGGTTCGGCTCGGTGCTGGACAACCGCCCGGTGGCGGCCACCGTCTGCTGGAACGTTGTGTGGATGCGCCCGTCGTCGCCGACCGACTTGCGCAGTCCCTCGACGGTCACCTTGAGCCGGGTGACGTCGCGATGGCGCAGCAGGTGGGTGAGGAACGGGTGGCCGGTCTGCTCGTGCAGGCTCGCCAGCGCGTCGGCATCGGTGGTGTATCCGGTCTTGGTGCGCTTGGTCTTGGGCATGCCAAGCTCGTCGAACAACACGACCTGCAATTGCTTGGGCGAGCCGAGGTTGACCTCCCGGCCGATCTCGGCGTAACAGGCCTGGGCGGCGCTGGTCACCTCGGCGGCGAAGGTGGACTGCAGATCGTCGAGGTAGTCGGCGTCGACCGCGATGCCGTCGCGTTCCATGACGCCGAGCACGGTCATCACGGGCAGCTCGATGTCGGCCAGCAGCGACTTCTGGCCGAGCGAGTCCAGATGCTGCTCCAGGGCGTCGGCCAGGTCGATGATCGCTCGGGCCTTGACCATGTCCCGAGAGTCCTGCTCGGCCTTGCTGTTCTCGTTGTCCTCCGGGATCAGCGACAGCTGCTGGCCGGCGTTGGTGCTGTGCTCCGGATCCAGGGTGCGGTGCAGGTAGCGCTGCACCAAATCGCCCAGATCGAAGGTCTGCTGACCCGGGAGCGCCAGGTAGGCGGCCAGGGCGGTGTCGCAGGCGACGCCGTCGACCGGCCAGCCCCGGGCGGTCAGCGCGTTGATCGCGGGCTTGAGGTCGTGGCCCACGATCCGAGGGGTCGGGTCGGCAAACCAGGCCACCAGCGCAGCCTCGTCGTCCGGGTCGGCGCCGACCACGTCCACCACCGCGGCCTCCCCGTCGGCCGCGGCCAGGGCGAGGGTGTGCACGTCACCACCACCGGGGGCCCAGGTGCCCCGGACCACCAGCCCGACCCGTCCGGTGCCGTGGTCGGCCAGCCACTGCCGGACGGTGCCCGGGGCGAGCCGGTCGCCGGCGACGTCGAAGCCCTCGGTGCTGGTCTCGTCGGCCTGCTCGAAGTACTCCAGCAGGCGTTCCCGCAGCACGCGGAACTGCAGGTCGTCGAAGATGCGGTGCACGGCCTCACGGTCGTAGGGCAGCCGGGCCAGATCAGTGGCCGGGTCGGCGTCGATCGGCACCTCCCGGACCAACTCGGTGAGCCGGCGGTTGGTGAGCACGTGCGGCAGAGCCTCGCGCAGCGCGTCGCCGGCCTTGCCGCGCACCTCGTCCACCCGGTCCACCAGCGCGGTCAGGCTGCCGAACTCGCGGATCCACTTCGTCGCGGTCTTCTCCCCCACCCCCGGGATGCCGGGCAGGTTGTCCGACGGGTCGCCGCGCAGGGCCGCGAAGTCCGGGTACTGCAGCGGGGTGAGGCCGTACTTGGCCTCGACCGCCGCCGGGGTGTACCTGGCCATTTCGGACACCCCGCGCTGCAGGTAGAGGAGCGTGACCTTATCCGAGACCAGTTGCAACGCATCGCGATCGCCGGTACAGATGCGGACGTTCAGGCCCTCGGCCACCGCCCTCGTGGTCATCGTGGCGATGATGTCGTCGGCCTCGTAGTTCTCCGCGGTGAGGTACGGGATCCGCATCGCGGTGAGGACTTCCTTGATCAGGTCGACCTGGCCGGCGAACTCCGACGGCGACGTGCTGCGGTTGGCCTTGTACTCGACGTACTCCTCGCGGCGCCAGGTCTGCCTGGACAGGTCGAACGCGACGGCCACATGCGTGGGCTGCTCGTCCCGGAGCAGGTTGATCAGCATGGAGGTGAAGCCGTACACGGCGTTCGTGATCTGCCCGGTGGTGGTAGAGAAGTTCTCCGGCGGCAGCGCGAAAAACGCCCGGTACGCCAGCGAGTGACCGTCCATCAGCAACAGCACCCGGTCGTCGGAGACGTCCGGGGTGGGGGCGGATGCGATGCTGCCGGCGCGGGTACCTGTCGTCGTGGGGCTCACCTGGGCGAGTCTAGATTCGGGGTCCGACAGTCCCTCTTGGAGAGCCCATGACCGAACACCCCGGCCCCGCCGGAACCCGCGCCATCGCCGCGCTACCGCATCCTGCCGACCAAGCGCAGGTGCTGCCGATCCTGCGCGAGATGCGCGGTGAACTCGCCGAAAAGCTGGGTATCGAGATCACCGAGTTCACCCGGGAACGGGTCGTCGCGACGATGCCGGTGGGCGGCAACCGGCAGCCGTTCGGTCTGCTGCATGGCGGCGCGAGCGCGGCCCTGGCCGAGACCATGGGCTCGTTCCACGGGTCTCTGGTCGGCGGCGGCAAGGCACCGCTGGGCATCGACCTGAACTGCACCCACCACCGGTCGGCCACCGACGGCCTGGTCACCGCGGTGTCCACGCCGATTCACGTCGGCCGGACGATCTGCACCTTCGACATCGTGATCAACGACGAGCAGGAACACAGGATCTGCTCGGCGAGGCTCACGGTGATGCTGCGGGATCTGGCGCGCTGACCAGTCAGCCGACCTCGTAGACGATCAGTTCCGGGTGCTCGAGTTCTCCGATGTCGTCCCAGCCGTACCGGCGGATCGGACCGTCCCCGACGTATCCGTCCAGGAACGCCCGCATCGACGCGCGGTCGGTGACCGCGCCGGAGCCGACCCCCTGGGTCATGATCGTCGTCAGCTCATATGCCTCGGTGACGTAACGAGCGGACCCGTCGACCGAGGACGTGGCCGCCGGATTCTGCAGGTGCTTCGCCGTGGGCAGGAACGACCCGACGGCCAGCGTTCCGCGCCCGCTGTCGGCAGCGGTCCGGGCGAAGTCATCCCCGTCGAGCACGCCCTCCCACCCCATGAACACGACGTCCGGTGCCATCTGGTGCAGGTCCCGGACGAACATGGCCGCTTGCGGGGCATAGCCGGCGAAGTAGACGGCGTCGGCCCTGGCCTCGACGACGAGGTCGACCTCGGACCGGTAGTCCGCGCGCAGGCTCTGGCCGATCTGAACCGAGCAGGCGACGGCCTGCTGCCCCACCAGCTCGCGAACCGTCTTCGCGGCCAGTTCGGTCTCCGGAAACTCCTGTTCGATGACACATACGCGGCTGAGGCCGAGCCGCTTGGTCAGGTAGTTGGCCCCCGATTCGGCTATCTGCCGGTCGTTGGGCAGACCCCGGAAGAACCCGGAGTCAGGACCGACCAACCCCGGAGCGGTGGCCGACGGCGAGGCGAAGGCAAGGCCGGCTTCGGTGAATCGGTCGCCGATCAGGTCGACCTCGTGCGAGAAGACGGGTCCGATCACGCCGATGACCGATCGATCCGCCACCACGGCCTTCGCGGCGGTCAGGCTGCCGGCGTCGGAGGTCTGGGTGTCGAACTGCTTGACCTCGAGTTCGCACGCCGGATTGGCCGCGGTGAACTCGCCGACCGCGGCGACGGCGGCATCGCGGATCGGCGGTCCGAAGTGGCTGGCCTGCCCGGTCAGCGGGACGATGACGGCGATCGCCGCACCGGGTGAACAGCTCGCCCCTCCGTCTCCGGCGGGATCGAGGACGGCGTCCGGCACTTCCCGATCCAGGCCGTCAACCCCGATCAAACGAGCGAACCGGAACGACAGGGCACCCGGTGCCGCCAGGGCGTCGGCCGTACCGAGCCGCGGCCCGATCGTCGAGATCTGCGACGCGGGCTCGGACGTGCACCCGGCCGTGGCAGCGGCAACCAGCAAGGCCGCCGCCACCCAACGCACCCCGCGAACTCGACCACGCTGCCCGATAACGGACTAACTGTCTAACGGTATCAAAGCTTCGGCCCGCGACCGCCTGACATTTGGCCGCCGGACGCGACCGATCAATGGTGGGCGACGTACGGCACCGGATCGGGCAACCCGGCCCGCTGCCGGACGCCGCGGGCGAGCCGCTCGATGGAGGCCAGCGCGCTGACCACATCGTCGGCGCCGACCTCGAAGGGCATGCTGTGGATCGTCTCGCCGGGCACGGTCGCCGCCTCGGCGATCGTTCGCAGGGACTTCTCGTCGTCGACCTCCAGGTCGACCTCGGTGAGCGTCGTCGGCAGGCCAACCCGGGCGGATGTCCGACGACGGCGCGCCCTCCATCACGAGCTGGGTGACCGAGCCGATGTTCACCTTCTGCCCGTGGGCCAGGCTATGGGTGGCCTCGACCGCGGTCAGTCAATACCGGGTATACTCGCGGCGTGGCAAAGGTGATGGTGTCGCTTCCGGACGACCTGCTCAGGGCGGTCGACGTCGAGGCTGGCCGGCGCGGAACCACCCGAAGCGGGCTGTTGCGCGAACTGGCCGAGGAGTCGTTGCGGCTCCGAAGCCTGCGTAGGGCGGAGCGGATGGCCGAAATCAGCGAATCAGCAGGCGGATCCGGGCGGCACGGAGGTCGGGTCGCCGAGTTGGTCAAAGCCAGCCGACCCGAACGTTGAGCCTATGGTTGCTCGATGCCAGCGTCCTGCTGGCCGGCGAAGACCCGGACGATGAGCACCATGAGGACGCCATGCGACTACTCGGTGGCGACGATCCGCTGGCGACGCTCGACCTGGCCTTCTACGAGGTGACCAACGTCGCGATCCGGGCATGGCGCGATCCAGCCGCGGCCGACCGCGTGCGCGAACGGATCGTCGCGGTCGCCGAGGACGGCGGCCTCGTCCGGGCCGACCTGGCGCTGCTCGCGCGCGCGGCGACAGTCGCCGAGGAGCACGGAATCTCCGTCTACGACGCCGCTTACGTGGCAGCGGCAGATCGCGCCGGAGGACAGCTCGTCAGTTGCGATGTCCGCGACCTGGTCCGGCGAGGGCTCGCCCGCCTTCCCGGTGACGCGCACGATTCCTGATCTGTGGCGAGTGTCCCGCGCGGCCCGCCACCAGCCCCTGTCGGCCGTCAGCGGCGAGCCCGGTAGCGCCGGGCATCCACCTGCCCAGCGGCGACGCCCTGATGACCGCTCGAGGGCCGACCGGGGGCGTTGACCCGCACCGGGGTTGCGATCGATCGCACTACCCTCCGACGGAGTTTCGAATCACGGATCGGGCGTGCGTGAACGTGCCTGATCGGTGGATGTGACGCGGCCGAGCACACGGTCGTCGGCCTGCTCGACGATCAGTGATCCAGGTTGGGGTGCTCGTCGTAGTGCCCGTCGTGCGGCGCGTGCCAGTGCCCGTTGTGCAGGTAGTCCACGTGATCGTCATGGGAGACGGCGCGGTGGCCGCATCCATCGCCGTGGACGTGGTCGTGTTCGGTGGGGTCGTGCGGCCGATGTCGATCGGTGTTGGTCATGAGGCAGTTCCTTCCCGGCGCAGATGTCGATGAGCCGGCTTGGGTAGTTGGTTGGACAGCCCCGCCTGGCCGACTTGGAAAGGACTCGACCGTATCGGCGACAACGATGCCGGCACCAGGGTGTGATCAATCCAGCACGACCGTGCCCCGCGACCGCCGCCTGGCGAGGCCGCCGTCGAACACGTCGGCCAGCTGATGAGCCGCAGTGCTGCGCAGCAGGTCGCGCACTGGGCACGGATCGGCCGTGAACTGGAGGCCTCGCGAAGCATTTCCCATCGCGCGATCGCGGCCGTCCTCGACGGCCGGCGCGAATACGACGCCCGTACCGAACACGAGCAGGCTGTCGTTCGCGCTGAGTGGGCCGAACGGATCACCGAGCGCCGCGAGGGGCTCGACCTCGCCCAGGAGTTCGAAAGCGTCGGACGCTCCTACGTCGAGTTGAACCAGAACGGAAACGTCATCCGGCACAGCGCCACCGCCGCCCGGCCGGTCGGAACTTGAGCGGTACCGATCCGGTCCTGCACGTCATCGCCGGGCCGAACGGTGCCGGAAAGTCGAATTTCTACTGCCACGTGCTGGAACCGGCCGCGCACCTGGCATTCGTCAAGGCAGCCCTCATCGCCGCGCAACGACGGCCAGGAGCTGAATTGATCCACGCCTACGATGCGGCATGGCCGGCCGCCGAGGAACGTGGGCAGCGGATCAGCCAGCGCCGGTCCTTCGTGACCGAGACCGTGTTCGCACACGAATCGAAGATCGAACTACTCCGTGTTGCGCAACGTGCGGGCTTTCATGTGAGCCTGCACATCGTCCTGATCCCCGAACAATTGGCTGTCGCGTGCGTCGCCGACCGAGTGGCCAACGGCGGGCATGACGTTCCCGAAGGAAAGATCCGTGAACGGTTCGGGCGGCTCTGGAGCCTGCTTCGCTTGGCGATCGCTTCGGTGGACGAGGCCTACATCTACGACAACACCAGAGCCGCCGCCCGTTCCGCCTGATCGCGAGCTTCACCGACGGCCGCCCCACCGCGGACCCGGCATGGCCGTCCGGACGCCGGCCGAAATCCGCGCCGACCGATCCCCGGAACCCACTTCCTAATGCAGTGGCAACGGTGGCTGCCACCACCAGGGCAGGGTGTCGTGCTCGATCCGAACCACCCACTTGACCCAGTGGTAACCACGCCGTCCGGGAACCACCAGCCGCAGCGGCGCCCCGTGCCCCGGGGCGAGCGGACGGCCCCCGACATCGGTGGCCAGCAACAGCTTGTCGGTGAGCGGCAGACGCCGCCGATACCCGGTCGCGCTGATCACGGTCACCGTGCCGGTTGTGCCCGCGGGCAGCAGCCCGGAGACCAGCGCCCCCGCCCAGGTCTGCTCGGTCCACCAGCCGCCCGTGCAGTCGAGCACCGCGGTCATCCGGTCGCCGTGGCCTCTCACCTCCGCCATCGACCAGGTGCGTTCGGAGTCCCCGACGGCGACCACCAGCCCGGCGCCGGCAGCCATGTCGGGAATCGCGTCGAACAGCCAGGACGTCGCCGGGACACCCTCGGGCGTCCCGGACGACCGCTCGTAGGAACCGGTGCCGCGGCGGGTCGCCCCCGGCAGGCCCGCGGCGGCGGTGATGCCCTCAAAAGCCAGGTAGCTGCCGAGCGCGCCGACACCGAGCAGGCCGCCGCGGACCAGGTTCCGACGACCGAGATCGGTCGTCCTGGGCCGGATCCGGCGCCGGCGAACGTGCAGCGCGGCGGGTACCAGCAGGGCCAGTCCGACGCCGACATGCACCAGCAGCACCCCGTACCCGCCGATGTCGACCAGCAGACCGGTGCTGTGCGCCAGGCCGGTCAGCAGGGCGACGACCACCAGGACCGCGAGCAGGATCGACGTGGCCCGGCCGGGTCGGCGGTGCCGCAGGCCGCGCCGGGCGATCAACGACTTCCACGGCAGCAGCAGCAGGATCCCGAAGCCAACCACCGCGTGCAGGCCGACGACCAGGACCACCGGGCCGCTGCCGGCCAGGAAGGCGGCGAACCCGGTCAACACCGCCGCGGGCAGCGCGACGAACAGCCCCAGATTGGTCCGGCGTCCGGCCACACCCGACGGTACGCCGCGGGTGGTGTGCGGGAGATGCAACATCAGCTGTCGAGCGCGGCCGCCAGTTGCCGGAAGTAGTTGTGCTCGGCCCATGCGGCTCGGTCGCCGATGACATAGAGGCGTCGTTGCGCCGGCTGGCAGCAACATTCACCAGGTTGGGGGCGGCGGCCGCCCATGCCTTCGCGTCAGGGCTACTCGGGTCGCCACCGAGCACCAGGATGACGACCGGCGCATCTCGACCCTGGGCGGTGTGGATGGTGCCGGCCCGGAGCCCGCCGTCACCTGCGGCGAGCGCCGCGAGCCGGTCGGCCACCGCCCGGAACGGTGAGATCGCGATGATGTCGGACGCCGCAACGTCGCGGCCGGCGAGGTATTCGATTGCGCGCTTGAGCCTTTCGATCTGATTCGGTTGCAGGTGGGTGCCGGGGGTCGTGGCTGGCTCGTCGACCCAATGGCTGGCCGCGATCGGCGCGCGAGTCGGATCGCAGCCGACGAACGGATCGCGACGGACGCCGTTCACCATGATGCCGTTGTAGGCGATGTCGTTGCACAACGTGAACATCGGGTCGTCGCAGCGCCGATGCACGCGAAGTGGCGCGCTCACCCACACGTCCTGCTCGCCCTGCCTCAGGGTGGGTACCGAACGTCGCGATGCGATCGGCAAGGGTCTGCACGGACGCGCGCGGGGGTATCCAGGTCGCCGAAACGCGGTAGGTCTGGGCGATGTCGCGCTGGGCCTTCGGCGGAACCGTCACCACCGGCTGCAACTCCTCCCGTGGCGTTGCGGCGACGACCCTCGAACTCATCCACCGCGGCGACGAGCCCGCGCACGCGCTCGTGCCGCCCGGACGCTCGTCGTTGGCGTCCTCGTCGTCCGCAAAGACCCGGTGCAGCGACTCATAGGTGTCCACGAGCGCGTAGGCGCCCAGGTAGACAGTGTGCCGCCACACCCTCGGCGTACCGTGCAGCGGCGGAGGTGCGGGAAACTCATCCCACGGCAGGGCTGATTGTTCCCGGTCCATTCGACGACCTGGCGATCATCGGGACGGGTCGCACTGCGCGTCGGCTTGGGAATCGACTGCGGGCTGAAGAGCTCGACGACCCACCAGTACGTGAGCATCCGGTCGCGCTCGTCGTTCACCGGGTCCTGTGTCAGCCCTCATCCTGACGCAGCGGACTCGACCCCCCCGCGCGGCGGACGCCGAGGTCGCGCCGGTCAGGCGAGCGAGCCCGGCATGACGTAGCCGAGCCGGCGCAACCCGCTCCGGAACTTGAGTTCCGCCTCCGGCGGCACCGCGAGATGGCGTTCACCCATCAGGCGGCACAGGCCGCGCAGGGTGCGGTCGTTCGCGATAAGTGCTGCCACCGCAGGGTCCGCGCATTCGATCACCCGGGCATGCCCGAGGTCGGTCAGCCGGCCCGCCCGATGAGCCACGTCGTCGAGCAGGGTCTGCAACGTTCCGGGCAGCCCGGTGTCGGCGCGCGCGGCCAGGAAGGTGGCGAACTCGACGGGGTCGCGACCGGCGTCCAGCGCACCCAGCAGGCTCTTCGCCGACACCGCCCACACCCGATCGGCGGTGCGCTCGGCGTAGGCCGACAGCAGCAGCTCGTCGGCCTTGGTCGGCGTGCCGGTGGCGACGATGTCCAGGTTGGACAGCACCTTCAGTTCCGCACCCTCGCAGGGGGCCGCCGGCGGCTGGTACGTGCTGCTGAGGCCGAGCGCGTACCGGCCCAGCGCGGTCAGCCGGATCGCCTGCAGGCCGTCGTAACGGCTCAGCGCGTCCATCCAGTCGGCGCCCCAGTTGTCGCGGAAGTCGTCCCGCGCGCCCCAAGGGTGGACGTACTCGACGTCGATGAGCCCCAGCGTGGCCGCATACTCGAAGAGCACGGCCAGCGTGTAACGACCCTCCAGCATCTCCCACCGGTGGTAGCCGTCGTAGCCGAGGCTGCCGTACTGGGCATCGCCCAGATACAGCTTCCACAGCGCCGTCTCGCTGCGATGGACCGAGGGATCCAGCCCCTCGTGTTGCATGGATGCGAACAACGCATCGACGACGAGCCACTCGTCGTCGGACGGGCAGCTCGCCAATGCCCTCGCCACGGTCTCGCGGCGGGGTCTGACCGCGCTCAGCACGTTGTGAGAACGCTGCCCCTTGATCTCCTCGATCCGGCTGAACTCGTCGATCACCCCGTGCGTCAGCCACCGGCGCCACAATCCGCGGATGACCTCCGCGGGTGGCTGGCCCAGGGCCGCCCGACCCTTCGCGGTCAGCTCCAACCGCCCGGCGTTGATCTTGGCCAGAGCGCCGGCCTGAAGCAGCAACGGCCACGCGAACGACGCGATCGACTCGAAGCTGAAGAAGTCGCCGTCCGCCAACTGGGAGGCCACCACTTGAACCGTCGCCGACCCCGGCCGAGATGTCTTTTCGCTGCACCGCAGCCGGCCGGCGGCGCACAGCTCCAGCACCGCACGGACGTTGGCCTGCGCTTCGATCTCGGTCAGCCGTATCCGATGCTCGCCCTCGCTGGTCAGCGGGCCAGAGTCGTCCATCGCAACAGATGCCGGTCGGTCCTGCGTGACGAACTCCTCCAAGCTCAATGTGCTCACGGCGCCGAGCGTAACGGCGGACCGTCGGGTGGCCGCGCAGCACACGGCCGGCGGGTCGATGAATTGCCCGTCAACCGGCCCGGAACCGCCCGGGTTTCCCGGCTTGGGGCGGCTTTGGGGGGGTGAGCAAGCGCGCGGTCACCCGTCCGGCCTACGACGACGTGTGACAATGTCATGCGTGGTCGACGATCTTTGGTGGCGAGAGGAAGACGCCGACTACATCCAGCGTCGGAGCGACCGCTATCCCGGCGCGACCGACATCGAGGTTGGCTGGACGTTGGAGGCCGCCAACGACCCACGACGGGTCGTCCACGATCCCGACCCGAAGAGTCGGAGCGGCGCAGTCCGGATCATCGGCTACTCGCCGGGTGCCGGTTTCGTTCTCACGATCATTGCCACCGGTGCCGCACACGCGGGCGTGACAGCTTGGAAGAGCAGCGGCGCAGATCTGCGCGAATACGAAGGGCAGGGCTGATCCATGGCCGAAGCACAGACTACCGGACACGGCGACGACTCGATCATTGCTGCCGAGGTGCGAGCCGTACGCGAGGAATACGCTGAAGAAGAGGCCGAAGCTGCGGAACTGGAAGCCGCTGAGAACGCTGCGACATTGGACGTGAGCATGGCGCTACACATCACTCGCGAACTCGACGAGGCGTTGAAGCGCCGCGCCGCCGAGGAGCAAATCTCCACCTCCGCACTGGTTCGTCGACTGCTCCGGCAGGGCCTGGGCAATGAGAGCAATCGCGTGCTGACCACGCAGCAGGTAGAGGAGATCGCCCGCCGTGTCATGCGTGAGTCGGCCTGACCAAGTGCGGCGGGATCGAGGAAGGAGTGGATCCATTTGCATTTGCCAGGTTCGGCCCTGATTCGGGGCTGGGTAGGGCTGAAGGTGGCAAGTGGATCGAGCGGTCGGGACGGCTCGCGGCGTGTCAGCGGATCGATGGGATCTACTGCTGAGCATCGTGGTACGGGCCGCTTCGGGCACGGATCAGGGCAAGTGTCCTACTTTGAGCGGATCGACCCACTTCACGTCCGGAACGCGAGCGAAATCGGTGTCCTTGGAGTGCACCTCGGCGTCGTGGTCGATGGCGTAGGCGGCCACCTGCACACCGGTCGTCAGGTTTCCGGCGGTTCCGACGGTTTCCAGGAGCTCCAGAGCAATGGCCAGATGGCGCGTTCCGGGAAGCAGGAGTTCCACATTGGGTTGCCCGATCCATTCGCGGACGTAGCCGACGGCGCCCGAGACGGGCAAGGGGGAACTGAGAATGCGCGCATTCGTGGCGATCCGCAGAAAGCCGAACACGACGGGTTCTGTCAGTCCGATGCACGCCGGGCTGTTGACATTGCTTTCGAACCACGCATCGCACGCGGGTGCTGCGGAAAGCCTGCGATGACCGCGTAGAGCAACAGGTTGACGTCCGGGATGATCACGGGGTGCGCCGCGCGATGCCGATGATCGCCTCGTCCTCCAGCTCGTCGGCCAGCCGATTGAATCCGGCCGGATCGAATCCTGGCCGTAGTGCCGACTCGTGCGGTGTCAGCCGGTACGGCTCGTGCGGCTTTCCGGTGGAGTCAGCGCCCGACGCAGTGCATCGTTGACGACCTGTTTCATCGGGCGACGCTCGCGATGAACCGCGTCGTCGATCAGGCGGGCGACGTCGTCATCGAGCGTGAGCGTAGCGCGCATGAAGACATCATGACGTTGCTGAAGCTGTGGCATCAAGATGTCTTGGTCCCTGCCGGGCGGTCCCGGCGAACTGCTCGTAGGACGAACGCAGACCGCGGCGTGCCGCGCCCGAGGATCTCACGAGTTCTCGTGCCACACTGCTTCTCGTGAACCTCACGCTCTCGCTCGCCGCCGAGGACGTGCGCCGCGCCAAGATCCTGGCGGCCCAGCGCGGTGTGTCGGTGTCCCGGCTGCTCTCGGACATGCTCAGCGAAATTCTCGATCGCGACTCCGGATATGCGCTCGCCCGCGAGCGCCACCTGGCCGCGCTGGACACGGCCAACGATCTGGGAGCCGGAGGTCGGCGGAGGTGGAGCAGGGACGAGCTGCATGAGCGGTGATCGCGTCTTTGTCGACACCAACGTGCTCGTCTATGCGCACGATGCGTCCGCCGGCTCGAAACGGGATCGGGCGCAGTCGATCGTCCGCGACCTGTGGGAGTCGGGTGACGGTTGCCTGTCCATCCAAGTGCTCGAGGAGTCCTTCGTCGCGGTGACGCGAAAGGTGCCGCAACCGCTCGAGATCGACAAGGCCCGTGCACTTGTTGCTGAGCTCTCGCAGTGGGACGTCCATTCGCCGGACAGTGACGACGTCCTGGAGGCGATCGACCTGCACCGCCGCCGGTCGGTCACCCTTCTGGAATTCCATGATCATCCGAAGCGCGGCGAAACTCGGTTGCGTCAAGCTCTTCTCGGAGGACCTGACCGACGGCGAGAAGTACGACGGATTGGCGGTACACAACCCCTACTCGGAACTCTGACCGGAAACGGGGGAAACGGGCACGACGTCAGGAAAGCCCTGCGGGACCCGGATAGGGCCACTCGGCCCATCGCTGCTGATGACCATCGCCGGTGCAACGAATCGCCCGCCGGGCGGTTCCATCGTGTTCGCGCTGTGCGCCCCGGGCGCAGTGGTGGCGAGCCTGATCCCCGCCGCCCGGCCGCCCGTCCGCTATGTCGGAACCGGGCGCTGGCTGCTGATCGCCGGACTCGCCGTGACGGTGATCGCGGTGTGGACCGCCGAGGCGCCCACGCAAATCGCGGGCACGATCATCGGCACCGGTCGGATCACACTGGGGCCTGAACCCGGCTTCAGCCGGTAGGCCATGCCCAACAACTCCTGATTGCTTCGTTCCCGTCGCGCCCGCCAGCCATACCCGGGCCCATCACCCGACATCTGATCGCGAATCGCGTTGGCCAAGGCGTCGAGTTCGTTGTCGACGATGTCGCGGATCAACCCGGGATCGACCCGGAAGTACACGTGCACGACCACGTTTCGCAGGCCGGCGATCGACACCCACGGGAGATCGGGCCGGCTGGCCTTGACCTGATTCGGCAAGGCTCTCACTGCCTCACCGATGACCGCGAGATTGCGCAGCACGGCATCATAGGCCATCGAACCGAACTCGGTGGTGTCGAGGAAGTCTCGATACGCGCGTCAGCGGTCGATGGCGGCGAGGATGTCGGCGAATCGCTCGGTGCCGGATCGCGTCACACCGCCACCGCGTCGGCCAACGCAGTCGCCGACACCTCGTCACGCAAAAGGGAGAGCCACCACGTCGACCTTGACGCCCAAGAGTCCGGTGAGCTCTTCAGCAATGCCCGCGACCCGCATCAGATCGTTCCCGCGGCCGGGTTCCAGATCCACCATCAGGTCGAGATCGCTTGTACCCGAGGCGTCTCCGCGGGCAACGGAACCGAAGACCCGGGGGTTGCAGGCCGCGTAACGGAGCAGCACATCATTCAGTTCGGCACCATGCTCGGCCAAGACCGCACGAAGCCTGACGCTGGCCTCGGTCGCTTCATCCATGCCCCAAGAGTAACTACGGGGGTCGTACACCCCCGATCGGGGTGCAGAGGTGCCGGACTCCGGCCGAAATCCGAGCTGACTCGACGTCAGGATGAGCGGCCTGCGGGCCACAGTGCCCTGGGCCAGGATGAAGGGCGCCGAATTCAAGGGGCCAGCTGCAGGGTGCAGGAGCCTTATCCCGTCAGCGCCCCGACAACCGTCAGTCCCAATCTCCGCGCGGCCGTCGCCAACCTGCCATCCCACACCGCCATCACCCCGTCCGACCCAAGGGCAAGGACGGAAGCCAGGTGCACCGCGTCGGCACCGCGCAATGCGTGCTCGCCGGCGAGTCTGCCGGCATGGTCGGCGACCGCGGGTGACAACTCGAGCACGCGGACGGCCGACCAGTACCGATCCCATTTCCCGATGGCGGCGGCGCGTCGCGGGTCGTCGAAGCGATGATCGCGGGCGGCGGCCGCGATGGCCGCACATACCTCCGGGTAGGCGAGCCGACTGGACACCGCGGCGTCGCACCGATCCCAGAGTTCAGCGGCCAGGTCGCTCCCCTCTTCCTCGACGATCAACTTCACGAGAGCACTGCTTTCGAAGTACGCGATCGCCACCGGGTGCTCAGCGTCGCTGCCTCGTGACGTATTCCGATACCGATCCGTCCGCCTGAACCCTTTCCTCCTCCCGGGCAACCGGGCGAGGGCTACCAGGCCTGGACAGGAGTCCCTTCTCGGTCAGCGACTCGATGAGCGAACTCGATCCGACCGGGACCAGCCTGGCCACCGGTGTGCCCCGGTCGGTGATCACCAGTTCCTCGCCGCCACGCACCCGGTCGATCCAGCTGGCCATCTGCGCCCGGAAGGTGCTCATCGCAACGTCCACCACACAAGCGTACATTTCATCTGCGCGAGACTGTACAAGAGCCGGGGTGTCACGACACGCCCAGGTAGGCCTCCTTGATGGAGGGGTCGGCGAGCAACTCGGGACCGGGCCCGGGCTTGACGATCTCCCCGGTCTCCAGGATGTACGCCCTGTGCTTGTAGGCCATCGGCTTGGTGATGTCCTGGCGGTCGAAGGTGATCGACCCGCGGGACAGCGACCGGATCCCGGAGATGGCCCGCATGGTGGCGGTCTTGCCGGCCTCGTTCGCCCCGATCAGGGTGACCAGCTCGCCCTCCTCGACGGGACTGTCGCCCGGCAGACGACAGCCGCCCCGGCCAGTGTCGGTGGCGCACCGTAGCGTGCCGATCAACGAGCACATGCGCTCGACCAGCGCGGACGAGTCGGGTTGGGATGCTCTCGTTCTCGCCTCGCCAACTCAGAATGCACGCACTCTAGTACGCTGAAGATCTGGAGAGGTAAGATGAGTGGGTGGTCGATCCTCGTGCTCGACGAAGTCAAGGCCGGGTATCTGGCGTTGAACAGCGAATCGGCGGCACGCGTGGAAAGGGCAATCGACATGCTCGAGGCCCGGGGGCCGACACTGGGCCGTCCCTTGGTCGACAGCATCAACGGAAGTCGCCACCCGAACATGAAGGAGTTGCGAGCGGGTTCGGTCCGGATTCTGTTTGCCTTCGATCCGAGCCGACAAGCGATCCTCTTGGTGGCCGGGGACAAACGGAACCGGTGGAGGTCGTGGTATCGGGAAGCCGTCCCGCTCGCCGACGAACGCTACGAAAGATGGCTGGAGGAGCAGTGAACGCGACACCCTGGGGCGCGGTCCGAGCCCTCAAGGCCGACGAGATCACCGACCGGCAGCGACTTCAGGCGCATCTGGAACTCATGTCCGAGATCGCCGCCCATCGCCTCGCTGATATACGGAAGGCCAGGAGTCTGACTCAAACCGACGTCGCCCGGTCGATGAACGTCGGGCAGCGCCGGGTTTCCGCGATCGAGTCGGCCGAACTCGCTCGGACCGAGATCGGCACCATAGCCTCCTACGTTGAGGCGCTCGGGGGGCAGCTCAGGCTGGTCGCGGACTTCGGCGACCAGGCCGTCGCTCTGGAGACCGGCCTCGTGTCGCCGAAGACACCGTGAGCGCCAGCCTGGCCACCGGTGCCCCCAGTCGTGATCACTACCTCCTCACCCTGGCGCACAGGCAATGTTGATCATGCAGAACACGCCCTCGAACCGCCGGCTTGAGGGCGTGTTCTGCATGATCAACTTCGAGGGACCGGGCCGTCACGCAACGCCGAGATAGGCCTCCTTGATCGCCGGGTCGGCGAGCAGCTCCGGCCCGGGCCCGGATTTCACGACCTCACCGGTCTCAAGGATGTACGCCCTGTCCGACCGCGAGAGTGCCTGCCGGGCGTTCTGCTCGACCAGCAGAATCGTGGTGCCCTGGGCGTTGATCTCCGAGATGATCCGGAAGATCTGCTGGATCACCATCGGGGCCAGGCCCATCGAGGGCTCGTCGAGAAGCAGCACCCGGGGCCGGGCCATCAGGGCACGGCCGATCGCGACCATCTGCTGCTCGCCTCCGGACATGGTGCCGCCCACCTGGGTGCGCCGTTCTCCCAACCGGGGGAACAGTTCGAACACCCGGTCCAGGGTTTCCTGGTACTCGGTCTTGGACTCGAACTTGCGCCCGTAGTGCCCCATGTCCAGGTTCTCCTGGACGGTCATTCCGGGGAAAACTCCTCTACCCTCGGGCGCCTGCACAATCCCGGCGATGACCCGCTTGTAGGCCTTCAGCTTGGTGATGTCCTGGCCGTCGAACGTGATCGACCCGCGGGACAGCGGCCGGATCCCGGAGATCGCTCGCATCGTGGTGGTCTTGCCGGCACCGTTGGCCCCGATCAGGGTCACCAGCTCACCCTGCTCCACGGACAGCGAGATGCCGTGCAGCGCCTCGATCCGGCCGTACGCGACCGCCATGTCCTTGATCTCAAGCAGAGGCATCGTCGGGCACCCCCAGGTAGGCGGCGATGACCGCCGGGTTGTCCCGGATCTCGGCCGGCAGCCCATCGGCGATCTTCTTGCCGAACTCGAGCACCACGATCCGGTCGGTCACGCCCATCACCAGCCGCATGTCGTGCTCGATGAGCAACACCGTGTACCCGTCCGACCGGATCTTGCGGATCAGGTCCTGCAACGCGGCCTTCTCCGCCGGGTTGAAGCCGGCGGCCGGCTCGTCCAGGCAGAGCAGCTTCGGCTCGGTGGCCAGCGCGCGGGCGATTTCCAGCCGCCGCTGGTCGCCGTAGGGCAGGTTGCGCGCCTTCTCGGTGGCCCGAGCACCGATGCCGACGAACTCCAGCAGGGCCATACCGCGGTCGATCGCGTCGCGTTCCTCGTGCCGATGCCGCGGGGTCCGGAAGATCGCGCCCGGCACCGAGGTCTTGTGCCTGGCATCCGTGCCGACCACCACGTTCTCCAGGGCCGTCATTTCGGAGAACAGCCGGACGTTCTGGAACGTTCGCGCGATACCGAGTCGGGTGATCTGGTTGCGCTTGAGATTCGCCATCACCTGATGGTCGAACGTCACGGTCCCCGACGTCGGGCGGTAGACCCCGGTCATCGCGTTGAAGCAGGTGGTCTTGCCGGCGCCATTCGGGCCGATCAAACCCAGAATCTCGCCCCGGTTGATCGTGAACGTTACAGAGTCGAGCGCGGTCAGCCCACCGAACTTAACCGACACGTTATCGAGCTCGACCAGCGGCTCACCGACCTTGGCGTCGATCTCGCGCGTGGGCGCGACGATCTCGGCGACAACCTCAGGGTCGGCGAGCTCCGGCACGACGTCGGTGACATCGATTGGCAGGTACTGGTCTGCGATAATCGGGCCGACCGGCTCCTCGAAGGCATGTTCGGAACTCGATCGATATTCCTCGCCGACCTCAGCGCCGGCCTCGAATCCTCCCGGATCGTGCTCGGATTCAGAGTCTCGCGTCATTTCGCCGCCTCCGAATCTGACGCCCTTGAGCGCCTCCTGGCGGCGACGTAGAGCTCGCGGCCATACGTGAGCAGCTTCTGCCGCACGGGCAGAAGTCCCTGCGGCCGGAAGATCATCAGCACCATGAGAGCCAGCCCGAAGAAGAGGTACTTGTAGTCACCGAGCGACTCGTCGCCGATCTCCACCGACTGCAGTCGGTACGGCAAGTAGACGATGATGAACGCGCCGAGGATGACACCGAGCTTGTTTCCCTGCCCGCCCAGCACCACGGCACAGAGGAAGAGCACCGAATTGATGATGTTGAAGTTCGTCGGCGTGACGAACTGCACCTGCCCGGCGTACAACGCGCCGGACATCCCGCCGATCGATGCGCCGATGACAAAGGCCCACAACTTGAACTTGAATGTCGGCACGCCCATGATCTCGGCGGCGTCCTCGTCCTCGCGGATGGACACCCATGCCCGGCCGACTCGGGAGCGTTCCAGGTTTCCTACGACCAGCAGCACGACAATGATCAGGAAGAGACAGACCCAGAACCACCATGTGCCTGCGTTGGGCATCCAGGGCTGTGCGACCGCATTTCCGGCCGAGAATATCCCCCCTCGGTTGGTCGCGGACTCGCCGATCACGGGATACGCGATGCGCGGCAGTCCGGCCCCCCCATTGGTGAGGTCGCGCAGATTCTCAGCCAGCAGTCGAACGATCTCACCGAAACCGAGAGTCACGATTGCTAGGTAGTCGCCGCGCAGCCGCAGCGTCGGCGAGCCGAGCAGCAACCCCGAAATCGCTGTGATCGCCGCAGCCAATGGAAGCAGCGCCAGCCACGCCCACTGACGCGACAGCCAGCCGTCGTCACCGGTGATGTTCCACGGGCTCGTCGGGCTGGTGGCCAGCGCGACCGTGTAAGCCCCAATCGCGTAGAACCCGACGTATCCGAGGTCCAAGAGCCCTGCCTGACCCACCACCACGTTCAGTCCGATGGCCAGTAGCGCATACATGCCGAATTGGGCCATCACCACGCCGAAGTCGATCGCGGTGGTGTTGATGAAGGCCGGCCTCCACAGCGGGAGGATCGCCAGGAAGGCGATGAATGGAACCGCGAAGGCCCAGTGCGCCGGACGCGACAGCGAGTTCCACCAAAGGCGGAGCCGGTCGCCTACGGCGACAGGCGGGGCGGGCGGCGGCACCGTGGTCGCTGCAACGGACGTCATGCGCGCGCCCTCCCGAGGCTCTCTCCGAGGATGCCGGTCGGTCGGAACATCAACACCAGGACCAACAGCACGAACGCGATGACGTCTTTCCATTGGGTGCCGAAGAGCGCCTCGCCATACTTCTCCATGACGCCGAGCAGAAGACCACCGAGAAGTGCGCCGCGCAGGTTTCCGATCCCGCCGAGCACGGCGGCCGAGAACGCCTTGATGCCGAGGATGAATCCACCGGAATAGATGATTCCCCCTGGAATCTTCAGCGTATACAGCAGCGCCGCGGCGCCGGCGAGCACGCCGCCGATGAGGAATGTCAGCACGATGACACGCTCTCGCGAAACGCCCATGAGCGTCGCCGTGATCGGATCCTGCGCGACGGACCGAATTCCTCGACCGAATTTCGTGCGATTGATGAACGTATCTGTCGCGACGGCGAGAACCAAGGCCGAGATGATGATCACCAGGGTCAGGTTGGTGACCTGACCACCTCCGACCGTGAACTGCACCTGGGGCACGACCAGCTGGATCAGACCCTGACTGTTCGAACCACCGAGCTCGCCGTTCGTCAGCTTCGGCAGGATGAAGTGCACGAACTCCTGAATGACGAACGATGCGCCGATGGCCGTGATCAGGAAGACCAACGACGGCGCGTTTCGCTTGCGCAACGGCCGGTAGGCCACGCGTTCCAGGCTGACCGCGGCGCCCCCCGACACCGCGATGGCGCCGACCAAGGCGCAACTCAGATACACGATCGTCATGACCGTGCCCTCGTTGTAGGCGTTACCGCTGGGCGTGAATCCCAACAACAGGAGAACGGTGTACTGGCCGAACATGCCCAGCATGAAGATTTCCGAATGCGCGAAGTTGATCAGCCTCAGCACGCCGTAGACGAGCGTGTACCCGACGGCGACGAGCGCATAGATCGACCCCCATTCCAATCCGTCGATGGTGAACTGCCAGAACTGGCTCACCAAGCGGTCGACGTTGAAACTGATGACATCGACAGCCAGGTAGGCGGTGGTCACCGAGCCCAACCGATCATGCCGCTCCCTCGCTCAGCCCGAGACCCATGTGATGATTCTCCGCCGGCTGCAGGAACGACGGAGGCCTCGCGTGCACCACCCGCAGAGGCCGCCGTCGTCACCGGCGTAGGACTACTGAACCTTGTAGATCCAGATCAACGCGGACGCAAGCTCACCCTTGTCGTTCCACTGGTACGCGCGAGCGAGGCCGTCGCCCTTGTAGTTCTTGACATAATTGATCATGCCGGCCCGGTCGGTGATTCCTGAATCGATGCCCTTGAGCATAATCGTGGTCAGGTCGTATGCCTCAACCGAGTAGACGCCGGGAGCCACGTTGTTCAGCGCCTGGTAGTCCGCCGCGAACTGCGCCGGCGCCGGACCACACGGGCAGGACAGGATGGCGCCCTTTGACGACTCGCCCGCCTGCGCGACGAACTGCGGATCGTTGGTGCCGTCCGCCGAAATGAATGGCAGCGTGACGCCGCCATCCCGAAGCTGCTTTACGATCTTCGCCGCCTCCGGGTAGTAGCCGGCGTAGAAGATCGCATCGGCGTCCGACGCCCCCTTGACCGCCGTCACCACGGAGGAGTAGTCCGAACCGGCGGACTTCACCTCGGTCGCGCACGATGCGTCTTCATTGGTGCCCAGTGCGCCGCGGATCTCCTGGGCGAGGCCCACCGAATAGGCCTGCTCGTCGTTGACGATGCAGATGTGCGAGTAGCCCTCGCTGACCATGTAATTGCCCACCGACGGGCCCTGAAGCCCATCGTTCCCCAGACCGCGGAAGAAGTTCGTCCAACCATTCTCGGTCAGGTTGACCGCGGTCGCGGACGCCGTAACGGACAGCAGGCCGGCCTGGAAGAAGATGTCCCCGGTGGCCTGGGTCTCGCCGGAGAACGCCGGGCCGAGCAGCCCGATCACGGAGGCGTCACTGACGATGTTCGGCGCGACACCGGTCGCCTTCTGCGGATCACCCTCGGTGTCAAAGGGCTTGAGTTCGACCTGGCAGTTCGCGTTGGCGTCGTTGTGCTCCTTGATCGCGAGCTGGGCGCCCTTGAGGATGTTCTGACCAAGGGCAGGCGAGTTCGGACCGGTGAGCGAGCCAGCCATGGCGAGGTTGACCCCCGAGCACGTCGCGGTCCCGTCACCCGCCGGGCTCGCCGGGGTACCCCCGGCGGCGACCTCGACCTTCTTGCCGCTCTTGTCGATCTGCTCGACCGGCACGATCGCCAGGGCGCCACCCGCACCACCCGCGCTCGCACTGCCCGACGCCGCCGCCGAACCGGTCGCCGCCGCACTCGTCGTTGTCGTCTCCGCTGACTTCGATCCACAGGCCGCCAACGTCAGTGCCGCTACCGCGGCCAACCCGACGACGGCGGTTCGCACCGAACGTCGATGCACGTGCCACCTCCGAAGATTCTGTTCACCGGTCGCTGTCCGGGTTCACCGGCCGCTGTCCGGCCGCGTCGACGTCGCCGACACGCGGGGAACCTATCCCACGGATGGCGCAATGCACCGCATCAACGATCGCTCGTAACCAAAATGCGACTCGCGGTTCACAAGAAACACCCAAGTAGGTCACACGTCGTAATCAAGGCGACAGGGTGTAGTCACCCGCTCGGCGGAAGTGTTCATCCGTCCGTGGCACCAAAATGTCCGGATTCCGTGAACAGAACAGCCGCGCCGGACCCTGTCCGGCGCGGCCGAAGAGGCACGCGTCAGCTCTTCGCCGACAATCCTTCCAGCACGGCGTTGGCCACTGCCTGCATGGAGGTGCGACGGTCCATCGCGGTCCGCTGGATCCACCGGAACGCCTCCGGCTCGGTCATCTTCTGGTGGGTCATGAGCAGGCCCTTGGCCCGGTCGATGATCTTGCGGGCCTCCAGCCGCTGGCTGATGTCGGCCACTTCCTTGCGCAGCGCGGTCGTCTCGGCGTACCGGGCCACCGCCAGTTCGATGGCCGGCAGCAGGTCGGCCTTGGTGAACGGCTTCACCAGGTACGCCATGGCCCCGGCGTCGCGGGCGCGTTCGATGAGCTCGCGCTGGGAGAACGCGGTCAGGATCACCACCGGGGCAATCTGCTCACCGACGATCTCCGCGGCCGCGTCGATGCCGTCCTTCTTGGGCATCTTCACGTCCATGATCACCAGGTCCGGACGCAACTCGGTGGCCAGGGTCACGGCCTGTTCCCCGTCCACCGCCTGGCCGACGACCTCGAAACCCTCCTCGGCCAGCATCTCCGACAGATCCAGCCTGATCAGCGCCTCGTCCTCGGCGATGAGCACCCTTTTCGGTGCGGTCATCGGCCACCTCTCCCCTACCATGCCGACGACCCCCGATCGGTCGCCGGTCGGGCTCAGACTATCGGCCCAATGTGACGACCGCTCGTACAAAAGGCACCGGGCGATGTGATACGCGCGCCTCCCGTCGGCAACAACCGACATCGTTGTCGGACGTCTACCCCTCTGCTGCGCATCCGGGCGGGCCACTACGATGGTGCTGCCCCGGGCACCGGGGCCTGCCCCCGTATCCCAATTGGCAGAGGAAGCGGATTCAAATCCCGCACAGTGTGAGTTCGAGTCTCAACGGGGGCACCCTGTTCGGCCGCACCATCGGCGAAGGCATCGCGCAGCGTCACAGCCGCGTCGGCCACCGCGGCCCGGCACCGGGCCGACAGCCCGATCATGTTCACGAAGCCATGGACGAGGTCGGGTTCCCTGCGCACCGTCACCGGCACACCCGCCTCCGCCAGGCGCCGACCGAACATCTCGCCCTCGTCCCGGAGCGGGTCGAAGCCCGCGGTGACCAGGTGGGTGGGCGGCATCCCGGTCAGGTCGTCGGCCAGCAGGATCGATGCCCGAGGATCGCCCTGGTCCCGGACGACCGGGATGTAGTGATCACGGAACCAGACGATGTCCGCCTCCGTGAGCAGAAAGCCGTCGGCGAACAGGTCCCGGGATGCGGTCCGGTTGACCGCGTCACAGGGTGGGTAGAACAGCAGCAGGCGATCCGGACCGGGCTCTCCCGCCCGGACGGCGAGGTGGGCCGCGACGGCGGCCAGATTGGCGCCGGAGCTGTCCCCGCCCAGGGCGATCGCGCGCGGATCGGCGTCCACGTCGGCGGCGTGCGCCCGCGCGTAGCGGAGACCGGCGACGGCGTCGTCGACGGCGGCCGGGAAGGGATGTTCGGGAGCCAACCGGTAGTCGACGGCAAGCACCCGCACGCCGGCCCTCGCGGCCAGCAGCCCGCACACCGCGTCGTGACTGTTCAGACTGCCGGTCACCCAGCCACCACCGTGCAGGTACACCAGCAGCGGAGAGCCGATCGGCAGACCGTCAGGGACGTACAGCCGGGCCGCCAGCGGCTCCCCGGCGGTCCGGTCGATCACCAGAGCACGGGCCGCCACCCCGGCCTGCCGCCGGCCGCCGACCAGCGCCGTCGCGACGTCCTGATGTTCCCGTCGCCGCTGTACCGGCGCAGCCGGCGTGCCGGCAATGGTCATCCGCTCCAGCCGCAACAACAGCTGCAGGTCGGGATCGAGGGGTTCGCCGTCGACGACCGCGGGCGGACCGGCCAACCGCCGCCTGGTCGCGGCCGGCAGGGAGCCGAAGATGAGCTTGATCGCGAGTTCCAGCGCCACGGTCGACCGCACGCGCGGAGCATAGGTCGGCCGGCAAAATCACGCATCCGTCGGGTCTGCCCGTCGGCCGAGCGCACGGCAATCCGGTGACGGAGGAACCGGACTGCTCAGCGGCCTGGAACCAGGCTCGGCTCGTACCGGGCCGCACGTCCGGGCGAGCCGGACTGACAGGTGAGCCACCGTGGCTCGGCCCGGGAAATCCGGACCGCCACGACGACCGGGGTTCCACCGACCATCAGGGTCACGACGATCCGCTCCGGATCGGTCCGCTCAACGGCGACGACGCCCATGTCCCGCCACCCGACGGACGGGTGTCGCTGGTGGGCGAGCGCCATCGCCGCCTGTTCGGCGGAGCCGAAACCGACTCGTCCCCGGAGCTGGGTCGGATCGACCGCTCCGCGGTCGGTCAGCTCGACCAGGTCGTTCGCCTGCTCCGGCCGGACCTGCCCGTAGAGCAGCCCGGCCGGCAGGACCAGCAGATTCGCGGCAAATCGGTCGCCGCCGACGTGGCTGCACTCCCACACCCGGCCGGGACGCAGTGACTCGAGCGCGGCCGCGACCGGTCGGCCGCGCAGCGCGCAACAGACGTCGTGGGTGCCGTGCGCACAGACCAGGTACTCGGGCTGGCTCGCGGCACTGTCGTCGCCGGGATCAAGGAGCACTCCGGGCACGTCGAGGGCGAGCAGGTCGTGATCGTCCTCGAACCGACCCCAGACGATGCGCTCGCGATGTGGGCGGCAGTCCACCACCGCCCACCGGCGCGCTCCGGTCACGACGTTCCGGCCAGGCCGCCGGATCGCCACCACCCGGATCCCCCGCCGCTCCAACTGCGCGACCAGCCGATGCCCAACCGCCGAATCGAAGCGGGAGGCGAGGAGCCCCGTCCGGCCCCACGACCCCGGTTGCTCCACCAGCAGCAGCCGGGACGCGGGAAAGGCACTGCCGATCATCGGGTCGCCGCGTACGGCCGCCTGGACCGAGCAGCGCTCGAACCGCACCTCCGGTTCAGTCACCGTCGCCGAGCGTGCGCCCGTCACCGGCATCAACGGGGACCACGATGCCCTCCCGCAGCAGGCGCCGGGCGACCACCAGCTGCTCGTCGGCGTCCAGGTCCGGTAGCAGGTCCGGGGTGAAGGATTTGCCGGACAACGCGATCAGCAGTGCCGCGTGCACCTGATCGGGCCATCGCACGGTCGAGTCGATCAGGTCGATGACCCATTGGTCGCCCTGCCGGCGAAGCCCTGGTCGAAGACCAGGTCGCAGCACCAGCCCGGTCTGCGGATCGAGCGCCGCGATCGCCCGGATCTGGGCCAGCGGAGCGATCGGCGCCGGGCGCGTCTGCGCGGTCTGCCGTTTGCCCACCCGGCGCGCGGCGGCCTGGTAGTGGTCGGGCCCGGCCTCACCGAGCCGGACGGCCAGCAGCTGCGCCGCGTGCCGCAGGTGCCGGTCCATCGCGTCGACGTCGTTGACGTCCACCCCCAGCGGCAGGGACCGGCGCAGCTCGCGGTCGCCCTCGGCCGCGGCGACGAGTTCGCGCGCGAGGTCGTAGCCGGTGAGCGGGTGGATGCCGATGGTCAGGTGGATGGACAGCGCGCCCCGGGCGACGGCCGAATGCAGATAGCCCCGGGGCAGGTACAGCGCATCGCCGGGTTCGAGCAGGGCGTCGATCAACGGTTCCTCGGCCGCACGGGCCTGGACCTGCGAGCGGCGACCTTCCCAGGTCTGGTGCGGGAGCGGGTCGGGCAGGACCGGTTCGTGGATGCGCCAGTGCTTCGTGCCGGCGATCTGCAGGACGAAGACGTCGTGGGTGTCGTAATGCGACGCGAATCCCTGGCTCTGCGGCGGTGTGACGTACGCGTTGATCTGGACCGGATGCCCCAGTTCGGCGGCCAGTTCGCTGCCGAATCGGACCAGCGGCGGCCAGGTGCGATGCAATGCCTGCAGCACCAGGGTGGCGCCGCCGGCCAACTGGGCCAGCACCTTGTCGTCGGCGACCTGGTCGGTGATGGTCGCGCCCGCTCCCCCACTCCGGGTGAAGGTGGAAGTGGTCAGCACCGAACCGTCCTTGGCCATCCGCACGAACGGCGTGCGCAGCCCGCGCTCGGAAACCAGTTCGTCGGCGGCCGCGGCGGAGAACAGGTCGGCGAACGCACCGGCCAGGTCTGCCGCCTTCGTCAGCAGCGGTTGCTCGGCCCAGTGCCGCTGGGCGAACTCGTCCGCGCCGATCCCGATGCAGCGCTGCAGCGCCGGCTTGGGTGAATGACGCGGGGGGCGCCTGACCTGGCCGGGTGCCCCCGTCGGGTCAGCGCCTGGCATCAGCCGGCGCCACCATCGGCCCCACCGTCCGCGCCACCATCAGCGCCACCATCGGCGCCACCATCAGCACCGCCATCCGCGCCACCATCGGCCCCACCGTCCGCGCCACCATCAGCACCGCCGTCGGCACCGCCATCCGCGCCACCATCGGCCCCACCGTCCGCGCCACCATCGGCCCCGCCATCCGCGCCACCATCGGCGCCGCCGTCGGCACCACCATCGGCTCCCCCGTCGTGGACGCCCGGGATCCCACTGGCCCCGCCGTCGGCCGGACCCTCGGTTGCCGGACCGCCGGTGGTGATGTCGTCGTCACTCAGACCCATCGAAGGCTCCCATCGATCAATGTCTCCGAACCCCGCGGCCCGCAGACTCCGCCGGTCAGATACCGAACCGTGCACGGATGACGCTACTGAGTGGTTCCGACAGCGGCGACCCGAGATCGGCCGATCCGGATGGAGCCTCGCGAGTCATTCGAAAAGTGCAGCACGTACCGCCGTGGCGATCTCCATGAGATCGGCCAGATCGCGAACCGGCTCACCGACAGGGGAGACCGTGCGGTCCACCGGCAGGTCCACCCAACTGCGGCAGCCGCCGAACTCGGGCAGCACCGGGACAGCGACCGGCTCCCGCAGCGGACGGGCCGAGACCACGATCGAGGTCAGCCGATGTCTGGGACGGAAGTCGATCCGATTGGCGCGGATCGATTCGGTGGTCCAGATATGGAACGGCTCCAGTTCGGCGATTCGCTCCGGACGGGTCACCTCGATCGCCTCGACCACCGACACGACCGCCCGCACCACCACCGCATCGCTGGTCACGTCGGCCGCCCCGATGGGCAGCAGGTCGGCATGCTCGGGTCGGGTGGACTCCACGTGGCTGTGCGCCACCGTCGGGTACAGCAGGAATTCCGAACCCCTGAGGCTGAAACGCTTCTCGTGAATTCCTCCCTTGCGCAGCAGCACGGTCTGCCGTCCCTGCAGCAGCGCATGCGCGACCGCCGCCCATTCCTTGAGCGCGAGCACGGTCACCGCAGCCGGACCAGGCCCTCCTGCACGACGGTGGCCAGCATCCGACCGTCCTGGGCGAAGAAGTGTCCGGTGCCGAGCCCGCGGGCGCCGGACGCGCTGGGCGACTTGGAGTCGTACAGCAACCAGTCGTCCACCCGGATGGGGCGATGGAACCACATCGCGTGGTCGAGCGAGGCCAACTGGATGTTGTCGTACTCGAAGGATAGGGCGTGCGTCTTGAGCACCGAGTACAGCAGCGTCAGGTCCGACAGGTAGGCGAGCAGGCACACATGCAGCAGGTCGTCGTCGGGCAGCACCCCGTCGGTGCGGAACCACACCCGGCTGTGCGCGCCGATCTGCGGCCCGGTGAGCCGGGACTCCCAGGGCGGGTCGTCGATGTACCGCACGTCGAACGGCCGCGGAATCTGCCCCCACACCGCCATCCGATCCTTGAACGGAGCGATCCGCTCGGCGTAGGTCGGCAGTGATTCCGGAGGCGGGACGGACGGCATGGGCTCGGCATGATCGACGCCGGGCTCGTCGACCTGGAACGACGCGGACATGGTGAAGATCGGCTTGCCTCGCTGGATGGCCACGACCCGCCGGGTGGTGAACGACACCCCGTCCCGGGCCCGGTCCACCTGGTAGACGATCGGCTGGCGTGGGTTGCCCGGCCGCAGGAAGTAGGCGTGCAGCGAGTGCACCCGCCGCTCGCTGGGCACCGTGCGGCCGGCGGCGGTCAATGCCTGCGCCGCGACCTGGCCGCCGAACACTCGCTGCGGGGAAAGTTCGGGCGAGACCCCGCGATACAGGTTGTCCTCGATCCGCTCCAGGTCGAGCAGGTGCACCAGGGCGTCGACGACCGCCTGGCCGCGCGGGACCCCGTCGGAGTCCCGCGTGGTCGGATCGTCCGGCGGCTCGACCACCGCGTCGGCCGCGGCCGGTGCAACCTCCGGTTCCGCCGGATCCGAATGCCCGCGGTGGCCGAAGATTGCCATCAGTCTTTGTGGCTCAGCCGGTGCACCCGGATCAGGTTGGTGGAACCGGAGGTGTTCGGCGGCGCACCGGCCACGATCACCACGGTGTCCCCTGATTCGTACCCGGGAATGTCGAGAATGGCCTGGTCGACCTGCTCCACCATTTGGTCGGTGGTGTCCACCTCAGGGGTGACGAACGTCTTGACGCCCCACGTCAGAGCGAGCTGGTTGCGGACCTCCTCGCGCGGGGTGAACGCCAGCACGGGCAGCGCGGTGTGCAGGCGGGCCATCCGGCGCACGGTGTCCCCGGTGAAGGTGAAGGCGATCACCGCCTTGGCGTCGATCCGCTCGGCGATGTCGCGGGCCGCGAAGGACAGCACGCCACCCCGGGTCCGCGGGGTGTGCGTCAGCGGCGGGGCGCTGACCGATTCGGTCTCGACCGCCTCGATGATTCGCGCCATCGTCTTGACGGCGATGATCGGGTACTTGCCGACGGACGTCTCGCCGGACAGCATCACCGCGTCCGCACCGTCCAGGATCGCGTTCGCCACGTCGGACGCCTCGGCCCGGGTCGG
>Ga0164241_10001520_pt1 | contig 28202 bp, 21 predicted proteins | sample OricomyardsoilBY_FD_108780 | JGI IMG/M metagenome (GOLD analysis project Ga0164241, IMG submission 108780) | Backyard soil microbial communities from Emeryville, California, USA - Original compost - Back yard soil (BY) | ecosystem: Environmental > Terrestrial > Soil > Unclassified | place: USA... | reverse complement strand
GCGTTTAGCGCTATAGAAGCAGACGCAATGCGTCAACATCTGATTCCCATAGATGAACCATTTGTCAATAATATTATTAATGAAAATAAAAGTAAAGTTGATAGTAATATAACAGCAAATCAATTATTAAAAGCAAATGAAATCTCCAATTTTTCTATCAGTATTTTAGGCGGACTAACTGACCAGGTGAATTGGTTTAGAATGAAAAATGATTCCTTAGCCAACAATCCGATATATCAAAAACAATGGTTGGCGCACCAAAAGATATTATCACAGGAAGAAACGATAAAAACCAGCTATCAGGAACAGTTCGGAAATAATGACATTGAGTATTGGGAAAAAAACATCGCCGGAGTGAAAGCCAAAGCAAAGGCAAAAACTCCGGAGGGCGCCATGTATCAACGACTGCAAGCCTATCTTTCCCTTGCGTTTTATTCTATCAGCAATCAACTTATTAATGCAAATGAAAATAAGAACGCCCAACATTTTGTGGCCCTTTATAAGCTGGCGGACAGTTCCAACAGCGAAGCCTGGTATTTTTCTGCCATTCTAAACGCGCGAAATAAGGATGCCTACGCCACGAAAAAGGATTTATTACAAGCCGTTTTGTTAGGCTTTAATGATAAACGACGTTTAGACGGTCAGCCTGAATTTAAACCGCCATACATACAAATTGACCTCGTGGAAATTGAAAACAAAATGAAAAGCGAATGAACAGTTATGATCTTTTGGTTATTACTTTTGTCTAAAAAGCGATGTATGATCTTGCTCCCCAGCGGTAAACAAACTATTTTTCACGTTTTTGGTTTAAATAAATTATTGATTAAAGGGCTTTGTTCCCACACAAATCATACTGCTTCCAATTATTTAACTTTACAATAAAAACATCCTGGCATTTTCAAAAATTTATAACAGGCTTCAATCATTTTCTCCCAAAACATATTGGAAAGAAATCCTTGCGGTATTGATGATGTTGCTCGCTTACATTTTCTTCCGAAGCGAACGGCGCGAATTGAAGCAGATCATGCCAAGTATTGAAAACGCGGATATGTTTTGGCTCTTCGCAGGTTTTTTCGTCACCATTCTTTACACACTCTTCCAGAGCGGAATGTATGTCAGCAGTTTTGCTTCCATAGGTCTTCGTTTGAAATGGCCGGATGCTATCGAACTTTTTTTGAAGAGAAACTTATTAAGTATTTTTTTGCCAGCCGGTGGCGTAAGTTCTTTAGCATACACACCAACCCAGCTAAGAAAACGCGGGTACAATAAAACGCAGATTCACCAGGCAAGTGGCTTGTTTGGCTTTGCTGGTTTATCTACCGTCTTTCTGGTAGGATTTCCCGTTGTTGTACTGTCTCTTATTTTTTCGGACAAGAAACTCCATGACGCCTGGCTTGGCCTCATCGTTGTGGCATTTGTTATAGCGGCACTTTTATGGGTCGCTCAATCTCTTAAGAAGAAAGGAAAATTATATGCATACATTGTAAAAAAAATCCCCGGGGTTGCCAGTTTTATTGACGAGCTATTTGCAGCCAACGTGGATAGTAAAAAATTTTCCGGAGCCATTTTATTTTCCACAGGCGTTGAGTTCACCGGTATTTTTCATCTTTATATCGCCATGCTTGCGCTCGGGGCTGCTCCTTCCTTTCCTGTTGCAGCTATTGCTTATATTGCTTCGGTTTTATTAATGATTACTTCGCCTTTTTTGCGGGGCCTGGGAGCGGTGGAAATATCCATCGTTTACATCCTGGAGTTTTATGGCTACTCTACGATTGAGGCATTGTCTATTACAATATTGTACCGCGTGTTCGAATTCTGGCTGCCTATGTTATTGGGCATGTTTTCGTTTGCCTGGAGGGGAAAAAATTTATTTATTAGAATTGTTCCGGCGTTGCTCATTTTTGCACAGGGCATCTTAAATATCATTTCCGTCGTGACACCTCCTCTGCATCCACGGCTGAAACTAATAAGGACTTTTCTGCCGCTTGAGGCTATTAATGCGTCCAACATCTTAATATTATTTACAGGCCTGGCATTACTAATTACATCCGCCTACATGTTCAAAGGCTTAAAAAATGCCTGGCGTATTGCCCTATTACTTTCCGTATTTTCATTGGTGGGCAATATTACAAAAGCACTTGATTATGAAGAGGCTTCATTTGCCGCCTTTATAATTGTATTGCTTTTAATGAGCCGAAGCCAATATCGTATCCGAAGTAGTGTGCGATGGATAAGGGTTGGAATTATTTCTGTATTGATCGTCTTTTTAGCCGTTTTAATTTTTGGCTATTTAAGCTTTTATTTTATTGACAAAAGTCATTTCGGTATTGATTTTACATGGTACCAATCACTCGCAAACACCGTAAAAATATTTTTTTTAGGAGGCAATGAAACATTGCATCCGCTAACGCCATTTGGCCAACAGTTTATTTGGCTCATTCACACACTCGGATTTTTAAGCTGGGGTTTTCTATTGTTTACGGTTATCAAGCCTTTTATCAAAGTGGATGAGGAAAGTGAATCCGGCAGAAAAAGGGCGGCGGTTCTATTGGAAGAGTTTGGAAATTCTTCTCTTGATTTCTTTAAAATATCCGGAGATAAAATTTTTTTCTTTTCAGAAATACATGAAGCATTCGTGGCCTACAGAATTGCCGGAGGCTTTGCCATAGTGCTGGAGGAACCGGTTTGCGCGGAAGAAAATAAACTGGAAGTGATAGCGGAGTTTTATCGCCAATGCAAAAAAATGGGGTTGAAAGTTGCCTTTTATCGTGTGGATGAAAACAGCATTTTGTGGTTTAATCAATTGCGAAAACAAAAGATAATAATTGGTCAGGAAGCCATATTGGATGCAGAAAATTTTACGCTCCAGGGAAAAGGCAAACAATCTTTGCGTAATGCGCTCAATAGTCTTAGTAAAAAAGGTTTTGAAACTCATATCCACCGGGCGCCGCTCAATAACAATATTGTAGCCGCCTTAAAAAATGTCTCCGACGAGTGGCTGCAGGCTTATGAAAAAGATGAACAAGTATTCAGCCAGGGAATGTTCAACCAGGAAGAAATAGTAAGCCAGGATGTGATTACGATTACCGACATTGAAGGAGAAATCGTTTCATTTTTAAATATTGTTCCAGATTATACTCCCGAGGAATGCACCTACGATCTGATCAGAAAAAAAAGAGACGCGCCCGGCGGCTGCATGGATGCGCTAATTATTAAACTGATTGAGTACGCAAAAGAAAAGCAATGCCGGTTTATCAATCTTGGCCTGGTACCGATGACTGGAATTACAGAGCCTAACAATCCATCAGAAACAATCATAAAATTTGCAGGCGAAAAATTAAAACGATTCAGGCATTTCCAGGGGCTTCGCGACTTCAAAAAAAAATACGCCACCATTTGGGAGAATAAATATTTAGTTTATGAAAATGATTTTGATTTGTTGCAATTGCCTGCAGCGCTGAATAAGGTAATGGCGCCGTAGCGTATAAATCATCACGCTGAAAAACAAATGACTTTACCCCACATTTGAAAGATTGGCACGATTTATTATTATAAATTGCAATTCAATTTTTAATAATCTACATGAACGTTATTACAAAACATCCAATAAATAACTTAGGATACAATTTTATTGACCCCAAATATATCCCCGAAGGGCAGGATGAATATTATTTAAGAAACCAGCAAAACAACAACGGCATCGATTACCGCAGGCTTTCAGGATCTGAAATAGAAATTCTTATCCGCAATGGAAACACCTCGGACGATTGGGCAAAAATTTTTGTGTCGAAGGAATTTGATCCGGCTTTGGTAAAAAATTCAAAATTTCATGGGTTAGTACGTATCGGGAAATTAGAACCTTACTATCTCGAATTTCATAATCTTCGAATGCCGGTAGGCATATACAACAGCCACATCATCAGTTGCGATTTTGGTCACAATGTTTGTATTGATAATGCGACGTATCTCAGCCATTATATCATCGGCGATGAAGTGATGATCTCGAACGTGAATGAACTGGCAACAACAGACTACGCAAAATTCGGAAATGGAATTTCAAAAGACGGAGAAAAAGAAGCTACCAGGGTATGGATAGAAGTACGTAATGAAAATGGTGGACGGAAAATAGCTCCGTTCAACAGAATGCTCCCGGGCGATGCTTATTTATGGAGCAACAGCCCCGAAGATGCAGAACTCCAACAAAGATTCATAGAACTTACACAAAAAGAATTTGATCAAAAAAGAGGTTATTACGGCACCATTGGCGATCGGTGCGTTATAAAAGATTGTGACATTATTAAAGATGTAAAAATTGGAACAGATGCTTATATTAAAGGCGCTAATAAATTAAAAAATCTGACCATCAATAGTGACGCTGACAGAACCTCCCAGATCGGCGAAGGCTGCGAGATGGTAAATGGCATTGTTGGTTTTGGATGCAGAATATTTTATGGGGTGAAGGCAGTTCGCTTTGTGATGGCTGCACATTCACAACTAAAATATGGCGCAAGATTAATCAACTCCTATCTTGGAAATAATTCTACGATCTCATGCTGCGAAGTATTGAATACACTCATATTTCCCAACCACGAGCAACATCATAATAATTCTTTCTTATGCGCTTCGCTGGTAATGGGTCAAAGCAATATTGCCGCGGGTGCCACCATCGGAAGTAATCATAATAGCCGCGGTGCTGATGGCGAAATCATTGCCGGGCGAGGATTCTGGCCGGGGTTATGCGTTAGCCTGAAGCATAATTCAAAATTTGCATCATTCGCTATTTTAGCAAAAGGCGATTACCCTGTTGAGTTAAATATACCGATCCCTTTTTGCCTAATCAGCAATGATGTAGCCAATGATAAATTGATTTTAATGCCCGGCTACTGGTTTCTTTATAACATGTACGCGATGGAACGAAACGCGTGGAAATTTGATGACAGAGATCAGCGCACAGAAAAAATTCAAAGGATAGAATTCAATTACCTGGCGCCGGATACGATCAATGAAATGTTCACCGCAATTGATCTATTATCAAAATTAAAAATTGATGAATACGGAAATGCAGCGATAGAAGGAATCGAAAACAGTACAAGAAAAAGTGAGGTAGTAAAAGTAGCGCAAGGATTGGAATTATTTAAAGAATTGATCGCCTACTATGGAACCATTCAATTAATTAATCATTGGAAAAATAACCGTTTTTCTTCTTTTGATGAATTCAAAAAAAGTATCCCGGTAAAAATATCAAGAACTGAGTGGAAGAACATTGGTGGCCAGTTGATCCCCTCTTCTGATATCCGAAAACTAAAAGAAAAAATCAAAGGCCATAAAATTAATACATGGAGCGAAGTGCACGAATTTTATGGCCAAGCAGGCGACGATTATGAAAAGAATAAGCTTATTCATGCTTATTCTTCCTTATTTGAAATTGAAAATATTACTTCCAGGCAGTTTACCGTCGAATATTTTTCCAAACTTTTGGAACGTGCCGTAACAACTAAAACCTGGATGGCAAAAGGTATTTATGAATCGCGGGCAAAAGATTATACGAATCCGTTTAGAAAAATGGTATATGAATCCAACGAGGAAATGGAAGCGGTCATTGGCAAGATCGAAGACAATCATTTTATACAAGACCAGTTTAAGGCATTGGAAAATTTTAAGAAAAACGTAAAAGGCTTAATAAGGAAATTGGGAAAGTACTAAGTATTGATGTGTGAGTGTTCGATGGGCAATTTTTAAAAGACCACTTTTAGCAGATAAAAAAAATCAGCGCATAGTAACCGTACAAATAATTTGATATTTCTATTTTTATCAACGGATTGTTGTTTAGTAATCTTCTGAGATCAAATATTTTTGAGAAAAGATTCAACCGCCAATAAATAACTTTTCAATCCAAAACCTGAAATAGTACCGGCGCATTTGGCGGAGATGTGAGAAAATTTACGGAAATCTTCGCGCGCATATACATTAGAAATATGCACCTCAATAACCGGAGTCTTTATGGCAGCAATCGCATCGCCGATGGCAATCGATGTGTGTGTGTAAGCGCCGGCATTTAAGATAATGCCATCAGTTTTTTTATCTGCAGCCTGTATCTCATTCACCAGTTCTCCCTCCACATTGCTTTGAAAATAATCGAAAACGATATTCTCGTATTCTTTACGAAGTTTCTGAAAGTACGCTTCAAAAGTTTCTGAGCCGTAAACTCCGGGCTCTCTTGTTCCAACCAGATTTAAGTTGGGACCATTAATAATCACGATCTTCATTAAGAGAATTTATTGGTGAGCGCTTTTTTCGTCGAGCATACGTATTCTTCTGCAAAGCATTTGCAAAATACCTTTTAGTACTTCCTGATCTTAGCCAAAATTTTATAAAAAGGCAGTTGATCTAATTTGTATAATACGCATTCATCGTTGCAGGTTGCTGAAGCCGACCTGGTCTCCGAATCTAAAAGAGACAACTCTCCAAAAACTTCATTTTCCTTTAGGATCGCAAAAGTGTAAGCCCCGTCGTGAATACGGACACTTCCTTTTTCTACGATATACATACAATCGCCAATATCGCCTTTGGAAAAAATAGAGTCTCCGTTTTTTAATGAGATATTATCTAAGATATCCGCAATCAAATTCAGATCTGCTTCAGGTGTGTTTTTAAAGATATCTGTCTTCTTAAGTAAGGATACTCTTTTTGCTGTCTGCATATTTTTAGGATGAGGGGTTTAATCGCCTAAAACTACAAAATAATTTTTGATAGATATTAATGAAAAAATGATTTCGATATCTTTTTTAATCAAAATTCATTTATGCATCCACGAAAGGCTTCCTTTAGTTCGCGATCATTTTAAAAAACTCATCAAATAAGTAGCGGCTGTCATGCGGTCCGGGTGTGGATTCGGGGTGATATTGAACTGAAAATGCAGGCCGGTCTTTCAGCCTGATGCCTTCCACCGATTCATCATTTAGATTAACGTGGGTAATTTCAATATTGGGGTGTCTTCTTACAGCTTCAGGATCTACGCCGAATCCGTGATTCTGCGTGGTGATTTCGCATCGTCCGGAAATAATATTTTTTACCGGATGATTTAACCCCCGGTGTCCGTGATGCATTTTGAAAGTTGGAATATCATTAGCGAGTGCTAATAATTGTTGCCCGAGACAAATTCCAAAAAAGGGTTTTTTAATTTTCAAAATTTGCTTTACGGTTTCTACGGCATACTTCATCGGTTCCGGATCACCAGGTCCATTGCTGATAAAGTAGCCATCAGGGTTGAATTTCTCCAATTCTTCGAAAGGTGTTTTAGCGTTAAATACTTTTACGTAAGCGCCTCGTTCGACAAAGCAATTCAATATATTCTTTTTGATGCCAAAATCCAGGACCGCGATTTTTACTTTGCTGTTTTCGTTTCCGGCGGTATAACTTTCCTTTGTAGAAACAGTTGAAGCTAACTCAAGACCGGCCATTGACGGTACTTCCGATAATATTTTTTTGAGTTCTTCAACATCCATATTTTCAGAAGAAATAATGCAGTTCATGGCGCCTGCTTCGCGAATATGAATCACCAGTGCGCGACTGTCAACTCCATCAATGGCTACAATATTTTGCTTTTCGAAATAATCCTGCAACGAATTATCCGCAGCAAAACGGGAATATTGCTCTTCCAGGTTGCGGCCTATAATTCCTTTTACCTTTATTGAATCGCTTTCAACATCCTGCTCATTGATGCCATAATTACCAATATGCACATTGTTCATTATTACGATCTGGCCATAATAGCTGGGGTCTGTAAAAACTTCCTGGTATCCTGTCATTCCGGTGTTGAAACAAATTTCACCGGTAGTAGTTCCTATCTTTCCAAAAGCTCTGCCATGGAAAACATTACCATCTTCTAAAATTAATATCGCGGATTTGGGAGAATGAGATTGCGTATCAGACATGTTTAAAGTTTTGCAAAAGTAAAGAAAACGAAGGCAAATAAAATGGAATCGTCCTAAAAAGTTTTATCAAAAAAAATGCCTCAATAAGAGGCATTGTTATTATTTAAAAAAACTACTTTTATTCGCGCCCAGCGATCAATTTATCCTGAAGTTCTTTTAACTCATCCCATTTTTCATCAGCAGCCAACTGCGCTTGTTCCGGCCAGCTTGTAGGATCCTGTGCATTAAAATGACCTTCTGATTTTTCTAATATTTCTTTGATATCTTCTACTTTACTTTCAGCCAATTTAGCAAATGATGTAATACCTGCTTCATGAAGTACTTCTTCGACCTTTGGGCCAATTCCTTCAATTTTGGTTAAATCATCAGCTTTTTTATTTTCAGCTTTCGCTGTAGGGGCGTTTTCGCTCTCAGGCGCTGCCACTTCTTTTTCAGTAGCAGTTTCAACTTTTACTTCCAGTTCATCATGCGTAGCTGTTGCTTTTTTACTTCTTCCTGCCCGACGCGTTTTCTTCGCTGAGCCAGCTGTTTCACCGATTCCCTTGCCGTAAATTTCATTATAATCAACCAATTCAATCATCGCCAATTCTGCGTTATCTCCTACTCTCTTTCCCAATTTAATCACCCTGGTATAACCACCGGGACGGGATGCAATTTTAGGACTTATTACGTCAAACAATTCCTTTACAGCAGTCTTATCCTGCAAACGGCTGAATACCAGCCGACGCTGGTGAGTTGTGTTTTCCTTTGATTTTGTAATTAAAGGTTCTACGAAAGGGCGCAGTGCTTTTGCTTTTGCCAATGTAGTTACTATCTTCTTGTGCTCAAATAACTGGCAAGCAAGATTTATTAATAGGGCATTGCGATGGCTTGCCGTTCTTCCGAGGTTGTTGATTTTGTCTCCGTGACGCATGACTTTTTTGTTTTTAGGTTATACCGGGTCAGGAATTATAACCTTTATGAATGTTTATTTTATAAATTGACTAATTAGCGCATCAGCTAATTAGCTCATTACTATTCTTCGTCTAATTTTAATTTGCTAAGATCTAATCCAAAACCGAGACCTCTTTCGTTCAATACCTGCTCTATTTCACTTAAAGACTTCTGTCCAAAGTTTCTGAATTTCATTAAGTCTTCCTGCTCGTATTGTACCAGTTCGCTTAGTGAATTAATCTTAGCCGCTTTTAAGCAATTGAAAGCCCTTACGGAAAGATCCAAATCTTCCAACGGTGTTTTCAATACTTTGCGAAGCTGCAATGTTTGTTCATCAACGAGGTCTTCTTTTTTCTCTTCTTTATTATCGAATGTAATATTTTCGTCAGTGATAATCATCAGGTGCTGAATCAGTATTCTTGAAGCTTGCTTTACTGCTTCTTCAGGGTGAATTGTTCCATCAGTGACTACATCCATTACCAATTTTTCGAAATCCGTTCTTTGCTCCACCCTCGTATTTTCAATACTGTATTTTACATTTTTGATCGGGGTATAGATAGCATCTACCGGAATAAATCCGAAATGAGAACTTTTTTCTTTGCTTTCCTCAGCCGGAACATACCCGCGACCTTTCGCTATCATGATTTCAATGTCCAACTTAGCTGAATTATCCATTGTACAAATCAGCAAACCAGGATTCATTACTTCAAAAGCAGGAGACGCTTCGCCAATCATGCCGGCAGTAAATTCCGTTACATTTTTTAAAGAAAGACTTATTTTTTCTGTGCCACTTTCCTGGTCTGTTTTCTTTTTAAACCGTACCTGTTTCAGGTTAAGGATTATTTCAGTTACATCTTCAGTGATCCCTTTTATAGTCGCAAATTCGTGATCTGCTCCCGCAATATTGATTCCTACAATTGCATATCCTTCCAGAGAATTAAGTAATACCCTACGAAGTGCATTACCAATTGTAACGCCATAACCAGGTTCTAAAGGACGGAACTCGAATTGAGCTTCGAAATCTGTACTTTTTTGAAGAACGATTTTGTCTGGTTTTACAAAATTTAAAATGGCCATTTTTTTTATTTTGTTTTGTTGATTGAATTTTTGTTTCCTTCCTGCGCCTTGCGGCTTTATTCCTCTTCCTTATCCTCTTACTTACTATACAATTCCACGATAAGGGATTCTTTAATATTTTCAGGAACACTTTCTCTTTCCGGATAAGCCATAAATGTGCCTTTCATTTCGCCTTCGTTCCATTCAAGCCAATTGAATTTTGGATTTTTCGGACGTAGGTTAGAAGTAATAGAAGTGTTATGCGCTGCTTTTTCTTTAAGAGAAATTACGTCTCCCGGCTTTAAAGAATAAGAAGGAATATTTAATACTTCGCCATTTACAGTAATGTGCTTATGAGAAACCAACTGACGAGCTGCCTGGCGACTGGGTGCAATTCCCATACGGTAAACTGTATTATCCAAACGAGCCTCCAGCAATTTGATCAATTGCTCACCTGTAACGCCTTTACGACGCGCAGCTTCATTAAATGTATTACGGAATTGCTTTTCCAAAAGGCCATAAGTATATTTAGCCTTTTGCTTTTCGCGAAGTTGCAGGGCATATTCACCAAGGCTCTTGCGCTTGCGTGCTGCTCCATGCATCCCGGGAGGGTTGCTGTTTTTTGTTAGCCATTTCCCATTCCCCGTGATAGGTTCTCCAAAGATTCTGGAAATTTTAGTTTTTGGTCCTGTGTAACGAGCCATAATTGCTTTTTGATTTTTTAGTGTCGGTGCATCATCATTAAAAATCGAAAATTAATAATGCACCCGGTTATGAAATATATCTGATGTTTTGATGTATGATTTGAACTTGCATCATACATCAACAAATTCTACATCCGACATTGATTTTATACTCTTCTCTTTTTGGGAGGCCGGCAACCATTGTGTGGCAAAGGAGTAATGTCTTTAATCATTACTACTTCTATACCTGATTGAGAAAGAGACCTGATAGCCCCTTCACGTCCCGAGCCCGGTCCTTTTACAAAAACATCAACACGCTTTAAGCCCGCGTCCGTGGCAACTTTGGCTGCATCAGCCGCGGCCATCTGCGCTGCATAAGGGGTATTCTTTTTAGATCCACGAAACCCCATTTTACCAGCAGAAGACCATGCTATTACCTGGCCTTGCTTATTGGTTAAACTGATGATGATGTTGTTGAAACTTGCTACGATGTGTGCATCTCCATAAGGTTCTACTTTTACAACCCTTTTCTTGGAAGACGTTTTCGCATTTGTTGCTTTTGCCATAATGAATCCTGATAGGTAATCTTTAAAATTTGTTTTCCCACTGTTCCTGTTACGAAAAGAACCGTGTTTGAATCAATCCTACTTCCGGCTTTTAGATATCTGGTATTGATTCAAAAAATATAAGCCTTATCCACTTTCAGCTTTCAGCATATAGCCTTCAGCCTTTAGTAATTATTTCTTAGGAGCCTTTTTCTTTCCGGCTACTGTTTTACGTTTTCCTTTGCGTGTACGACTGTTCGTACGGGTACGCTGGCCGCGCAATGGCAATCCTTTACGATGCCTTAGGCCACGGTAGCAAGCAATATCCAACAAACGTTTGATATTTGTTTGAACTTCGCTACGCAATGCACCTTCTGTCTTAAATTCACCACTGATTATATTACGGATAGCAGTCTGCTCTTCATCATCCCACTGATTTACTTTCTTATCGTAATCTACATTTGCTTTTTCCAAAATATAGCGGGCAGTGGATTTTCCAATGCCATATATATAGGTAAGGCCAATTTCGCCTCTTTTATTTTTTGGTAAATCTATACCGGCAATACGCGCCATAATGTTTAAATTTAAATTCCAATGACCAAATCGAAAATCCCAATTCGGTTCTTGTATTTTATATTTTGTTATTTTTAATAATTCCAATGACCAAATCGCAAATCCCAATTTGGTTCTTGTATTTTAGATTTTGCTATTTTTAATAATTACCCCTGCCTTTGCTTAAAGCGTGGATTCTTTTTGTTAATCACATATAGTCTGCCTTTTCTTCTAACTATTTTGCAATCAACGCTTCTCTTTTTTATTGCAGCCCTTACTTTCATGATCTCACTTTTGTTTTTACCTGTGAAAAGTTTGTTATTTATATCTGAAAATGATTCTTCCCCTTGATAAATCATAAGGGCTCATTTCAACTCCTACCTTATCGCCCGGCAATATTTTGATATAATGCATGCGCATTTTACCAGAAATTGTCGCCAAAATTTCATGGCCATTTTCAAGCTTCACCCTGAACATCGCATTGGATAAGGCTTCCAGGATGGTTCCGTCTTGTTTTATCAGCGCTTGTTTTGCCATACTATTTTTGGAGGCGCAAAGATAAGAGTATTAATTTAATTTTTTTAAAAAAAATAGCACCTTTTATCGTCGTATTCAAAAAAAATAGAAAAATAAGGGCGTGATACTAATTTTAAGATTGTTTACAGTCCCAATTACTTTTTGGGCGTTATTCATTTTTTATATATTTGCTCCTTAACCTTCAAAAAACAATATGAAATCAAAGAATTTATTTTTCCTTTTGGTTGCGGCAGTCATCGCGTCCTGTGGAAAGGATAACACGAATCCTTCAAATCCAACAACCGAATCTTATATAAATACCAATGCAGGTAGTTCATGGACTTATCATTCAGTCGATTCTTCTAACGCCACGCCACAAAGTGTGGACTACGTCATTACTTCAACATCGGACGATACCACCGTTAATGGTAAAGAATATCATGTTTACCGTTATTCTTATGGCGGCAGCCAATATCTAAATCTCACTGGTAATGATTATTATCAGTTTGATACTATTCCCGGAGGCGTAGGCGCAAATGTAGAAAGGCTATATTTGAAAGACAACGCAGCTGTAGGAACCACCTGGAGCCAGAACTTCACACTCAATATACCGGATATTCCCATTCCGGTATCAATGACAGTTTCAAATAACATCGTTGAAAAAGGTATTTCAAGAACTGTAAACGGAATGAACTATTCCAACGTAATTCATGTGTCCACCAGCTTGTCTTCAGCACTAATACCTCCGGCGTCGTTTACTTCAAAAATTGATAGCTATTATGCTGAAAAATATGGCCTGATAGAAAACAGCACCATTATTCATATAGATTATCAAGGCTTGGTAAAAGATATTAATATCCAAACAAAATTAACCGGCGCAGTATTAAAGTAGCGGCTATATTACCTGATCGTTAAGATGCACCTTTGTCATTGCTGTGTAGTGGTTCTGTAAAACATGCATGGGAATTTCGTGCATCATAATTCTTTTCTCGTCCCTATACCAAATTTCAAACATAGAAAAATCGTCTTGTTTTGGCGTTTGAATACGAAAGGCTCCTTTCATGTATTTTACAGAACCATCCTCATTTACATGTTTTGTAAATTTTAATTTGAGAAGTTGTTCTTCATCTACCGGCAAGGGATAAAGATTTTCAGGACTGAAATACATGCTCTGGATACCATTATTGACAGAAACTTCTTTTTCGTCATGGTTGAAATCCATCACTTCTCCGCGCCAGGCCTGGCCATCACTTTCAGCCAGCACATAATCACCTTTTTTTAATTCGCTGAATTTTATCATATAAAAATTTTTGCTCAATTTATGAAAAAAAACAATTAGCTAATTACCTAATCTAATATTTTATTATATCGTCCGGTTTGCCAATTGTACGACGTTTATGAGGTACATGAAATCAAAGGCAAAATAAAAAAAGGCAAAATTTGTTCGCCTGCTTGAAAAATAAAAAGAAATTTGCTTGAAAAATAAAAAGAAATTATAGAAAGATAAATCAAAACGCTTCAACCTCGATCCCCAACCCAAAACCGTCGGAATAAATGATTTTTCCGTAATCATACTCCACTCCTTTTGCAACGTCTTCAGCAAGAAGCAATGGGCCATCCATATCCACATAATCGAGTAAGGGTAACAGTTGCGCAATAGCACCGGTGCCGATAGAGCTTTCATTCATGCAGCCAATCATCACTTTCATATTCAATTCCCTCGCTTTATCTATCATTCGCCGCGCAGGGGTGATGCCACTACATTTGGTAAGCTTGATGTTGATACCATGAAAATAACCGTTGCATTTTTCTACATCATTTTCGCTTACACAACTTTCATCAGCGATAAGCGGTAAAGGGGAATTTTCGTACAGAAATTTCATTCCTTCCCAATCATCCTTTGCCAAAGGTTGTTCGATAAATTCCACGTTCAAATCTTTGAAGGTTTTTATTTTCTCCAGCGCGTCATCCACTTTCCAGGCCGCGTTCGCATCAATTCGAAAAACAGCATCGGTGTGCCTTCGAAGTTCTTTCATGATATGGATGTCTTCGTTGGTGCCCAATTTAATTTTATAAATCGGCCATGGCGTTTCCTTCATTTTTGAAACCATCTTTTCTATCGTATCAATACCGATGGTGATATCTGTCAACGGATTTTTTGAAATATCCAGATTCCACAAATGACAGAGTTGTTTGCGTTTTAATTTGCCGAAAATATCCCAGCATGCCATATCTAAAGCGCAAACTAAAAACGGATTTTCAGGAAACAAATGATGTAAATAATGCCAGTATCGTTCAGGCTCAGTAAACGAAACTTTTTCGATAAAATTCTTTTTAGCCTCTATATCATCAATCATTTTATCTACCGAGATATTATAATAAGGAATGGCTGGCGCTTCGCCGTAACCCTTTATGCCAAAGAATTCCAACTCTAGTAACAAAGCCGGTTGATGAGTTTTTGTTCCTTTTGAAATAGTAAACGGATGTTTAAAAGGAAGATTTGATTTTTTATATTTCAGTTTCATATTGCCAGTCTTCCGCTTTCTTTAATATTTTTTTTCAACTCGTTATTAAAATTATCTTCTTTCAATAAATCTTCCAGGTTCAGGTGCATACGGTAATGCCAGTAATTATTGGGATCAGAAGGAATATTGACCCGCTCTTCATCAGGATTTTCGCGGCGAATACTTTCATCCATCCCTAATAGGTCCGAAAGCTGAAAAATACTCCACATCGCCGGAGAATATAAATGCTGAAGAATGATTCTTTTATTAATCCAGCCTTCGCAAATTAACGGCGCTTCTCCATATTGACCCAGCATATAATTATAGAATCGCTGTGTTTGCTCCCGATTCTCCTGCCACCATCCACGGATCGTGCTCATGTCATGAGTAGAAGGCGTTACAATAGACATGTACGGCGCATAGTTCGGATGAAAAAATTCCTTTTCCGGATCTTTAGGCATTCTCTCTATTTCAAGACCCAATATGCCCAGTTGTTTCATTACCTCCGGAACCACCGGGGGAACCATTCCCAGGTCTTCTCCACAAACGAGCATATTCGTATTTCGTTTCAGCGGTGGAAGTTTTTTCATTCCTGATTTTTCCCAACAATCGTTTTGACGATGATAAAAGTAATCGATGTATAATTCCCACAATCTGCTTTTTGTATCTTCAACCAGGTTTTGGAATGAGGAAGTTTTGTCTATCGAAATCCTAAAATGAAAGCGTTGACTTCCAGGATATTGTTCTTCAAAAAGTATCACATTACTGATCAGGTTGAACAGCCCTTGTTTTATTTTTTCATCTTTCGCTTTTTTGAACAAGGCCGCTACTTTTGCCTGTGTATTCACGAAATCTTTAAGCTTATAATTTCCATCAGGCGCCACATCAAGATATTGTTCTCTAACCTCATTCGCTTTTTCTTTAAATTCACTTTTAAGAATGTCCCACGTAATAAATGGTTTGCAATAACGCTCATAATAGAATGGAATATTTCGTGTACGGAACTCCGTAATATCAACCGGAATCGCAGGCACAAATCGTCCCATGATACCTTCAACTTCGGCAATCGGAACACTCCAGATTCTAAAAAATCCAAGAATATGATCTATTCTGAAAGCGTCAAAATAATTACTCATCTGGTCGAAACGCATTCGCCACCAATTGTAATTATCTTTTCTCATATTGCTCCAGTTATAAGTAGGAAACCCCCAGTTTTGGCCCTTCACAGCAAAATCATCCGGAGGAGCTCCACTCTGTTCATCCATATTATATAGATCAGGACTAACCCATGCATCGCAGCCGTATCGATAAATCCCAATAGGAATATCCCCTTTTAAAACAACTTTCTGGCTGTGCGCATAATCAGCTATTTCTTTTAACTGTAAATGCAAATGATATTGCACAAAATAATAGAACGCTATTTCATCATAGTGTTTTTGTGAGGGGCTTACCAACTTCTGAATAGCTGCTTCACTATATTTTGTATGTGCTTTCCATTTAGAAAAATCTGCCGTTTTATATTTATCTCTCAAAAAGGAAAATGCAGCATAAGGTACCAACCAATGCCTGTTTAAATCAAAAAATTCAAAATAATCAAGATCGTTTTTAAAATCATCTTTCCGTGCCTGATATAATTCCTTCAATGCTGCAAATTTCAATTTCAATACCTCACCGTAATCGAATTCTTTCAGATCGTTCAGTTGCTTTTGTTTCTTTTTATAAGGTTTTATAATTGAACCAAATTCAGTCCCTGCTACCTTTTCAAGATTAATATAAATCGGATGCAAAGCAAATGCGGAAATGGCAGCATAAGGATATGAATCTCGCCAATCACGATGCGCCGTAGTATCGTTTACCGGCAAAAGCTGGATCAATTTCAATCCGGTTTTTTTTGCCCAATCTATTAATAACCTGATATCAGTGAACTCACCCACACCAAAACTTTTTTTAGTTCTCAACCCAAAAACAGGAATCAACACACCAGCGCCTCTCCATAGATCTGTTTGATAATTTATAAATCCATCATTAATAATTGTAATTCCAGTTTCGGCTTCTTCGTGTTTGTGGATCAACCTGTTTTGGCCTTCTTCAAAACAGATCCATTTTTTATCAATGATATTATAAACGCCATACTTATAAGTAGCAGGCCATTCGTTTTCTTCCAGGAAAACGTTAGCTGCGTACCAGTTATTTTTAGGAGAAAGGATGATCGGGTTTTCAGTGTCCCAATTTTTCAGGTTCTTTGTAGAGCCGCAAAGACAAATCGTTTCGCCGGGTTTTAATAAAGGCGCTTTTACACGAAAAGTGTGATTAAAATTTTTTGAATTGATGTTTTTCACTTTGGTAAGTGGTGGCAAGAGACTTTTACCGAATGCCTTTGTAAAAAATACATTCCAGACATTGCCTGCTGAATTCCAAACATCAAAAATCGAATAAAACTTTATATTTTTTGATGAGAGATCAATAAAGCGATTTCTTTCGCCATCAAAAATTTCGTTCCCTTTTTTGTCTTTCAGAATATATTTATAATGAATCGTATCATCGAAATCGTCGGGGAAATTTATTGTTCCACGCCAATAATCCTCATTATACCACTCAAGTTTCACAGCCTTGGAGGGCTCATTGTCACCCAGGTAGTAATTATTTCCCAGGATAAATAATTCCTCTCCGACTACCGTACGGTATTTAATAAAAAAATTGATCTTCATCTTTTCGGGTTAAGAAAGCAATCTATTGCTTTTGACTTTCGCTGTAAATTATTCACTGATTAAAATTCTGATTTTAATACTCGCGGTAAAGATACAATCCATTCTTTTTGGTATTTCAGTTTTTTGAATATCCGGTATTGCAGCGACGCGGTATCGTTTTTTCCAGTAAACAAATGAATAATAAAGATTTTCATTTTGGAGTAAACCAAAAATAGCAGCAGGTATTTCGCTACGAAAATCCGGACACATCGTGTTGATGCTCGCGTGCTTTTTTCACCCTGGAATGAATATTCTTTTCCCGTAGAAATAAGCTGCTTAGCAGGCAAAATCCACCCATACAAGCAACAGCCCATTGGCCTCCTATGAAACCCGCCATTGCGCCAGCAAGCAGACTTCCAAAGGGCATTGTACCCTGGAGGCAAACCGTATAAAAACTCATTACCCTTCCTCGTTTATCATCATCTACATAGAGTTGCAAAAGCGTGTTCGTACAGGCTGTGTGCATCATCTGTGAGAAACCTGCTATCGCAATAAAAAAAAGAGATAGTGGCAGCGACCTGGAAATAGCAAAGCAAATCATCCCTGTCCCCAATAAAATTCCGGTGAATGAAACGATCCGTTTAAGTAGCCCGGTCGATTTCCTTTTAGTAAGAAATAAAGCTCCGCAAATAGCGCCCACGCCTGCGCCGCTCATTAAAAAGCCAAGAGTATGCGCATCGCCCTTCAATACATTTTTGGCAAAGATCGGCGCCAGCGTTCTTAAGGAAGCATTTGAAAAACTGACAATAGCCAACAATAGCAATAATGAACGCATCAGTTGATTTTGTTTTACATATTGAATTCCCTCTTTTAATTTATTTACGATATCCACTTCTTTCGCCCTTTCCAAAACACTTTTCGGAATATGCATCATTAATAAACTAGTCAAGACAATAGCATAGCTCAATGCATTTACCATAAAACACCAGCCTTCGCCAACCGCAGCAATAAGAATGCCCGCGACGGAAGGCCCAATCAATCTTGAAAGATTAAAGACGGTAGAATTTAGTGCAATGGCATTAGGTAGCGCCGCCCTATCCCCTTCTACCATTTCCACCACAAATGATTGCCGCATCGGCACTTCAAAAGCATTTATAATACCAAGACAAAGACTTAAAGTAATAATATGCCATATCTGAACAAGATTAAAAAGAGTTAATAATCCCAGAAGAAAAGCCTGCGCCAACGCAAATGCCTCAATCCTGATAAGTGCCTTGTGTTTATCCCAGCGATCCGCATACACGCCGGCCAAAGGAGCAATAAGAAAAATAGGAATTTGCTCACAAAATCCAACGACGCCAAGTAAGAATGCTGAATTGGAAAGTTGGTAAACCAGCCACATCATGGCCATCCGTTGAATCCACGTGCCAACGAGCGACAACGTTTGTCCTACCATAAAAAGCCTGTAATTCTTATAGAAAAGAGCTCTTTGCTGCAAAAAATATTGACGGATCCGGTTTTCCTTTTTAAATGCCATGCTTAAATGCAAAGTAACGCAAAACGAAAATGAATGTATTGGTTTATTTACTGTCAGCGAAAAACTTATTTCCCTCAAAAAACTCAGTCGAAACCTTTTTGGCCAGCTATTTTACTCATTAAATCCTATAACACAATTTTGAAATCGTTAATACGTTTAAGCTTTCTATGGCCACATTTTTACCAATATGTTATAATTAATTTGGTACATATAAAAGCCGCGTTATAGTTGTAAATTTGAATATTATCAATACTTTTGTCCTATTGAAAAGAATTTTCTACATAATCTTATTTATTGCCGGTTTACAGTTTCAGAGCAATGCGCAGGTAAAGCCTACCCGACTGATAAACATTCCTGCGAAGACCATTAAGTTCTACCCAAATCCTGCTGTTAGTTTTATCAATTTTGAATTCGATGATAAATACGACAATTCATACAGCCTTCTTATCTTCAATTTCCTGGGAAAAAAAGTGGATGAGTTTAAGGTAACTGACAAAAAAATAACTGTTTCTGTAACCGATTATTTCCGCGGCATCTATATTTTTCAGCTCAGAGATAAGCAAGGCAACATCGTCGAGTCTGGAAAATTCCAGGTTATAAAATAGTTAATATCTCTTTTTTCGCCATTGCATTTTCTTTTAGTGTGTCATTTTGTCCAATAATAGTTATTGGCAAAAAGTTTGTCTGTACTACCTTTGCAGCCAATTTTAAAAACGTGGACAAAAATCATACAGACATGCAAGAAAACGAGTTTGACAATCCGACAGATGAAATAGCAGAGAACCAATCGAGCGATAGGGAAGAAACGATTATTGAGAGCGAAAAAGAGAATTTTACTGAGGGGAACGATCATGGAGATAACGAAGCAATTACAAAATTGCAGAAGGAATTAGACGAACAAAAAGACAAATACATTCGGCTTTTTGCTGAATTTGATAATTACAAAAGGCGTACATCAAAAGAAGCCGTAGAATTAAGGCAAACTGCCGGCAAGGAAGTTATTATTTCATTGCTGGATGTATTGGATGACATGGACAGGGCAGAGAAACAACTCCAGGAGAGTGACGCTGATAAAATACTACAGGAAGGAATCATGCTTGTGTTTGATAAGTTTAGGAAAACACTGCAATCAAAAGGACTAAAGGCTATTGAAACCTACCATACCGAGTTTGATGTAGAAAAAGACGAAGCGGTTTCTGAGATCGCAGTAGATGATAAAAAATTAAAAGGCAAGGTGGTAGCAGAATTACAAAAAGGTTATCTCCTGAATGATAAACTGATCCGGTTTGCCAAAGTGGTGGTAGGCAAATAATCGTTTTTAAAAGTAAAAAATTATTAAACCGTAGCTGCTATTTTCTGAGATCAAAACAGTGGTTCACACAAATGTTATGGCAAGTACAATGTCCGCAAAAAGAGATTATTACGAAATTCTGGGTGTTAGCAAAGGCGCATCTGCCGATGAAATAAAAAAGGCATACCGAAAGGTAGCCATGCAATTTCACCCGGATAGAAACCCCGGCGACCACACCGCAGAAGAAAAATTTAAGGAAGCAGCAGAAGCTTACGAAATATTAAGCGATGCTGACAAACGTGCACAATATGACAGGTTCGGACACAATGCGTTTGGACAGGGAAGAGGTGGTGGTGGATTCTCCGGGCACGGCATGAATATGGATGACATTTTCAGTCAGTTTGGAGATATTTTTGGTGATGATATGTTCGGAAGCTTTTTCAGCGGTGGAAGCCGGGGCGGAAGTTCACGAAAAAGCCGGGGTGTGCGAGGCACCAACCTCAGGGTTAAAATAAAAGTGAATTATGAAGAAATCGCCAAAGGAACCACCAAAACCATAAAAGTAAAAAAGTACATTCACTGCGAAACGTGTAACGGCTCAGGCGCCAAAGACAAAAACAGTTCGCAAACCTGCAGAACATGTGGCGGAAATGGCCAGGTCAGAAGAGTTCAAAATACGTTTTTGGGCCAGATGCAAACGGTGACTACTTGCCCTGATTGTAATGGCGAAGGAACCGTCATCACGAACAAATGTGGCGTCTGCAAAGGTGAAGGAAGAGTTTATGGAGAAGAAATGGTCACTCTCGATATTCCTGCCGGTGTGCAGGAAGGAATGCAATTGAGCATGAGCGGAAAAGGCAACATGGGTGAACGCGGCGGCGGCTCAGGAGACCTTATCATTTTAATTGAAGAAGAGGCACACCCTTATCTGCATCGTGAAGGACTGAATGTGGCTTTTGACCTTTATATTTCATTTCCTGATGCTGTTTTTGGAACACAGACCGAGGTGCCTACTATTGACGGTCGTGCTAAAATAAAAATTCCTGCAGGCACTCAAAGTGGAAAAATATTCAGGCTTAAAGGAAAAGGTTTCCCCGCAATTAACAGCCGTGAAAAGGGCGATCAGTTAATACAGGTAAACGTGTGGACGCCACAGAATGTCTCTGAATCTGAAAAAAATACGCTTGAAGGTTTACAGGAAAGTGAAAATTTTAAACCTAAGCCCGATAAAAACGATAAAACTTTCTGGGAAAAAATAAAAGAGACTTTTAGCTAGGTTTTAAAAACCTAAGAATTTATGGTTAATTGTTGCTTTGCTTTTTCAGCGTTTTACTAGAAAAAGCAAAGCAACTTCGGCCAAAAAATTGAAATATGCGATAAAAATCCTTTTACTATTATTATTTTGTTGTGGCATCTCTTAGATAATCCGAAAGTCTTTTAATGGCGTTGGCATCCACTGAAATCTGATCCTGCGCTTCTTCCCAGTTTCTTTGCTCAATCGCTTCACGGATACCGGGCATCGTTTTCACGCCATATCCTGTATAAAATCCCGGAGCATAAATCGTATGCTTATACCATGAACGCCGCGGCAAGCCCGTTTCAGAAAGTAACTGCTGTTCCGCCTTGTAGAGCGATTCATTAAATGCTACGTCTGCGTTGTCTGTTTTTATTTTATTTTCAAAAACCACTTGCAAACTATCTGCACTTTTTTTCAAATCTGCCAATGCGTTTTGTAAAGGTGAGAAATCAAGATACGGTACATCAGGTTTGGCCGCAGGACTAATGAACTTCTTTGTAGGATCTTCACCAACGCCGTAATAATTTGACTTGATAATTTGGTTTTCCACCTCAGTACTTTGCCTTGTGCTTTGCAACAGGCTTTGCAATTCATCGGAATATTTATCTATCGTTTTATACAAATGCGTAAAATCAAAAGGTAGGACATCTGCCTCCGCCATTCTCAAAACTGCCCTACCTGCGGTTTGGGCAAGAGCTACTTCATAATGAAAGCCGGGATCTTTGAAAGTAATAAAATCATAGTACGAATCATAAATAGAATGATAGTCACCTCCATTGTCTTCTCCGCCGTAACCAAGATTTAACGATGGAATGCCTGCATGTTGAATGAATGAAGAATAATCAGAACCCGAACCCATTGCGCCAAGTTTTAAATTCTTTTCTACTAATATTTTTTGTTTCGTTTCTGTGTTGGATGCGTTGATGGCTTCATTCGCTTTTCCTCGTTCAAAAACATTTACACCCGTTTGTGGATCAATGACCGTTTTTGCGATTCCATCCATCAACGGTTCCAAAGCATGTGAGCCTTCGGCATATAAAAAGCCGCGACCGTTGTTATCGGAATTAATATATACCACTGCTTTTTGTTGCAATTCTTTTTCATGAGTTTCCAACCATTCTGTTGAGCCAAGCAAAGCCGGTTCTTCGCCATCCCAGGAGCAATACACCAAAGTACGATCAGGCTTCCAGCCCGTTTTTAAAAGTTCGCCGATAGATTTTGCTTCTTCCAGCATGGCTGATTGTCCACTAATCGGGTCGGCTGCTCCGTTCACCCAGCCATCGTGGTGATTGCCTCTGATTACCCATTCGTCCGGATATTTTGCACCGTTGATTTTTGCAATTACATCGTAACAGGGAACAATATTCCAATCGAACGCAACTTTTAAATGAACCACTGTTTTACCAGGTCCAATATGATATGCAAATGGAAGGCCGCCCTGCCAATTACGGGGAACATTTGGCCCGTCAAGCGCCTCAAGCAATGGCGTTGCATCGTGATAACTTATAGGAAGCACGGGGATTTTTAAAAGATTAGGCGCCTGCAATCTGTCTAATCTTTTGGCATCTGTGGTAGCACCAACCGCTGGTGTTAATGGATCGCCCGGATAAATAACCATATCCATTACGGAACCGCGTTGCACACCGTATTCATTTTTAAAAGCGCCTTTCGGGTACACATCACCTGCAAAATATCCATCGTCAATCGGATCGCTGTAAATGATACAACCAATCGCGCCGTGTTCCTGTGCTACTTTTGGTTTGGTTCCCCGCCAGCTACGGCCATATTTCGCAATTACTATTTTCCCTTTTACCGATACACCCATCTCATCCAATATTTTATAATCATCCGGTAACCCATAATTTACAAAAACCAATTCGCCGCTTACATCGCCATCCGCACTGTATGCGTTGTAAGTTGGCAGTTGACCTGACTGTCCGCTCGTCGGGTCTTCTTTCAATGCAGGTTCTTTTAAAATTGCTGTATATTTTGTTGGCGAAGTCATTTCCAGTAATCTTGTCTTAGGCGTAGGAAACAATACATGAAAGGTTTCTATTTCGGCATCCCAACCCCAGGCTTTATAGAGGCTGAGAATGTATTCTGCATTTGTTTTGTCGGCAGGAGAACTTAAATGATGAGGCGCCGCAGAAAGTTTTTTCATCGTTTCCCCGATATTTTCAGCGCTTAAATTTTTATCGAATTGCGATTCGAGAGAAACCTGAGCCTCTGTACTTTTTTCATTGAACCCAATTATTTTTTTGTTTTGGGCAAATGAAGATTGGAAAATAAAAAGCAACAGGCATAAGACAGATAATTTATTCATCATGTAAAATTTGATTTAAAATATCCGGTTAAGGTATTTATTTTTTGAATAAAATAATTGAAAACAGAAAACTCAATTATTTATATAGACCTCACAGGTTTTGAAAACCTGTGAGGTCTTCGCCGATTTTATTTGTATTGAAAGTTGCCGGATACATTTTTGGGCGATAAACAGTAAACAAGGAAATAATAAGAATTCTTATTCCCGCTTTGCAAAAATCCACAACCACGCAATATTTCGCGCACGTCTTGCATTAAGAAATCTTTTCAAACGTCCGCTTCTTTATAATCCACGCAATTGTAAATGTGGGAATAAAATCAAGCCCCGGAGATATCTCTTCCAGAAAAGAAAATACGCCGCCCAATAAACCAAATTTCTTTCTCCCAAAAAGAAAATAAAAGACCACTGCGGAAAAAGGCGCCCAAATGATGTCTATCGTTTCGCCAATTGCCGGCCAAAGATAGCTTGACAACCCAACTAAGTCAAGGAAAATACACAAGTAAATATTTGGCAAAAATTTCTTTTTCAATTGATGATTTTTTACAGAAACAAGCCGAACAAAGCCCTTTACAAATGTAATTTCTTTAACTGTTAACTTTCTCATTTCTCCTTGCTGAGAACCTGTTTTGAATTACCTTTGCAGCCTTAAAAAATTTTGGACAAAAAGTCCGCACAGGTTAAACAAATTTATGGACATCAGAAACATTGCAATTATTGCACACGTTGACCATGGTAAAACTACTTTGGTTGATAAGATTTTACATAGCACCAACATCTTCCGGGATAACCAGGAAACCGGGGAACTTATAATGGACAGCAATGACCTGGAAAGGGAAAGAGGCATTACTATCTTTAGTAAAAATGTTTCTGTAACTTATAAAGGCGTTAAGATAAACGTAATTGATACGCCCGGTCACAGTGACTTTGGCGGCGAAGTGGAACGTGTATTAAAAATGGCAGACGGCGTTTTACTTTTGGTAGATGCCTTTGAAGGCCCCATGCCTCAAACCCGATTTGTATTGCAAAAGGCCCTACAGTTAGGTCTTCATCCGATAGTTGTTATTAATAAAGTGGACAAACCCAATTGCCGGCCTGACGAAGTTCATGATGCGGTATTTGAATTATTTTTTAACCTGGATGCAACGGAAGAGCAATTGGATTTTCCGACCATTTACGGTTCCAGCAAACAAGGCTGGATGAATACTTCTCTTGAACCAACTGATAATATTTTTCCTTTATTAGATACCATTCTTGAAAAAGTACCGCCGCCCGCTCAGCCGGAAGGCACTTTGCAAATGCAGATAACTTCTTTAGATTATTCTTCATTTCTGGGAAGGATAGCCGTAGGAAAAATAGCCAGAGGAATCATTAAAGATAACCAACCCCTTTCGTTGATGAAATTGGATGGAACCATTCAGAAAACCCGCGTAAAGGAACTCTACGTTTTTGAAGGATTGGGAAAGAAGAAAGTATCGGAAGTTGCGGCCGGCGATATTTGCGCCGTGGTAGGAATAGATGGGTTTAATATTGGTGAAACATTGGCGGACTTTGAAAATCCTGAGGCATTGCCGGTTATTACGATTGACGAGCCCACTATGAATATGCAGTTCAGCATTAATAATTCTCCTTTTTATGGTAGAGATGGCAAATTCGTAACATCGCGCCATCTAAAAGATCGTTTGGAAAAAGAGTTGGAAAAAAATCTTGCGCTTCGTGTAAGCCCTACCGATAGCGCCGATAGCTTTATGGTTTTTGGGCGTGGCATTTTACATTTAAGTATCCTGGTAGAAACTATGCGCAGGGAAGGTTATGAAATTACGGTTGGTCAACCGCAAGTAATTATCAAACAAATTGATGGGCAAAAATGCGAGCCTTATGAAAACCTGGTGGTGGATGTTCCCGCAGAATACAGCGGCCGTGTAATTGACCTGGTAACTCAGCGCAAAGGCGAAATGCTCATCATGGAAAGCAAAGGTGAAATGCAACACCTTGAATTTGAAATTCCTTCAAGAGGTTTAATCGGATTGCGTTCGAACATGCTTACCAATACTGCGGGAGAAGCCGTAATGGCGCACCGTTTCCTGGAATACAAACCGTGGAAAGGATATATCCCCGGAAGAAGTAACGGCGTATTGATTTCAAAAAACCAGGAAAGAACAACAGGCTACTCAATTGATAAATTACAGGATAGAGGAAGATTTTTTGTTGACCCGGGAGAAGAAGTTTATGTAGGGCAGATCATTGCTGAACACATTAAGCCAGGAGATTTAATTGTAAACGCAACGGAGCCTAAAAAATTAACCAATCATCGCGCCAGCGGCGCAGACGACGCATCACGAATTGCACCCAAGACGTTGATGACCTTAGAAGAGTGCATGGAGTATATCCAGCAGGACGAATGCATAGAAGTAACACCTAAATTCATTCGTATGCGTAAAGTAATCCTTAACGAAGACGATAGAAAAAAATCTCAAAGGATGCAGCAGGTCGAAGCATAAGAAAAATTATTGAATAAATAAATATTGAAAAGAAAATCCAGCCTTATCAGCTGGATTTTTTTTGTAAAAATTCGTCGAACAACCTGCGTTCTCAAAAACCACCCCCCCCAACAATCCACAAAGTGAATTTAAAAATGGTGATTTTTTTCGATGTTGGTTTGCTTTGGGATTTATTACTTTTAAGAAAAAATAAAATGGACTTAGACAAATTAAATTTCCTTCCCGAGTGGGACGATGAGCGATTTCCCGGGGAAGAAGGCGAAGGTTGGAAAACAAATGAGGTAAGGGCGGCAGGGAAAGCTTTATACCTCAAATGGCGTGAAGTTTTCGGGCTTGTGTTAGCGTTCACTGAAAATCTCACTAACGAATCTGAAGAAAACGAAACCCATCAGCATTCAACACAAAGGCTGATTTATGAGAACGCTATGATCATTGCACCGAAAATACATAGCGCAACCGTGGTGGATATGTATGTGTTGCAAATGGAGAACGCAGCCATCATACGTACTAATGCGAGGCAGTTGATGGAGCAGGTTGGCTTCGCAGTATTAATGGGTTTTGGCGATGAGGCTTATAAAAAAGTAATTGCAGAGGCCATGAATGAATTCAGGGAACTTTTCAAAAACTGGGTGGCCACTTTTAAAAAAGATGATTTTGAAGATGAATGGGGCCTATTTTTATAAAAGTCAACATTCCTGTTTAATTCAATCCATTTTTACCGTTGTCCGGTAAACTGACTTTTATTCAATATTTTTATTTTATTTTAAACGACATCTAATTTCCTGAATTCACGGATAATTTGGAGATTGTAGCCGCTTTTTTATAAAACCCCTTATCACACTGCATTTGGAAGATTCAAAAACCAGTTGCCGATAGTATAATTAAGGCAATTTTTGTTTTATTACTGCCGTTAATGAAACTAATTTCAGCAGCATTTGCCTTTCAAATAAATTTGTGAAAATTAACTTCATGCAATATCTTTAAGGCATTTGAAAAATTGGAAATTTAGAATATATTATTAAGGTTAATAATTATGGAAAACAAAGGATTGTACTCTTCGGAATTTGAACATGATTCTTGCGGCATTGGTTTCGTGGCTAACATAAAAAGTAGTAAAAGTCACAGGATCATTTCTGACGCATTAACCATCCTCGAAAACATGGAACACAGAGGAGCAAGCGGGTGCGAAGTCAACACCGGAGATGGTGCGGGTATTCTTATTCAAATGCCACATGAGTTCTTTTTTGATGAATGTTTAAAATTAGATATTCACCTGCCAGCTTATAGTAAATATGGCGTGGGCGTTTTATTTTTTCCAAAGGAAATCCGGTTAAGAGAGGAATGTCGCGACATATTTAACCGATGTGCCGAAACGTTAGGGATGGAGGTAATGGGATACCGTAGAGTACCGGTGAACACCGAAGATCTCGGTTCATCTGCGTTGTCGGTAGAACCGGAAATGGAACACGTATTTATTGCCAGTCCCGACCATATAGCTGATCCTGATGCATTTGAAAGAAAATTATTCGTTTTAAGAAATTATGCTACCCAAACAATAAATAATACAGTAAAGAAAGACACGATTGGGTTTTATATCGCCTCACTATCTTATAAAACGATTATTTACAAAGGGCAGCTTACGAGTTTACAGGTTCGTGGATACTTTCCGGATCTGAATAATAAAAAAGTAGTTTCCGCCTTTGGTTTAATCCATTCACGTTTCGCCACCAATACATTTCCTTCATGGAAGCTGGCGCAGCCTTTCCGTTACATAGCACACAATGGCGAGATCAATACCTTGCAGGGAAACCTAAACTGGCTTCGAACCAGCGAAAAAAGTTTTGTT
>Ga0164241_10001519_pt1 | contig 28206 bp, 21 predicted proteins | sample OricomyardsoilBY_FD_108780 | JGI IMG/M metagenome (GOLD analysis project Ga0164241, IMG submission 108780) | Backyard soil microbial communities from Emeryville, California, USA - Original compost - Back yard soil (BY) | ecosystem: Environmental > Terrestrial > Soil > Unclassified | place: USA... | reverse complement strand
TCCGGCGAAGAGCCCCTGCCGTCCGGTTCCTCACAGGCTCGTTCAACACAGACGCTATCCTCCTTGCAATCCGAGTCACGCTCGCAACCGGACGAGGAAGCGTGGCTCGCCTCGCAACCAAGCAGCAGAGTCATTGCCAAGGAGAGCGGCAACGCAGCTGAGAATGTCCGCATTTCATAGCCATCCCGCATGGTCTTAGTCCCTTCATCGAACTGGTGTGCACCGCTGCACCGGTTCACTTGGCGGAAGCTCTATTCGAACCAAATCTGATTGCCCATGAGCAACCGTTCGGCACATCGGCTCTCTCATGCCTCGAGGCGAGCAGAACGCCGCAGAATTGCTGACGGAACGCGGCTTGAGTCAGCGCCCAAAAAAATGCGCTAGGCTTCGCCGAACCGTGAGCGACGCTAACGAAGAAGCCATCGTTGTGAAGACCGAGCGCTGGGTGAGCCGCGTGGTAATTGGCTTGAATTTATGCCCGTTCGCCAAGGCGGTGCAGGTCAAGGGTCAGGTGCGCTACGTGGTGAGCAGCGCCGAAACGACGACGAGCTTGCTCGCCGATCTCGAGCGCGAGCTGACGTCGCTCGCGGCGACGTCGGCGGCCGAGGTCGACACGACGTTGCTCGTGCATCCGCGCGTGTTGACCGATTTCGCGGACTACAACGACTTCTTGAGCGAGGCCGACGAGCGGCTGGCAGAGCTGGGGCTCGAGGGCGAGCTGCAGATCGCCAGCTTTCACCCCGACTATTGCTTCGCCGGCAGCGACGCGAACGACGCCGCGAACTACACGAACCGCTCCCCGTATCCGCTGCTGCACCTGCTGCGCGAAGCGAGCGTCAGCCGCGCCGTCGACGCATTTCCGGAGCCGGCGACGATCTACGAGCGCAACATCGAGACGCTGCGCGCGCTGTCGGCGGCCGACATCGAACGGCTGCTCGGCGACGACGACTGAGCGCGCGCGCGGATGGCGCCGAGGACGCCCGGCAGCTCGTCAGCGAGCTCATGAGCGAGCATGCCGCGATCGACGTCGCGCGCTTCCGCCCACGCGTCGGCGGCGGCGCCGTGCAGGTAGGCGCCGACGAACGCCGCCGTTTGCGGCTCCAGCTCGCAGCCGAGGGCGGCGATGATGCCGGACAGCACGTCGCCCGAGCCGCCCGTCGCGAGCACGGGACCGCCGGTCGGGTTGACGAACGGCGCCGTGTCGGGCGCGCCGATGATGGTGTAACGGCCTTTGAGCAGCACCACCGCCGACGTGAGCTCGACGGCGCGCGCCACCGCTCCGAAACGGTCGTCTTCGACTTGCTGGTAGTCGATACCGAGCAATCGACCGAGCTCGCCCGCGTGAGGAGTGAGCACGACGCCGCGCGCTTTCGACAGTTCGGCGGCGCGACCCGCGAAGTGCGAGATGGCGTCGGCGTCGACGACCTTGTGACCTTCGAAGCCGAACACGAGCGCGTCCACCACGCGCCGTGCGGCCGCGTCGAGGCCAAGCCCGGGACCGACCACCGCCGCGTCGCATTTCTCGAACAGTTGCTTCAGCGAATCGGCCGGTGAGGCGCTGTCGATGCGCGCCGTCATGGCCTCGAGCACGCGATGGTCGAGCGCGTCGGCGCAGGCGGGTGACGTCGCGATCGTGACGAGGCCGGCGCCCGCCCGCTGCGCGCCGTGAGCCGAAAGCAGCGCCGCTCCGAGCTTGCCGGGCGAGCCGGCGACGACCAGCACCCGACCGGCGGAGCTTTTGTGCAGCGTGCTGGCGCGCGGCGGCAGGTGAGCGATGACGTCGGCGTCTTCCACGATTCGAGCCGAAAATCCGGTCGCGCGCGGATCGGCCGGCTCCACGATGTCGCACACCTCGAGCCGGCCCGCATACGCCGCTCCGCGCGGAGTGCATAGCCCGAGCTTGGGATGGGCGAACGTGAACGTATGATCGGCTTGCACGGCGACGCCGAGCACGCGCCCGGTGTCGGATTGGAGACCCGAAGGCACATCGAGCGCGATCTTGCGGCACTTGGCGGCGTTGACGAGCTGGATGACCTCCGCCAAAAATCCGTCGATGTCGCGGTCCAAACCCGTGCCGAACAGCGCATCGACCACGAGATCGGCCGAATCCAGAGCGCTCGCGAGCGGCGCCGTGTCGGCTTCCAGCTCGCTGAGGGTCGCGCCGGCTTCGATGAGGGCCTGGTAGTTGGTGAGCGCGTCGGCGCTGAGCTTGGCCACCGGCTGGACCAGAAACGTGTGAGCTTGAATCGTCGCCGCCAACAACCGGCGCGCGACCACGAACCCATCTCCGCCGTTGTTGCCGGCGCCGGCCACGATCACGATCCGGGGCGGATTCGATGGATCAGGGGGCAGCAGGCGCTGAATACCTTCGACCGCACCACGCCCGGCGTTCTCCATCAGCTCGAGGCTCGGGACGCCGAGCACGTCGCTGGCGTGGCGATCGAACGCGCGCATCTGTTCGGCCGAAAGCACGGGTAGCATCGAGGCCAATCTGGCAGGCCAAGGCGCCACTGTCGACGTTCGAGCGCTCGGTACTATGATCGGCGGGCTTGGATGCTCTGACCGAATTTTCGCCGCCGGTGCGGCATTGGTTTCAAAAGAGCTTTCCTGCCCCGACTCGCGCCCAAAGCCTGGGCTTTGGTCCAATTCGCGACGGTAAGTCGACGCTGCTCCTGGCGCCGACCGGCTCCGGCAAAACGCTGGCCGCCTTTCTGTCGGCGCTCGATCGCTTGATGACCCGGCCCGTCGACGGCCCCGGCCTCAAGGTGCTCTACGTTTCTCCGCTCAAGGCGCTCGCCGTCGACGTCGACCGCAACTTGCGCGCGCCGATCGCCGGCATTCGCGCGGCGGCGGCTCAATTGTCGCTGCCGGTTCGCGATCCGGAGGTCGCGATGCGCTCCGGTGACACCTCGGTCAAAGATCGCTCGCGCTTCCAACGCGCCGGGGCAGATCTGCTGATCACGACCCCCGAGTCACTCTACCTGCTACTCACCTCGCAGGCCGCGCGTCATTTCGCCTCGCTCGAGACCGTCATTATCGACGAAATTCATGCGCTGTTGCCGACCAAGCGCGGCGCCCACCTGTTCTTGTCGCTCGAGCGGCTCGAAGCGATGCGCACCGGCCCGCGCCCGTTGCAGCGCATCGGTCTATCCGCCACGCAGCGCCCGCTCGACGAAGCGGCGCGGCTGCTGGCCGGCTTCGCCCATGACGAGGCCAGCGACCAGCTCAAGCCGCGGCCGATCGAGATCATCGACGCGCGCACGCCGCCCCGGCTGCACGTCGAGGTGCGAGCCGCCGCCCGCGCCACCGGCGACCCCGCCGTGCCGGATGCGCAAGCGCTGAGCGCGCCTCCCGCCGCCGCCTCGCCCAAGTCGAGCTGGCCCGAGATCCATGGCCCGCTCCTGCAGTTGATCCAAAGCCACCGCTCCACGCTGGTGTTCGTCAACAGCCGCCGCCTGGCCGAGCGCATGGCCCAGAGCCTGAACGAGCTCGCCGGCAGCGAGATCGCGCTCGCTCATCACGGCTCGCTCGCCAAAGATCAGCGCGCCTTCGTCGAAGATCAGCTCAAGCTCGGTAGGCTGCGCGCGCTGGTGGCCACGTCTTCGCTCGAGCTCGGCATCGACATGGGCGCGATCGATCTGGTGGTGCAGGTCGAGGCTCCGCCCACGGTGGCCTCGGGGCTGCAGCGCATCGGGCGCGCCGGCCACGGCGTCGGCCAAATTTCGCACGGCATCGTGTTCCCGAAGCACAAGGGCGAGCTGGCGGCGGCGGCGGTCGTGGCGCGCGGCATGCACGAGGGCGCGGTCGAAGCCACGCGTTACCCTCGCAATCCGCTCGACGTGCTGGCGCAGCAGATCGTAGCGCTGGTCGCCAACACCCCCCTCACCGCCGACGCGATCTTCGATCTGTGCCGCCAGGCGGCGCCGTTCGTGGAGCTGCCGCGCGCGTCGTTCGAGGGCGTGCTCGAGCTGCTGGCAGGTCGCTATCCGTCCGACGAATTCTCGGAGCTGCGGCCGCGCATCACCTGGGATCGCGTGAGCGGCGAGATCAGCGCCCGCGCCGGCGCCAAGCGGATCGCGATCTCGAGCGGCGGCACCATCCCCGATCAGGGCCTCTACGGCGTGTTCCTCTCGAACAGCGAGAAGCCGGTGCGAGTCGGCGAGCTCGACGAAGAGATGGTGTTCGAGTCGCGCGCCGGCGACGTGTTCCTGCTCGGCGCGAGCTCCTGGCACATCGACGAGATCACCCACGATCGGGTGCTGGTGAGCCCGGCCCCGGGCCAGCCCGGAAAAATGCCGTTCTGGCGCGGCGGCGGCCCCGGTCGACCGGTCGAGCTCGGGCGCAAGATCGGCGCGTTCACGCGCGAGCTGATGGCGCAGCCGCTACCGCGCGCGACCGAAGCGCTGAAGGAGCACCACGGGTTCGACGCCGGCGCGAGCCAGACTCTGCTCGAGTATTTCTACGAGCAGCGCGCCGCGACGGCGGTGGTGCCGAGCGATCGCGCGATCGTCATCGAGCGCTTCAAAGACGAGGTCGGAGATTTTCGAGTCTGCATCTTGAGCCCGTTTGGCCGCCGCGTGCACGCGCCGTGGGCGATGGCCCTCTCCGAAGCCTTCCGCGCGCGCGGCGCCGAGCTCGACGCGGTTTGGTCGGACGACGGCATCGTGCTCAGGCTGCCTGACACCGAAGAGCGGCTGTCGGCCGAAGAATTTGCGCCCGATCCGGACGAGATCGAGGCGCTGGTGGTGCAGGGGCTGGCCAAAAGCTCGCTATTTTCTGCGCATTTTCGCGAAAATGCCGGACGCGCGCTGCTGCTACCCAAGCGCGATCCGCGGCGCCGCACGCCGCTGTGGGCCCAGCGCCGCCGCGCCTCCGATCTGCTACGCGTCGCCAGTCAGTACCCCTCGTTTCCGATGATCCTGGAGACGTACCGCGAGTGCCTGCGCGACGTCTTCGATCTGCCCGCCTTGATCGAGCTGCTGCAAGCCATCCGCCGCCGCGAGGTCGCGCTGGTGCCGGTCGACTCGCAGAGCCCGTCGCCGTTCGCCAGCACGCTGCTGTTCTCCTACGTCGGCAACTTCATCTACGACGGCGACGCGCCGCTCGCCGAACGCCGCGCCCAGGCGTTGGTGCTCGACCAGGCCGAGCTACGCGGCTTGCTGGGCGAAGCCGAGCTGCGCGAGCTGTTCGACGTCGAGAGCATCGAGAGCGTGGAGCGCGACTTGCTCAAGCTGCGCGAGCCGGTGCTCCGCCACGCCGACGACGTGCACGACTTGCTGCTGTTGCTCGGCGATTTGACGCTCGAGGACCTGCAGGCCCGCGCCCACGATCCCACCGGTATTCCCGAAATTTTGCGCGAGCTCTCGGCGGCGCGCCGCGTGGCCCAGGCTCGAATCGCGGGCGAGCTCCGCTACTTCGCCGCCGAAGACGCGGGCAAGCTGCGTGACGCGCTCGGGGTCATGCCGCCGCCGGGGCTGCCGAGCACGTTCCTCGCCCCCACCACCGACGCCCTGCGCGAGCTGATGTCGCGCTTCGCGCGCACCCACGCGCCGTTCACCAGCGAGCTGCCCGCCAAACGCTACGGCCTCGGCCGCGGCGTCGTCGACTCCGCGCTCGAGCAGCTCGAAGAAGCCGGCCGCGTCGTGCGCGGCGAGTTCGTGCCCGGCGGTCACGAGCGGGAGTGGTGCGACAAGAACGTGCTGCGGCTGATCAAGCAGCGCAGCCTGGCCAAGCTGCGCAAGGCGATCGAGCCCGCGCCGCCGGAAGCCTTCGCGCGCCTGGCGCTGGCGTGGCAGGGCGCCAACGAGCCGTCACGCGCGCCCGACGCGATCGACCGCGCCCTCGATCAGCTGCAGGGGACGCCGATCGCGGCGTCGGTGTTGACGCAAGAGGTGCTGCCGGCGCGAATTCGCGGCTTTTCGCCGTCCGATCTCGACGGGTTGCTCGCCACCGGCGAGGTGATCTGGCTGGGCGTCGAGCCGCACGGCTCGAGCGACGGCAAGATCGCGCTCTACCGCTCCGACAAGCTCGATTTGCTGGCGCCGGCGCCGATCCCGGCTCCCGGCGACCTGCAAGCCAAGCTGCGCGCCGAGCTCGGCCAAGGCGGGGCGCTCTTCTTCACCGATCTGGCGCGGCGCGTCGGCGGCTTCCCGCGGGACCTGCTCGGCGCGCTGTGGGATCTGGTGTGGGCCGGCGAAGTGACGAACGACACGCTGGCGCCGCTACGCTCCTTGCAGGCGCACGCCAAAGCGCCGCGCGGCCGGCCCGATCCGCGCGCGCGTCGCGCGCCGATGCCGGGCAGCGAAGGCCGCTGGTCGCTGGTCCGGCGCGAGGCTGGACACAGCGTGGCCGAGCAACGCGCGGCGCGGGCGCGCCTGCTGCTCGACCGCCACGGCATCGTGAGCCGCGAGATCGTCAACGCCGACGGCCTGGGGAGCTTCGCGGAGCTGTATCCGGTGCTCAAGGCCATGGAAGACGCGGGCAAGGTCCGCCGCGGCTACTTCATCGCGGGGCTGGGCGGCGCGCAGTTCGCTCAACCGGGCGCCGATGAGCGCCTGCGGCTGGCCGCCGAAGCGAGGCCGGCGGTAGCGCTGGCCGCCACCGATCCCGCCAATGCTTACGGTGCCGCGCTGCCGTGGCCGGGCGGCGAGCCGCGACCGCAGCGCACGCCGGGAGCGCTGGTCGTGCTGTACCAGGGCCGCCTGCTCGCTTACCTCGGCAAGAGTGATCGCGCGCTACGCCTCTTTTTGCACGAAGAGGAGCCCGAGCGCGGTCACCAGCTCGAAGCGCTGCTGAGCGCGCTCAAGACGCTGGTCGGTCCCGGCAAGCGCCGCGTGCTGTTGATTCAAAGCATCGATCGCGAAGAAGCCGCGCGATCGCCGCTCGCCGGCGCGTTCGTGGCCGCCGGCTTCACGAGCGGCGCCTCCGGTCTCGGTCTACGGCGCGGCGCGCTACCGATCGACGACGAAGCCGAGCTCGAAGACGCCTGAGCGAATTTCCCGATGCCCGAAGGTGACACGCTCTTCATCGCCGCCCAAAAGGTCGGCTCCGTCTTGACCGGCCGCGTCGTCACCCGCTTCGAGTCACCGCTGCCGGAGCTGAAGGAGCAAGGCGTGGAGGGGCACGTCGTGAGCCGCGTGCGGGCCCAAGGCAAATACCTGATCATCGAGCTCGACGACGATCGCGCGTTTTTGAGCCATTTGCGCATGCAAGGCACGTGGTTCGCCCAAGAAAAGGCGGCCATGCGTGAGTCGCTGCGCGTCAAGACGGCGCGCCACGTGCGCTGGGACGACGAGCAGACGACGCTGATCATCGAGACCGCGACGAGCGTCGCGATCTTGTCGCGCGCGGCGGTGGCCGTGCTCGCCCCGCTCGCCGAAATCGAGCGGCGCGTTTCGAGCTTGGGCCCCGATCTGCTCAGCCCCGACTACGACCAAGCCGAAGCGCTGGCTCGGCTACGTGACCACCCCGAGTCGACGATCGCGGAAGCGCTGATGCTGCAGTCGATCGTGGCCGGGATCGGCAACGTCTACAAATCGGAGATCTTGTTTCTCGAGAAGGTGTCACCGTTCGTCAGCGTCTCGTCGCTCGACGACGCGACGCTCGAGCGGCTGTTGAAGCGGGCGCGCGATCTGATGCGCCGCAATTTGAAGGGCCCGCGCCGGACCACCTTCGGCAGCTTCGCCGGCATGCGCTTCTTCGTGTACGAGCGCAGCGGTCAACATTGCCTGAAATGCGACGCCAAGATTGGCATGCTGCGCCAGGGCAATTTGCAGCGCTCCACGTATTTCTGTCCGGAGTGCCAGGGCGTCAGCGCCTGAAGCCTCGTCACTTCTTCAGGGTGTCGGCGATGCGCCGGCCGAGCGCGCCGAACACGGGCCGGTACCCGTAGTCGGGCCCGGTTTCATCTTGCGTGTTGCGCGCACACACCGAGCCGAGCACGGCGCGCCGGCCGAGCTCTTTGGCGACCGCGAGCGGGCGCAACCCTGGGTAAGCCTTGCCGTAGTATTGAGTGATTCCGGCGGCCCCGCCTCCCGGCGGATTGCACACCGGCCGGTTCAGGCTCGCGTCGACGAGGAAGCAGTCACAGCCCTGGTTGGCGTCGGCCGCGGCGTCGTCGCACACGATCGGCTCCGGCAGCTCGAAGGTGCAGGCGTACTGCAGATCTAAGCTCGACGCTTGATGCTCGTGCCCGTTGATCGGATTGCCTTGCGGATCCAGCGAGGTGCTCGGGGTGATCGCGACGTGGATGAACGGATTGTCACCGCTTCGCGGCGCCGTCGACTCGAGCATGAACGGATCGGTCGGCGGCGTTCCGGTCGCGGGATCGCCGATGATGATCGGCCACCGGTGGTCGTCATTCAAACCCGCCGCTGTCAAATACTCGAGCGTATCCGAGGTCAGGCTGTCTTTCGTCGCCAGATCTTGCCAGGGCACGCCGGCCACGACGACCAACGTGAACAGCGACCGATCGCGATCGAAGGCGCCGCGGTGAAAGAGCGGATTTGGTACGAGCTGGCCCGCCCGATCCGGCACCGCCGCCCCGCCGAAACCGCTGGCGTAGCGCGTGGTCGGATACAACAGATCGACCCCGAACCGGCGCTTCTGCTCGAAGCATCGCAGATTGATGCTGTCGTCCGCGGCCGGTAGGGAGCTGCCCTTCGCGCACTCGGAGTCGGCCGCGAGCGGGCTGCAGCCCGGCTTCGTCGTCGACTCGGCGCAAGACTGGCAGCACGGATCGTTCGGGTTCGCGAGGCACGCCGAGCTCGCGCGGTACATCGCCGAGCCCCTCGCGACTAGCCAGCCGTAGCCTTCGTCTATGATCGAGCAATCGTTCTCGTCCGTCAGCATCAGCACCGCGACCGACGAGTCCGGTCGCAAGAAGCTGGCGCGCTCGGCCAGCAGCTCCACGTCGACCCCGACCTTCTTGGTGCGCTGCGTCGCGCTGTCTAGCTCGACGGATTGGGGCGGCTCCGGATCGACCAAGAAACGATAAATCGATTCGAGCTGAGCCTCGTAGCCACAGCCATGCTCGCCCGCTCCCAGGATCATGGTCTCGAGCGACGCCGCGAAGGCCTGCACGTCGCTCTCGCCCGGCGGCGTGGCCAAGCCGTCCGGATCCCACTTCAGGAAGCCGCGCCCGTCGTAGCTCGGAATGCCAGACCGCACGAGCGGTATCAAATGAGCGTGATCGTCGTCGGTCGACAGCTGGCACACGGCCGCGTTCCCGCTGGCGCCGTGCGGCCCGAGGCTCGAGGTGATGACGCCGACGTGCAGGTCGCGCAGCGGCGCAAATTCGCGCTGGCTAGCGCTCGGACACGCTTCAGTCGGCGAGGCAGGATGAAGCACCACGTCTCCGTGGCTGTCCAAGCAGTAGGGGCTAACGAGACGCTCCAGCAGCTCCGGGATGCTCTTGGCGAACAGCCGTTGCTTTTCCGCCATTGAAATCGAGTTATCGATGGCGATCAGCAGATCGACCTTGTTGCCCTCCGCTTGCGGTCCGTCGTCGACCGGAGTCTGCCCGCCCGCGCCGGCGCCGCCGCTTTTGCCGCCTCCGCCGGTTTTGCCCCCGCCGGCGCTGCCACCTTGACCGCCGCCGCCGCTGCCACTTCCGGTTCCGCCCGACGAGGTCGGGGCCTCGCCGGCTGCCGCCTGCCCGCCCGCGTCGTCATCGGCTCCTGCGCTCGGCGCCGCGCCAGTGCCGGCGCTCGCCGCGCCTTGTCCGGCGTTACCGCTCCCCGGTGCGTCTACCCCACTCTTGTCGTGCCCACACCCGACGGTCAGCGCCGCGCCCAGCAGCCCCGCGCACACGATTCGATCCCGCATCATCACGACCTCCGATGAGCCAACACTCCCGCTGCAATCCTTACAGCCACACGCCGTGCCTGCAACACCCACCGCCGCGCCGGTCGTTAGCGTGAGCCCGCCTCGGCCGGCCGGCGATTGGATAAATAAACATCCGTAATTATTAGGTTTATTTTCGTAGCGCGGTTGTGGTTGTGAGATCGTGATGGCGAGGTTACGAGACGCGGCCGCTTTGAACGACGCCGCGAAGCCCCCCGACCCGCCCACCAGCGAGGCCTCCGCGCTGCTGGCCTTGTCCTCGCGGGCCCCCAAGCTCGAGCTGTCGACGCTAGACCTCTGTTTTTTGGCCACGCTTTACCTGCGCGGCCAGAGCTCGGGCAGCGCCGCCTTCACGGAGGAGCAGCTGTTCGAGCACTTCGAGCAAGCGGCGCAGGTCGTGGAGCGTGACCCGGGCTCGGTCCGCAAGCGCGCGACCCACGCCATCGCCCGGCTACGCGCCCAACGGCTGTTGTCGCGCGTCGACGGCGCGGGGCTACTGCGGGCGGGTGAGTACGCGCTGTCGCGGCTGGGCGCGGCGATCGTCGGCTTCTTCTTGGAAGAGGACGTGCTGACCACGGAGACGCTCACCTTGCTCACGCGGACGCTCGAGTCGAGCCTGCGTGAGGTGCTGACGCGAGCGCGCGAGGCCGCCGACGCGGACGCGCTCGATGCGGCCGTCGTGGGTCCGCTCAAGGTCACGGTGCACGAGCTGACCTCGGGCATCGAGCGCCGGCAGCGTGGGCTGGATCTGCAGCAAGAGCAGTTTCAAAAAGAGATCTCGGCGCTGCTCAGCGCCGACTGGTTCGGCGCCGTCGAGAGCTGCCAGAGCCTGCTCGAGAGCACCGCCGCCACGCTGCGCGACTTGAATCACGTGCTGCTCTCCGAGTCACATCGCTTGCAGGCGCTGCTCGAAGATCTGCAAGAGTTGGCGCTCGGCTTTGGAGCCGCCGCCGCCGAAGAGGCGATCCGGCGCGCCGCCGATCAGCTCGATCGCATCGCGGCTTGGAGCTCGGGCCGACAGAAATCGTGGTCCGAATACTACCAGTACGTGCATCGCTACCTGCGTGACGTGGTGCGGCTCGATCCCAGCCGCGCCCTGACCGCGCGCCTGCGCGATCAGCTGAGCGGCAAGTCGGGCAAGCGCTTCACGCTGGCGGTGGCCCACACCTCACCGCCGCTGCTGCTGCGTGAGGTCGCGCCCAGCCCCGAGCGCCCGCCCGTCAAGCGCCCACGCGCCGAGCGCGACGCGCCGCCCGACGAGCAAGCGGCCGAGGATCCATTCGCGGTGCTCGAGGACGCGGTGCGCAAGCAGCTCGACGCCGGCGCCGCGAGCCTGCGCGACGTGACGGCTCTCGTCACGAGCGAGCTGCCCGAAGCGGAGCGATTTCGCGCCGCCGGACGCGTCGCTCAAGTCGTGGCGCGGCTCGCTCGCACGCGCTCCGACCGCGAGCGGCCGTGGTTGCCGGTCAGCGACGCTTTCGCGATCGAAGAGTGGACGCTGCCTCGCAAGGAAAGCGCCGGCGGGCGCGATTGACATGCAACCCGAAAATCCTCAGTCGTTCGAAGATCTGGCGCAAGTCGTCGAGCACGAGCTGTTCCCCGACGTCGATCTGGCGCTCCGGCGCGGACGTCACATCGACCGCGACGACGGCGCCTGGTACTCGTTCTTGAGCGACGCCCAGGCGCCGCTCGAGCAGTTCTATCGGCGCTACGGCGCCGAGCTCGTGCAGCGCACCGACGGTTTCTTCTTCCTGCTGCCGAGCGGCGACAAGCTCGGCCGCCGCCACCTTTCGCCGAGCGAAATGCTCGTCGGGCAAGGGCTCACGCTGCTCTACCTGGAGCCGGCCACCGTCGAGCAGGGCGGTATCACCACCCGGGAGCAGCTGCTGTCTCAGCTCTCCGCCAGCATGGGCACGGAGCCGCTGATGCTGGCGTTCAACGCCAAAAAGAAGCGCATGGACGAGCGCGTGGCTCAGGAGCTGGTGCGCACACGCGTGAACGAAGCGATCCGGCGGCTGGCCAGCCTCGGCTTCGTGGAGCTGTTGCCCGACGAGCGGATTCGGCTGCGCGCGTCGCTGTTGCGCTTTGCGGAGCCGGTGCGGGGTGGCACGAGCGAGCTCGAGGCGCTGAGCCGGCTCGTCGCGTCGGGCGAGGTCGCTCTAACGGAAGACGCGCACGACGCCGCCGACGACAACGAGCCCGAGGCCGGCGACGGCGACGGCGACGGCGACGCAGACGCCACCGTGGACGCGATCGCTCAGAACGTGCCCGAGTGGAGTGAGGGTTGGGGCGCCAACTTCGACCAGCCCGCTGGCGAAGCCGCCGACGACGAAGCAACGAGCGAGGCGCCCGCCGGCGATCCAGAAGAGGAACCGTCATGAGCCGAGCGCGGGCCACCGCGCTCGCGCTGGTCAACTGGAAAGGTGTCTTCTACGAGCGTTACCAGCTCGATCGCCGCGTGACCGCGCTGGAGGGCGCCAACGGCGCCGGCAAGACCACGGTGATGATCGCGGCCTACATCGTGCTGTTGCCGGACATGAGCCGGCTGCGCTTCACGAACCTCGGCGAGACCGCGGCCATCGGCGGCGATCGCGGGATCTGGGGGCGCCTCGGCGAGCCCTCGCGGCCGTCCTACGCCGCCCTCGAGCTCGATCTGGGCGACGGCCTGCGCGTGATCGCGGGCGTGCTGCTGACGCGCAAGGCGGAGCCGACGCTGGAGCTGACTCCGTTTCTGATCAGCGATCTCGAGCCGGGCGTGCGGCTCCAAGACCTGCTGCTCGTGACGACGGCGGAAGAAGAAGCGGTACCGGAGCTGGCCGAGCTGCGCGCCAACGTGTCGGCGGCGCGAGCGAGCATCGAGGTGTTCGGCTCTGCCAAAGACTACTTCGCGGCCCTGTTCGAGCTCGGCATCGGCGCGCTGAGGCTCGCCAGCGACGAAGATCGCAGCCGCTTGGGCGACATGCTGCGCACGAGCATGACGGGCGGCATCTCACGCGCGATCACCGCCGAGCTCCGCTCGTTCTTGCTGCGCGAGCAGGGCAGCATCGGCGACACGCTGGGCCGGATGCGCGAAAATCTCAACGCCTGCCGGCGGACGCGCCTCGAGGTCAGCGAAGCGCAGCTGCTCGAGCAGGAGATCTCCGGCGTGTACGACGCCGGCCAGGGCATGTTCGCGGCCGCGCTCCAGGCCACGCGCGAGCTGTCGCGCGAGCACCACGAGCAGACGGCGCGGCTCGCAGAGCAGGCAAATCGCGCGGAAAAATCCGTAGCGGAGGCCGAACGTCAAAGCGCCGCGCTCGAGGCCCGCGAGCGCGAGCTGGGCGAAGAGCTGGGGCGCCGGCGCGCTGCCCTGTCCGAGCTGCGCGAGCAAGCGCGACTCGCCGCCAGCTACGAATCGCTGCGGGCGATCCAGCGCGACGTGGAACAAGAGCGCGCCCTCGCCGCCGAGCAGGTCGCGACGCGGCGCGAAGAGCAAGCCGCCGCCAGCCGCGGGCGCGAAGCCGAAAAGCTCAAGCGCGAAGCCGCGCGCCAGAATCAGGAGCGCGCCGCGCGGGGCCTGGCCGATCTGCAAGCCGGGCTCGACGAGCTGCACCGGCGCTCGAGCGCCTACCGCAGCGCGCAACGGCTGCTGGCCCAGCTGGTGGAGCTGGCTCCCGACAGCCCCACCGAAGCCGAGGCCCTACCCGGGCGGCTCGAGCTCGAGCAGCGCCGCTTGGCGGAGCTCGACGCGGCGCGCCTCTCGCACGAACGTGACCTGACCCTCGCCGCCCAGCGCGAGCGCGAATGGAACGCGGCCAGCGCTCTGCTCGCGGAGCTCGGCGGTGCTGGAGAGCAGCAGCCCTACACCGCTGCCCGCGAGCGATTGCGCGAGCTCACGACGTTGCAGCAAAAACTCGCGGAAAAGCCGGCGCTCCGCGCGCGAGCCAGCGAGCACAAGCGCTTGGCCGAGCGCCAGCGAGCGGCCCGCGACGCCGCCCGCGCGCTCGGTCTGCCCCAAGATACCGGCGGCTCGCTCGCCAGCATCGAAGCGCGCTTGCTCGCCGCCGACGCCGAGCTCGAGCAGCTCGAGCAACAAAGAAGCCAGCTTGGCGAGCAGCGCCGGCGTGTCGACGCGGAGCGCGCGCGCGGGCGGGAGCAGCTCGCGCAGACGCAGGCCAACCTGGGCAAGCACCGGCGCGTCTTGCAGCGCGTGGAGCGCATCGCCGCGTGCGGAGGCGGGTTCGCGCCCACGCGCGAGGCGGTGCTGCGACTGCGCGACGGCCTGAGCGGCGAGCGTGCCGAGCTCGCGAGCGCGCTCGAGACGACGACGGCCGCCCGCGAGCAGCTGCTGCACGACGCCAACCGCCTCGAGGCCTCGGGCGGACAATTCCCAGCCGAGCTGCTCAAGCTGCGCGACGACCTCGACGGCGAGCTGCTCGGCAACCGCTTCGAAGAGCTCGACGTCAAGGAGGCGGCGCGGCTCGAGGCCCTGCTCGGGCCGTTGACGCAAGCGATCGTGGTCGACGACTTGGAGGCGGCGGCGGAGCGGCTGCGCGACAAGCCGCGCGAGCTCGGCGAGCTCAGACTGATCGCAGCCGGCACCGATCTCGGATTTTTACAGCAAAACATCGGCGAAAAGTCGCAAGACCTCTGCGTCACCGAGGGCCCGGCGCTGCGCATCACGCGCCGCCCCGACAAGCCGTCACTCGGCCGCAAGGCGCGCGAGGCGCGCGTCGAGGACTTGCGGCGCGAAGCGGCGCGGCTCGGCGAAGAGCTGGAGACGAAGCAGGCGCGCCTGCGCGCGGTGACGAGCGCGCTCGGCGAGATCGATCAGCTGCTGCCCGACGCCGAGCTGCTCGAAGGCCCCGATCCGGCCCAGGCCCAGAGCGAGCTGCGCCACCGTGACCAGCAGCTGGCCGAGGACGAGCAGGCGCTCGATCACAGCCTGACCGAGCTTGGCCTGCGCGCGGAGCAGGCGCGCGGCCGGGCCAGTCGTTACCGCGGCTTGCTGTCGGAGGCGTTCTTGCTCGACGCCGAAGATCACGCTCAGATCGCCGGCGAGCTCGCCGAAGAGCTGCAACGGCTCGAGAGCGCCGCCGAGGAGCTGCAACGGCTGGCAGAGCCGCGTCGACGGCTCGAAGGGCTGCTCGAGGCGTTGCGCGAGCCGCCGCTCTCGGCGGAGCAGCTCGAGCAGCTGCGGGCCGAGCGCGACCGGCTCGGCGGCGAGCGCGACCGCGCCTTCCGGCTCGTCGAGCTGCTCTCGCAGCTCGGCGCGGAGCTGCCCGCGCTCGGCTGGGAAGACGCCGAGCGCTCGCTGTCGAATCGCGAACGGGTCGCGCCCGCGCTCGAAGAGCAGCACGAGCGCGCGCGGGCGGCCGTCGAAGCCGCCGAACAGCAGGTGCACGCCGCCGAGCTCGTCTGGGAGCAAGCCACCGCCCAGCTACAAAAAGCGGAAGCGGCGCTGGCGGCGGTCAGCGCGCATTCGGGGCGGATTGCGCAAGAGCTGGCCAGCCTGGGCGGGGCGGCGAGCCTGACCCCCGAGCTGGCGGCGGCGCAGCTGAGCGAGCTGTCGAGCGCCGCCGACCGGCTCGCGCTCGAAGAACGTGAGCTGCTCGCCCAGCGCGGCGCGCAAGCCGAGCGCGAGCGTCAAGCCGGCCAGGAGCTGGCCCGCCTCCAGCGCGAGCTCGGCGCCGCCCGCGCTGCGGCCGAGCCGGCGGAGGCGCGCTGGCAGGCGCTGCGCGCCCACGCCGAAGCCGCCCACGTGCTGCACTCCGGTGAGTCGAGCGAGCACGACGAGCCGCGCTCCGCGCTGGAGCTGGCGGCCGAAGCCCGCAGCCGCGCCGAGCTGCTGCGCGATCGGCTCGACGCGGCGCGCGGCGGCGAGAGCCTGGCGCGCGAGGTCGGCGAGCAGTCGCTCGACGACGACGACGACTTCCTGGCGCTGTGGCTGCGCGTGCGCCAGTGGCTGGCGCGGCGCGTGCCGGCCCAGGTCGCGCAGGTCGACGACCCGTTGCTGTCGCTCGAGCGCCTGCGCGGCCACCTCAGCGTGCTCGAGCAACGCCTGGCTCACCAAGAGGGCGATCTGCGCGGCGCCTCGGAGGACGTCGCGCGCGGCATCGAGGTTCAGCTGCGGCGCGCCAAGGCGCAGGTGCGGCGCCTGAATCAAAACCTGACCGGCGTCTCGTTCGGCAGCATCGCCGGCATTCGCGTCGAGATGCGGCGCGCTCAGCAAATGGAGCCCGTGTTGCGCGCGCTGGCCGAGGGCAACGCCCAGGAGCTGCTGTTCCAGAGCACGCTGCCGACCGAAGAGGCGCTGAGCGAGCTGCTGCGGCGCTACGGCGGCGGACGCAGCGGCGGCGGGCGCGTGCTCGACTACCGCGAGTACCTCGAGCTGGTTGTCGAGGTGCAGCGCAAGGCCGACGGCAGCTGGGAGCCGGCCAACCCGACCCGGCTCTCGACCGGCGAAGCGATCGGCGTCGGCGCAGCGTTGATGATGGTGGTGCTGGCGGAGTGGGAGCGCGACGCCAACCTGCTGCGCTCGCGCCGCGGCCCCGGCTCCCTCCGCTTCTTGTTCCTCGACGAAGCCAACCGGCTATCGCAAGACAACTTGGGCTCGCTGTTCGATCTGTGCGAGAGCCTCGACTTGCAGCTGCTGATCGCGGCGCCCGAGGTCGCCCGCAGCGAGGGCAACACCACCTACCGGCTCGTGCGCAAGGTCACGCCCGAAGGCCGCGAAGAAGTGATCGTCTCCGGCCGGCGCGCGCTCGGGGCCGAGCCACCGGTCGCCCCCGCCACACCGCCGGCGCCGCTCCAAGGCACGCTGTTCGAAAATTGAGCCGCGCTATAGGTCTTTGCAGCACCGAAAGCTCAGGTGGTAGTTGCGGTGCGCGTCATCGGCCATCAACTTGCCCTCGTGCCAAGCCGGCGCACGCCATCGGCAGTCGTCTTCGTGCGCTTCGTAAGACTGGAAGATGAACCAGCTGCCCTTCATCTCATTTTCGCCGGTGCCGTCGCGGCTACCGAGCTCCTCGGCCACGAGCGGTAAGTTCATGTGCTCGGCGGCGTTGCCGTGCTGGTCGTACACGCCGAACGAGCTCACGCACTCCGGGAACGCGCCCGCCGGATACGTGTTGCTACCGCACAGCTCCCAGCTCGGCTCGTAACACTTGGGGCTCTTGCGGCTGCCGGTGGCGCACAGGGCGTGATTTTTCGTCTTGCCGTAGGCCCACACCACTTCACGACTCTTGTTGTGCAAGTATTCCTGCATCAAGCGCCGTTGCCCGAACGCGTAGTCTTGCTCGGGCGTGTGCAGCGCGCCGGCGCACGCGCCTTCCCACTCGTGGGCGTCGCACAGCCGCTTGCCCTGCGCTCTACACAAGTTCTGGGCCTCGTCCGACTTGACCCAGATCACCGGGTAGTCGCAGGCGATGTTGGGGTATTCGTACTGATCGATGCACAGCTTGGCGCCATCGGGCGTCTGCCCGGCGGCGGGGTCGAACACGCTCACCATGTTCGGCGCGCCACAGCGGGCGTCGGCGGGGCGCGGCGGGTGCTCTTTCTGGATCGCCCAACACTCGGCGCGCGCCATCGGATGCTTGGTGATCTTCGGATTGCCCTGGCCCATCCACCGCGAATGACCGAAGATCTCGCGCGTCTTATCGAGCGCCTCGTCGCTCAGCCCGAGCTGGCTCTTCATATTCGTGAACAGCACCTCACGCTGGGCGGCAACGGTGTCAGGAGCTTCGTCCAAGAACGGCGGCGGAGGCGGCGCCGGCGCCACGCTGAGCGACGCGCTCGGCGCCGGCAGCTGCGGAGCGCGGCTCGGCGCCCGGAGCGCGCTCGAGGGTGGAGCCGGCGGAGGGCGGCGCAGCGCCCGCACCACCGCTCCACCGATCAGCCCGCACAGCACCAGCGAGCCGGCCAGCAAGAGCGCGCGACGAAGCGGAGACCAGACAGGCTTGGACAAGGGCCGGGCTTCTTGTTAGCAGGCCCTCTGCGCTAAGCTTAGTTTCTGACGTCGGTGTCCCTCCTGATTTGCCCTCACCAGCCGAGCTGCCCCGGCTGCCCGCGCCTCGCCGATCCAGGGCTCCCGCCCGAGCCGCTAGGCCGCCTGCAGGCGCTCGCGACCGCGGCCGGTATCTCCGCCCCGGCCGTGCACCCCAGCCCGCCGACGGCCTTTCGGCGCCGCGCTCGGCTGGCGATCCGCGGCCGAGCCGATGCGCCCAAGCTCGGCATCTTCGAGGCCGGGTCGCACCGCGCCGTCCACATCCCGCGCTGTCTGGTGCACCACCCGGTGCTCAATCGCGTCGCCGCCACTGTCCGCGACACGCTGGCCCGAAACCGTGTCCCCACCTACTCCGACGCCGCCCACGTCGGGGTCGCGCGCTACCTGCAGATCGTCGTCGAGCGCGAGACCGAGCGCGCCCAGGTCACGCTCGTCACGAACGGCGACGCCCCCAGCGCCCTCGAGCCGCTGCTCGCCGAGCTCCGCGACGCGCTGGCGCCCGACCTGCACAGCCTCTGGTGGAACGGCAACCCCGAGCGCACCAACACCATCTTGGGCCCGTTTTGGCGACACGTGCACGGCGCTGCATACTTGCTGGATCGCTCCGGCGACGCGCGGCTCTTCTACCCGCCGAGCGCCTTCGGTCAGAGCAACCTCGACCTGGCGATGGCGCTCGCCGCGCGCGTGCGCGAGCTGGCAAGCGACGCGCGGCGCGTCACCGAATTCTACGCGGGGGTCGGCGCGATCGGGCTCGGTCTGGCCGAGACAACGCAGCGCTTGCGCCTCAACGAGCTGGGCGAAGGCTCACTGGCGGGGCTCGAGCAAGGCATCGCGGCGTTGCCGGCGGAGCTGCGCGCGCGCACGTCGCTCCACGCCGGCTCCGCGGGCAGCCACGCCGAGCTGGTCGCCGACAGCGACTTCGTGATCGCCGACCCGCCGCGCAAGGGCCTCGATCCGGCGCTCACCAGCGCCCTGCTCGCCGCGCCGCCCGAGCGCTTCGCTTACGTCTCGTGCGACGTCGACTCCTTCCTGCGCGACGTGGCGCTGCTCGAGCCTGCCCTCCGCCTCGTGTCGCTGGACGCTTACGACCTGTTTCCCCACACCGAGCACCTCGAAACCCTGGCTTTATTCGCGCGACGTCAGAGCGGATAATTCCCAAAACCCGAATAACTTCTAGGAGTTAGACTAAACAGCCGCCCGCCGGTCCTCGCCTTGACAGAGCCCTCTAAAGTTTCAATAATTCGTGAAAGCGGATTCAGCCGCTCCTCCGATGACGCAGCTCGAATCCGCCGATCGCACCCTCCACTTGTTGGAACGGGGCCTGTCCGAAGCCGCCAGCTCGCAGAAGCTGCAATGGCTCAGCGTGCCCGCGCCGCTGCTCCGAGCCGAGGCCCTGCTCGGCATCGAGTCGCACGCCGACGCCTGGTATTGGTCGAGCGGCGATGAGCGCGAGTTCGTCGGTATCGGCGTCGCCAAACGGCTGACCGGTCACGGGCCCGATCGCTTCGAGAAGCTCGATCGCGAGCTGCAAGAGCTGTGGCGCTCGCTCGAGCCCCACGCCGCGTCACCTTCGAGCGCGCCCGAGCCGCGCGTCGTCGGCGGCTTTGCCTTCCAGACCGGTCGCTCCAGCCAGGCGCCGTGGGACAGCTTCGGTGAAGGCCAGCTCGTGCTGCCGCGCATCAGCTACACGCGCCAAGACGATCGCGCCTGGCTCACGCTGGCAGCCGCGCCGCACGAGCTCGCGTCGGCGGCCGAGCGCGCCCGCTTCCTCAACGAGGCGGCCGAGCTGGTCAAGGCGGCGAGCGCCGGCGAAAAGACCGAGCTCGACAGCGCGCCCGGTCCATTCGAGCTCGCCGAGCGCAGCGCCGACGAGTGGCGCGCCCAGATCGATCAAGTCAAAGCCGCGATCGCCAGCGGCGCCTTCGAAAAGGTCGTGCTCGCGCGCCGCGTGCTGGTGCGCTTCGCCCGCGAGCTGTCGGCCGCGCGCGTGCTGTCGCGCCTGCGCGAGAGCAGCCCGCATTCGCCGCGCTTCGCCTTTCGCGTCAACGGCTCCACCTTCATCGGCTCGCCCCCCGAGCGCCTGCTCGCCAAGACCGGCCTCCACATCGAAACCGAGGCCGTCGCCGGCTCCCTGCCCGCCAGCGACGCCGGCGCCGCCGAACAACTGCTGAGCGACGCCAAGCTCCTCGCCGAGCACACGCCCGTCGTGCAAGACCTCGTCGAACGCCTGCGCCCGGTCGCCGATCTCCAGCCGCTGCCGGCGCGCCCGCTCCCCCACCGCGCCCGCCACATCCTCCACCTCAAGACGCCGATCAGCGCCACCCTGCGCGCGCCCGAGCGCGCCCTGTCGCTGCTGTCGCGCATCCACCCCACGCCCGCCGTCGGTGGCTACCCAACCCAACCCGCCCTCCGCTTCATCGCCGAGCACGAGCCCGACGAGCGCGGCTGGTACGGCGGCCCGATCGGCTGGATCGACTCCCACGACAACGCCGACTTCGCCGTCGCCCTCCGCTCCGGCGTGATCGCCGGCAAGCAAGCCCACCTCTACGTCGGTGCCGGCATCGTCAGCGGCTCCGACAGCGAGAGCGAGCTCCAAGAAACCGGCTGGAAGCTCAAAGTGCTGCTCAGCGCCCTCGGCTGAATTTCCTTTGGGGCGCCGCTCCGTAAAGAGCGCGTCCTCGAACCACTTCGCGACTCCAGCTCAGCCCCACGCGGCTCCGCTCCCCAATCCACCGCGCCCGCGCGTCGTTGATCCGTTCGAGGTGACGCGCTCTGTTGACGGGCACGCGGACCCGCGGATATTCCGTGAAGCTCACCGGTGAGGAACGCGCCTGAGGGCGGTGAACCTCACCGGTGAACAGCCACGATGGCGTCAGTTAGGGGGCTTCTTGGAGCGCGGCTTGGTGCGGGCAGCTGTGAGCTCCTTGGCTTCCTTGAGGCGGTAGCTGTCGGCTTCGATGTCGATGACCTCGGCGCGGTGGATGAGGCGGTCGACGAGGGTGACGACGCAAGCGGCGTGCGGGAAGACCTCGCTCCACTCGGCGAAGCCCTTGTTGGTGCTGAGCAGCAGAGGCTTTCCAGCTTCGTAGCGGCGAGTGACGACTTCGAAGAGCAGGTCGGCGTAGCGACTGTTGTAGGAGAGGTAGCCGACCTCATCGATGCAGAGCAGGTGCGGGAGGGTGAAGCGGCGCAAGCGGCGAGCGAGAGCAGGTGACGATTCCTGGGCGGAAGACGGCAACCGCTCCTGGCTGCGCGAACGCTGCGAACCTCAGCCGGCGCTCAGACAAGTCGGCTGACGCGAGAGTCACCGACATGGATCTGGACGCCCTGCGTTTGTTCCTACGCCTGAGCGGCAGCCTGCATTTCGGTCGTACCAGCCGCGAGCGCCGCATCAGCCCATCGGCGCTGACGCGAGCGATTCAGCGGCTGGAGGCGGAGGCGGGAGCCCCGCTATTCGTCCGTGATTGTCGCTCGGTGACGCTCACGGACGAAGGGCGGCTGTTGAAGGAGTTCGCCAACGAGACGCTCACGCGCTTCGAAGCGTTCGAGCGCAACATCGGGCGCAATCAGCTGCGGCTGCGTGGCTCGGTTTCCATCTTCGCGTCGGTTACGGCGTGTCAGAGCTTCTTGCCCCCGCTGCTGAGCGAGTTCAGGCGCAATTTCCCGGGCGTTCAGATCCGGCTCGAGACCGGCTACGCGCTGGACGCGTTGTCGGTGCTACATAGCGGCTCGGTCGACGTGGCGGTAGCGACGCTGCCCGAAGAAGTGCCGGCCGCGCTCACCGCGCGCACGGTCGCGCAAATTCCGTTGGTCTTCGTGGCCCCCGTCGACGCCTTCGGCGTGTCCGAGCTCGTTGCGCGGCCGGCGCCGCCGTGGGCCGAAGTGCCGATGATCCTGCCGCCGTCGGGCTTGGCCCGTGAGTCTGTAGATCGCTGGTTTCGACGTAAGCGTATCAAGCCGCGAATCTACGGAGAGGTCCCAGGCACCGAAGCTATCTTGGCGTTGGTCAGCCTCGGCTGCGGTGTCGGCGTCGTTCCGAAGCTAGTCGCCGATCAGAGTCCGCTACAGAGCTCTCTCAAGGTGCTGAGCACCGAGCAGCAGCTCACGCCGGTGCGCGTCGGCGTGTGTGTGGAGCGAAAGCGGCTAAAATCGCAGGTGGTCAAGGCCTTTTGGGACTCGATCCAACCGCCGGGCTGACGGAGCCCTGGCGCTGAGGTTCGAGTCTGGCCGGAAGGCTGGTACGCTGCCCTGGGCGCCATGCTTGCCTTCCTCCACACCGCCGCTGTCCACGTGCCGAGCTTCACCCGAATCGTGCGTGAGCTTGCGCCGTCGATTCAGATCCTCCACTCGGTTCGCGAGGACTTGTTCGCGCAGGCCCTCGCCGACGGGCACGTGACGGAAGCTACCCGCAGCGGTACTCAGGCCGAGGTGCAACGTTTGGTCGCGCAGGGTGCGCGCGTGGTCTTGTGCACGTGCTCCACCCTCGGCAGCGCCGCGGAGGCCACTCCGAACGTGGCGGGCACGCGCGTCATACGTGTGGATCGCCCCATGGCCGAGCGCGCCGCGACGCTAGGCCGACCGGTTCTGTTGGTGGCGGCCACCCCCACCGCCATGGCGACCGCAATCGCGCTACTGCGCGAGTCGACGCCGACGGACGCGCCCGCGCCGGCTCGCCGCGAGCTGCTGTGCAGCGCCGCCTGGGAGCGTTTCCAAGCTGGGGATCAGGCCGGCTACGCCGCGGCCCTGGCTCAGCAAGTGGACGCGAACGCGCAGCCCCATGACGTCGTCATGTTGGCGCAAGCTTCGATGGCCCCGGCCGCTGCGCTCATCAGCAGATCCGACGTCGATGTGCTGACCAGCCCGGACGTCGGCGTGCGCGCCGCGCTGTCGTTGCTGGAGCGCTCCGAAACCCCGCGCGCCGACGGCTAGCTACCGCGCTGCGAGCTCGCTCGCGATTTCAGAACGGCGGCGGAACATGCATACCCGTCAGGACCGTTCTTGAATATTCTACCGACGTTCGATCCGCCAATCCATTGAATTTATTACAAAAATTCAATCCAATTCCGGAGCTGACGTTCTGCCGTGAGAATGACATCTGCGCGGATGGCACGACGTCGACGCTCGCAGCGGTCTGCATGAAGGCCAGCATTGCTCGGGCACGCCTGGCGCAGTCCAATGCCTTGCCGAGCCCTAGCCCCGTGACCCCATCTGTGCGAGGGAGCTTCCTGCCGCAATGAATCGCAAAAAATCACGGAGCCCCGCGACGCCGTGAAGCGTGCGGGGCTCGTTGTCGTGACGTCGCTGTGAGTTAGCTCAGCCGCCGGCCATCTTCGCGACTTCGGAGGCGAAGTCGTCGCCGGTCGGCTTCTCGATGCCTTCGCCGCGCTCGAAGCGCACGAAGCGGCTGAACACGACGTCGCCACCCAGCTCTTTGGCCACGTTGGCGCGGAGCTGGTCGTCCGTCTTGTCGCCTTCGAGCACGCTGTTGGCACTCTGGGCTTCAGCGGCGCCCTTGGCGTGACCCACCCGGCGGCGCTTTGTTGATCCAGATCATCGTCTAACTAGGCGCCCCAGTCCGGCGCGATCGTGATCCACCCAGGCGGACTCTGCTCGGAGTGTTGGGCGCTTCGTAACCCATCCGCCAACGACGTTCGCTTGACGCTTGGCCAGCCGCCTAGATTGGCGGCGAGGAGCGATGTCAGATCAAAGCGAGAAGGCAGGCGATCGAGCGAAGCGTTGGACGGAGGCTGAAGCGCGGGAGGCGCTGCGTGAATTTCGGGAGTCGGGCTTGAGCGCCACGGCTTTGGGGCAAGCAAGGGGATTTCGCCGACGCGCTTGTCGTACTGGTCGGATCGGCTTGCTACGCCCTCAGCGGGAGACGTGGGCTTCGTCGCGGTGCCGTTGCCGAGCCGGCACGGGGTGGAGGTCGAGCACCAGGGCGTGACGGTCCGTGTGGGCGTGCTTGGGGTGGAGGAGCTGGCGCAACGCAGAAGACGCCACGTCCTCGGCGGCGTTGGGCTCGATGTACTCGTGGAGCATCGGCGCCTGAGCCAGGGCCGGGAACGCGATGCACAGGAGCGCGGCGGGTAGGAAGCGAAGGGCGCGACGTCGCATCGAGACGCGGCAGCGTAGCACGCTTCGAGTACCTACGACCTATCCGCCGAACGCGGTTGTTAGGAACTGGCCGAGCGCGCGACGAGCGGCGGGGGCATGAGCGGGAGCGTTGAAGATGTCGGCTCCGTGTTGGTCGCCCTTCAGCACGATGACCTGCGATCGAACCGGCCGCATTCGATCGATGTCTCTCAGCGCGGCGGTGGGGGTGAGCGGATCATGGTCGGTGCCCAACAGGAGGACCGGGCCGGCGTAGTCGGCGAAGGCGGGCCCCACCGAGATGCCAGCGACGGACACCAACGGGCTCACCGCGACGACGCCCTTGACCCCCTGGGGAACTCGCGCCGCCTGGTTCAAGGCCGCAGTTCCGCCCGCGCATGCTCCCACTAGAACGACCTCTCGAACCCCCGATTCGAGTAGGGCCTCCACCGCGTCGAGCATCGACTGGCCGCGTTCATTGCCCCAGCTCAGAGCGGCGACGCGGTAGCCCTCGGATGCGAGATCTAGTGCCTGTCGTTTCCAGTCGCAGGCGTCACCCCACGATATGGGCGCGAGCACGACTCCTCGCGTTCCTGCGCCCAGAGTGACGACGAGCGTACCGGCGCGGCTCCGTATGGCTGCGGCTTCGGTTGCGGCGTAGCAGTCCGGAAGGTTCGCGGCAGAAAATCCGTTCGACATTGAATCCTCGACATGACTCGCGCTGCGGGTCGCGTGGGAAGTCACGCTGTGGTCTCGACCTCCCGCTACGGAATCGCTCGGGATGTCGTCGCGAGCGGCAATGGGAGGGGTTGCCGGTCCGCTACAACCCCCGACTGACATCCCGAGTTCCACCAGCATCAGCCACGCCCGTAGGACGCTGGTAGCGGAAGCTCGATGTGACGCGCGAGTACCTGGTAACGCGGTTGATTCCATTCGCCCCCCGGGGGAATTGTGCTACACTATGTCTTTCAGAAAAGCTTTCTATAAAAATACACGTCTGTCGTGTCGCACGCAAGCAGGAACATCCGTTGCCGCGTGCTGATGGCAATGCGTGTCAGGCTGAAGCTGAGCCGCGAGCTCGCGGACCCCAAAAGAGTTTGGACTACTGACAATGACGCGAACAGCTCAAAGTCTCGTTGATGGCGGAGGCAATGCCCGAAAAGTTGCTCGAGGCACGTCGACGCAAGAAGCGTCCCAGGAACGAGCGTCCGCAATGGCGCGAAACGGGGGCACTCTGCGCCGCCGCGCCGCCGTCACGAAGACGGACCGAGCCGACCAGATCATCGCCGGCTGGCGCATCGAAATGCCCGAGATTGCCGGCGTCGCGCTGGAAGTTACCAAACGCACCGCGCGGCTCAACGCCGTCTTCGACGAGGTGCTGGGAACCCAGCTGGCGAAGCTGGGGTTGACCCGCGCGGAGTACGCGGTTCTCGCAACGTTGCGCCGCAGCGGCCGCCCCTATCGCATGCGGCCTAGCGATCTGACCGCCGCCCTCCTGTTGTCCTCCGGTGGAATGAGCAATGTCCTCAAGCGTATCGTCGAGGCCGGCTACGTTCGCCGAAACAACGATCCCACGGACGGCCGTAGCTCCCGCGTCGAGTTGACGGCGGAGGGTGTGCGGTTGGCGGAGCTAGCGGTACGACAGGCCGTCGTCGCCCATACGGAATTGCTGAAGAAGGTACCGCCCAGCAAGACCCGAGAGCTGTCCGACCTGCTGCGCGAAATCCTCATCCTGTTGGGAGATGAGGCGCTGAGCGACGAGCCCTCGCGCTAGCGTTCTAGCCAGCCGCCCCAGTCCGGGCGGCCGTGGCGCCGCTACTGCTCTTGGCCCCACCCCGGTGGTGGGCGTACAGCACCCATCAGTACGTTCCAGTATTCCACGTTGCGCTTACAAAGGCCTGAATTCGCGAAATAGAGCACGTTGCTCTCGATCAACGTGACCATGTTGTCGCCATTGGGGTTCAGGGCGGGTACTTTCATCGTCACCCACAGCTCGATACACGCGCGGTTGTGCTTCACGATTGGCGTGCCGTGCAGAATGGTCACTTGGGACTGTCCCGCGGTGACGTCCGTCCAATAGTTTGGATATGGCAGCGCGCCCAACGAAGGTTTGATCAGGCACGCCGGGAATCGCCTCGTAGATGGCGTATTCGGTGAAGAGCTCGACCGCGAGACCGGCATCCTTTTCGATCCAAGCCTTGGCGTACTGCTCAATCCACTGCTCGGCGTGCCGGCGTGAAACCTTTCCGGGCTTCGAGGGCTGGGCGGCGGCGCGGCCGCTCACGGAAACCGCCAGCAGTCCCAAGGGGGCCAAGCCGAGCAGTGATCGTCGTTGAACCAGGTTAGTTTTTGTCATGTATCGCCAGGGTTGGATGGGTGAGAGCGAAGACGTGGTCAGCCGATGCGAAGTGACAGCTCGATGCCGTCGCCGAGCGGCAACGAGATCGATACGTAGTGATGGGCGGGTGTACGGACATGGTCGAGGTACTCAGGCGGCAGCATGGATAGGTTGTCAGCCACCACCACCGTCCCCGGCGTCATCTTCGGCTCGAGAACCTTCAGCACGGGGAGATAGAGCTCCTTCCAGCCGTCCAGCAACACCAATTTGACCGGGCCGGGGATGCTCGAGAGCGTTTCACGAGCATCTCCCTCGATGATCACGGCGTGCTCAGCCAGTCCGACCCGGTCTAAGTTGTGCCGAGCTCGGGCGAGCTTCTTGCCGCTCATCTCGGTGCCGTAGACCTTTCCGGAGCCATTTTCATGTACCCCCGCCGCTAGATAGAGCAGCGAAGCTCCAAAGGAGGTACCGAACTCGACCACGATGTCAGGACGTAGGATTCGAACCAGCATGTACAACAGGCGTCCGACCTCGGGGCGCACCGGCAAGGCAGCTTCTGAGCAAAGTTCGCTGATCTCGCCCAGCGTCGGCTCCTCGCCTCTCTCCGCAACGGTAGCGCGCGCGTTGGCGATGACCCTGTCGTCGCCCGTCGCCACTTCCAACAGTTCGCTCAACACCCGCGCCAGCTCGAGGTTTTGCGACAAGGCCGACGTCGGTTGCAAGCCGGCGTTCACAGCAACCTCGCGTCGACATAGCTCAGCGCATTGAAGATTTGCCTTCCCGTGTCGAGAATCGCCCGGCGCCCGTGCATCACGCGCGTATTGTCGATCAGCGCGACGTCCCCGGACCGCCACTCGATGTCATCGGTGAGATCCGCGGTCAAGGTCCGCATCTCTTCCAGAAGCGAAGCCGGAATACCGTCTCCGTTCCCGAACGTGATCTCGGGCGCCTCATAGTTATACGATGGCCCGAAGATGCTGTTGGCCCAGGCTAGCCCGGATTTGAACAGGGTCTGCTGCACTGCCGGCGTGCGAAACGAATAGACGATTGCGCCATTTGCAGCGGCCTCGATCGTGGTGGAGCCTTCTGACTCCACCAACGCCAGCAGGTCTGAAATTCGAATCTTTTCGAGCGGAATCGAACCTCCCGTCTGGTGGTAGACGAATCGCTTCCACTTCTGCTCGTCTACTCGTCGCCGATACAGCAGCTCGCTACCGTAAAACCGTTCCCGCGCCAGATCTGTCATGCGCTCCCACACTCGGCAACCGTCGCATACGGTTGTCTGCGAGCCCTGACGAGCGGCACGCGCACAATAGAACCAGACCAGCTCCGGCCGGAACGGGCTGTTCCCGTTCTCCAGGTGCAAGCCCATGGCGTCCGTGCCTGCATCGACCTTCTGAGCGACGTCGCCGCCTTGAAAGTTGCGGGCTGGGTCGAGCGTGATCCGAGAGGAGTGGCGTCGGACGACGGCGCAGAACCCATCGAGATCGGTGTCGAAGCCGCGCAGCAACAGGTACCCATGAGTCTTGAGCTGCTGAAGGAGCCATCGCGGGTCGAGGTCGTCCAGCGGCCGCCCCGCTTCGGCTTCGATCAGCGCTCCCTGACTCGAGCAATTTTGGTTCAACGCGATGGCGGGGAAGCTATACTTCACAGATCGGGATTCGAGCATCACCTACTCCTGGTTGGCCGCTGGCCGGCGGCGGGACTTCGAACGCCGTGGCACCCATTTCGGATAACAGCGCCGCCTCGATGACGCGCCGTTGCGGGCGGCCGGTCACGGTGAAGAATTTGCGGTAAACGTCGTCGTCGGCCTCGACCAGCCGGGCGGAATGAACGCGTTCGACTTCCGACAAGTTTGTCGATCCGAATTCTTCGATCTTGGCTCGAGCCTGGGCAAGGTCGGTGCCCGGTTCGACGAGGAACAGGCCCATCAAGACAGGAAGCCGATTGC
>Ga0164241_10001518_pt1 | contig 28213 bp, 36 predicted proteins | sample OricomyardsoilBY_FD_108780 | JGI IMG/M metagenome (GOLD analysis project Ga0164241, IMG submission 108780) | Backyard soil microbial communities from Emeryville, California, USA - Original compost - Back yard soil (BY) | ecosystem: Environmental > Terrestrial > Soil > Unclassified | place: USA... | reverse complement strand
TCGCGCCGGAGAATATCGCGCCCGCAATGGCGGTGACCGCGCCCGGCTGCGCGGGACTGCAGCCTTCACGCACCGGCGCGCAGGGCGTGCTGGGCGCGAACCACACCTTTGCGCCAGTGCGCGCATCCAGTGCGGTGAGCCCTCCACCCTTCACCGGATCGAAACCGGCATTGCCGATCTGCAGCGAACCCTGGTCGCCCGCCGTACGCACGGCATCGGCCACCGCTGCGTAGACATTGCGGCCATCGCTGGCCATGCCCCACTGCACACCGCCGCTGCTGCTGCCGATGCCCACACGCGTCTGCCACAGCACTTTGCCGCGCGCCTGGGGATCGAGTCCGAACACCACGCCGGATTTCTGCCCGGCTACCAGCATCTCGCGACCCTGCGGTGTGCGCACCAGCATGATGGGCGCGGCGAAGTCATGGTCCGGGCCGCAGTCCGTGGCGCCGCCGCGCGCGCACTGCGCGTTGAAGACATCCCTGGCCATGAGCTGCTGCGACCACACCACACGCCCGCTGCGCAGATCCAGCGCGACGACGGCATCGCTCAGCGCTGTAGCGGGATGGGTGTAGTCGTTGCCGGTGCCCACGTAAAGCAGGCCGCGCCCGGCATCGATGGTGGGCGCGGACCACACACCCACACCCGAAGGCCCGAACTGATTGGTGCCCGCCTTCGAGACGCCGGTCTTCCCGGGCGGATCGACCATCCAGGTTTTCCACGCCACCGATCCATCGCGCACACGCACCGCCGTGACGCTGCCGCGGAAAGTGCAGCAAGGATAGGTGGGATCCACCGCGCGTGATTCTTCCCAGGAAGCGGCCGGCACGAAGGCCAGGCCATCGTGCACGACCAGCGTGCCCGTGAGCCGCGTGGCCTCATGCGTTTCGACGCGCAGCTTCCAGACCTGCTTGCCGCTGCCCGCATCCAGCGCATAGACGCCACCGACCTGATCACTGAACAACAACAGGCGGCGGCCTTTTTCTTCGACCACCGTGGGTGGAGTACGCACCGGACCGCTGGCCTGATAGGTCCAGTGAATGCAACCGGTGCGCGCATCCAGTGCCTGGATGGTGCCAGCGGCGCTGCCCACGAACAGCGTGCCACGCACGATGGTGGGCGCGGCAAAGGCGATCACATCGCCGGGAAAGCCGAAGGCCCACTTCAGCTTCAGTCCACCGAGTTGCGCGGCGGTGAGGCCCGCGGCGGCGGCGGGCTGAAATCGCGTGTTGTCCGATGCCGGGCTCCAGCTGCGCCAGGTCGATTGCGTGGCGCCCGCGAGGATCGGGTGATCGGCCTTGCACAAGGCCGAAGGCGGGATCGCCACCTCATCGCGACCCTTGCCGAGGAAGCTCGCGACGGCCTCGCGCTCCTCGCGCCGCATGGGATAGGCCACGCTCATCATCAGCCCGAAATCCAGCGTACGCAGGATGCGCTGCGGGGACAGCCGCGTCAGCGCCTCGCGCGGTGGCGTGCGGGTGCCGGTCTGCTCGTGGCAGGTGGCGCAGCGCTGTGCATAGATCTGCGCGCCGGAGAGCGCCGGCGCATCCGCGCCCGCGGCCGCCGTGGCGGCGAAGAGAGCCGCGATCGTTGCCGCCCAAGTGCCTGTTCTGGTTCTGGTCACTGCATTCCCCCGCTCAGACGCCATGATATTTTGCCATGGCTTTAAACCCCGGCGGCCCGGCACGCATCCAATCCTGCGAAAGAGCAAGACCGTGGCAGAAACCGCAACCGACAACCTGCTGATTCTCCGGGCCGCACGCGGCGATCAGCGGGCCTTCGAGCAACTCTACCGCGCCCATGTGGACCGAGTTTATGGCTTGTGCCTGCGTATGACCCGTAATACCGCCAGCGCCGAAGACTGCACCCAGCAGGTGTTCATACAGGCCTGGAATGCCCTGCCGCGCTTCGAGAAGCGCAGCGCCTTCGGTACCTGGCTGCATCGCATCGCGGTGAACACCGTGCTGGGCCAGCGCCGTCGCTCGACCATGGATGTGCTGCTGACGGCCGTGCCGGATATCGAGAACGTGGATGTGGTTCTCGACACGCCGGTGGAAGTGGCCGAGATGGAAGCCGCCATCGATCGTCTGCCCGAAGGGGCCCGCGATGTGCTGGTTCTGGCCGGCATCTATGGTTATTCCCATGGCGAGGCCGCCTCGATGCTGGGCATCGCCGAAGGCACCTGCAAGGCGCAGCTGCATCGCGCACGGCAGTTGCTGCGCGAGCGACTGAGTCTGGAGGCCTGCGGATGAACATGAATACGCCCGAATCGAAGCGGCAGGTGCATGCCGTGAGCGACATCCCCCAGGCCGTGGCGCCAGACCGGGATCTGTGGCCGCAAATCCACTCCCGGCTGGCGCCCCGACCCCGCTCATGGATGCTGCCGGCATCGCTGGCAGCCAGCGTGCTGATCGCGGGGCTGGGCTTCGTGATCGGCCTGCATGTGCGCGGCACCGCGCCACCGCAGGTGGCTTCGCGGGTGACATCGCAGGATGCCGGCGCAGTGATCCGTGCCGCGCTGCTGAGTCCGGGCTACCAGAGTCAGCGCGAGCAACTGCTGCGCGCGCTGCCCGACAAGCTGCAGCGCCTGCCACCCGATGCGCGGCAACGCGTACGCGACAGCCTGCTGGCCCTGCAGACCGCCATGAACAACATCGAGGCCGAACTCGGCCGCGATGCCGGCAATGCCCTGCTGCAGGAGCTGTTCATCGGCGCCTGCCAGGAAGAGATGCGTGTATTGACCGCCATCGACGTGATCGGTGGCCCCAACCAGGAGATCTGATCATGAACAGAAAGTGGACGCTGCTCGTCGCAGCGCTGTTGAGCATGGCCGCGGTGGTCGCCAACGCCGCGGGTACGTCATTCAGCAAGCAGGTGCAGATCGGTTCCCAGAATCGGGTGCTGATCTCGAACATCGCCGGATCGGTGACGATCAGCACCTGGGACCGCAAGGAAGTGGACGTGCAGGGTGAATTGGGCGACAGCGTCGAGCGTGTGGATGTCCGCCAGGACAGTGGCATCGTCGATGTCAAAGTGGTGCTGAAGGACAACGACTGGATGTTCCGGAGCGGCGATGCGCGACTGCAGATCAAGGTACCCACCGACGCGCAGATCGAGGCCAGCACGGTCAGCGCCTCGATCTCCGCCAATGGCCTGCGCGGCAGGCAGCGCCTGAAATCCGTCAGCGGCGATATTCGTTCCGACGTGGCCGGCATGGACCTGGACCTCAAGACGGTGAGCGGCCGGGTCGATCTGATCGGCAGCGGCACGGCAGCCCGTGTACGCGCCTCGACAGTCAGTGGCACCGTGACGCTGAGTCATGTCGGTGGCGATGTGGATGCCCGTGCCACCAGCGGCGATATCGACATCGATGCGCAGGGTGCCAGCGGCGTGCATGTGTCGGTGGTATCGGGCGATATCACGCTGCGCGGCGCACTGGCCCGCGATGCGGACGTGGATGCTTCGTCCGTGAGCGGGCGCGTGAAGGTGGCCGTGCAGGCTCCGGCAGGATTCAACTACGACGTGAATACGTTCAGCGGCGCCATCCGCAACTGCTTTGGCGCGGAGGTCGATCGCGGCGATGGCAGAAGGAATTTCGGCGGCGGCCGCCTGGCCGGCTCACGCGGCGAGGGCAAGGCCACCGTGCGTGCCAGAAGTCACAGCGGCACCGTGGACCTCTGCGACCACTGAGCCGGGCCACATGAAACATGCGGGCTCGAAGCGAGTACGGATTCAACTTCAGGCACGCAGCGCGCGCTTTCTCAGGGTTTGCCGCGACGCCGGTATTGCTGGCTCAGATTTTCGACGATCTTGCCGGCCGCATCGCGGCGCACGCCCACATGGGTCAGCGTGCTGCCGTCTTCGGAAACTGTTTCGACACCCGTGGACGTGGTCCACGGATCGCGCCCTTCCTGCGCATAAGCGTACTCAACGGTTCGCGGCCCTGTGATCCGACATGAATAGGTAGGCCCCGCGGGCTTTGCCTCCGCGGTCATGAACAGATACTTCTTGCCATCGCAGCGGGCTTCCACCGTCAGGCCTGTAAGACGCAAACGGATTCGGCCATCGCCGAGATCTTCAAACGACTGACGTACCGCCGCGGTGCCGGGGGCCGCCTGCTGAATCCAGTCGCCTATGCGTGGATCGCGCCCGGACGCTTCCATCGCCAGCGCCGACGCCGTGATGGCGAGCCCGCTCAACAGGTACAACGACTTTCGCATGTGAAATTCCTGCTGCTTGACGTAACTAATACAGATGTATTTAATACTATCTAATACACTTGTATCAGACAATGAAAATCAGCGAATCCGAAAGCCAGGTTCTGGAAGTGTTCTGGAACGCGAACGCCCCCCTCAGCGCCGAGGAAGTCGTCGCGGCGCTCGATCACAACCGCGACTGGTCGGCGGGCACGATCCGCACCTTCCTGACGCGACTGGTGAAGAAGAAGGCGCTGGCCGCCACCGCGGATGGCCGACGATATCTGTACCGGCCGCTGGTTCGCCGCGAAGACTATGTGCACCAGCAGAGCCGCCATCTCATCGATCGACTGTTCGGCGGAAAGATCACGCCCTTCGTCACGCAGTTCTCGGAACGCGGGCATCTGAGTCGCGAAGAACTGGCAGAGCTCAAACGCCTGGTGCGGAGGCTCGATCGTGGCGCCTGAAACCATTCTCGCCGCGCTGCTCCGCGTGCAGCTGGTCGCCAGCGCGGCCATCGTGCTGGTGCTGCTGTTGCGGCCGCTGGTATTGCGCCGCTTCGGTGCCACCCTTGCCTACGGGCTATGGCTGCTCGTGCCCATCACAATGGTGTCTGTCGTGCTGCCGGCGCGCGAACTACGGCTGATTCAGCCGATCGTGCAGAAGGCCGAAACCCTGGAGCCAGCCGCAGCCGGTGCGCCGCAATCCGCTGACGCGCGGCACGCGTTGGCGCAAACGCCAGCGCGTGCCGCCGCGGGGCCTGGGGTTGTCGACATGCTGCTGGCGTTGTGGCTTGTGGGAGCCGGTGCATTGCTGCTGCGTTCCATTCTGAACACGCGCCGCCTGGCCTCTGATCCCGACGTGGGGCCGGCGCTGGTTGGCGTACTGCGACCCAGGCTGGTGCTGCCGCGCGATTTCGAGACACGTTTCAATGCACGTGAGCGCACGCTGATCCTGGCGCATGAACAGGTGCACCGGATCTCGCGCCATCCCCTGGTGAATTCACTGGTCGAGCTGGCACGCTGCGCGAGCTGGTTCAATCCGCTGATGCATCTGGCGGCGGTGCGCCTGCGCGCCGATCAGGAACTGGCCTGCGACGCGGCCGTGCTCGCGGCCCATCCGCAGCAGGCACACACCTATGGGCAGGCGCTGCTCAAGACGCAGATCGACGCCAACTTCCTGCCCCTGGGCTGCGTATGGACCAGTCCTTCCGCTCGACGATTGCACGAACGACTCTCGCTGCTGGATAGCAGATCCCCAACGAGCTGGAAAAAAGCCGCTGGTGCGCTGGTCATTGCCTTCGTCGGCATGGGCGCCTGCTACACGGCCTGGGCCCAGCGGCCGGCGCGCATCGTCACGCAGAACGTGCCAGTGCCCGCACCGCTGTGGACAGCGACCGCCAGCGCCCCGAAGGGCTCTCTGTCGACCGCGCTGGAGGGCGATCGGCACGATCGCGCCATCCAGCGGGCGCAGCAGGGCCACATCGACATGGTTCTTTTCGGCACCACCAATGCCGAGATGTTCTGGTGGCCCGATCGCGGCCGGCCGGTATGGGATCACCACTTCAAATCGCTGCAGGCGGCGAACTTCGGCTCGCAGGGCACGCAGCGCGACAGCCTGATCTGGCGCCTGCGCAATGGCGAGCTTTCAGGCTACGAGGCAAAACTGGTGGTGGTGCAGACCTGGCTGGGGGCCGCAGCGGTCACGGCCCGCGACAACGCCATCGGTACCTACGCCCCCATCATCGCCGAGATTCGAAAATACCAGCCACAGGCGAAGATCCTGCTGTTCGCGGACTTTCCGCGCGGCCAGCTGAACCGCGACGCATGGCGAGAGGTATCGAAGGCGAATGCCGCGGCGTTTGCGAATCTGGTCGACAACCGCACCGTGTTCTATGTGGATATCGGCGAGCGCTTCTACCTGCCCGACGGCACGCACAATCAGAAAATGTGGCGCTTCCCGCCACTGGCGGGCCTGTCCAACGTCGGCATGCAGCCGGCAGGCTTCGAGGCCTGGGCAGAGGAACTGCAGCCGTGGATCGATCGCTTCGTGCGCTAGCTCAAGGCGCTGACGTCCCGCAGCGATTTGTCGCGCGCAAATTGCGCCACCACGTACGAACAGGTGGCATCGATCTTGAGATTGCTCTGCCGCGCCCAGGCCACGGCGGCATCCAGCAACTGCCGGGCGACACCGCCGCCACGCAGACTGACATCCACTTGCGTGTGATCGACCAGGATGGTGGACGAGTCGCGGCGCCGATAGGTCAGTTCGGCCACGCGCACGCCGCCGCGTTCGATGAAGAACTCGCCGCCAACACCCTGCTGCCTGTGCTGCACCACATCGACCATTGGATTACTCAACACTTGAGAATGGAATTGCCTCCATCCACGAGCATAGCGCTGCCTGTCACGAAGCTGGAACGTCGCGAAGCCAAAAACAGCGCAGCCTGCGCGATTTCCCCGGGTTCGGCCATGCGTTTGAGGGCGTGAAAGCCGCTGATCGTGGCGCGGGAAGCAGCATCCGTGGCCGCCATCTCGGTCAGTGTGCCTCCGGGCAGTAGTGCATTGACGCGAATGCCTTGTGGGCCGTGCTCCACCGCCAGCACCTGTGTCAGGCCGATGAGTCCGGCTTTGGCGGCCGCATAAGCTGCCATGCCAGGCAGCCCGATGGTGTGGCCGACGAAGCTGGAAGTAAAAATCAAAGATCCACCACCGCGCTTGAGCATGGCCGGTATCTGATGCTTCGCCGCATGGAAGCCACTGCTGAGATTGGTGGCGATGACCTCATTCCACGTGTCGCTGCTCATTTCGGTCAGTGGCCCCAGACGCCCCAGAATGCCGGCGTTGTTCAGTGCGATGTCCACACCCCCGAAGCAGCGCGTCGCGTGCGCGGCCAACGCCTGATGATACGACTCATCGCGCACGTCGCCGGCCAGCGCCTCGGCCGTTCCACCATTGCGACGGATGCGGGCAACCACCGCATCGAGCCGGTCCTGCCGCCGTGCACCCAGCAGCACCTGCCCGCCGGCTTGCGCGAACAGCACCGCGACTGCTTCGCCGATGCCGCTGCTGGCGCCGGTAATGATGATCGCCAGATTCCTGAGTTCCACAGATCTCTCCTTGTTGAGTCGAGACAAGGTAGGCGTCCAGGACGCCTGGCCGCCTCCCGATTCTTGCGATGACGTAGGAGTTTCCCGACGGCGAGGCGGGCGGACGCCTGATCCAACCTCACGCCAGCATATGGAAGATGGACCTGACCATCCTCTTCCAGACGCAGGAGCGAATCATGCCCACACCCTCAGAAACCTTGGTCAGGCTGGAGCAGAAGTTCTGGCAGGCATTGGTAGATCAGGACACGGAGACCGCGACGGAACTGCTGAGTGAACCAGCCTTGATGGTCGGCACGCACGGTGCCATGAAATTCGACCGGGATGGATTTCGCAAGATGGCCAGGCAGGGGTCGATGATCGTGACGGGCTTTGAGTTGCGCGACGTGGATGTCGTGTTCCCCAACACCAATACGGCCATTCTTACCTACAAGGTGAAGCAGAGCGTCCGGCCGCGCAGCGACACCGTCGTGCAGATAGAGGAAATGAACGACACCTCGACCTGGGTACAGAATGGCGAGCGCTGGCAGTGCGTGATGCACACCGAGACGCCCGTCCAGAGTTCATCCAGGCACTAGAGCCTCGCCGTCGGGCGCACATGAAAATGGCCGGCCGGCGACGTAATGCGCCGACCGGCCATTGTTACCGGCTAATCCCGGTAGTTGCGGTGATTGTCGTGATCGCGGCGATCGTGATTCCTGTCGTCGCGCCGGTCGTGACGATCGTCCCGGCGATCATTGCGCCAGTCGCGGCGATCGTGCCGGTCGCCGCGCCAGTTGCCGGCGTGCTGCTGGCGATACCGCGGGGCATACTCGTTGCGATACCAGTCATCGCGCACGAAATACACCGGCCGTCCGCAGGCGTTGTAGCGGCCGCAGTAACGGCTCCAGTGGCGGGAATGATCGACCGGAACACGCACGTAGATCGGCGTGAGGTTGCGGTAGCGGCGGTCGATCACCACCGGCTGGGTGTAGATCACGCGCGGCCGATAGGTGTTGCCGATGTCCAGCTGGCCGTAGAACCCGGGCTCACCGATGCTGATCGAGATGCCCACGTCAGAGGCCAATGCGGGAGCGGCGCAAGCCACCGATGTCAGCGCCAGTGCAGCAAGTAACTTCTTCATGATCCTGTCCTCCATGGGCCCGGCTTTCCGAACCATGGGGCAAGATTGCACCAGGCCACCTGAACGGAAACAGAACGGCCGGAACCCCCGATTTTCAGGCCCTGAAGCGATATCCCAGCGATTCAAACGCCGCCCGGGACAGCGCGGCAAGCCGTCGCGGCGTTGAGGGATCCGCGCGATTTTCGCTCGCATCCGGATTCAGCTCGGCCATCACCATGAATTCGCCAGGCAGTTTTTCCAGCGCATTCATGATGGCGGGAACATCGACTTTTCCCCGACCCACTGGCGTGTAGCCATCGTGATGCGAGCCACCGTCGTAGTCCTTCACATGCACATGCGCGATGATTTCGCCGAAGTGCTGGATCGCGGCCACTGGATCGATGCCAGCAGACAGCAACTCGCCCGTATCCGGACACAGCTTCACGTGGCGTGTATTCACCGTCTCCATCACCGCCCAGGTTTCATCGCGCGTGGTGATGCATGAGCCGCTGTGCTGATGCAGGGCCGCGGTGACGCCGACGTCCGCCAGCGCCAGAGCGATGTCGTTGAGCGCCGCGACGATGTCGCTGCGATGGGCGCTGAAATCGAAGCGCCCACGATCCACATTGTCGGGACCGATGACGGCGATGCGGCCGCCATGGCTCTGGATCAGCCGGCCCCAGCGTTGCGCCTTCTGCACTTCCTCCGCGCGCTTCGCGGCATCGACCAGCAGCATCGGGCAGTAGGCGCCCGTCAGGGACACATGCGCGGCATCGAGCGCAAACTGCAGCCCACCGCGTGACTGCCAGGCTTCGAGCACAGTGCCAAAAGACTCGAAGCCGTGGAATCCCAGTGCACCCACATCGCGGATGGCTTCGGGCGCGTTGTCCGCCGAATAGCCCCAGGTGATGCCCGTGTGACCGATGAGCCGGCGGCGCGCAGGCAGTGAGGCGGCACAGCCGCTCAGCACCAGGCCACCCGCCATCGCCAGCGAATACTCCAGCAGCTCGCGGCGCGTCGTCATTGCCGGCCGCCCTGCACGGGCAGCGCGAACACCACATAGCCCCCCTTGCCCGTCGGCAACGCGGAGCCGATGCCGCTTTCACGCGACTTCGGCCCCCAGGTCAACGGCGTGGTGGCGTTCACGACCAGATACTGGCGGCCGTTGAGCACATACATGGCGGGCAGACCTTCGGTGCCCATGGGCAGCTGGCCGCTCCACAACACGCGGCCATTCTTCGCGTTGAATGCATAGATGTGGCCATCCTTCGCGGTGGAGAAGACCAGCCCGGTGGAGGTGACGAGCATGCCGTTGCGCTGCGCGCCGCGCGGCACGCCGGTGCCCTTGAAGCCCAGCGCCGTGGCCTGATCATCCTGGCCGAGTGGCACTTTCCACAGCATTTTGCCACTGTTCAGATCCACCGCCATGATGGTGGACCAGGGCGGCGCCATGATGTGCGGGAAGCCCAGGCCGTAATCGGTCCGGTACTGCACGGCTGGCGCATCCACGCCTTCGGGATAATCCGCGCCCACGGAGAAGGCGGGCGCCTTGCCGCCACTGAGGAAGGCCAGCAGCGCGGTGATGGTGTCCTCGTCGAGATGCGGCTGCGCGGGCATGCGGTTCTGCCCCTTGGTGATGATGGCGTGCAGCTCGGCGAAGGCGATCTTGCCCTGCAGCCCGAGCAGCGAGGGACCATTGTTGCCGCCCTGCCGGTCGCCGCCATGGCAGACCTGGCAATACAACTTGTAGGCCACTTCACCCGTCGTCATCTGCGCGGGCGTGAACTGCTGCGCCTTGGTTGCCGTAGCGGACGCGTTGGCGCGTGGGCGGGCGCGCTCTTCTTTCTCGAGCCGATAGAAAGACGGGAAATCCTGATTCATCACATACAGGATGCCGCGCTTCGGATCTGCCGCGGTGTTGCCCCAGTTGGTACCGCCCACGCCACCGGGCACAGCAATGGTCTCCGTCTCGGACAGCGGCAGAAACAGACCGGAACGCGCGGCGGCGATACGCGCCAGCCAGGCACGGCGCTCGTCTGCCGAAAGAAATGCCGTGGTGAGATCTTCGGCCTGCAGTTGCTGCCGCGCCGTGACGGGCAGTCCCACTGGAAACGGCTGTGTCGGCCATGCCTGTTCTCCCGGCATGGTGCTCGCCGGCACCTTCCGCTCCTGGATGTCGAACAGCGGCTTGCCGGTGACGCGGTCGAACACGAACAGGAAGCCGTGCTTGGTAGCCTGTGCTACAGCCGCAATCCGCTTGCCGTCGCGCGTTACCTCGAGAAGCTGGGGCGCGGCCGTAAGGTCGTAGTCCCACAGATCGTGATGCACGACCTGGAAATGCCACAGCCGCTTGCCGGTGCGCGCATCCAGCGCCAGCAGGCAGTTGCCGAAAAGATTGGCGCCGATGCGGTCCGCGCCGTAGTAATCGTAGGTGGGCGAACCCAGCGGAAAGTAGGCGATGCCGCGTTCGGCATCGATGGTGATCTCACCCCAGTTGTTGGCGCCACCCGCATAGCGCCACGCCTCTTTTGGCCAGGTCTCGTAACCAAACTCGCCGGGCTGCGGAATGGTGTGAAACACCCAGGCCAGTTTGCCCGTCACGACGTTGTAGGCGCGCAGATAGCCGGGCGGCGACAAATAGCCCTCGCCGGGCGAGGAACCCAGCAGGATCAGGTCGTCGAAGATGGCGCCCGGACCTGACGACTGCACGCGGCGCACGGTTTCGACATCACGGCCGAGGTTCTCGCGCAGGTCGACCTTGCCCTCATGCCCGAACGAGGCAATGAGTTCGCCGTTGCGCGCATTCACCGCCTGCAAGCGGTCATTCGCAGTAAGCAGCAAACGCCGGTCGGTACCATCGGCGCTTTTCCAGTAGTTCATGCCGCGACGTGAAATGCCGGCGAAGCCCGATCGCGACCATAGTTCCTTGCCGCTGGCCGCATCCAGCGCCACCAGCGAATTGTTCTTCGCCAGCACATACATCACGCCATCGGCAATCAGCGGACTGAACTGATAGATGTTGCCATCGGTGACCGGATACTCCCAGGCCACCTGCAACCGGGCGACGTTCGCGGGCGTGATGGCGCCCGGAGTGCCGTTGCCGACATCGATATAGCGGGACTGCGCGGCGCTGCCGCCGAACACGGGCCAGTCGAGCTGGGGGGGCCGTGTCTGGCTGGCAGCGAAACCTGGCAGCAGCGCGATAGCCAGGCCAGGCAGCAGCCTGCGCGGGTAGCTCATCGGCGGGGCGGCTGCGCAACGTAGGGTTTGATGTCGGTGGGCGTCGTGGACTGCACGCCTTCCACAGGGACATTGCCATGCGCGGCCCAATAGATGCCGTTGAGCAGGAAGCGCCGGTAGTTGTCACCCAGCATGGCATCGTGGAAGTCGACGCCGCCGAAGACGAACGCCCTGCCGCCGTCATCGCGCTGATAGGCCCATGCGGCCACCTGCGGACCAATGCCGTTGCGATCGTCCTGCGGCGTGGCCACGATGAGATTCGTGCGGCGGTAGTCCTCGGGCAGCAGGAAGCGACTGAAAATCTCGTCGCGGTAACTCCAGGGTTGCACACCATTGAGCACCGGGTGCGTGATGTTCACCGGCTGCATGGACCATTGATCCACGGGATTGCGCGAGGCGATCTGCACCCACAGCCCGCCGGTCCAGTCCAGGTAGAGTTGCCGCGCGGCCCAGTTCTCGGCCCACACCGCGTAATGCAGCACCACGACGCCCATGCCCTTCTTGCGCACCAGATCGTCGTAGCCCTGCAGGAAGGCCTTGGTCGCGGCGTCATAGCCGTGATGATCGGTGGAAGGATCGGGCGGGAACAGGGGATGTACTTCGTTGGCCGCGCGATCCGAACTGCTGAGGATCACGATCACGTTTGCATCGGCGATGGCGGACGCCGGCGGCGCCTTGCCGACATAGAAGGAAGTGCGCACCCTGGGGATGTTGGGCGCGTCGTTGAAGGCCTTCTCCAGAACGCGCAGATCGGCCTCATATTCGTGACGGCCAGAAAAGCCGTGATCCTTGGGCCCTGCGAGGAACACGATGTGCGTGCCGGACTCCGCCGCCTGGCATACCGGAACCAGCAAAAGCAGCAGAATGACGGCAACGGTGCGTGACATAGTTTCCTCCAGAAATAATCCGTGGTCAGTGTTTCGCGCGTTCGCACGCCGGCCAGTTCTTCAGCACCCGCTTCGCGCCAGTAAACGGCACCACGACGTCGAAGCATGCAGCGGGAAAGTCGGCAGACAGGCTCTGATCCAGCGCAATCGCCCGTTCGAAATCCGCACGGGCACGGACGAAGTTGCGCTGCTGCCGGTGTGCTATTCCGCGGTTGTAGAGTGTCTCGGCATCATCGGGTCGGAGCCTGACGATGGCGTCATAGTCGGCAATGGCGGTCTTGTAATGGTGGAGCGCGGCGTGCGCGTATGCCCGCAGGTTCCGGGCCTCGATGTCGTCCGGATTCTTCGCCAGGAACACGTCCAGATCGGCAACGGCTTCGGAGTACTGGTTGTCATCTGAATACATGGCGGCGCGCAGGCGGTAGGCAGCCATGTTGTCCGGCTCGAGGGCGATGGCCCGGGCCATGTCCGCCGGCCAGAGATCGCCCCGAGCCATGGAAGAATAGGCCTGCGCGCGATTGGCGTAAGCGCGAAATCTGGTGTGCGGGTCATCGGCATGCGCGATCGATTCGGTGCACGCATCAACCCGCGCTGGGCCGGGCACGTTGTTGTCCGTACATTTCTCGAACACTGCATCGGCGGCAGTTGCGCCCAGGGCCGGGGCAATCAGCAGCATCACAGCCACGTACTGCACGCCGTTCATCGGCATCGCAGCTGCTGAACGAGGTTCTGTCGCTGCGCTTCCGGCATCGTCTGCCACTGCTCGGCAGTGATGTGCCCGGTTTCCTCACGGATGATGCGGAACTCGCCGTTTTCCATGCGCAGCCACATCAGGTACCCGCAGTGGATCGGCACGTTCTGCCAGATATTGCGATAGTCGGCCGCCACGTACAGGCCAGGCTTCGAGGCGGACCTGGGATTCTCGTACACCGTGACCTTGGTGATCGCGATCCGCTGCAGCGGGCCGGCCATGGCCTGGAATTCCCGCTTCAGGCGCGTCCATGAAGCCGCATCCCACAGGGCGCTGTCCGGGGTCAGATCCTGGAAGGCTTGATCGATTTTCGCGTCATTGATGAGACGGAAGTAGCGTTCGGTCCGATCCAGTACGAGCGCAGCCGCCTTGTCCTTCTCTTCCTTCGATACAGGCGCGGGAGGCGGAGCGGTACTGCCTGCCGGCTGAGTGGCTGCCACGCACCTGACCTGCTGCGTGAATTCGAAGCTCACGGGTTTGTGCTCGGGGGTTTCGTTGCCCAGGAATTCCTTGGCGTCGGATTGGTATTGCCCCAGTTCGGGTTGCCGCTCCTTGCATACCTGCTGCGCCGCGCGCGCAATGTACTCCTGCGCCACGCGTTCGGTCAGCGCGCTTTCATTGCGCAGACGGAACACGAAGTTGTCCGCATCGACCTGGCGATAACCCACCTCCGCGGCGCCGGTCGGCGCGGCGAGGGCCATCAGCAGTGCGGCCGCCACCACAGACGCGGCGGCTCGTGCGACATCGAGGTTGCTCATCCCTGCCCTCCCAGTGCGCGCTCATGATATGCCGGCGGCGCCGCAACTGGTAAGGTGCGCCGACGGGGTCGGCGACAAGATTAATGTGGGGGAAGAGCCATGCGCATCCGCAATCTGGCAACTATCGTTGCCGCAACGATCGGTCTCACCGCCGCGCTGCCTGCCAGCGCCACCTGGGTAGCGAGCTGGGCAGCCTCGCCCCATGCGCCATTGGGCACCGAAGGTCCGTTCGCAGCGGCTTCGTACGACAATGTCACGCTTACGCAGATCGTGCGCATCAGCGAGGGCGGCGAGCAGCTGCGCGTACGCTTTTCCAACCGTTATGGCCCCGCTCCGCTCACCATCGGCGCCGCACGGGTGGTGCGCATCGATGATGCCGGACGCGAAATCGCCGGCTCCTCGCGCACGCTGACTTTCGGCGGCGATGCCGGCGCGGTGATTCCCCGCGGCTCGCCCTTCGCCAGCGATGCCGTGAAGCTCGATGTGCCCAGCCTGTCGCGATTGAAGGTGGAGTTCTACCTTCCCAAGCCTACCGGCCCTTGCACCTGTCATCTCACGGGTGTGGATGAACTGGCGGTTTCACCGCCGGGCAACTTCGTGGGCAAGCCGTTCACGCCCGCCAGCAAGGCGCAATTCCGTGCCTTCCTCAGCACGATCGAAGTGGATTCACCCAAGGCGCTGGGCACCATCGTGGCGTTTGGCGATTCCATCACCGATGGAGTGGGCGCCACCGCCGGTGCCAATCGTCGCTGGCCCGACATTCTCGCCAATCGCCTGCAGGCCGCCGGCAAGCACTGGGCCGTGGCCAATGCCGCCATCAGCGGCAATCGCATCCTGAGCCCCGGCATGGGCGAGTCCGCGCTCGCGCGTTTCGATGAGGATGTGCTGAGCCTTCCCAACGTGAAGTACGTGATCGTGTTCGAAGGCGTGAACGACATCGGCAACCGTTTCGGCCAGCGTGGTCCGGGGCAGCCCAACCTGCCCGGCCTCGATCAGCCGGATATCACCGTCGAGCAGATGATCGCCGGCTACAAGCAGATCATTGCCCGCGCGCACGACAAGGGCATCAAGGTGATCGGCTCACCCATCGGCCCGTACAAAGGCGCCGGCTACTGGACAGAGGAAGGCGAAGCCGCGCGGCAGAAGATCAATGACTGGATCCTGAAGGGCGGTGCCTTCGATGGCAGCGTGCGCATCGATACGGCCTTCGCCGATCCGGCCGATCCACGGCAGATGCGCGAGGGCTATCACATGGGCGATCACCTGCACGGCAGCGATGCAGGCCTCAAGGCCGTCGGGGATTCCATCGACCTGAATCTCTTCAGGGCTGGGAAATAGCCTTGGCCTTCCAACCGTCGTAACGGCCATGACCTTCGGCGGCAATCAGCTCGAGTTTGTCGCGCAGCCCCTGAAGGTCTGATTCGACCGGATACATCCGCTTCCAGCCGTGGATGATCCAGTCGTTGCCCGACTTGCCTTTCTCGACGTTGATGTCGAGAAAGGCCAGCGCGGTGAGCTGCAGCTCGGCACGCTGCGCGGAAAACTGCGAGGGAAAGTGCAGCGTGAAATCGATGTGATGCAGCTTGGTGAGGTCCGAGCCGGACTTCGCCAGCTGCTCCAGCGCGATGGCGTCGGGAGATGGCATCACTTCGCCTTCGCAGCCGGCTTGCGGAACTTCAGCGTCAAGCGGTCGGATTCGCCGATGGCCGCGTATTTCTGGCGATCGGCGCCCGGCGGCAATTCGAGGTCTGGCAGCAGTGTCCACACGCCATTGGGATGATCGTGCGTGTCCTTGGGATTGCGATTGACGTCGGAACGGCCGGCGAACTCGAAGCCCGCGGCCCTGGCCAGCGCCCTCACGCGCTCCTCGGAGACGTAACCGTTCTTCGCATTCGGGTCCTCTGTTTTCGCATCGGGCCAGCGATGATCCACCACGCCGAGGACACCGCCAGGCTTCAGCGCGGCATAGAACGCGCCGAACAACTTGCCGGCATCCAGCTTGTACTGGGCGTTGACCCAGTTGTGCACATTGCGGAAGGTGACCACCAGATCCACCGAACCCGGTGGCGCGATGACCAGATCATCCGGCGACCACAGTGCGGTGTACTGCAGCTTGCCGAACACATCGGGATATTTCTTCGCTTTTTCCAGCAGCGCGGCGTCTTCAGCGCGCTGGTAAGGCGCAATGGCGCGTGGACCATATTGTGCCGCATACAGTTTGCCCCGATCCTTGAGCACCGGCGCCAGCACTTCGGTGTACCAGCCGCCACCCGGCCAGATCTCCACCACGGTCATGTCCTGACGCAGGCCGAAGAAGCCGAGGGTTTCTTTTGGATGGCGATACGGGTCGCGCGCCTTGTTGCGATCGCTGCGATGTGCGCCAGTGAGCGCTTTATCCAGCGCCGCGGCGGTGGCGGCATCCAGAGTTTGTGCCACCGCCACCGCGGGCAGCAGCGAAGCCGCGGCCAGCACGATCGCCATGACAAAGCCGGCGCGGCCAGTTGTCTGCTGATTCATTTCGCCTCCTGCGGACTTCGGAAGACCACTTCACGCGTCACCAGTAGCGACGCCAACGCGGCGCCGACGATCAGGCCGACACCATTGCCATCACGCAACACCATCATGAACACGGCAGCCAGCAATCCCAGGTGTGCAATGAATTGAAACGGCCTGCGCAGTCTAGCGCGGTTCATGACGACGTAGAGGAGCAGGCTGCCCATCACACCGAAGATGGCGGTCGACGAGCCGCCGCTGCCGGAACTCCAGATGAAATTGACGAGCTGACCGGCCACTCCGGCGGCGAAATACACGATCAGCATGCGGCCGCCATACAGTCTTTCGGCAGCCGGAATGAACATCAGCATCAATGCGCCATTGGCCAGGCACTGGCCGACACCATCAGGCTGCACGAACAGCGCGGTGAGCAGCCGCCACCATTCGCCCGCCCGCAGTGCATCGGGATCACGCCGCAATGCAGCGAGCAACTCGGGGGAGAAGAACTGCCAGATGGTGACCACGGTCGTCCCGCCAATGAGCGCGATGCTGAGCAGCGGCCACTTGGGCCGTGCCGGGCGGCACGCCCGATACAGATAGAACAGGCACACGAGCGTGCTCACCACGGCCAGCCCGTTGCAGATGATCCAGGTGAGCTTGATCCACCCGCCTGGCGAGGCAGTCATCCTTACTCCTTCCAGCCCTCGGGCGGCTGAGCCTATCACGGCTTTCAGACGCCTCGGCCCTCGTTGCCGGCCGGCGCGGCGACGCACCTAGGCCAAATCCTACGGGAGAACGCGAGCACAGCGCCGGCCCACGGCAGTCTAATAACTTCAGGTGACAGGCGATCCAAGGAGAAGCCCATGAAATCGCGCGTCAGAATCTTTGGTCATTCGGTGCACCAGATGCTCGTCGTGTTTCCACTGGGAATGCTGGCCACGGCGGTGATCTTCGATGTCGTCGGCCTGCTGCTGGATCAGGCGGGATGGTGGTCGCTGTCTTATTGGGTCATGGCCACAGGCATCGTGGGCGCGCTGATCGCCGCACCCTTCGGACTGATCGACTGGATGGCCATTCCACGTGGCACGCGCGCGCGCCGGATCGGTCGCTTTCACGGCCTGGGAAATGGTCTGGTATCGCTGCTTTTTCTGGGAAGCTGGCTGCTGCGCAGCTCCGGTGTGTATCCCGGCGGTGCCGCGCTGACCTTGTCGTTCTGCGGCATTGCGCTGGCACTGCTCACAGGCTGGCTGGGTGGTGAGCTGGTATCGCGCCTGGGTGTGGGTGTGGATGACGACGCCGAACTGAACGCGCCCAACTCCCTGACGCATCCGATGGCCCATCGAAACGTCATGTAACGCGCACAACGGCCCGAATTTCGCGCTGCTGGAAGAAGCCGTAATGTCGCGGAGCAAGCCCCCGCCCTGAAAGGGGCCGGCGTGCACTTCCGCAATGAAATCGTGGCAGGACCTGGCGGGCGCCAGATCCTGCTCGAAGACGCTGCGCATTAACGCTAGCGATCTTCCGGGCGCTGCTGGGTGGGTTGTCCACTGCCCTGCCGGTCGCTGCGTTGTACCTGCATGTCGGGATTGCGGCCGCTTTCGTACTGTCGGGTGCCGCCGCCCTCGTCCACACGATTGGGTCTGCCTTTGACCTCTTCCTCAGGAATATGCGGGTGCTTCTGCTGACCAGGATTTTGCTCCTTCATGACCTTCTCCGTTGATCGCGAACATCACGTTCGCACTGCAACTATAGGAGTCAGGCCAGCGCATCCAAGTCAGACATGGTCGAGCCGCGGGTAGGACTTCTCCTGCGGCTATGCCTTCTGGGCCAGCCACACGGCGAGAGCCACGGCCTGCGCCCCACCACCAGCCGATGCCGGCTCCATGCGATATTTGCCCTTCACCACAAGGGTGGGCGTGCTGTCGGCCAGATAGCTCTTGATGCGCGCATCCGCGCGCCGGCACTCGGTGTCGACCGAGAAGGACTTGGCAGCCTCGATGAATTTCGCTTCGGGCACACCCGTCACGCGCTGATAGAAACGCGCCACGTCCTGGATGGTGGGCAGCGGATTTCTCGGGCGACCCGTCCGCGGATCGGAGATCCCCAGTTCACCCGTGCTCCATATGGCCGCAAACATCTGGTCGTGCGCCTTCCTGGCCACACCCAGCGCCTTGGCCGTGAGATAGGCGCGCTGGAACAAGGGCCAGTTCTCGGCGGCAATCCACGATGCCGGCACGTAGTCCACGGAGTTGGCGGGCAGCTTCTTCTCGATGCTGTTCATGTACGGCAGGAAGGCATTGCACGCGGGGCAGCCGTACGAGAACACTTCGGTGACGGTTGCCACGACTGTTCCCGGAGCCGGTGGCGGCGAATTGATCTTGAAATAGTGCTTGCCCTCCTGCCAGGGCTCGGCGGCGGCGTTCGCGCTGCCAGCGGCAACCGCAAGACCGGCTGTGAGTGAAAGAACTTCGCGGCGGGTAATCGTCATGTGAATCTCTCCGGAATCTCGAATTCAAGGACAGGGATTGGGATGCGATCGATGCACCGCCTCGATATCCTGCATTACTTCCTGGCTCAATTGAACCTCTTTGCTGGCGAGGTTGGTCTTCAGCTGCTCCATGGTAGTGGCCCCTATTAGCACACTGGACATGAACCGCTGCTGTCTGACAAACGCCAGCGCCATTTGTGCCAGGTTCAGGCCATGTTTTTTCGCGATCCCGGCATAGGCCACGGTCGCGTGGTCGGCATATTCGTTGGAATAACGCGAGAAGCGCGACCAGCGCACCATGCGCGCCTCGGGCGGGCGGGCGCCGTTGAGGAACTTGCCTGACAGCAACCCGAAGGCCATTGGCGAATAGGCCAGCAGGCTGACGTCCTCGCGGATCGACATTTCGGCAAGGCCGATCTCATAAGTGCGGTTCAGCAGGTTGTAGGGATTCTGAATCGACACGATGCGCGGCAAGCCCTGCGTTTCGGCCAGTTGCAGGAAGCGGTGCACACCCCAGGGAGTTTCGTTCGACAGGCCTATGTAGCGGATCTTGCCGGCGCGCACCAGTTCTCCCATGGCGCCCAGGCTCTCTTCGATGGCCACCGCCTGCGCGCCTTGCAGGCCTTGCGCATGCTGGTATCCCAGGCGGCCGAAGAAGTTGGTGGGCCGGCTCGGCCAGTGCATCTGGTAAATGTCGATGTAGTCGGTCTGCAGACGCTGCAGGCTGGTTTCTACCGCCGCCATGATGTTCGCGCGATCGAGACGATTGTCGCCACCGCGCACATGGCTTAGGCCCAGCACGGCGCCGGGGCCCGCGACCTTGGTGGCGAGGATGAGCTTGTCACGCTGACCGTGCTTCTTCAGCCAGGTGCCGATGATGCGTTCGGTGGAACCGTAGGTCTCGGCGCGCGGCGGTACCGGATACATCTCGGCCGTGTCGATCAGGTTCACGCCCTGCTCGAAGGCGTAGTCGAGCTGCTGGTGGCCATCGGCCTCGGTGTTCTGTTCGCCGAAGGTCATGGTGCCCATGCCGATCGCGCTCACCTTGATTTGCGTGCGACCTAAAGTTCGATATTCCATGGATGCGAGTGTACCGGTACCCTGTGCAGCAATGAACCCGACCCCTCGAAACGCGGCCTTGGTGCTGCTGACAATCGCGATTTCGCAGAACGCAGTGGCAGCCGCACAACCTGCTCCGAAGGCCGAAGCCGACGAAGTACTGGTTCTTGGCGAACGGGTGAAGCTGGATGAGATGCGCAAGGAGATCGTGCGGCTCGAAGACAGTTTCTACGAGCGGTACAACGAGATGAACACTGTCGACGATTTCGACATCCATTGCGTCAAGGAAGCCCGCACGGGCACGCGTTTGATCAGGCGTTCATGCCTGCCGGTGTACCAGGAACGGGCCATGACCGAAGAAGGCCAGGGGGCGCTGAAGATGATGCAGCGTTTCAGGGAGAAGGGCCCCACCGTCATAGACGGCATGCCTCCGGTGCCGGCGGCTTCGACCATTGTTCGCCGCCAGCTGGAGTACAAGAACAATGTAAAGGAAGTAGCGCGCAAGGACGCGCAGCTGAAGCGACTGCTCGAAGAACGCGGCAAGCTGATCGAGCGCTACGAAGCAACGCGCCGCAGGATTTTCGGTGACAATCCACCGGCGGAGGACGGCGACGCCGCAGCACCTGTCATGCCCTGATATGAGTGCCGCGCCCGCTGCTGTCGGATCAGCATCGGATAAGTGTTCATCCAGAAAACTCACTTCTTCACGAACTGAAGTACCACCGCGATAGCCAGAAGCACAAGCACCAGAGGCAGAATGAATCGGCGCCAACCAACGCCGCGCAGCTTCCTGGCCGCCTGGTATTGCTCGCGAACCGGCGGATGCGCCTCAAGGTACGCCAGAACGATGTCCCGGGACTCCTTCAACTGGAGCCGGCCGGCTTCGCGCGTCTGCCGGATGGCTTCGATGAGGTTGCCTTCCTGCAGCGAGACGACGGCGCTCAGCGGAACTTCCACACGGCCGGACTTCGCCGGTGTGTGACCATGCAGATAGGCTTCGACGGCGTCCTTGGCGTCTTTCAGGCCGAGGTTGGTCACCTCACGCGTGATCTTGATGGCCTCGATCAGGTCGCCGCGATCCGCGGCACGCTGGGCTTCAGTGGGAATGGATGCTGTGCGTGAGTTCATTGCGGTCTGCCTTAGTTGCACCACTGATCCTCGCAGGGAACGCCGTCGTTAGCCGCGGTCGTCCTTCCAGCGCGTGAGCGTTCCGTGCTTGCGCATGACTGTGATCTACAGGTCCGTCACTTTCGACTCGAACCGCGTCAGACCACCCAGCTTCGCCCCGACCGGCACGAAATTCCAGCCGAGGCGGGATGTGGCGGTCATGTCCCACTCTCCGTCGCCGTAGTAGGTGATGGATTTCACGGGCTGGGGCAGCTGCGACAGCGCATGCCGCATGATATGCGCACGCTCGTGGTGATCATCGGAAGTGGCCAGTGGAATGCCCGACAGCGGGAAGCCCGCACTGGTGAGTTTCAACATCGCGGAGGTGCGCCAGGCACCGGTGGCATAGGCAATGCACACATCGGAACGCCGCATCAGGCCCGAGACGTAATCGCGCGCGCCGGGGATTTCCGTGAAGGGGCCGTGGGTATCGACGTGATGGGTCAGTCGCTCCAGGTGATTTTTCTCGATGGCGCGGGCGATGGCGGGCGTCAGATCCAGATCGTTGTCGCGCGCGACGTCGGCCAGTATGCCGTTGTCGGTGACGTGCTCATACATGCCCCAGGCTTCGCGGATGCGCACATTGCCCAGCACGGCACGGATGGCGTCGGCAAACATTTCTCCGTCCGTGTCGAAGGAATCGAGCAATGTTCCATCGATGTCAAAGATGATGGCCTGCATCGAACGTCATCTCCCTGTTGATAAGCGTCACGGCGAGTAAGTGTAATGCCAGGGCTCGCGAGGTGATTCCAGCGGTCCGTGGAAATGGCTGCTGCCAACGCGCACGGCGTCGTTGAGCTTGCGTGTCCATCCGGCGCCGTCCCACTCCGATGCGATAGTCGCGGAGCGCGGACCGGCGATGGTCTTGCCGTCTTTGCGGATCTGGAAGTCGATGGCGCGCATCTGGCCATGCGGTGAGAGCCCCGGCACGGCAAGCGTGGGGATGGGCTTGGGCACAAAGCCGACGAGGAATTGTTCCGCCGCACGCCGCGCATCGGCAGCCGGCATGGCTCTTATCGCTGCCGTGTTCACCCATGATTCGAACGCGATGGACAAACCGGCCGCCGCCCGTGCAACCGACTGATTGCTGTTCCAGTTGTTCAACTGCACATCGAGGCTGCGCACCTCGGGATTTACCCACAGATCGAAGCCCGGATTGGCGGCGACGAATGCCTGCCGCACCCGGGCTATTGCAGCCTGGATCGCCTGGTTTTCCGGCGATGAGCCGAATGCGGCGATCTGCCCGGCCGTCCAGCTCCAGCGCTGCACGAGCCCCGTACCCGCCCGCAGATAACCCCGCAAAGCCAGCAGGCGTCGATCGGTGCCTTCGATGCGCGCCAGCGCGGCGGCCACCCGCGGATCCTGGTGGGCGGAAAGCGCATCGATCAGGGAAGGGACATCCACCTCCTGCGCGAATGCGCCGCGCAGGAGCACGCCAGACAGCAGCACGAGGATGGCAATGAAACGTTTCACGCGGCTCAGCGTAGCCCGGGGGGCCCGGAGGACACGATGCAAGCTGTATATGCAAAGCATACTTGTCATTTCGTGTTCGACAAGACGGATGTGTGAATGCGCGGACGCTATTCGGCGATGAGTCCGATCACCGTTTCGGATGGCCTGCAAAGCTTCGTGCCCTTCGGGGTGCGAACGATGGGCCGGTTGATCAATATGGGGTGCGCCAGCATCTGGTCGATGAGCTGCTCGTCGGTCCAGTGACCCTCGCCGAGGCCCAGCTCCTGATAGGGCGTACCTTTTTCGCGCAGCAGTTGCCGCGGAGTGATGTTCATTTCACGCAGCAGCTGCTTCAGCGTAGCGCGGTCCGGTGGGGTCTTCAGGTATTCGATGATGGTGGGCTCGATGCCCGCCTCGCGAATCAACGCCAGCACGTTGCGGGACGTGCCGCAGGCCGGGTTGTGCCAGATGGTGATGTCTTGCGCCATACGATGTGCATTCTAAGAAGGGAGGGTGTCGAAAGCGGGCACCGATTCCAGGTGATTGTCCCAGTTGGCGCGGCTGGCTGTGAAGATGTGCGCCGTGGGCGGCGCATGCACGTCGGTATCCAGACTGCCGGCCGGCACCACCAGCATGCCGGGATGCTCGCGAGGCACGGCCGCACCGCAGTCCAGACAGAAGGCGCGCGCGTGACGGCTGTCGGGCACGTTGTATTGCGTAACCTTGCTCTGCCCCGACAGCCAGTTCACCCGGCCCGAAGTGCTGAACAGGTTCGCGCCGTGCGCGGAGCCCGTGCCTTTGCGGCAACGCTGGCAATGACAGAAGAAGAAGCGATCGAAGTCTCCTTCGATTTCGAATCGCACCTGTCCGCACAGACAGGACCCTGCGTGCCTGGTCATTTTCTGCTTCTCCCTGACGCTGCTTGCCGTGTCAGCTTCGCACAAGTCAACAGGCTCTTGACACATTTCGTCATTTCGCTAACTATCGAACTATGAGCAATGTCTTCAAGGCACTGGCCGATCCTACACGGCGGAGCATCCTGCACCTGCTGAAGGCGCGGCCCATGAACGCCGGCGAGATCGCGGAACACTTTGCCATCTCCAAGCCGACGCTATCGGCTCATTTCGCCGTACTGCGCGAGGCGCAACTGATCGGCAGCGAGAAGGATGGCAAGAATGTCATCTACTGGCTCAATGCCTCGGTACTCGAAGAGACCTTGCTCGCCTTCGCCGGCGCGCTCGACCTGAACATGAAATCCAGCCGCGCTGCGGCGCCGACACGCAAGCCGGCAGTGAGGAGAAGCTGATGAACGACATGGCTTTGACCGACATGACCTCGTTCCTGGAACGGCACGATCATTGGTCGCGGCGCGTAAGACTTGCGATGATCAGCGCCAGCTTTGCAGTGTCCGCCATCCTGCTCGTCTACGGCATGCGCACGCTGGGGTCGCTCGCGGCACTGGGAAAACTGTGGTTTCCGATCGTGGCCTATCCCCTGTTCACCGCCGCGTTCTGGACCGGTATCGCGCTGTGGGCTCGCACACGGCCGAAACCGCCAGGCGGACGTTTCCTGATGAATGCGGATGACGCGCGCAACGTTGCCCGCGTGGCCAATGTGGGGTTCATATTCGTTCTCGGTCTGGCTGCGGTAATGATCGCAAGTCAGGTGGGTACGGCGCTGGAAATCATCGGCACCCTGAAATCACTGGGTGCAACAGGGGAATGGGTCGGGCGCACCATTCTCGTGGCGCTGGGCGCGCTGTCGATCTATTTCGGCAACGCGTGGCCGAGGATGCCAACGCCGCGCGCCGGGGATCAAAAGCCGGCGACGCAGACCAGGTACAAGCGTCTCGGCGGATGGTGGTGTGTGATCGTCGGCCTGGGGATGGCATTGCCGGCGTTGCTCTTACCGATCCCGCAGATGATTTATGCCATTGTGGTCACGAGCGCCGTAACGCTGGTCGTTTCGGCAATCGGCGTCCTCATGTACCGTAGCGCCATGAATTCTCCAAGCGCCTCGTGAAGAAGAGGCATTGAGGAATCGATGACCATAACCATTACTGCCTTCGAACGCTCACCCGACGGTGGCCGGGGCCTCGCACGTGATACACGCGTCCGCTGGGCGCTGGAGGAAGTGGGCGTGCCCTATACGGTTCGCCCGGTGTCGTTTGCCACGATGAAGGAAGCCGCACATCTGGCGCTGAATCCTTTTGGCCAGATTCCCACCTATGAGGAAGGCGACCTCACGCTGTTCGAGTCGGGCTCCATCATCCTGCACATCGCCGAACGGCATGCAGGGATGCTGCCGCGAGACGCCAATGCCAGGGCGCGCGCGATCACCTGGATGTTCGCGGCTGTGAATACAGTAGAGCCGTCGATTCTCGAATTCGCCAACGCGAAGCTGTTCGAAAATGACAAACCCTGGAGCAAGGAACGAATGCCGCTGGTCCAGGATCGCGTCCGCGGCAAGCTGAAGCCGCTCGCCGCTCACCTTGGCAATGCGGACTGGCTCAATGATGCCTTCAGCGCGGGCGACCTGATGATGGTGTCGGTGCTGCAGCGTTTGAAGCCATCAGGCATGATCGATGAGTTTCCGCAAATTGCTGCCTATGTGGCCCGTGGCGAAGCGCGGCCCGCCTACAAGCGGGCCTTCGATGCGCAATTGACGGCTTTCAAAGCGAGCCAGTAGCGGATCTGCGCTCGAGCGGGATGATGACAGGGTTGCCTGATGGCGACCGCAGGCCCAGATTCAGGTCGGCGCCACGCCGCTCGACCTTCACATCCGGGTTCCTGGCATCGAACCACTCGATGTAGTTGGTGACGGATTCCCTGAAATCCGCGCCGTAGGGATGCGCCGTCATGAACGCGGCAAGGAATTTCCAGGCTTCTTCTCCGATGACATTGGGGACGCCGAGGATGGAGAAGTCGAGATACGTCGCACCGCCGTAGGTGAAATAGCGGTCCGCGAGGAACTGCGCTGCTTCAGGGAAGCGCGCAGCGAACTCCAGGTTCTGCGGGGCGGAGAGTTTCGCGACGTGAGCATCGATGTGCTCGCGATGCAGGATGCTGCCATCGCGCTTCCACACCATGAGCTGCCAGGGATTGTAGAGCTTGATGTCGGATAGTCCGACGAAGAGCTGTGCGTCGGGAGAAATCCACAGATAGGTCAATGCGCAGGCCGGCGAACGAAACAGCACGTGATCACCATCGGCGAGTTCCACGAAGGAGAAGTCGTTGGCCGCCGACAGGAATCGATCGTGGTGCGCCAGATCGCCGAACATCGGGCTAACCTTGGGGGAACTCCAGTCATGGTGATGCCGGAATGTCAGGCCGTCGCGTGTGGCTTTTGCTTCGTGAACGCCGCCGTACGCGATCGAATCCGCGTACACCCGAAGCGCTGGCAGCGATGCCAGCAGCGAGATGAACAGTCGTCGATTCATCCGGATTCCTTGCCCTGAGGCGTTGCGCGCGCCGGTAAGACGTTCACGGATTGCGATTCCTTGGAAGATCCTGCTCCGCAAGCACGCGTGTCAATAGTACCTGCAGCGCCTCGCGCGCCTGCTCGACGCGCTGCGCGCCGATCTGCGCCGCCCATTCTGTTTCCACCTGCCGCGCGACGGTACGAACCTCGCCGACATACCGGCGTCCGCGGGCCGTCAGGCGGATGCGCATGGCCCGTGCATCGGCGGGGTCGGCTACGCGCGTCACATAGCCGGCGGCTTCCAGCTCCGCCACCAGCGCGCTCATCGACTGCTTGGTGATGCGCGAGACGCGCGCCAGTTCGGTGAGCCGCAACCCTTGCGGGCATTGCCACAATGGCTGGATGACCGCGGAGTGGGCCGGCTGGATGTCTTCGTAACCCGAAGCCGCGATCCACGCCGCCAGCCGCTGCTGCATGGCCTGTGCCGCCATGCGCAGCAGCGCGCCGATGAGCGGCTGGCCTGGCTTATCCGTGGTGCTTGACATTATAGTAAGTTCTCCTGACTATATTGGTCAGTCTAACGAACCAAGAGTACGTCATGATCCACCATGTGTCGATTCCGGCGCGCGACCCGGCCCACGTCGCGAAGGTGCTGGCCGAGCTGTTCGGCGGCTATGCGGGGCCATTCATCGGGCCGTTCCCCGACTCCTGGGTGGTGTATCAGGAGGACGAACACGGCAGCGGCATCGAGATCTATCCCGAGCGCACTCAACTGCGGCCACAGTCCGAGGCACATGCCAGCGCGCACATGGGCGAGGCACCCACCGGCGTGGCATTCCATGCGCTGGTTTCGGTGAAGACCGACCGCGCCACGATCGAACGCATTGGTGCACGAGAAGGCTGGGTCACGCGGCATTTCTGGCGCGGTCCGCCGGGCGTGAAGCTCTTCGAGCTGTACGAATTCTGGGTGGAGAACCGCATCCTGCTGGAGCTGGCGACGCCGGACATGCTGGCCGGGTATGTGCGCATCGCCAACGGCCCCGCGCAGCGCGAACTGCTGGCGCGGCGGGGTGCGCGATGAATCGCGCGGTCGTCCTGGCGCTGCTGGCGTGCGTATGCGCGACAGGTGTGTCGGCGCGCGCCTCCGGAGTCGCGCACAGTGAAGCTGAAGTCGCGCGTGGCCGGTATCTGGTGCAGATCGGCGGCTGCAACGACTGTCATACCGAGGGCTATGTAGCCGCCGGCGGAAAGTTACCCGATACGCAATGGCTCAGGGGATCGCCGCAGGCCTATACCGGGCCATGGGGCACCACGTATGCACCCAACCTGCGCGCCAGGCTGGCGCTTCTCGGCGAGCGCGACTGGCTGGCCATCGCGCGCCTGCCGCGAAGGCCGCCAATGCCCTGGACATCACTGCAGGCGATGAGCGATGACGATCTGCGTGCTGTGTACCGGTTCGTGAAGTCGTTGGGCGGAGGGTACTGACGCGGCACTTTCAACTGACGCCGGTCCGAGGCAGCAGCCAGACACGGCTGTTCCGCAGATCCAGGATCAAGCGATGGCGGCCAAGAATGGCCATACCGAGAAGGCTGCCGCAGGACTTGCCGGTCGCTGGCTCGCCGGCACGTTCTGGTAGCGATGGTCGCCAATCTGCAATTCTTCCAGTGGGAACAATGCGGGCATTACGGCCTCCGACCCGCCTCCGAATTGGGCGCGTCGCGTGCCCCGCTGTGCGTTGACGGGCAGCGCAAGGTCGGCGGCAATATCGGCAGCGATGTGCACGCCCGCGTTGGTGCCGGTATCGAGAATGGCGCAAATCGCGCGCTTGAATCCATTTACCTTGAGATCTACCGTCGGCAGGCTCAAGGAGAACTTGATTGGCACCGGCTTGGAATCTGGGGGCGTGAACGCATTCGGGTGGATGAGCGTCAACCGTCCGGCGTCGACATTCATGTCCACCACGGCCTGCAATAACAGCTCGCGGCCGATCAACAATCTCAGGTTGCGCGGCATCACACCGATCGGCACCAGGGGAAGAGTGAGAGATGCCGCCCCGAGCTGCACTGGCACATCGACGGCAGCGCCATACATCTG
>Ga0164241_10001517_pt1 | contig 28219 bp, 27 predicted proteins | sample OricomyardsoilBY_FD_108780 | JGI IMG/M metagenome (GOLD analysis project Ga0164241, IMG submission 108780) | Backyard soil microbial communities from Emeryville, California, USA - Original compost - Back yard soil (BY) | ecosystem: Environmental > Terrestrial > Soil > Unclassified | place: USA... | reverse complement strand
GTGGTTCCATTTCGTCCGGTGGTTCCATTTCGTCCGGTGGTTCCATTTCGTCCGGTGGTTCCATTTCGTCCGGTGGTTCCATTTCGTCCGGTGGTTCGAGCGGAGTTGGCGGCAGCGCTTCAAAGGCGTGCGGCGCGGGGCTCACGCCGACGGTTACTGTAGCGACCGCGGCGCAGCTCGATACTGCACTCAAGAATGCCAAGGCCAATGATGTGATCTCGATTGCTGCGGGCACCTATCTGCTTTCCGGCAAGTCTTACAAGTTGAGCGCGAGCAACGTAAATATCTTTGGCACTGCCGGAAAGACGATCCTCGACTATCAGGCGACCACCGGGAACGATAGCGGCTATGGCATCGACATCTCTGGCAGCTCGAACACGATTTGTGGCCTCACGATTGCGCGTGCAGCGGACAACGGCATCCACATCACAGGTGATAGCAACACCATCGATCGCTGCGAGTTCTACGAATGCTTCGACAGCGGCTTGCAGATCTCCGGGCCTGAGGCGGAAACTCCGCCTCATCCTGCCAAAAATTCAATCATCAACTGTGACTCACACGACAACTACGACACGAAGGCCAGCGGCGGCAACGCAGACGGGTTCGCCTCGAAGATCAACATCGGACCCGGAAACAAGTTCTTCGGTTGCGTCGCCCATGACAACTCGGACGACGGTTGGGACACCTTCCCCAAGACCAAGGCCGGCACCAACCCCGTCACGATCGAAAACTGCGTCTCGTACCACAACGGGTATCACAAGGGCGCCGCGGCCGGGAACGGCAACGGGTTCAAGGTCGGCAGTGACCAAACGGGGGGCGCCGCTCACGTGCTGAAGAACAGTGTCGCTTTCAACAACCCTTCGAAAGGGCTCGATCAAAATCACAATCAAGGCGTGGCGACCGTGCAGAACTGCACCGCGGTAAATAACGATCGCAACGTCGCGTTCCAAGAATACGGCGGCGCCAACATCACGAACTCCGTCGCGAACGGCGAGTGGGAGCAAGCCGGCGGTACGGACTCAGGCAACGTCAAAAACGCAGCCACATCAGCGTTCACCAACCTGACCCCGAGTTCGATCACTCGCGATGCGGATGGCACGCTGCATTTGAACGGCTTTTGCGTATATACGCCCTCGACCGCGGGCGCGCATTTTTAGGGGCTATTTGCGGCGCTCCGTGAGCGGTTGAACACGGGCCTCGGTGTCGCGAAGAATCGTATCTACATCGAGTTTGCGGATGCCGAAGGGTCCGGCGTTCAACCGCACTCGCCGCCGAGTAGTCCCTGTTTGAGCCCTGCGTTCGGCGGATGCTCGCCGAGCCAGATCAGAAACAGGCCGCGCGCGAAGTCGGCACCCTCAATCGTCGTGCTGGCGCGGCTGCTCTTGAGTTCGACGCCGGTTCCGGGGCGATACGTGATGGTAAAGCGATCGCCATTCTTGAATTCGGGTAGCGTGGCCATCAGCCGTTCTACGCGAGCTTTTAGCTTGCCATAGCCGTCGCCCGTGGCGCGCACGAAGCCCTTCTGAATGGCTTCAGCCATGTCGCTCTTGCTCACGTCGCGCACGAACTGAAGGCGCATCTGCTTGGGTTCTTCTGCGGCGGCGATCTTCTGACCATCACTCGAGCGCTTGAGCAGATAGAGGGCAGCCACGTACACGTTGACGTTGAACACCGTGGCTTCGCGCACGCCCATGCCGTTCAGGATCAGTTTCGCCCCCTCGACCGTGACTTGGTCAGGCATGTTCACGCCCTCGCAATCACGCGCGCTGGCTGGCAGAGCGAGCAAGAAGACGGGCAATGACAAACCTAGCGCGACACGACGACTCAGCCGCATCGCCTGAGTTTAGCTGCAAAAGGCACTGACGCACGCTTCCAGCGCAAGCAACGGACCGTCGCAGCAGGGATGCAACAGGGCGAATGGGTGCAACGCGCGGCGCCACTCGGCTCCGTCCCCATCACGGGCAGGCGCGGCCGCCGTGACGAAACATCGCGCAACCGCGCTGGCCACCGTGCCGACCAGCCCGGGTAGCGCGCCCTTTTTAGCGCGGCCCCTCAACCCCACCCGATGACCGGGCCAAAACAGCCGCACGACGCGCTATTCAAGAAGACGTTCTCGGTGCCTGAGCACGCTGCAGCGGAGTTTCGTGCGGTGCTGCCACCGAGGCTCGCGGCATGCACGGATTTTTCGACGCTCGCATTGTGCTCGGGCAGCTATGTCGACGCAGCGCTTTCGGGTTCGGAGTCGGATCGTTGCGGACACTCTCGACGCCGTTATCCGCGTCTGACGGTTCGCGCGCGGCCGCGAGCACGAGTGGCGATTGTGACGGCTCCCGCCCCACGCAACGTCTCCGCCTCTCCGGACGTCCGCAGCAGTGTTCAGACCTCCGGCCGAACATGTCCGCGCGCCGAGACACCGCGCGCAACACTCGATAATTGCGGCTGATTCGCGAGCGGGCGCGTGGGCACGCGGCGTGCACTACGGGCCGCGACTGTTCGAGTTGGCGCCGCGCGTGGAAGTTGTTTCCCGCCGTGCGTCTGGAGGATCTACGTTTATGATGAAGTCGGCATTTGGCTATTTGGCGTTCGCGGCACTCGGGATCTTGGCCGGCGCTTGCGGCAGTGACGCCAGCAAGGACAGCCCCTGCAAGACCGGCGCACTGGCTTGTCAGTGTTACGCGAACAAGACATGTGATGCGGGGCTCAGCTGCGTCAGCACCCTTTGCTTCGACCTGTCCGGCATCGCCGGCTTCGGCCCGATACTCGGCGGCGGCGGCGAAGCCGCGACGAACGGTGCGGGAGAAGCGGGTGAGGCGGGTGAATCGAGTAGCGGAGCGAGTGCCGGGGGTTCGAGCAATCTCGGCGGCGCTGGCGGTTCGAGCAATACCGGCGGCTCGATCAGCACCGGCGGGTCGCTTGGCACCGCAGGCTCAATCAGCACTGGCGGTTCGATCGGTACTGCGGGCGTTGGCGGTGCCGGCAACCTATTTCCGCCGAACCCCGCTGGATGCGCTATCACGAGCTGCCCAACTTGCTGTGAAACCGCCGGAGTGTTTGCGCTCAACTCACTCGCCAATGACTCGACCAGCAAGTACGTGACTGCGTTCGACGTGAGCGCGAGCGCGATCACCGCCGAGTTCAACTTCGCAACCAGCGACGAGGTGGGTGCGATCTTCTTCCACTTCTCGACGCCTCAGGACATCGGCGCGCTGAGCATTGCGGGACTCGCCACCGGAGGCGCATTCGAAATCGCCCTGGTTCGCGCCGCTGGTAAAGATGGCTGCATCTACCCGGTGGTCGGCAGCTCGCTCTCCAGCCTTCCGTCTTCGTGCTGGGGCCTCGGCGCAGGGCCCTACGCGGCGCTGCCGGCAGATCAAATCGAAGTTCGCGTCCGCTCGCTGTCCTCCGGACGGGCCGCACTCAACGTGAGCTCCGTGCAATACGCACCATAGCCGCGGTGTAAGCGCCGTTGCGGGAAACACCGCTTCAGGCGCGGTCGGAACTAGCGGCTGGCCTCGCCAGTGACTCGTCCTGGGGTTCGGGGCTATAATGGCGGCGGGTGAGCGGTCAGGGCTTTCCCGCTTACCATTGGCCGACGAATGCCACCCCGAAGCTCAGGTCAGACCACCGCGCCCTCATTGAGCGCGAGCGTCGGCGCTTCGGGACCTTCGCGCCTGACTCTCGCTTGGTTGTTTCCGCAAACCAACGGCCCGGCCACACCCCTGCCCTCGGCAGGCAGTCCGGACGCGTTCATCGGTCGCGACGAAGACTGCGCGTCGGTGCTGTCGGGACAGGACGTATCGCGTCGACACGCGGTCTTACGCGCCCAAGGACCGCACTGCGTTTTGCAGGATCTCGGTAGTAGGAACGGCACCTGGGTCAACGGGCGGTCGATCCAGGCGACGTTGCTGAGCGTCAATGACGTAGTGCGAGTGGGCGGCTGGGTCGGCGTGGTCAGCCGAGAGCTCGGGGAACTGGGCGCGCTGGCGCCGGGCCTGTACGGCGGACACGCACTCCGCGCGGCCCTCACGGCGGTGGAACGAGCTGCGAACAGCGATCTTCCGATCGTGTTGGAGGGCGAAACTGGCACGGGCAAAGAAGCGGCTTCGCGCGCGATCCATCTGTGGAGCGGGCGCGCCGGAGCCTTCGTCGCGGTCAACTGCGCGGCGTTGCCGCAGGCCCTAGCCGAAGGTGAGCTGTTCGGTTACCGACGCGGCGCGTTCACCGGCGCCGAGCAAGCGAGCACGGGCTACTTTCGGGCCGCGCAGGGCGGCACGCTTTTGCTCGACGAGGTGTGCGAGCTGCCGCTCTTGCTGCAAGCCAAGCTGCTGCGCGTGATCGAACAGCAGGAAGTGCAACCGCTCGGTGAGGCAAAGCCCGTCAAACTCGACGTGCGTGTACTTGCGGCGGCGCAGGAGCCACTCGCCGCGACCGTCGCGCAGGGGCGCTTCCGCGCAGATCTATACGCGAGGCTCGACGGGCTCACCGTGCGCTTACCGCCGCTGCGTGAACGTCGCGCAGAGATCCCCTATCTGTTCACGCGGCTACTCGTCGAGGGCTCGGGCGCGCGCCCGCCCGCCGTCGACGTGCGCGTGGTGGAGCGGCTGTGCTTGTATGATTGGCCGTTCAACGTGCGCGAACTCGGGCTGCTCGTGAAGCGGCTACTCGTGCTTCACGGCGCCGAGCCACTATTGAAGTTGCAGCACTTGCCCGACCGCTTCCAGCTCGAGCCAGGTCCACGACTTCCAGCGCCCCAGTCTGAGCCCACGCCGGAACGCGCGGACGCGGACGCGCCCGACTTTACGCAACTCCTAGAAGCGCTCCGCGCGTGCGGCGGGAACGTCGCGCGTGCAGCGCAATCACTCGGCATTTCGAGGCAGCGCGCGTACCGCATGATGCAAGGTCGGGCGGAGCTGGATCTCGACGCCCTGCGTGCGCCAGGCAGCGAGCCATGACTGAAGTCGCCGATCCCAGCGTCGCCGAGGCGGAGACCATTTCTGCGCAATCGCGCATCGGTCAGGTGATCGCAGAAAAGTATCGCATCGAGCGGCTCCTCGGCCGCGGTGGGATGGGCGAGGTTTACGAAGCTCGCCACGTCGTCGTCGGTCGACGCTTCGCGCTCAAGTTTTTGCACGCGCATCTGGCGCGAGGTCGTGACTCGCTTTCGCGCTTTTTGCGTGAGGCGCAGGCGGCAGGCGCGCTCGATAGCGAGCACATCGCGGCCGTGCTCGATTTCGATACTGCAGCTGACGGCTCGCCGTTCTTGGTCATGGAGTACTTGGCGGGCGAGAGCCTCGCGACTTTGCTCAAGCGCGAAGGGCCGCTGCCCGTACCGCGCGCAATCTCCATCCTCGGGCAAGTTTGTAGCGGTTTGGAGATCGCACACCTCGCGGGCATCGTTCATCGCGATCTCAAACCCGACAACTTGTTCGTGACCCAGCTTCCGAGTGGCTCGGACCAGATCAAGATCTTGGACTTCGGAATCGCCAAGCTGACCGATCCCGGTTCGGACGGTGCGATCACGATCAGCGGGGCGATTCTCGGTACGCCGTTTTACATGGCGCCTGAACAAGCCCGGGGAGAAAAATCGGTCGATTTTCGCGTGGATGTTTACGCGCTCGGGGTAATTGCGTACGAGCTCTTGTCCGGCAAGAAGCCGCACCCGGGTGAAGGGTACAACGCGATTCTCGCTCATATTTTGACGCAACCGGTGGCGCCGCTGGCCACGCTTCGCCGCGGTTTGGAGCCGGGCCTCGTTGCGGTCATCGAGCGCGCTCTGGCGAGTGAGCCCGCGCGCCGTCAAAGTTCGATTGCCGAGTTGGCCCGGGAACTCGCGCCGTTCGCCGGGCGTGCGCTGCCGACTAGTGGAACTCACTTCGATCTTCGCGCAACAAAACCGAGTGTTGCTGAAGGCTCGAACCAAGCCACGATGGCTGGGCCCGCATCCGCGCACGACAGCACCTTTCAGTCCGCGATCGGAGACGTACAACTCGAGTCGTCGAGTCACGAGCGACCGCAGCGGACTCGCTGGCTCTTGATTGCGGGAGCCACCGTGGCCGGAGGGTTGCTGCTGCTGGCGAGGGCGCTGAGCCACTCACCGATGACACCCGACGCCGTTCCAGCGGCGAGCACCTCCGTCGGGCCGGCAGCTGCCGTTTCCTTTGCAGCAGGCTCACCGGAGCCAGCAGCAAGCGCGCCAAGCGATTCTCCGGTCAGCGCTCCGTCTAGCTCGGCTGCAGTGCCGCCTACCCAGACCGCGTCATCGGCAGAGCGAGCACCAAAGGTTGCGCCATTGCAAAGGCGAAAGGTATCGGCCCCTACCGCAGTCGAACCGAGCGAGCACAAGAACGAGGTCCGGTTCGATGAGAAGAACCCGTATTGAGTGCTCGTCCGTTTCGGGGAGACTGAGCCTCGCGTTCGCGGTGCTTTTGAGCTCGAGTCACGCCTCCGCGCAGCCCGCCGAGGCCCGCGCCGAGGCCCGAAGTCATTTCGATCAAGGCGTCGGATTGGCGCGGCGACAGGCATACGCCGAAGCGCTGAGCGAATTCGAGCGCGCGTACCAAATATCTCCGCACTTCAGCGTGCAGTACAACATTGGCCAGGCACTGATCGCGCTCGGGCGAGCTACGGAAGCGGTCGCGGCGCTCACGCGCTACCTCGAGGAAGGCGGCGCAAACATCGAGGCTAGCAGGCGACAGGAGGTAGAAACCGCGATCGCTGCCGAGCTGGCGAAGACGAGCAGCATCGAAATCACGGTCGACGTTGCTGGCGCGCTCGTCACCATTGACGACAAGCCGAGTGGTCGCTCGCCGCTCGCTGCGCCCGTTCGCGTCGATAGCGGTGCTCATCGGGTGCTCGCTACTCTGGACTCGGGTGAGAGCCGCGAAATGAACGTCGATGCCAAAGCCGGGCAAGTCGTGCAGACGCACCTCGAATTGGGCGCGAAGACATTGAGCGCACCGGTTCCGGCACCAGCACCCGCGCAACAACGCCCACCAGAGCCGGTGTCGCCCACACCGGCGCAACCGCCGCAAAAGCCGCCTGCGACGGCCACGCACCACTCGACGCAGAAAACGCTCGCCTACATCGTCGGCGCAACGGGGATCGCGCTCACCGGGGCAGCCGCTGCGCACTTTTTTTGGAATCGCTCGCGCCATGAAGAGTGGCAGTCGCGCTACGACACTTACTATAGCGATCCCACAGATCAGAATCGAGAGTCGGCCAACGGCTTGGCTCAGTCGGTCTCGAACGCGAGCGCGGTCACCGTCGGCCTCGCGATCGGCGCGGGAGTTGCTCTCGGAACGGGTGCGGTGCTGCTCTTCACGAGCGGAAGCAGCGTGACCGCGGCAGGCGGTGCTGGCTCGGGCGGTCCGTTCATGACTCTGCGAGGCAAATTTTGATGTCACTCAAGGCATCGCGCTCGCTCGTTTTCGCGACGCTGACAGCAGCGTTGCTGGGCGCTTGTTATGACATGCCACTAATTCCTGATGACTCGCCTTCGCTTGCCGGTTCGGCAGGCCACGGCAACGCGGGCGGCGCACCCGCGAGCGCCGGTGCGAGCCACGCGGGTGGCGGAGCGAAGCCGAGCGGAGGCGCAAACACGGGTGGTGCAAACGCAGGCGGTGCAAGCGCTGGCAGCGGCGGAAAGAGCGGAGAAACCGCTGGAACGGCGGGTCGAGCTGGGAGCAGCGGGGCACTGCAAATTACGTGGCTCCAGCTGCGCGACAGCACGGCGCCGTCGAGCTTCGCAACCAACGCGGAGCTGGGCATCGAAGGCGTGTTCTACGCATACGGCGACGGCTGTTCGACGTTGAACTGGGACGACGCCGGACGCTGCGCCTCCGGAAAACTTTGTCCGCCGGAAGACCCCGACAACTGGGGCATCTCCATCGGCTTCGACTTCCGCAACACTGGCCCCAACAGCATACCGTCCAACGCGAAGCTGACTTGGAATCCCAATGACTTCAAAGCCCGCGGCATCGCCTGGCAGATCCACGGTGAAGCTCCCAAACTCCAAGTCTGGGTGCTGAACATGGATGAGAGCTGGAATGGCCAGTGCACCGGCATGCCCTGCGAGATCAACGGCCCTCCGGACGGCGTCGCGCCCGCCGCGCTCAATGGCGAACTCCACTTCGACGACATGATCAAGGACACCTGGGGTTCCGGCACTGAATACACGTTCGATCCCGCAGCCGTACACGCGCTCCAATTCAAGATCGCCGCCGTCAAAGTGGGGACCGCTTCGTTCGACTTCTGTATCGACGAATTGGGCATCATTCATGAGTGAGCGAGAGTTTGGCTAGCGGGCGCGGCGAGCGCATTGCGCCGCGTAGCCCAGTGCACGTCGGGCCAGCTGCAGCGCATCGTGCGCATCTTCATCGTGGCGGCATCGCTCTTGATTCTCGGCCTCGGCATCATCGTGATTTCGCGTGCGCCTGAGGTGGCCAGCACGCCGCTCGGCCATGCGCTAGAAGTGCTCCTGGCCGTGTTCTGGGCCGCGCGCGCCGCGGCACAAGTCTCGCTGCGCAGCGTATGGCCGAGGGACGCACACGGGAGCTTTTGGTACTTTGCGCTGCTCGCGATCTACCTAACCGTCGCCTCTTGCTACCTCAGCGCATTGTGCCTGTAGCCTCGGATGAACATTAGGCCGCGCAAACGCGTTACGTCAGAAACGGCAAGAGATCGTTCAAGCTGCTCACCGCTGCGCTCGTGTACGCCTCGTAGCCGGGGTACCAGCTGGCGTCGCCCATGTGCAACCGGCCGTAGCCGCCGTTGCCGTCGATGTTGAAGTCGGCAGGTCCGAGCCCCATCGCCTGCAGCACATTGCCGAGGTACTGGTTGTAGAGGATGCCGGGGGAGGGCTTGCCGTTCTTGCTCGTGCTGGGTTTTTGACGGTAATCGACGTAGTTTCCGGTTTGGAAGAACTTGCCCGCGCTGCCGGCGGTGATGATCGGCATTTCGATCTGAGTGTGGGTCTCGGAGCCCGCTTCTTGGCTCCATTGGAGCCAGGAATGATCGAGCAGCGTCGTGCCGTCGCCGACGTCGATCGCGTCGAGCTTGCTCGCCAGATCCAGGAATACGCCTTCGAAGAATTTGCGCCCCGCGGCGACCAGCAGCTTCTCCTTTTCGTCTCTGTCGCTTTGGCTCGCACTCTCGTCGAATGCACCGTGCGCGATGTCTCCATGCCAATCACCGGTGTAATCACTGAACGAGTACTCGGTGGTGGCATCGCCGCTCGACAGGGTTGCGATGCGTGAAGTGCCGCAGGCGAAAGCGGCCACGATGATGTCGTTGAACACGCGGACGTAGGCCGCTTGCGCTTCGGCGTTGCCACGCTTGCTGCCGGCTGGGGTCGGCTCTTGGATGTCGCCGCAGGTGACTGCCGGTACGACGTTGAGCTTGCGCTCGAGCTCAGCCAGGCGCGCCAGGTGCTCCTCGAGTCGGACTCTGTCGGCTGCGGACAACCTGCGATTTCCATCGCGTAGGCGCCGGTAGTCCTCGATGACCAAGTCGACGATCGGTTTTGGCGCCATGCTCGGCTGGCTGCCGCCGCTCGGTGTGCGAAAGATCGCCTTGAATAGCGCCTTTTGGTCGTTATTCGGGGAGATCGTGGTGACGCCAGCTTTCTGCGCCTCCCACGACATGCCTTCGCGGCCCATCACTAGACTGCGCTCCATAATGCCCTGCGTATCGGCGTAGAATTTGTCGGAGCTGGCGAGTACTTGATCGAGCGTGGGCAAGAGCGGGAGCGCGTCACCTTGGTCGGATTTGCCGTAGTTACCGAGATGACCTCCGCCGTGGTGCCCCATGTAAAACGAGATATCGAAGCCACGCAGCACGTTGAGCTTGCTTGCCATCGAAGCCGTGAGCAGTGAGCTCTTGGCCGACAGCACCGGCGAAAGCACGGCCGTGTCGCCTGAGATCATTGGCACGAGCGCGCCGCGCCGCACCGCATGGCCCGCAAGAGCCATCATCGAATCCTTCAAACTGGCGTCGCTGGGGTACATGAACTCTTGCCACAGTCCGCCGTCGCAAGTGCCGAAGGCGACGAACTGTTTCGGGTGAGCCACGCTTTGCGCCCGTGCTTCCTCGCTGCGAGCGAGCAGCGAGGCGAGGAATGGCATTCCCAGCGTGAAGCCTGCTGCGCCGCGCAGCAGCATGCGTCGATTGATCTGGTGCGACATCACTTGGCTCGCTTTCTAAAAAGTGCGTTCCTGGAAGCTGCGATCCCTGGCGATCGCCTTCAAAACCTCGCCCAATCCGGCCTTGTTCTGGATCTTTTCTTTGAGTGCGGACAGTGCGCAGCCATCTTGGGTGGGCTGTTCGACCCGCGAAAAGGTGAAGCGAAAGTATTGACGCGCGAAGCAGGCGTACGGCTTGTCGCTGGCGAGGATCAGCCGCGTCAAATCGGCCGCTCCGGTCGACGCGGTCATGTCGCGCGCTTCGACCTTGGGCACCGATGCGGTTTCGATCGATGCCGAGCCGACCTGGTTGCCCTCGTCATCGAACAGCGGTTGCTCGGTCCTCGGTCGTCCGAGCGCGTCAAAGTTCTCGGTAGCAAACCCGAGATCGTTGATGAGTTGTGCGTGACATACGGCGCACGAGCCGCTTGCGGTCTTGGCCTCTACCGCCTGCCGGGTCGAGGCCTTCGCGTCACTCAATGGGGGCGGGGAGTTGGCCACCTCAGCGGGGGGTGGCGGGACGTCATCGCACAAGATTGCTTTGCGGATCAGCACACCTTTGACGATCGGGCGTGTGTCGCGCAGACCGGTCGCGAGCAGGGCCGCGCGGGTCAGCAATCCGCTGCGACCCGACAGAGTGGGGGGCTCGCTGTCGGTCCACACCGGCGCGCCATAGATCTCTGCCAAGTCCGCGGTCTTGGCGAATGAGCGGTTGCTGGCGAAGAAATCGGCGAACGAACCGCCGTTTCGCACATAGTAGGAGGCCGCGTCTGTGACCTCGCTCTGCATCCGTTGTTTGAGCTCGGCGCTGGGCTTGAACCCATCGAGAAAGGCCTGGTAAGCGGGCTCGGCGACGCGCGCAGCGAGATCCTCGAGCTTCGGATTTTCCAGCCATTGGCCGATGAATTCGGCGATGCCTCGTTCTGCTTTGGGATCGCCGAGGACGCGCTCGAGTTGGGTCTTGAAACCGTCATCGGTGGAGAGCTCGTCCGCGCGTGCGGCGTCCAGGAGCTCGTTATCGGGCGCAGTCTGCCAAAATTGATATGAGAGGCGAGCGGCGAGCTCGAAGGAAGAAAGTTTCGAACGCGCGTCGCTCGGGCTTCGACCGTGCTCGACCGCGTAAAGCATGTACGGCGACGCGAGCAGCACTGCGACCACATCGGCATAGCCGCTTGCAGCATAGGGCGCTGTGCCGGCAGCTCGTCGATAGAAGGCCACATCATCCGACTCGAGTGGGCGGCGCTGCACTCGTTCGCCAAAGCGCTGAATGAATCCGTCGAGGCACGCTTGGTCGTTTGCTTTGGTCGCACACGCGCCGACCAGCTCGGAGAGCCGATCGGCTGAGCTGGTCAACGCACTGCCAATTCGTCGAGCCAGCGTGTACTCGTCGTCTACCAACCGCTGTTGCACGGTCTGATCCAACCGATCGAAGCGGGCGAACGTCGTGTCAGGGCCTTGTCGAGAATCGGCGGGGAGTTGGTCGATGTCTGCGCCGATCTCACTCAGCGCGGCGTTCGCCGACTTGGGCAGCGCGAAGGCGATCAGATCTTTGAGCGTATTTTTGAGCTGAATGGCGCTGAGTCGCCGCAAGGGGAGCGACGCGGGCAGTGCGTCGGGGGAGCAGGTGAAGCTGGCTGTATGCAGGTCCGGCGCTTGGCCGTTGCCTGCCGTGCCGGGACCGTCCGCGACGTCAGAGCCGCCTCCTGCGGAACCACTATCGGTGTTGCCGTTGCCAGCGCTCGCGGTCACTCCAGCAGTCGGCTTGCCGCTCTGGGACGAGCTCGAGCACGCCATCGACCAGGGCAACAGAGTGATCAGGAGCACTGACCAATTCCGCTCGACTCTTCGCCTCGCCATGCGTTTTTTTCCTCCGCTGCGGACGGCTCGCTGGCTGTTGCTCATGGCGCCACCGGCCCCACGCCAAACGAGTACTCGGTGAACAAGTTGTTCTCGAACTCATCCTGGTAGGTCTGCTCGAAGTTCGCACCGTTGGTCGAACGCCGAATCACTCCACCCCATTCGGTAGTGAGGAATACCCCTTGGGTATAGAAGCTCTGGCACTCGGCCTTCGGCTTGATGCCTCCGTCGCAAAGGTGAGCCTTGATGATCGAAAGCTTCGACCAATTCAGGCCGTCGCTCGAGACGAAGCTCGGGCCATCGTCGCCGGAGCACACGAAGCGCTGCTCGGCCTCATCCCAAAGCAGATACGGGTGGCTCCCGACGTCCGGTGTACGCGCGGCTTTGGTCCAACTGAGCCCGTCGCTCGAAGAAGCCAAATTCGAGCCGCAAGCCACCAGGAACTTGCCGTCACCGAAGGCCAGGCCATCGGTTACTGGACAGCGAATCGGCGTGATCACATCTTCCGCCATGCCGCGATCGGTCCAAGTGATGCCATCGAGCGAGCTGACGAAGCGCCAGCCGGCGCTGAGCCAAATGCCATTGCCGTACGCGATTGTGCGCAGCAAATCCTGGTCGTCTTTTCCGGCCGTCGACCAATGGAGTTCGTTCTTCCACGTCTTGCCGAGATCACGTGAGACGATGCGCAGACCGCCGTACCCAACAGCAATGATGCCGCTGACGCGGGGATCTGCGGTGGGTTCGTCGCCACTGTCGGCGCTCCCCGCCGTGTCGCTATCGCTCCCGGCAGTTCCGATGTTGGCGGCGAGTCCGCCTTGAGCGAGCGCACCTGCAGACGCGCCCGACCCACGGTCGCCCACACCACCCGACGCGCCCGATGCATTCGACATGCCCGCGCCGGCGGACGCGCCTGCGCCGCTCGACACTGACGAATACCCCGCTTCGGCTGCTCCCGACCCCGGGCTGCCCGAGGCTCCGGCGCGGTTCGCTTCGGCAGAAATTCCCGGGTCATGGCCGTTGCAGCCAAAGATCTGCGTTCCCAGCGCTAGTCCAAGCGCAGCGAGCCGCGGGTAGGAGAACGAACGATGCGGCGTCACGAGGGGTATGAACCCCGTCACGCCTTCGGCGGTTCAAAAAAAGAAACCTGAGCGTTACAGGGCCATCGCTCGAGCAAGCGAGCTGCGAGCATTGGGCGAGCTGTGATACCCTCTTGGGCCATGTGGCGGGTGTTGCTCGGGTGGATGATCGGTCTGGCGGTGTGGGGCTTCGGCGTGACAGAGGCAGCGGCTACGCCGTTGTCGCGTGCGAGCTACGATCGTGAGTTTGCCGAAGAGCTGCGGGTGCTCGACGCCTCGGCGGTGCCACTGTTCGAGCAGGCCAACCAAGCTCGAGACAAGAGCGACCACGGCGCGGCCGAGCGCCTTTATGGTGAGCTCTTTCAACGCGTCCCCAAGTTCTTTCATGCCGAGCGTCGGCGTTGTCAGGAGCTGCTGGAACTCAACCGTAGAGACGAGGCGTTGGCCTTGTGTCGCGACGCAGCCGAACGAGCGCCCATTTCGGCCAATTTGGCGACGTTGGCGATGGTCCTGCAGCGCAAGGAGGGTCATGCTCCCACGAGCACCGAGATCGATGAGGCGCTAAGCTTGCTCGATCGCGCGGAGCAACTCGATCCAAACGACGCGACCGTGGCATCTCTTCAATGTGAACTTGCGGTCAAGCGTCGCAACTTGCCGGAGCTGCAACGCTGCTTGCCCCGCGTCCAGAAGTTCGCCCCGGACGAGCCCGCGACGGCTTGGTACGCTTGGATCGCCGCGATCGCGAACAACAACCTGGACGAAGCTGAAACGCAGATCGAGCGAGCGCGCAAAAACCACGCCCCCGCGGGCATGATCGCCGAGATGACGCGCGGCACCGAAGAAGCGCGGCCTTGGACGAGCGTCGTGTTTCACTGGGCGTGGCGCGTGCTTGCGGTCTGGGCCGCCCTATCGGCGATATTGGTGCTGTTCGGAATGGTGTTGAGCCATCTGACGCTCCGAACGGCTGAATCGTGGAATGCGGAATCCGCCCAGCGTACGGCAACTCTGCGGCGGATCTACCGAGCCGTGTTGTTCGTTACGTCTGGCCTCTACTACGTGTCACTGCCGCTCGTGTTGTTCATCGCGGCCGCCGCCGCTGCCGCGCTGATTTATGGCATGTTGGCGATCGGCTGGGTGCCAATCAAGCTCGCCCTGGTGATCGTGCTGATGGTCGTTGCCAGTGCGATTGCCATGGTACGCAGCCTTTTGTTTCGCCCCGGTAATGAAGATCCGGGAGTCAAAGTTGCGCTCGGAGCCGAGACCAAACTGCGTGCCACGCTCGATGAAGTGGCCGGGCACATTGGCACTCGCCCCGTCGACACGGTGTACATGACTCCGGACACGAACTTGGCCGTGTTCGAGCGCAAAGGGGGTGAACGCTGCCTATTGATTGGAGCCGGCGTTTTGGAACGCATGCCGCTCGACGCATTCAAGGCGATTCTGGCTCACGAGTATGGCCATTTCTCGAACCGCGACACGGCGGGTGGGGGCTTCGCCTTGAGCGTGCGGCGCTCATTGCTGCACCTGATCATCGGCATGGCTCGCTCCGGCAATGCGGCGCCGTGGAATCCGGTGTGGTGGTTTGCCAGCGGTTTCTATCGAATCTTCCTGCGCATCTCCCAAGGGGCCTCGCGCCTGCAAGAGATCCTCGCCGATCGACGCGCCGCCGACGTGTATGGCGGAACCGCCTTTGCGATCGGCCTCAAACACGTGGTCGCCTGCAGCCTGACCTTCGACGAACACGTGAACTCGACCATCCGTCGGGCGCTCGAAGCCAAGGAGCCGCTGCGAGGCCTATGGTCTCCTCCCGAACTGATCACCCCAAAGAGTGACGCTGAAGGTGATGCAGACGCCGCTTCGGCAAAGAGCCACACTGAACAGCTAGCTGAAGCGATGGCCAGAGCGCCGTCGCCTTACGACAGTCATCCCGCGCCGAGTGATCGCATTCGCTGGATCGAACACGTGACCGGCAAAGCTCAACTCGCGACCGACTCGACTGAAGCAGCGTGGAGCCTATTTAGTGATCGTGACAAGCACGAACGCGAAATGACGCTGTTCGTGTACGCGCGTTTGGCCGAACAAGGTGTGAGCTTGCCCGCGTTGCCCAAGGCGTAGTCGGCGCAGACCCGCGAATCGCTCCGGGGTGTTTCGCATGCGGAACATCGGCGGGCTATGAGGTGCGACGCGGGAGTACGATCGCCCCTCTCTCGCTCCTCTGTTCGGCGTGTACGACGTTCTTGCTTGGCGAATGGACCAAACCGAGCACTACCCGACGCAGGGCGAAGCATCGAGACTTCAACCCCTGCAGTATTAGGATTCAAGACGATGAAGAAGGCTTATCACCGGGCTCCCGAAGATCTCCGCGAGATTGCACCAGGACGCGGTGCGTGCATCGCATCCGACATGATTCTCGTCGGGGGTGCGCGTGTCGGATACATGTATCGTGAGGCCCCGGACAACGACGTTGATTCCGGGTGGCGATTCTTTTCGGGCGAAGAGTCGCAAGAGTACGTCGACGATGCGGCAAACTTCGCATTTTACGACGTTAATACGGTCGCTAACTATGACCCTGAGATTGTGCCGTTGCTCGGAGCGCGCACTGGGTCAGCCTTCGAACGTGATGCGTCGGGGAAATTCGTCGCCATCCCTGCACCCATCGACCCGGACGCGAACTGAAGTCACACCATGCGCTTCCTCGACCAATTCACGGTGCTTCTGCTGGACATGAACGGCACATTCGTGTTCGGTCATGATCGGTTAGGACCGGATGACGACTACTTCGCGACGTACACCAGCGTCGGTGGGCACAATCTGGATCGCGACACCGTGGTTCGAACGATCAAGGCTGTGGTCGACGCACTCTGGCGTGTCTACGATGATCCCAGATACATCGATGACTTTCCAACGGTTGCAGAAGCCCTCGCGCAGTGCAGCAGCGGAATCGACGGTGATGAGCTCTCCGTCCTCGAGGAGGTGATCGCTCTGCATGAGTTTGGCTCGGTTCCCCCGGCGCACGACCAGTTTCTACGTTGCATCGCCAAGACGCATGGTTTGGCGATCGTTTCGAACCTTTGGTCGCGGCCCGATCGATGGTTGTCCGCCTTCCGAGACCGCGAACTTCACGCCATCTTCGAGACTATGGTTTTTTCGTCACAGACCCGCAGCATCAAACCGTCGAGGCTGCTCTTCGACCGTGCGCTAGCGGCCTTTCCTGCTGAATCGTCCGTACTCTTTGTCGGCGATAGTCTCGAGCGTGACATCATCCCAGCGAAAGCCTTAGGCCTTGCAACGGCTTGGATCGCGCCCGCGGGGTCTGTCGCGACCGCGGCGGACGTCGTTGTCGAGAGTTTGCCTGAGTTGATGGAGTTCGCCGATTGATACGAGCCGCAGCTAACACTGCTCGTCCGCAACCGCTATTCGATTCCGCGACCCGGCGGGAACTCGGCGTGGCGTGAGGTGCGCTGCTGGAACTCGATCGCCCACTCCCGAAGATCTAGCAGAGGTGGGCATCGTCAATCGTTGTGCAAGCCGACGAAGCCGCCGCCGTGGTGGAGGCACCACGGCGGAATCCTGTCGTCAATTCACGCCGCAAGGGCCACGAGCACCGAGTCGAGTTGGTCGAACGTCTCGGCCATGCCGTCCTTCTCCCCGGAGGTCATGGCCGCGTCGAGCGCTTCCTTCGAGGCGTAGAGTTCGTGCATGATCACCAGCGTTTTGCCGGCTTTTTCTTCGAAGGTGACGGTAGTGACGGCGCCACCCTCACCACCTTCGTCATTGGTCCAGGCGAGGCGCGTCGGCGGAATCACTTCGACGTATTTGCCGAAGAACTCCATTTTCGAGTCGCCGTGCGCGAAGGTGAGGCAGTATTTGCCTCCGACGCGAGGATCCATCTCGCAGGAAAGCAGCGTCACGCCGCACGACTTCGGCACCCACCATTGCTTGAATAGTTCGGGCTTGCTCCATGCTTCGAACACGATGCGCGCCGGCGCGTTGATGATTCTAGTGACGACTAGCTCGCGATCGGACTTTCGCTCTACGGTCATGCCGCCCTTCGTGCCGGTCGATTGATTCTCACTTCTTGCTTCCATTGGCTTTCTCCTTACGTTTGAGCTCTTCGACGACTCTGTCCAACTCGTCGAAGCGTGATTCCCAGAGCTTTCGGTACCTTTCGAGCCACGCCGTTTCTTCGTCCAATCGGCGTGTGCCGAGCTTGCATGTGCGCACTCGCCCGACCTTTTCAGTGGTGACGAGGCCGGCCTCCTCCAGGACGCCCACGTGCTTCATCATGCCCGCGAGGGTCATGTGGAACTTGTCGGCAAGATCCGTGATCGAGGCGTCGGAATGCCCGAGTTGCTCCAAAACGCCGCGTCGGGTGACATCCGAAAGCGCGGTGAACGAAGCATCTAGGCCGGCCTGCGAATACTTTACCATGCGGTAAAGTGTCTAACACGCGGATCACGGGCGTCAAGTCCCCGCAAAGACATCTCGAACGCCCTCGTCTTTTCTGCCTTTGCAGAGCGTGCGCTAGAACTGTCCGTTGAAAGTGACGTTCACCGCGGAAAGGCGCGGTTGGTCAGCGTCGGGCGTGACCGCGACGGTCGTTGAGGGTGGCAGCCCCGCGAGCCACCAGACGACTCCGGAGGCGGCGGCGATGCCGTAGCACGCGAGGGATGTGCGATTGAACGTTGCGACCCGCTCGTTTAGCTCTTGAATCCTGACTTGAGATTCGTTTGCGCTCCGCGCGTGGTTGACGAGCGCGAAGCCGCTCAAGGTGAGGCCCGCGCCGGCTGCCACCAGCGCTACAGTTCCGCTAGCTACGCGCATCGCGGTGGGCTTGGCATGCGGAACGGGCGCGTTTGGCGCAGCGATGTCGGCCGCAGGTGGCTGTTTTTCGAAGCGCTGCACGTCGCTCTCGCCGAACGGTTGTTCGAACAACCGATCCAGCGCGAGGCTGAGCGCACCGCGGCTTGCGAGCTCGGGCTCGCCGGGCTCGAGCTCGCTCACCTCGACAGAGCGTGCTCCGCTGACGACCGATTCGGCTCGACCATCGTGTTGCCGGACGAACAAGGGACGCTCTGCCGGTAGCATGAGCATGAGCGCTTGCGTAGGCGCCGGGTGCGCATCGAGTAGTCGGTCGCCACGCGCCGTCTCGACATAGAAGTGGCCCCATGTGCCTGGGCGAAATGACAGAACGGGATGGGTCGCGCCCCAACTGAGGACCGCTTGGCGCAGGTTGCCCGCCGGGGCACGCACCAGAAAGTCCGGACGAAAGCCGGGATTCGGGATGCTCTCGTTTGCGCTCCTGAGGAACGCGCCAATCTCGGCGTAGCTGATCTGTCGATCGAGATTCGTGTCGGCCGCGCCGCGCAGCGCCGAGCGCAGCTCGTGACTCAACACGCCGCCTTGAAAACGCTGCCATTCGTGGCTATCGCGATCGGAAGAGGTGGAGAGCACGAACCCGGTATTGTCGAGCTTGCTCGGTACTGACTGAACGAGCTGTGACCCAGAATACGTTTCACGTTGTCCCCCAGGTCCGCGATCGAACGCAACGTAGTATGACTTGCACGCGTCGATGAAGACGTGATTCCTCGTCGCGGGCGAGCGCAGCAGCAGCGAGAACAGCAAGCTTCGTGTGAGGCGAGCGTTGTCGAGCGAGACGTAGCCTTCACCCTCCTCGACATCGCCATGGCCGCTGTAGAAAAAGAGGAACTCGACCTCGCTGCCACGCTCTCTCGCGACTCGCATCCGCTCCGACAGCCCCGCGAATGCTCGCTCCAGAGCCTCGCTGTTCGGAGCGGCGAAGGCTTTGACATGGCTGAACATGCGCTGGGTGTCGGCGTCGGGCGATACGAGCAGCACGCTATCGACGCCAGCCTCCTGCAAGAGCAACTGGGTGGCCACTGCGTCGTCATCCGCGTAGCGGAGGCTCGGGCTGCTCGGTGCGAGCGGTAGGTTATTGCCAATGACCAGTGCGAAGCGCTCGATCGCGTGCGGCTTGGCGCACACTGGCTGACCGGTGTACGCAAGCAGCAAGCTCACGATCAAAAGCACCCTCAGCATCATCACTCGACCTTCACATTGGCGCGTTGGAGGCTCGCGTCGCCGAACGGAAAGTGAGCCGGCGGCTCACCGTGTCGCTGCTCGACCCACTCTTCCACCTGAAGAACCGTCAGGGGCCTGCGAGAGAACAGAGCATAGACGGAGAGCGGGCCGGGCGCATACTGATGACGGACCACCTGGGGCAACATCACCTCAGCCATGCCGTGCTCGATTTCGATCGATTGAGGATTGTCTCCCAGTAAGATTTGAATTTCCCGTGTGCGCGGTAACGCGGCAACGCGCGGTAGACTTCAACGAAGGTGTTTTGTGCAACATCTGCCGCCCATGCCGCGTTTCTGCCGTACCGAAACGCGAGTCGCAGGACCAACTGTTGATGGCGTCGGATTAGCGTGTCGAACGCGCCCTCAATCCCGCCGCGCGCGAGCAGCATCAGTTCATCATCACTGTGATCGCTGAGCGGACCCTCGCCGCCCGTTTCGGCGGGAGGTCCCACCAGGGTGGGGCGTCGCGGCATCGGAATCATCTGCCCGGTAAGTCCACTACTCTGTCAAAGGGTTCGCTCGTCTAGGTACTTTTTTGGAGTGGACCAAAGGGCCGGAAAGCATGGAGAGCTGGCGCTGGTCGATGAGTGGAGCGGACCTTCAATCGACACTGCGCAGCGTACTCGCGACACGCTGTCGGGCGATTCGGAGTCGAGAAGAGACGGTATTTCGCGAAACACGTGTGAGCTTCGCGATCTCTTCAGCGGTGCATTCTTCCAGCTCTGCGAGCACGAACACCTGTTGCCGATTGGTATCGAGCCGGGCGATCGCGCCGGCGAGCAGGCGGCGCCGCTCATTGTCCGACGACCGCTCATCCGGCAGTATCTGTCGAGAGTCGACGATCTCTTCGATCTGGAGTTCACCATCCAACCGTAGATTGGTGCTTCGACGCAGGACGCTGCGGCGGCGGTTGCTGCACACACGCAGCGCGGCTGCAGCGAGCCAGAGGTGCAGTCCAGCGCCGCGGTCGAGCTGATGAAATCTCGAGTGAAGTGCCATGAAGACGTCCTGCACGGCGTCCTCCACATCCGCGGACGGTACCCCGAGGCGGCGCACTAAGCTCAAGACCCGCCCTCGCTCCTTGCGGTAAGTCACCGTGAAGTGAAGTGCGAGGTCCGCGAGCGGCTCGCTAATCCCCAGACCGCGGTCTTGTTGCGGCTCGTCCTTCATGGCTCTCCATCGAGCGCAAAGCGCCACGCCTCCGCGCTGGAAGGACGCGAGCAGCGCAAATGGTTCGCCGATTTTTGCGTTCGAAAATAATCGGTGACTCAAAGCCGACGCGACGGACATTGAACGTATCGAGTCTGTGGGAGCGCTTGCGGGTGCGTGGCGATGCGCCGCCTTGCGCGACCGTTTGCGCAGTCGAGAAGGAGACGCTATGGCATGCTTCGACAAATCTCGGTGTTTTCAGGCTCTTTCCGACGGAACCGAGACCGACGAGGCTACCGAAGCGCGCGGTGGCCTGGGCAAATTTGCCCCTTCGATCAAAGGGCTCTGCGACGCGGATCTTCGGGCCATAGGCTGTTCCCGGCATCAGCCCGCCGTCATGGCGTACGCGAACGAGAAGCTGTGAGTTTCCGGGTGCTCCGCCGACGCTCGACGTCCGCGCTGCTTCAGCGCGCGTGCGCCCCAGGTGGCGTCGGCGGGGCACGATGTTTGGCCCTCGCGTTGTGTTCAATCGCGGTGGTGAGTTGCACGGGCGGGCGTGTGGATGCCGTACGCGCGCTCGATGAGCCCGTGATCTACGGCACGGACGATCGCGTGGAGGCCTTTGCCGCAACGCCCGTATTCAGGGATCTGGCGACACAGAGTGCCGTGGCTCTGGTGCCAGAAGCGCTGCTGCAGATCGACGCTGACGGTCGCGTGGAATTCTCTGCCCGGCCAGCCGCCGAGATCTTCGATCTCTGCGCCTCGGAGCCTTTTGGCGGACAGCCCGCCCTTGCCGAATGTTCCGGGGTGCTCATTGCGCCGGACCTGGTGCTCACCGCTGCGCATTGCATCGACGAGCAGTGGAAGTGTGACCGACAAACGTGGGCTTTTGGCTTCGCCTTGCCCGCCGCCGAGGCTCCGCCCGCGCTCCGCGCTGCGGATCTTTATCGCTGTCGAACGATTGCCGCGCGCCGCCACGAACGCACCGCCGATGGTCGAGTCTTCGATCATGCGCTCGTCCAATTGGATCGGCCGGTGTCCGGCGAGCGCCACCCCGTGGCTTTGAGCCGCACAGTTCTCGACGTCGGCGAGCGTCTGACGGTGATCGGATATCCCAACGGAATCCCAGTCAAGGTGGCTGGCGACGCAGAACTGCTAGACGTTCGGGCAGCGACCCGAGACTATCTCAGTCTCACCAGCGACACGTTCGTCTCGAGCAGCGGCTCTGGGGTCTTCGACGCTGCAGGCGAGGTGGTGGCGGTGTTGGCCCGAGGCAGCCCCGACTACGAGTACGACGCGACGAACACCTGTTACCGCTCGCGCCGCCTCACGACCCCGAGCGACCCCGAGCGAGCTGAACAGGCAAGCTTCGTGGGACCCGCGATCGATCAGCTTTGTAGCTCTGGTTGGACGAACTCAGCTCTGTGTGGACGAGCGAGCCGTTGCGGCGACGGTCAATGCGCACTCGACGAGCACGACGGAGCGTGCAGCGCGGACTGCCCGCCCATGCCACCGATCGGTCCGCGTGGTCCGGATGATGGTCAGGGGTGCACCATCGGGGCAACGCTTCCAGCTCGGAACGCGCTGCCCGCGATGGCGCTACTTGGAATCGTGCTCTGCGTTTGGCAGCTCAGGCGATCAGAACGGGCAAGGATGAAAGCTTCCGGAGTCGTCCAGCAAGTCGTCGCGCGTCCAACCGCTCACTCCGGTGCGCAAATTCTTGTTGTAGGTCCACGTAAATCCGTCGTTGGCAAAGGTGTAGCAATAGTAGAGCGCGTCATCTGTCGGCTGAAGGACTCCTAGAGCGGCACAGCTGGTCGACGACCCGGAACGCTGATTCGCCGCTCCGTTGGCAGGCGCATCGTCATTGCGTTCGCTGAAGTTCGTGGGGCCCTTCGTTCCACACCCCGCGTGCTTTTCGACTCCCGGCGGGCGACCTGATTTCGCGATCTTGTCTGCCGCAATGGCGGTTGCTTGGGCGGGATCGACGAGGTTTTCGTCGATCCCTTGCGCCTCGGACATGGTCGTGTCGTCTGCCTCTTGAGCGCTGTCTGGTGCCTCCGAGCAGCCGACTAGCGTCACGAGCATCAGAGCGAGCAATGCTGAAGTGGTGGCGTCCCACGCTTTTCGATTGATTCGTACCATCTGATCACCCTTTCCTTGGAGAAATGCGGCACCAGCGCTCCGAAGCCGTCGCCGGCCCCTCGCGTTCGTGCTCCCGCACTCCTTCATGTCCGGGGCGCTGATGGTTCGTCATTCCTTTTTTGGCGCGGCGTTAGGCGAGAGCCGCGCGAGGCGATGGGGGCGCCGACTCAGAATTCGAGATCCAAGCGAACCTTCCGTCGCCCATCGGTACTTCCAGCAAGCGCTGTGCTTTTCGCGATGGTGATCGTGGCGGGCTCGGCGCACGCCGATCGTGGAGCCGAGACAGGTGAGGCATGGACGACGATAGCGCCGAATTTACCGATACTTATACGAGAGAGCGTCGCTTCCTCCTCAACCTGGTGCGCCGACTGGGCGTACCCCAAGCCGACCTCGAAGATGCGGTACAAGACGTGTTCGTCGTGCTGCACTCGCGATTTTCCCAGCTCGAGCGTGGCGCGGGGCTTCGCTTTTGGCTGAGCGCAGTTGCCACTCGGATCTGCCACCATCGGCGACGTAGCAGCGCGCGCAGTCGTATCGTTCGCACCTCCGAGAGCGAGCGCGCACTCGAACAACTCGCCGACACCACGCAACACCTGCCAGATGAATCTTCGGCCAAGAACGAGCAGCGACGTTTGCTGGCCGCTGCCGTCGCGCGGCTCGACGACAGCAAGCAACAAGTTTTCATCCTGGCCGAGCTCGAGCAGCGCACGGGCAAAGAGATCGCTGCGCTCACCCGAGTGTCGCGAAATACAGTCGCCTCTCGCCTGCGCATCGCGCGCTCCCGGGTGAGCCATGCCCTGCGCGACGGCGCACTCGAGCGGCACTGCTCCGTGAGCTGAAAATCCCAGAAAAGTTCCACAAATATGAAGCCCCCAGCTGAAGAGCGAGTGGCAGATGCACTTTCAGCTCGTCGGCAAGAATGCTATTCCGTGCCGTGCAACTTGCTTGTCTGCCCACGTTGGGCGGGAGACTGAAAGCGTGCAGCCTATGACCAGGATTCCGGAGATGATGACTCGCTGGGCGATCCTGGTGCTGATGGCCGCTGCGGTCTTGCTCAACGGGTGCGCGTCGAGCTTGGAGGGCGCCCCGTGCCCGTGCGTGTCCGGGTACTGTTGCTGGGACGACGTCTGCAGGCCCGAGCGCGAGTGTCACGTGAACATCGCCTTCGTCCCGAAGGCATCTGACAACCCCGTGTTCCGGGTGGCCTTCGAAGGCGCGAGACAGGCCGCGAGCAAGCTCACCAGTGCTGGCGGACCTAGTGTCACGGTGAATTGTTGGTCCCCACCGCACCTCAGCTCAGCGGAACAAGGCGCGGCTGTCGTTCAGGCGATCGAGTCTCGACCGAATGGCCTCATCGTGTCGTGCCTAGAGCCGAACGTCATCTCGCCGGCAATCGATGATGCGGTGGCCAGGGGTATTCCCGTCATCACCTACGATTCAGACTGCCCGCATTCCAAGCGATTGGGGTTCTACGGCATGAACAACTACGAATCGGGACGAGTTGCCGCGGACCGTCTCGTGAAAGCCATCGATCCAGCGGAGGACGGTGAACAAAAGACGGTCGCGATTATCACTGGCGGCAGCGCCGAGAATCTGACCCAGCGACTAGCCGGATTCACTGCCCGGTTAGCCGAGTTGAACAAGTGGCCGAATCGCCACAACGCTGAAGTGATTACCATCCTCAGTTGCAATGAGACAGCCGAGGAATGCGGAGGTGTGATCGACGCTCTCGCGCATGAGCATCCTGAGCTCGACGGCTTGTTCATCACTGGCCTTTGGGGCCTACAAGCTGCGTGCTCCTGTGACCCAGATACGGGCCTATCTTGTACCTGCGACGATGGCCAGATGAGCAACTGGAAAAACGCAGCTGGCCACGGCAAACTCAAGACCGTTTCGTATGACTCGCTGCCATTCGAGCTCACGCTGATGCAGAGCGGCTACCTCAGCGCGCTCATCAGCCAGGAATACTTCAACTGGGGTTACGAGACAGTCATGCTCATGTTCGAGCACCTGACCCAAGGGCGGCCGGTCGAAGACTTCGTCGATTCAGGATTCAAAGTCTACCCGACGGACCCTGGTCCCACATTGTTCGAGTGGCAAGCTGGAGAGTTCGGTCCAGAACTGAAGTGCACGGCTCCCTAAGCAGTCAGGGCAGACGCTCACGGTACGAGCGTGGACTTCCCAACGTACAAACGCAGCGGCCCGAACAGGTCCGCGCCGTCGGCGAAAGCCAGGCCATAGCGACCCCAGCGAACGAGTTGCGGGTGATCGCTCTTGATGGCGGGGAACGCAGCGTCATTCCCGACTGAGCCGAAGGTATCCATATCGTACGCGGCCAATTGGGTATTGGGGAAGCGTCGGAGGGTAAAGATGCGGCGGTTGGCGGGGTCGATCGCAACCGCGTCGGCGACTGGGTACGAGCCGACCACGGATTGCTTATTGATGTCGTACGCTCCGCTGCTGCCATACAGGACTCCCGCGTCGAACTGGAAGTTCGGTCCGAAGCCGCTCAGCAGGTTTTGTTGGCTGCGTTGCACGGAGATGCCGTATTGGTTGACGCAAAAAGTAACGAAGTCATAGCCTGTATCGTCGTTGTTGTAACCGTAGAGCAAGAATGGCGAATACGTCGGGGACGTCAGGAGACCGTAGGTCGTGGCTGCCATGGCGCGCGGCACGCCGTTGTCGAAAATCGTGAGGCCGTTGCTGGCGACGACCACAGAGTCTTGGGTGCCCGGCAAGATCGAAAGGTGTCGGGCGACCTTGCCATAGTCGTCATCGCCCAACGGCAACAGCGGGCCCGTCGTGAGCGTGGTGAGATCCACGCGGCGGAGCGTGTTCGAGCCGGCGTTGGCGACCCACAGGACTTTGCCGTCGTCGGAAATAGCGAGCCCGTTGGGCTCACTGCCCACAGGCACGTATTGCAGGACCGTTTGCGCGGCGGGATCGATCACGGCCAGCGAATTGCCGTTCGGCCCGTCACTGCCCGGCACAGTGGCATACAAGCGGCGATCGAAGGCGTTGTAAGCGATCGCATTGACCGTTAGGTTGATGCTCTGAAAGCTCGACACGGTGGGCTTCGTGTCTGGGAGTGGTGCAGGGGCCGTGTGCAACGGCGTCGCGCCATATGCGGACGGGGGAATGGTACAAGTGGAGTATTCAGGCGGGTTGTCGCATTTGGCGTTCGAAAATTGGATGCTCTGGGCGGAGCAAGTCAGTTGGGTTTTGGTGGCGCAGCCGAGTTGCCCATAGCCGCAGCCGCCACAGGGCACCGAGGGTGAGGCCGGGGTGCCGCGCCAGAGCATCGGCCCCAGCCCGCCGCAGGTGTTCGGCGCGGCACTTGGGTCATTGCAATAACCCGTCGGGGTAGCGCCGTTGCAGTAGAGCGTCTTCGAGGCGCTCCCGGGGCAGATGAGCTTGCCGTCATCGCACGCACCGCAGGCGTCACCCACGGCCGCGCTGTGACCCAGATACGTATTGCAGTTACCGGCGCTTCCACCCGTGCCCGCACTCCCGCTCGAGCCGGCGCTCCCACCCGTGCCGCCGCTGAGTGCGCCAGCTGATCCTGCGCCGCTCTGCCCGGAGGCGGCGCCACTTCCTGACGTGCCACCACCGCCGAGGGCGTCTCCACCGCTGCCCGCGCTGCCCGCTCCTCCGTCACTTCCAGAGGCACCCCCATCCGCGCAATCCTTGGCTTGGCCGCCGTAACAACCAAGCTGAGTGGGCGAAGTGCAAATCAGCGCTCCATCACCGCATCGACTGCACGAGCCACCGGGCGTCGCGGGTTGACCTTCGAACTGGAGTTCGCCAAAGCCGCCGCATGGGTTGGGGGCGCCGTGGTCGACCGCGCCAGAACAATTCGGCTGTGCTGCGTGGGCACCCAAGCATACGAGTACGTTCGGCGCGCCGCAGGCGAGCTTCCCATCATCACACTCGCCGCACCTATCGCCCACACGGGCGGCCTTCGACGCGAAGCGCAGCGGAAGCTCGCCACGACACTCGTTGAGCGCGCTGCCCGCGGCGCCTGCATTGCCCGCGTCGATCAGCATGCCGGCCGCCGAAGTGACTGGGCTGCTTTTCTCGTTACCGCATTGCAGCGACGCAACGGCGCCCACACTCAGCAGGCCGATGCGCAGCCAGCGTTGGCCGGTATTCGACCACTTCGAGTGCGCTTCGACTGTTTTCCACGCGTCTTTCACGGTGTCCAACCTCAAGGGATGAGCGTGGTGCGCCCGATGTATAGCGCGGAAGGGTTGAAGGACCCCGTGCTGTAACTGAAGGCCAGCCCGTAACGGCCCCAGCGTACGAGCTGGCCAGCTTGCAGGAAGTTGCCGCTGGCAGAAGTGGTGTCGGTCGCGAGCGGGGCGAAGGTGTCCATATCGTACGCGACGAGTGTTCCGTAGGTCAGCGTGAAGATACGTCTCGCGATCGAATCGACCGCGAGACCCGTACTGCCGGGGTAAGAGCCAGCGGTCCGCTGTTTTTGCACGTCATACGCCTGCGCGCTGCCGTACACGATACCGCTGTCGAACAGTAGCGAGTTGCCCCCACCGTCGAATAGCCCACTTTCTGTACGCTGTGGGAACGCCCCCTGCTCGTTGATACAGTAAGTCGTAAAGTCGTGACCGCTGGACAGGCCATTGAAGCCGAAAACCAGACTCGGCGAGTTGGTAGCCGTGAGCACCGAGCTTTGATACGTGGCCGCAATCGGGCGAACCACGCCGCTATCGTACACGCGAAGGGTGTAGACGTTGCTGCCGATCCAGGGCGAACTCGGACCGAACGCGAGCACCGTGTCGTGCGTGCCGGGCAGCACGCCGATGCTTTGGGCGAAGACGCCCTGCGCGACTGGCGCGGCAACGACTAGCGTCGTCAAGTCAACTCGCCGCAAGCCGTCACTGGCGGCAACCCACAACACTAGCCCGTCATCCGAAAGCGCGAGTGCCGTGGGTGTTGCGCCGAGTGCGACGAACTGCAGCACGCTGGGCACGGCAGGATCGATGACTGCCAGCGAGTTGGGATGCGGCGTGTAGCTGGCACTCAAGCCGGCGTACAGGCGTCGATCGAATGCGTTGTAGATCAACCGTGTGACGGGCAGATCCTTTTTTTGCACGGTCAGGCTTTGGAAACTCGTGACGGTAGGTTTCACCTCCGCCAGTGGCGCCGGTGCTGGGTGCAACGGCGCTGCCACATAGGCGCTTGCGGAGATGGTGCACGAGTCGAGCGGTCCCGCGCTTTCGCACACTGGGACCTGACTGAGGGAGGAGTACTCCGTACCGCAGGTGACTGCGTCGTTGCCGGCACACAGGATCAGCCCTTTCATGCACGGACCACACGCTTGCCCCAGCACCACCGATTGCCCGCGCCAAACAAGCGTGCTCTGGCCGCCACAGGGATTGGCACCGGCTGAACCAGCCGCAGCTGCAGCACCCGATGTCCCAGCGGAACCCGCAGATGAACCGGCATTGCCGCCAGCTGAACCAGAAACTCCGGACGAACCGCTACTCCCTGCAGTCGAACCGCCACGTCCGGATGATCCGCCATCGCTCGCGCCAGACGCACCTGCCTCAGCCGGCGCAGGCCCGTGACCGGAGGCCGCGCAAGCCGCTGCATCACCGCCGTAGCAAATCAGCTGGTTTGGCGAATCACAGATCCAAAGTCCGATCCCGCAGACGCCACACGGATCGCCAGGCGCAGCACCTGCTTCATCGCTCCT
>Ga0164241_10001516_pt1 | contig 28225 bp, 33 predicted proteins | sample OricomyardsoilBY_FD_108780 | JGI IMG/M metagenome (GOLD analysis project Ga0164241, IMG submission 108780) | Backyard soil microbial communities from Emeryville, California, USA - Original compost - Back yard soil (BY) | ecosystem: Environmental > Terrestrial > Soil > Unclassified | place: USA... | reverse complement strand
CGACGCTCTTATGGTCTCCACAGCGCACTCGCCCTTATCGCCATGATCCGTCTCTGCTGCTCAGGCCTCACGCTGCAGCCCGCTCATGCCACGCCGCGCTTCCACCAAACCTGATGGAGAGCCCTCTTTTCATGGCCGCCCTTGCGGGCGGACTTAGTGCGTGGCGGGGCTACTCTGTAGCGCTGCGGCGCGTCGCCCTGGAGCCTGCCGAGCGATCGGGCCATCCCGAGCGAGGCGAGACCGAACCCCGCCGCCGCGACCGCGACCTGGGATACCTGCCGCGGCTCGAGGCCCCCGACGACCACGAGCAAGCCATAGGCCGCCGCGAGGTTGAAGAGCCCCCAGAGGACGTTCACCGCTGGGGAAGAGAGTCCACGAAACGGAGGCTTCGCGAACGGACTCGGGAACCTGCGCCCCGACACGCCAGCGACGAAGTGCGGGACGCCATTGGCCAATAACGCGCCCCCGAAGAAGTACGCCGCGACATCGTGCCAGGGCATGAATACTCCCGCTCTCATGGCAACCCGGTGTTGCCATCGTCCCGGCGAGCTACTGTGGCTCTCTCGTGAAGGCAACTCTCGGTTGCCTTCTCAAAACTGACGACGCTAGGTTTCGACTCGTGGCTCGTTCCAACGGATCGGTGCGTCGCACCCAGGGCGTCCTCGGGGGACGGAGCGAGGTCGTGGTGCGTCGCGTGCTTGACGCCGCGCTCGTCGAGCTCGCGGCTTCGGGCTACGCGGGTTTTCGGATGGACGCGGTTGCATCTCGCGCCGCGGTCCACAAGACCACGATCTATCGGCGCTGGCCGAGCCGCGTGGCGCTGGTCGCCGCGCTCGTGAGCCGAATGCGCGAGCCACTTCGCGAGAGGCCGCTGCCGGACACCGGACAGCTCGAGAGTGATCTCGTGGAGGCATTTGCGCGCCGCTCCGCGCTCGGTCGAAAGGTCGAGGGGCGCGCGTGGGCGCGGCTAACCGACGAGCGACACCATCCCGAGCTCGAAGGGCTCATCGGAGCGACGGTCGACGAGCGTCGCGACGAGTGGAGGGCGATGGTCAAGCGCGCGGTCGACCGGGGCGAGCTGCCGTCGGGGACCGACGCGCGACTCTTGTTGGAGCTCGTCCGCGCAATCGTAGACGGCCGCAGCCCCTCCCCACGACTCGACACGGCGTGGCTCGGCCTTGCGGTCCGGACCGTCCTCGCGGGCGCACGCGCCGGAACCCTCGTGCGGGGCCGCAGGGCGCGCTGAGTCGCGGCGGCGGCCCATGGCAGTGCCCATCCGACTGGCGGTGCCTCTGCGGGAGCGCTGTGCTCGGCGAGAACAACCCGCCGACATCGACGCCGAGGTGACGAAGAGTGCCGTGGCGGGCAAAGCAGCGGTCGCGTGCGGGTCAGAGCGTCTCGCTCGGTTTGGCCCCCATCCTGCAAAGCGGGTCGTCATGTGGAAGACGATCTTCTTCGCGCACGATTTCTCCGAGTGCGCGCGACTCGTGGAACCAGTCGTACTGGGCCTCGCACACATCCACCACGCCCGGATCGTTCTAGGGCATGTCTCGGAGCTCCCGCAGGGGCTGACGCCCGAGACGCTCGTCGTTCCTCCAGGCCATCACGAGCCCTTGAAGATCGGCACCTACACACAGAACGCCGCCGAGGTCCGACTCGCGACGATCGCCACACGAATGCGTTCGGAGGGTGTCGACGTCGAGACGCGCACCGCGATCGGCGCAATCCCGAGCGGCATCTTGGCCATGGCCAGCGCCGCCTCGGCCGACGTGATCGCGATGGGGACGCACGGGCGCGAAGGGCTCCGCCACCTCTTGCTCGGGAGCGTCGCGGAGAAGGTGCTGCGCCGCGCGCACGTGCCGGTCCTCACCCTCCGGAGCAGCAAGAAGGTGGACGACGAGGACTCGCGGTTGGCCGAGGAGCGAGACCTCGAGGACGAGCTTGCGGGGTGACGACGTTTCACATGTGTTTCACAACGTTTCAGGGGGCGTCGTGAGATTGCGGCGAATTACGGGCGGCGCGACCAAGATCGTCCAACCCATCACGAGGAACTGCGATTCGCCCGCGAGTTCAGCGTGGCACAGCGACTGCATTGAGTGGCGGCGATGCTTCTCCTCGCCGCCTTCCTCGCCCTCTTCGTGGGCATCTCGCTCGGCCTCCTCGGAGGGGGCGGCTCGATCCTCACGCTTCCGATGCTCGTCTACGTCATGCACGTCGAAGCGAAGTCCGCGATCGCGAGCTCGCTCTTCGTCGTCGGGGTGACGAGCCTCGTCGGCACCATCACCCACGCGCGCGCCGGCAACGTGAAGCCGCGCGCCGGCCTCATCTTCGGGCTCGCAGGGATGGCGGGGGCGCTCGGGGGCAGCCGGCTTGCCCACTACATCCCGGGCAACGCGCTGCTCATCGGCTTCGCCTTCGTCATGTTCGCGACCTCGCTCGCGATGATGCGCGGACGCAAAAAGGCTGGCGAGGGCACCGGCCACATCTCGCTCGCGAAAGCGCTGTTCATCGGCACGTCCGTCGGCGTCGTCTCGGGGCTCATCGGCGCGGGGGGAGGCTTCCTCATCGTGCCAGCGCTCACCCTCGCGGGCGGTCTCGGGATGCGGCACGCGACCGGAACCTCGCTGCTCGTCATTACCATGCAATCCCTCGCCGGCTTCGCAGGGCACGTCATCTCGCACACACCCATCCCCTGGACCCTCGTCTTGGTCGTCACCGCGGCGGCCGTCGTCGGCAGCATGGGCGGCGCGCGCCTCGCGCGGAGGGTGTCGCCCGCAGCGCTGCGCCGCGGCTTCGCCTGGCTCGTCATCGCGATGGCCATCTTCATGCTCGCAAAGCAGCTACCGATCCCGGTCGCCGCCGGCGCGGGGGTCGTCGCGCTCGCCCTCATCCTGGTGATGGCTCGTCGCACCACTGCGGCCGTCGTCATCCCTGGACCGGGGACCAAGGAGGTCCCCCTGTCATGATCGACTTCGAGAGCTTCACGCCCGTCTCCGCGCTTGTCGGCGGCGCGCTCATCGGATTGAGCGCATCGCTCGTCCTCCTCTCGCACGGTAAGATCGCCGGCATCAGCGGCATCTACGGAGGCCTCTTCGATCCCGCCGCCCGCGATCAAGCGTTCCGCGGGTGGTTCATCGGCGGGCTGCTCCTATCAGGGCTCGTCGTGCGCGTCGTTTGGCCCGGGGCGTTCCAAAGCGCGGCCGTCGCGAGCCTCGGGGTGACGGCGATCGCAGGGCTCCTCGTCGGCTTCGGGACACGGCTCGGCAACGGCTGCACGAGCGGCCACGGTGTTTGCGGGCTGAGCCGCCTCTCACCGCGGTCTCTCTTCGCGACGCTCTCGTTCGTGGGGACCGGCGTGCTCAGCGTCCACGTCGTTCGTCACATCCTCGCGGTGTCGCCATGAAGAGCCGCCTTTTCTCGCTCTTCGCAGGTGCGCTCTTCGGCGTCGGGCTCTCGATCGGCGGCATGACGCGCCCCGAGAAGGTCGTCGGCTTCCTGGACGTCACCGGTCTCTGGGATCCGAGCCTCGCCTTTGTCATGGGGGGCGCGATCGCCGTCCACTTCGTCCTCTTTCGGGTCGTCCTGCGGCGCAAGGCTCCGCTCTTCGACGATCACTTTCACCTGCCCACGCGACGCGACGCGGATCCGCGCTTGTTCGTGGGCGCAGCGATCTTCGGTATCGGTTGGGCGCTCGGCGGCTTCTGCCCTGGGCCCGGCCTGGCCTCGGCTGCTGCCGGGGTCTTTCCAGCAATCGTGTTCGTCGCGGCGATGACGGCGGGGATGCTCCTCGAGCACGCCACCACCGCGAGGACACACTCCCGTATGGAGGGATGGCCATGGACATCGAGACGTTCTACGACCCCGCGACCTTCACCCTGACCTTCGCGGTCTACGATCCGAAGACCCTCGACGCGGTCGTGATCGATCCCGTGCTCGACTACGAGCCGCTCGGCTCGGTCACGTCGACCGCGTCGGTCGAGAAGGTGGCCGCGTTCCTCGAGAAGAAGGGGCTCAGGCTGCACTACGTGCTCGAGACGCACGCGCACGCCGATCACCTCTCGGCCTCGCAGTGGCTGAAGAAGCGCTTCGGCGCGAAGATCGCCATCGGTGAGCGCATCCGCGAGGTGCAGACGACCTTCAAGGGCGTCTTCGATCTCGGCGAGGGCTTCCGAACCGACGGCGCACAGTTCGACCGACTGCTCGGGGACGGCGAGACCGTGACCGCCGGCGCGCTCCAGATCCGCGTCCTCTCCACTCCCGGCCACACGCCAGCCTGCGTGAGCTATTTGGTCGAGGACACGGTCTTCACCGGCGACGCACTCTTCATGGACGACTATGGGACCGGCCGCTGTGACTTCCCTCGGGGGAGCGCGTCGGACCTCTACGAGTCGGTCCACGAGAAGCTCTACGCGCTCCCCGACACGACGCCTGTCTTCGTGGGTCACGACTACCAGCCGGGGGGCCGCGAGGTCGCTTGGATGACCACGATCGGCCGCTCGAAGGAGAAGAACCCGCAGCTTCGCGCCTCCACGAAGAAGGACGACTTCGTCGGCGCGCGAGAGAAGCGCGACGCTCAGCTCGCGCCGCCGCGGCTGCTCTGGGCGAGCGTCCAGGTCAACATCGACGCGGGAAAGCTGCCGACTGCGCACGCGAGCGGGATGCGCTACCTCACGATCCCCCTCAACCTGAAGAAGCCGACTGCCGACGACGGCGGTCCGATGGGCTGACGGTAGAGCGCCGAGAACGCTAACGTGCCCTCTGCATGCGCAAACCCACGCTACCGGAGGGCCTGCGCGCCGCGGCCGACGCGCTCGGCGAGCTCGGCGGAGCCGCGATCGTCATCGATCCGAAGCTCGCCATCGTGCTCGCCACCCGCCAAGCGGAGAAGCTGCTCGGCTTCTCGGTGCCGGTCGGAGAGAGCGCACCGCGGCTGCTCTGCGGCAACGCGGCGAAGAGGCCGGTCGCCGAGGCGCTCGTCGAGGGGCGCCCCATCACGGCGCTGATCCCGCACCCTGGCTCGGTCGACGCGCGCCGCCGCATCGCGGTGCGATCCTCTCCGCTCGGCCCGCAGCGCGCGCGGACCGGGTGGTTGCTCCTGCTGGACGACGCGTCTGCCATCGACGAGTCCGGCCCCGTGCTGTTCCACGGGATGTGGACCCAGGACGCGCGGATGAAGCAGGTGTTTCGGATCGTCGAGCGCGTCGCGGCCGAAGACGCCACCGTGCTCGTGCGGGGCGAGACCGGCTCCGGCAAGGAGCTCGTCGCCCATGCGCTCCACGCGCTCTCGACGCGACGAAGCGGCCCCTCCCGCGTGCTCAACTGCGCCGCGTTGCCGGGCAACCTCCTCGAGAGCGAGCTGTTTGGTCACGCGCGGGGCGCTTTCACCGGGGCCGTACGGGACACACCCGGCCACGTCCAGCTCGCGCATCGAGGCACCTTGTTCCTCGACGAGGTGGCAGAGCTGCCCCTCGAGCTGCAGGCGAAGCTCTTGCGCGTGCTCGAGACACGGAGCGTCGTTCCCGTCGGTGGGCGCGACGCGATCCCGGTCGACGTCCGCTTCGTCTCGGCGACGCATCGCGCGCTCCGCAAGGAGGTCGACGAGGGCCGGTTCCGCGCAGACCTCATGTACCGGCTCCGCGTGATCCCGATCTTCCTCCCGCCGCTTCGAGAGCGCGTCGTCGACGTGCGACTGCTCGCCGAGAAGGCCATCGAAGAGCTCAACGAGAAGGGCCGCCGACGGATTGCGCAGATCTCGCCTGCCGCCATCGAGGTGCTCGAGCGGTTCGACTTTCCGGGCAACGTTCGCGAGCTGAGGAACGCGATCGCCTACGCGTTCGCCATCGGCGAAGGCCCCATCTTGCTGCCCGCGGATCTGCCGCCAGAGCTGCTCGATCCCGAGATCGTCCACGAAGCGCCCCGCCCGCGAGAGCGCTCGGGACCCGTGGTCGCGCGCGAGAACCTCTCCCCCGAGGCCCGCCGGATCGCGAGCGTGCTCGATCGGGCGAGCGGCAACCGCGAGCGCGCCGCCCAGGTCCTCGGAATGAGCCGCGTCACGCTGTGGCGCAGGATGCGCGAGCTCGGGCTCGCGACCGAGCGCCACCGCCGCTAGCCGATGTTTCATCGCTGTTTCAAGGCGTTTCTTGATTCGAAATGACCGCGCGTAGCCAGGGCGTTCTCGCCCGGCGACCAGAGGCGATCTCGCGATGGCACCGCGCGTGCACTTCTCGAAGTGTCCCGGCGAACCGAGCCTGCGGACGCGTCGAACAGGTCGGCGCAATCCTCGAGGAGGCCCCAGATGACACACGCACTCCATCGCAACGCAGCGCCGCATCAAGATGGCTTCGGCGACGTCGACCCGCCCCTACTCCACGAGCACCTGCGCGACTCGCGCCTCATCGACGTGCGCGAGCCCTCCGAGTACACGGGCGAGCTCGGGCACATCGAGGGCGCGGAGCTCGTCCCGCTCGCGACATTGACCTCGGCCGCGCACGACTGGGAGCGCGACAAGGAGATCGTGATGGTCTGCCGCTCCGGCGGTCGAAGCGCCCAGGCGGCCCGCGCGCTCGTCGGCCTCGGGTTCACGCGCGTGATGAACCTCCGCGGCGGGATGATTGCCTGGAACGGCGTCAACCTGCCCGTGGTGCGTTGAGGCCGCCTGAGTTGCTCTGGTGCTCGTCGCCGCAGGCCTCTGCCCTCTTGCGGTTCGCTCTGCCACGCTTCGCGCAGGTCTCGCCAAGGGCGTCGGGGCTCGGATGGCGGATCCGCTCGAGGAGGCGCGCGCGTGATCGTCGACGCGGTACAGCGATGGCGGGCGCGTCGCGAGAGCTACCGACCGGCCGGCGAGCCGATCGCGACGCGGCTGTTCTCCTCCATTGGTTGTACGCACATCATCGGCGCCTCGCGGGAGCTCCGAGTGGGCGCGCCCCATCAGGCGACCGGAGCGGCCCGGCCGCCGCCGCCGGCACCACGAAGACGAAGGGCAAGCAGGCGACAAACGAGGTGAATGAGGAATTGTAACTGTCGCTGGTGGGGATTTGTAATTGACGTCAGCCAACGATCTTCGAACGTCGAGAAGAGGGAGAACTCTGGATTCAGCGGGACTCCGAAGTCGCCAGCGACTTCTGTTCGGACAACCGAAGAATGCGATCAGGCGGCCACGATGGCACGCAATATGCCATCCGCCCCGTGGTGCGGACCTGGCTTCCACTTCTATCGGCGATTGCCATCGTCGCGTTGGCCCCGCCCGCACAGGCCCAGTGCACGTCGAACGCCTCGTCCTGTGTGACCTGCCACGAGACGCAAGCGTTGCGTCCGGTTCTGCAGAGCGCGCAGCCTTGGCATGTCGACCACGGTTTCGGAGACCTCTGTGCCTCCTGTCATGCGGGTGACCCCGCGGCCTCGGCCAAGGAGCTGGCGCACGTCGGGTTGCGGCAGCCGCTCGCCGATCCCGCGCTCTCCTGCGCGGGCTGTCATGCGGACGACGCGTCGGTGCGCGCGGAGCGTTACCTCGCGGTTGCGACCAGCACGCCCGCGGCACCGCCTCCGAGCCCTCCGGCGAGCCCGAGTGGAGCAGCACCGCTTCGATCCCCGACGGCCGACCGCATCCTCGCGTCCCTGGCCGCGCTCCTGACGATCGCCCTCTACTTCCTGGTGAGGCGCGAGCTGGCGACGGAGCCGCGCTCGCTCGTGGCGTGGCTCCGAGACAAGACCTGGAATCCGTATGCCGCCGGCGTGCTGCTCGGGCTCGTCGTCGCGTTCTCCGAGGTCGTCTGCGGCCGGCCGCTCGCTGCGTCGGGCGCGTTCGACAAGCTCGCGGCGTATCTCGGTGGCTGGCTCTTCCCCTCGAGCCAGTACTACGGGCACATCATGACGCCGGGGATCACCTGGCAGGTGTGGCTGATCATCGGCGTGCTCGCGGGCTCGTTCGCGTCGAGCAAGCTCTCGGGCGAGGCGCGCTGGCGATGGCTGCCTGACACGCAGTGGGAGCCGCGCTTCGGCGCGAGCCGCAAGCTGCGACTCGCCATCGCGTTCTTTGGCGCGGTGCTGGTGCAGGTCGGCGCCGGCATCGCGGGCGGCTGCACCAGCGGTCTCGCTATCTCGGGGGGCGCCGCGCTCGCGCCCGCGGCGTTCCTGTTCATGGCCGGAATGTTCGCGGGAGGGATCCCCGCTGCGTGGCTCTGGTACCGCGGGAGGGCCGACTGATGCTCGACATCGTGAAAGCGTTGGTGCTCGGTCTCCTGTTCGGCTGGTCGCTCCATAAGGCCGGGCTCACGCACTACGCGCGCATCGTGAACGTGTATCGCCTCCGCGACATGACGGTGATGCGTTTCATGCTCACCGCGCTCGTGGTCGGCGCCTTCGCGATTCAGGCGGGCATCGACCTCGGCTTTGCAGCCAGTGCACCGATCCCACCTACGTCGATGCTGGCCAACGTCGTGGGTGGCGTGGTCTTCGGCGTCGGGATGGCCACCGCGGGGTACTGCCCGGGGACGGTCGTCGCGGAGGCCGGCGAGGGACGCCTCGACGCCTGGGTGGCTGGCCTGTCAGGACTCCTGGTGGGCGCGATCGTGTTCGGCTTGCTTCAGCCGGTGATCATGCCGTCGCTTGGGCGGGTGGGGGCTCTCGGCCGCGTGACGTTTGCGAGCCTCGCGGGCGCGAGCCCGTGGCTGGTGCTGCTCGTCTTCGGGCAGGTCGTCGTGTCCGTGCTGATGCTCATCGCTCGTGTGGGAAGGAAGACGACGTGACGAACCCGGTCCGCTACCAAACGCTCGACGCGAACGAGGCCGTGGCCGACGTCGCCTATCGCCTGAGCGAGGTCATCGCCATCTACCCCATCACGCCCGCGTCGATCATGGGGGAGCACGCCGACGCCTGGTCGGCTGATCGTCGCGCGAACCTCTGGGGCACGGTCCCCGAGGTGGTGGAGATGCAGTCCGAGGGCGGCGCGGCGGGCGCCGTCCACGGGGCCCTGCAGGCGGGTGCGCTCACGACGACGTTCACCGCGTCGCAGGGCCTGCTGCTCATGCTGCCTGACCTCTTCAAGATCGCCGGCGAGCTGACGTCGTTCTGCATGCACGTCGCGGCGCGCACCGTTGCGACGCACGCGCTCTCGATCTTCGGCGACCACTCCGACGTGATGGCAGCGCGCAGCACGGGCATGGCGCTGCTAGCCTCGGGCTCGGCGCAGGAAGCGCAGGATCTCGCGGCTATCGGCCATGCTGTGACGCTGCGCGCGCGCGTGCCGGTGCAGCACTTCTTCGACGGGTTCCGCACCTCGCACGAGATCACGAAGGTCGTGCCGCTCGAGGACGACACCCTCCGCGCGCTGGTCGACGACGAAGGACTTCGCGCGCACCGCGATCGCGCCCTCGACCCGGACCGCCCCGTCGTGCGCGGCACCTCGCAGAACCCCGACGCGTACTTCCAGTCCCGCGAGGCCGTCGAGCCCTTCTACGCGCGGTTCCCCGACGCCCTCGACGAGACGATGGCGCGCTTCGCCGAGCTCACCGGGCGACGCTACCGGCCCTTCGATTACGTCGGTCACCCGGAAGCAGAGCGTGTCGTCGTGCTGATGGGCTCGGGCGCCGAGACCGCGCACGAGCTGGTCGAGCATCTCGTCTCGCGAGGCGACAAGGTCGGCGTCCTCAAGGTGCGACTCTTTCGACCGTTCTCGGCCAAGCACCTGCTCGCCGCGCTGCCCGCACAGGCGACATCCATCACGGTCCTCGACCGCACGAAGGAGCCGGGCTCGTCGGGCGAGCCGCTCTTCCAGGAGCTTGCGTCCGCTCTGGTCGACGCCGTCGCAATGGGGGCTCGGTCCTCGATGCCCCGCCTGCTCGGCGGTCGCTATGGCCTGGCGTCGAAAGACTTCACGCCTGCGATGCTGAAGGCTGTCTTCGACAACATGGTCGAGCCGGCGCCCAAGCGGCGATTCACGGTCGGCATCCGCGACGACGTCTCCGGCTCGTCGCTGTCGTTCGATGCAGCCTTCGACATCGAGCCGGACGATGTGTCCCGCGCGTTGTTTTTCGGCCTCGGCGCGGATGGCACGGTCTCGGCGAACAAGGCGAGCATCAAGATCATCGGTGAACAGACGCCGCTCTTCGCCCAGGGTCACTTCGAGTACGACTCGCGCAAGGCGGGCTCGACGACGATCTCGCACTTGCGCTTCGGCCCGCGCCCGATTCGCTCCACGTATCGCATCGCGCGTGCGCAGTTCGTCGCGGTGCACGATCCGGGGTTCCTCGAGCGTCGCGACGTGCTGTCGGCGGCGATGCCGGGGGCAACGGTCCTGCTCAACACCTCGCTCGCGCCCGAGAAGGTGTGGGAGTCGCTTCCGCTTGAGGTCCAGGCACGGCTCGCCCTGCAGCGCTGCCGCCTCTTCGTCGTCGACGGTTACGGCGTGTCGGAGGAAGCCGGGCTCGGGCGCCGCATCAACACGGTGATGCAGATCTGCTTCTTTTCGCTCTCGAACGTGCTGCCACAGGGCGAGGCGATGCAGCACGTTCGCCGGTCGATCGAGGAGACGTGGGGGAAGCGCGGTCCCGAGGTCGTCAAGCGCAACGTCGCAGCGCTCGATGCATCGCTCTCGGCGCTGCACGAGATCCCGGTCCCGAATGAGTCCGCGTCGCGTCGCGCGCGCCGTGCTGCTGTGCCCGCGCACGCACCTGACTTCGTGCAGCGCGTGACCCGCCTGCTCCTCGAGGGACGCGGGGACGAGCTACCCGTGAGCGCGTTTCCACCGGACGGCACGTGGCCGAGCGGGACCAGCCAGTTCGAGAAACGCGCGCTCGCGCTCGAGATCCCCATCTGGCAGCCCGACGTCTGCGTGCAATGCAACTTCTGCTCGATGGTCTGCCCGCACGCCGCGATTCAGACCAAGGTGTTCGATCCCGCGCAACTCGTGAACGCGCCCGCGAGCTTCCGCTCCATGCCGGAGGCGTTCGAGCCCGCTCTGCAGGGCATGCGTTACGCGGTGCAGGTCGCGCCCGAGGACTGCACCGGCTGCGGGCTCTGTGTCGAGGTGTGTCCGGCCAAGGACCGACTCAAGCCGCGACGCAAGGCGCTGGTCTCGGAAGCGCTCGCCGACCATCGTGACGCGGAGCGGGAGGCCTTTGCGTTCTTCCAGACACTCGACTCGGCGCCGCTCGACGCGCTCCCGATCGACAAGCGGACCGCCGCCTTTCGTCTGCCGCTGTTCGAGTTCTCGGGAGCATGTGCCGGCTGCGGCGAGACGCCGTATCTGCGGCTTCTCACGCAGCTGTTCGGTGACCACCTGATGATCGCGAACGCCACCGGCTGCTCATCGATCTACGGCGGAAACCTGCCGACGACGCCGTACACGAAAAACAAGGATGGCCGCGGCCCGGCGTGGTCCAACTCGCTGTTCGAGGACAACGCCGAGTTCGGGCTCGGCATGCGACTGGCAGTGGACGTGCGCGCCGAGCGTGCTCGGGCTGCTCTCCAAGCGATGGCGACGCGGCTCCCTGCGCTGCTCGTCGCGGCGCTGCTCGAAGCGGGCGCCGGCGAAGCGTGGCTCGAAGCGCAGCGCAAGCGCGTGGCCGAGCTCGCTTTGCTGCTCGCACGCGACGCATCGAAGGAGGCGCTGGCGCTGCGCGAGATAGCGAGCGCTTTGGTTCCGCGCAGCGTGTGGATCGTCGGCGGCGACGGCTGGGCCTACGACATCGGCTACGGCGGCCTCGACCACGTGCTCGCCTCCCACAAGAAGGTGAACGTCCTTGTTCTCGACACCGAGGTTTACTCGAACACCGGTGGCCAGCAGTCGAAAGCCACGCCGCTCGGCGCGGCCGCCAAATTCGCGACTGCCGGCAAGGCGACACGCAAGAAAGACCTCGGACTTCTCGCGATGAGCTACGGCCACGTCTACGTCGCCGAGGTCGCGATGCAGGCGCGCAGCGCTCAGACGGTAGAGGCCTTTCTCGAAGCCGAGCTGCATTCAGGGCCGTCGCTCATCATCGCGCACAGCCCCTGCATCGCGCACGGCTACGACTTGGTGCACGCGCCGCTCCAGCAGAGAAGAGCGATCGAGAGCGGAATGTGGCCGCTCTATCGTTTCGACCCGAGTCGCATAGAACGAGGGGAAGCTCCTCTCGTGCTCGATTCGGGCCCGGCAAAGCTGGACGTCGCTGCGTACATGAAGAGCGAGGCGCGCTTTCGCATGGTCGAGCTGCGGTCCCCTGAGCGCTACGCGATGCTCGTAGACGCGGCGCGCGACGCGATTCGTCAACGGCGCGCGCTCTACGAGCAACTCGCGCAGGTCCACCTGCCGCCGGAGAAAGCTCATGTCTGACCTGTCCACCACCTGGCTCGGACTGCCCTTGCGAAGCCCGCTCGTCGTGGCGGCCAGTCCCCTGTCGCGAGACCCGGACGCCATCGCGCAGGCGGTGGCCGCAGGAGCGGGCGCAGTCGTCATGCACTCGCTCTTCGAGGAGCAACTGATTCACGAGCAGATGTCCGCGCATCGGTTCATCGACTCGCGCATCGACATGGATGCAGAGACGCAGGGTATCCGTCCAGGCGCGGGTGCGTTCTCGGTCGACGCCGAGCCCTATCTCAGGGAGCTGAAGGAGCTGAAACACCGCGTCGATGTACCCGTCCTCGCGTCGCTCAACGGCACCACACCGGGGGGATGGACCCGGTATGCGAAGCGACTCGAGGATGCTGGGGCCGACGCGCTCGAGCTCAACCTGTACGAGGTCGCCACGTCACCCGACGAGAGCGGCGCCGCAGTCGAGCAGCGCCAGCTCGAGGTCGTTCGCTCGATCGTCGCGGCTGTGAAGCTGCCGGTGAACGTGAAACTGACGTCGTTCTACGCTTCGGTCCCCGCGTTCGTCCGGAGCCTCGAACAGGCCGGCGCCCGTGGCGTCGTCGTCTTCAACCGCTTCTATCAGCCCGACATTGCGCTCGAGACGCTCGACGTCGATCGGCGCCTCGTCCCGTCGACGCCCGCCGAGCTGCCGCTTCGCCTGCACGCCCTCGCGCTGCTCTCTCCGACGACCAAGCTCTCGCTCGGATGTACGGGTGGCGTCCACTCCGGGCTGGACGTCGCCAAGGCCATCCTCAGCGGCGCTCACGTCGTGCAGCTGGCGTCCGTCCTGCTCGAACATGGGCCCGGGCACGTGGCGGCGCTTCGAGACGAGCTCGCGGGTTGGCTCGACGCCAAGGGCTACAAGTCGAGCGCGCAGGCGCGCGGGGTCCTCGACGTCAGCTCTGCGCCCGACGCGCATGCCTGGGAACGACTCAACTACACACGGATGCTCAATGCCTGGCGAGCACGAGACGGCTGGAGGAAAGAACCATGAGCGACGACAAGAAGAAGAGCTGGCATGGCATCGCCCGCGACGAGATTCCGTGGCTGCCGAGCGTGGACGCCGAGGCCTGCATCGGTTGCCAGCTTTGCTACGTGACCTGCGGCCGAGGCGTTTACGAGATGCACGAGGGCGTCGCGGTGGCGACGGAGCCGATGGAGTGCGCGGTCGGCTGCTCGACCTGCGGCAACATCTGTCCGACCAACGCCATCAGCTTCCCGACGCTCGACGCCGTGTGGAAGCTCGAGCGCGAGAAGCAGATCTTCAAGTCGGTAAAGAAGGAAGCGCTCAGGAAGCACGAGCGCGAGGACACGTTGAAGGCGCGAGAGGCCGCGCAACATGCCGTCGCCCACTTGTCCACGCGGGCCAAAGTGGAGGTCGCCGGCGAGTTCGGAGACAAACACTTCCTCGTTCGGCTCGAGGAGCTGATCGAGAACAAGCCCTTCGATGTCGTGAAGCTGCGGCTCGAGGTCCCCACGGTGAAGGGGGCCAGGCAAAAGGCACCGTCCTACATGACCTTCGAGGTCACCTCGGAGCAGCAGGAGGACATCTCGCCGTTCCTGGACCAGGTCCGGGTGCTGGTGCACGACGCGGGGCTCGTCCTCGTCTCGGCGACCCCGATCGGCTGAGGTCGGACTTGACGGTCTAGCGTATTCGATGAGGTGAGTCATGACGAAGCACACCATCAAGATCCTCGGCAAGGGCTGCGGGAGCCGCATCTGGACCGAGCGCCTGGTGCGCGAGGTCGTCGCGGAAAGCCACGCCGACGTCGAGATCGAGAAGGTCACCAAGATGAGCGAGATGGTGCCGTGCGGCATCATGTGGACTGCGGCCATCATCATCGCCGAGCGCGTGGTTCACGCGTGCGGCATCCCCCCCAAAGAGGAGGTCCGGCAATGGGTGCTGGCTCTTCAGGCATGAGCACGCCACAGCGCTATCAAGCGATCGGTAGCGTGCGAGCAGGTGGGGCCGGGCGTCTCCAAGCGCACGGGCTCGACGCCGAGTTCGACGGGACGACGGGGCGTCTCGAAGACCTGCCGGGGCCGGCCGACGTGCTGAGCGCCGCGCTCTGCGCGTGCATCTTGAAGAACGTCGAGCGCTTCTCGCAAATGCTGCCCTTCCGCTACGAGTCGGCCTCGGTCGAGGTCACGGCAGAGCGGGAGGGACCGCCGCCGCGCATCGTCCGGATGAGCTATCACCTGCGCGTCGTCACCGACGAGACGCCCGCGCGGCTGGAGTTGCTCCACAAGAACATCCGCAAGTTCGGCACGATCACGAACACGCTCGCCGCCGCGTGCGAGCTGACGGGAACCATCGAGGCCGTCGCGCCTGGAGGAGCGCCATGAGCGCAGACCTGCGCGTGCTCTTCGTCTCTACGCACGACGCTGCGCACAGCCGCATGGCCGAGGCTCTCTTGCGAGGGGAGCGAGGAGCTTCGGGCTCGCATCGAGTCCTAAGGTCATGAACGCGGACCGCTTCGACCTGGCGGCTTGAACTAGAAACCTGACAAGGAGAAGACCATGAACATCGACATCGGCATCGAAGCCAGCAAGCGCCAGGAGATCGCGGGCGGGCTATCCCGCGTGCTCGCGGACTCGTACACGCTCTACCTCAAGACCCACAACTTCCACTGGAACGTCACCGGCCCGATGTTCCAGACGCTGCACCTCATGTTCGAGACCCAGTACAACGAGCTCGCGCTCGCTGTGGACCTCGTCGCCGAGCGCATCCGCGCGCTCGGCTTCCCCGCGCCGGGCACCTACAAGCAGTTCAGCGCGCTCTCGGCCATCAAGGAAGAAGATGGTGTCCCGAAGGCGCAGGACATGATCACGAGGCTCGTCGAGGGGCACGAGACCGTCGCGCGGACGGCGCGCGAGATCTTCAAGGTCGCCGAGAGCGTGAGCGATCAGCCGACGTGCGACCTGCTCACGCAGCGCATGCAGGTCCACGAGAAGACGGCGTGGATGCTGCGCAGCTTGCTCGAGTAGTCGTTGCGAGCGCACCTCGCCCGCGCTCCGCAGGTGGGGCGCCGGCGCGCGGGGAGAAACCATGTCGCGACTCAGGCAAGCTGAGATCGGCGCGCTCAACGAGGCGCTCGACGACGAGTACAAGGCGTGGACGATCTACGACCAGGTCATTCACGACTTCGGGCTCGAGCGCCCGTTCATCAACATCGTCGAGTCCGAGGCCCGCCACATCGAGGCCCTGCGCACGCTCTTCGAGCGCTACGGCGTCGCCGTGCCCGGCAACCCGTGGGCGGGTCGCGTTCCGCGCTTCGCGAGCACACGCGAGGATTGTCAGGCGGGCGTCGAAGCCGGGCGCCGCCGCGGCAACCCATGAGGCAGCCATTGTGACCGTCTTTCTGTGGATCATGCTCGGTGGCGTGGTCATGAGCGCGATCGCGCTCGTGGGCAGCGTCACGTTGGTGCTGCGCGAGTCGACGCTCCAGAAGGTGCTCCTTCCGCTCGTCGCCTTCGCGGCGGGCTCGATGCTCGGGGGCGCGTTGTTTCACATGCTGCCTGCGTCGCTCATCCAGCTCTCGCCACAGACCACGTTCGCGTGGGTCGCCGTTGGCTTCGCGCTCTTCTTCGCGCTCGAGCAGTTCCTTCACTGGCATCACTGCCACCGCGCGTCCGCGCAGTGCCGCAAGCCACTGACGTACCTCGTGCTCGTCGGCGATGGGCTCCACAACTTCCTCGGCGGGCTCGCGATCGCCGGCGTGTTCCTCGTCGACATTCGGCTCGGAATCGCTGCATGGCTCGCGGCCGCTGCGCACGAAGTCCCTCAGGAGCTCGGCGACTTCGCCGTGCTCATCCACGGAGGCTGGAAGAAGCGAAGCGCTCTGCTCTTCAACCTGCTCTCGGGCTCGACCTTCCTCGTCGGTGGGCTCGTAGCCTACGCCGCGTCGAAGCGCTTCGAGGTGAGTTGGCTGGTGCCCCTCGCCGCGGGCAACTTCTTGTACATCGGCGCTTCGGACCTCGTGCCCGAGGTGAACAAGGGACAGACGCTAGGCACGGGCATCGTTCACTTCGCGTGCTTCCTCACTGGCCTGGGCGGACTCTACGCGCTCGCAGGGGTCGGGCAGTGAGCCGTCCCTCGCCAGTGCCGGAGCACGCCGACAAGACTCAGGCCGAGCTCACGTCTTCGATGTCCGCGAACGACAAGGCCCCTGATCTCGCTTCGGAGTCGGTTCCGGCCACGCTCGCGAGGCTGAGCGTCGGCGCCGAGACCGGCCTCAGCTCGCCGAGGTAAACGTCCGCTTGAAGGAGCACGGCTACAACGAAGTGGCCGAGGCCAAGGGGCACCCGGTCGTTCGCGAGGAGCCGTGTGTTCATCCCGGTCGCGTCGATGCGGTAGGTGTGCCAGCCCGTCGAGTGCGCGGCGATGGCGATGATCTTCCGCCGCTGGTCGCGCGCCCGCGGCGGCGCACCGAAGTCGACGCCGACGATCATCTCGACCTCGGGTGCGCGGCGAAGGAGACCAACGGGACCATGACGCTCCAGTTCTCGCCGCTGCCGCCGGCGTGGTCCAGGGCGATTCGCGCGGCGAAGGCGGTCGAGCCCCTGCGCGCGGCGGGGACCGGGACCGAGCGATCAACAGGCTCGCCGACGCCCGCGACCACGCCGACGCTCGCGACCTCGCGCGACCAGCGCTCCATGCGCGAAGGCGGGCACCGTTCGTCGCTCCTCGCGAGCCGTCGCCCCGATGATGAACAGGCTCGGCCCCTTCGCAGACGCCGAAGCTGTTGATCAACGGGGCCGACTGTTGATCGCCGGGTACGCAGTTAAACGCCTCTCGGCTTCTCTCTCCCCACGGGACAGGAGAGAGAGCGGGGGAGCTGTCCCACGCGGCGCTCATCGAGCTCGCTTGGCGCTCTCAGCGAGCACGCGCGAGAGCACCGCCTCCGCACGCGCAACGCGCGAAACGCCCGGACTTCTGGGAAGAAACGGCGAAGCCCCCTCGGATCGCTCCTTGGGGGCTTCTGTTTACCGACCCTCGCCGTCGGTTGGCGACGAGAGAAAAATGGCTCCGACTGCTGGACTCGAACCAGCGACCCGGTGATTAACAGTCACCTGCTCTCCTCCGTGAAACCGCGCGTGGGACGGCGTTCTCGGTAGCCCACCGGCCCGCGATGGACCACCAGTGGACCTCAGCTCGCGCCGAAGTCGCGCTCTGGGTCTGGGATCTGAGAGAGAGATTTATTGGTCGTGGTGGGGCCTGTGGTCGGTATGGGAAGCGCGAAGCGCTTTCCAAGCGCCGTGGTGAACGGGGGCAACCCGCGCGTGGTGGGACCGTTCTGCAGCCGGAGCGTGGTCGCGCAGGTTGGTCCCGTTCTCCATCAGGCGCGGCACTGTCCACAGGCCTCAGTGGGGCTCGTTGTTCTGCACGCGTCCGAGCTGCTCGAGGCGTTCCCAGAGCACACGCATGAGCGCCGACGAGAACTCCTCGAAGTAGGTCGTGAGGTCGCCTGCGTCGGCGCGCACCATCCGGTGCGAGCGCGTGGTGAGCAGTTCGTGCTGCTCCTCCGTGGCCTCGGTCAACATGAGAAGGCCGTTCGCATCGACGTCGCCAATCCGGAACTCGTGATGCAGCACCACGCTGACCGACTTCCAGCTCGGATACAGGAGCGTCAGTCCCCAGTAGGGCGTCACCGCGCGCAGCACCGCCGACTGCGACACAAGCGGATCCTGGTCCGCCCAGTCGGACAGCGCCTTCACCTCGGGCTGGGCTCGCGCGGCTTCCCTCTGCAGCTCGAGGAGCTTGGTGCGCTCGCGAGGTGAATAGAGCTTCCAGTTGGGCGCGGTGCCTCACCAGGTGCCCTTCGGTGGGGACACACCGGGTGTCGAGAACCCCGAGCTGCAGAACCAGTAGACCATCGCCACCTCGGGCCTGAGCCGTCGGTCGCGCGCGCCGGTCGTCGTGAAGTGCGCGAGCCCATCCTCGACGAGTGCCGCACGCGCGATGGCTTCTCCGGCTGACCGCGCCGATCGACGAGGCGCGCGCCTTTCAGGACGGCCTCGATCTGCTCGTGCGTCACGCTCCCGTGGAGCTGGCTGACGTTCCACAGGATGCGCATGCGCTTGGCGCTCGCGGCGAGCTCCTTCCGGCGGCAGTACGAGATGGGCGAGGCGCGCATCTGGCCGGCCGCGTCCGCGACGCGGGTGAGGTTGAGGACGAGCGTCGGCGTGAGGGTGTACCGCCACGGCTGCGAAGGAAGGTTCTCCGGGCGAAACAGCCCCCGAAACTGCGCGTCCGTCAGCGTGGGGTAGCGACGCCAGTCGCGAGCGCGCGTCACAGCCCGAGCTCCCGGCCGAGCACCTTGGTGACGAAGCCGCCGACTTGCTCGGCAGCGACCAGCTTGTGAACGCGCTCCTTCACCTCGCCGCTGCTGCCGTGGCGCTCAGCCGCGGCGATCGTCGCGCGGTAGGCGTCCCACACGTCGGCGCCGGTGATCTCGTAGCCGTAGCCCTGCACCAACCAGTACAGGGACAGAAGCCCGGCGCCGACCGCGAATGCGGGTCGCTTCTCAGCGAAGTCGCGCGCCGCGCGTGCGAGCGTCTTCGGATCACACGGCGCGCGGCTCGCCAGCGCGAGCGCGTCGTCGTAAAGCCCCGCGTCCTTCGCCGCAGCGAACCACTTGCCCTCGTCGCCCGGAGTGGTCTTCACGAGGTCGGTGAGCACCTCGCCTGCGGGCTTGTGCGGGTACTTCTTCGCGACGGCGCGGAAGGTCGCGAGGTAGGTGCCCGCCTGGTTCGCCTCGAGCCCGTAGCGCCGGTAGGCCTCGTCGACGAGCCCCGAGGAGAGCAGCACCGCTTCACACGCGCGCGCGATGGCGACAGGGCTGTCGTTCAGACCGCGTCCTTCTTCGGCATACCGGATGGCCTCGGCCTTCTTCCCTTTGGCCGCGAGCGCCTTCACGCCGTACTGGCGGTAGTGCCACATCTTGTAGGGCGCGAGCTCGAGGAGCGCGAGCACGTCGTCGTTCCGTTCGGCGGCAACGAGCGCGCTGAGGCAGTTGGTCGTGCCCTTGAAGAAGCCGCGCAGGCCCGGGTCCGGGCTCCACGCGAGCTTCACTGTCTCGATGAGCCGATCGGCCCACGCCGAGGCGATCTCCTTCGAGGCGCAGAGCGTGCCCCAGTGATCGCCGAGCCACTCGATGTAAGGAATGCCGTCATCCTGGTAGGCCTCGAACAGCCGCTCGAGCCACGCCTCACGCGTCGTCGCGTCGGCTGGCGCGTTCGCGATGATGGTCACGAGCTCCGCGATGGCGTTGTTCACCGCGGTGCCGATCGAGCCCGACGAGCTGTCCACCTGTTCGAGCGCGGGCGACACTCGCTCGAGGAACGCGATGGCGCCCCCAGCGGCGAGCACCGGGTCCTTCTTCGCGACCTTCGTGATCTCCGCGACCGCCTGCTTTATGCGCGTGATCGCGGGCTGCGACTTCCAGCCGAAGGCGTGACGACGAAAGCGCGCCTTGAACTCCCACTTGTACGCCTCGGCCGCCGGCTCTTTGCGCTTCGCCGTCATGGCGCCCTCAACGCTCGGTCGAGCTCGTCCCGAAGCGCAGGGAAGCGCTTGAACTCGGCCTTCAGCGCCGCCGCCCAGCGGGTCGTCTCACCGATCTTGTCGCACCCGACACAGGTAGCGACGAGCTCGGCGGCGTGGCCGTAGTGCCCGCGGCGCTTCTGCTCGGTCACGCCGGCGACTCGACTCTCCGCGGCCTTCTTCATCGCGGCAAGCACGGCCCTTCGCGAGGTCGCGTCGGAGATGCTCGCAACACCGGCCAGCGCGACGAGCGCGTCGACCTCTGGCGTGGCGAGGTGGGGTTCCTCGGGGTCGGCCGTCATCGCCTCGAGCTCATCGAGGTCCGCGCCGCGGTGGAGGATCGGATCGAGGTCGCGCCGCGCGCGCTCGACAGATCCTCCGAGCAGCTGCGCGAACAGCGGGAAGAGCAGGTGTCCCGGGTGCTCTCCGTTCGACCAGCCGAGGCCTGGCGCGCTCGCCAGGAGCTTCGCCGCGGCTACGAAGTTGTGCGACAGCACTTGGAGGAGCGCCCGCTGTCGCGTCGCGTGCTTGGGGCAAGCTTCCAGCGCTTCGCCGACCCGCTTGGCGAGCGTGGTCTTGGTGCTCGAGGAGCCGAGCCAGCGGCGCAGGCGCGCCATGCTCGGGCTCGCGCGCCAGGCTCTCTCGAGGTGCGCGGCGACGTCCTTGCGCTTGAGGCTCTGTGCCGCGAGCGCTGCGCCATCGAGGAACTCTCCCCGCGCGTAGTCCTTGTCGCTGACGAGCTCGGCCGCCTGGCCGAACGCCTTCCGTGCGGCGTGCCAGTCCGTCGCCTCGACGAGGCTGTTGCACCACGCACGAAGGTCGTCGGCTCGCTTCGTCGCGCGCGCCACCTTCGCGAGGCCCTCCGCTCCCTCGAGCCGTTGCACGACCTCGCGCAGCCAGCGGTCCTCTTCCGTGTCCCAATCGCTGGTGCGCTTGCCGGCAGGCTTGTTCTCGAGCAGCTCCCGCCACCGCGGAAGGAACGCAGCAAGGTCGGGCAGCGGCTCCACGGCAACCCGCTCGAGCTCTCTCAGCGGCTCCCAGAAGTGCCCAACCCCGTACACCTCGTCGATCGCCGCGCGGACTGCCTCTGCGCGCTCCACAGTAGTAGCGAGCATGTACGCGGACACGACGTACTGAGCGGCGCACTCGGCCACGTCGGCGCCGAGCACATCTTCGACCAGCTCGCGCTGTCCCAGGTCGATGTTGCCCTCTCCGATGGGCGGGAGAAGTGCCCCGAAGATGCGGTGGGCGGACGCGTAGTCTTTGCGAAGAAACGCCGCCGACCCGCGTCTGAGGTACTCGTCGACCTCGGATGGATCTGCCTGGCCGACCCGCTCGGCGGCCTTCACGAATGCGAGCACCTCGGAGACTTGCTCGTCGCTCACAGCCGCTGGGGCGAAGCCTGCGTCGGTGCGCGCTGCGCGTGCGATGAGCGACCCGACGACGCGAGCGTGGGCGCGGTCGTCCAGCTCGAGCAGCACATCGTGAACGATCTCGCGCAGCCCATCGGCGGACATCGTCGCGAGCGCGGCGTCGAGGTCAGTCGGCGCACCGGCCTTGGTGGTGTTCGACCTCGCGCGCCTCATCGCTTTTTCCTCGGAGCGGCCTTCGGCTCCGTGAGTGCGGCGAGATTCAGCGCGCGCTCTGCAGCCTCGCGCTCGCGGGCCAGCTCGGCACGCAGCTCCTCCTCGGTGGGCAGGTACATCTGGTAGCGCGCTGCGAGGATCTGCTCATTGTTCTCGGGCAGGGTGATCTTCGCCATCGCGTCGTTTTTTTCGGAGCAGAGGACGATGCCGATCGTCTTTGCCTCGTGCTCCGCGCGCTGGAAGCGGTCGAAGAAGTTCACGTACATCTGCATCTGCCCGAGGTCCTGGTGCGTGAGCTTGCCGAGCTTGAGATCGACGAGCACGAAGCAGCGGAGCAGGCGGTTGTAGAAAACGAGGTCGACGTAGAAGTGATCGCCATCGAGCGTCACCCGCTTCTGTCGCGCGACAAAGCAGAAGCCCTTGCCCAACTCGAGGAGGAATCCCTCGATGCGATCGATGATGGCTTGCTCGAGGTCGCGCTCGCGCCAGTGGGACCGCTCGTCGAGTCCGAGGAACTCGAGGACGAACGGGTCCTTCAGCACGTCGGACGGCACCTCGATCTCGTGTCCGCGCCGCGCGAGCGCGAGGACCTTCTCCTTGTCGCGGCTCTTCGCGAGGCGCTCGAACAGGAGCGACGCGATCTGGCGCTCGAGCTCACGGCTCGACCAACTCTCGCGCGCCGCCTCAATCTCGTAGAACGCGCGCGCCGTCGGGTTCGCGACGCGCATGAGGATGAGGTAGTGCGTCCACCCGAGGTGCGAGGGGAAAGGCGCCGGGCCTTGCGGAGATACGGTCAGCGCTGCTGTCCGAATCCCCTCACGCTTGGATCTGGACAGCGCCGCTGTCCGTTTTGATGGCCCACCCAGTTCGGGAGGCAGCGCGGAACCTTCGGGATAGGTGACGTAGAATTGTCGGATGCGCCGGAGCGTTCGAGCGCCGAAGCCCTGGCCGACGCTTCCCGCGAGGCGCTGCGCCAGACGCTCGATGAGCTCGTCGCCGTAGTCGGCGCGCTTCTCACCGCGCTGCTCCACCTCCACGATCTCACGCCCGATGAGCCAGTACGCCTGGACCATCGCCGTGTTCACCGAACGCGTGACGTGACCGCGCGCCGCTTCGATGATGTCGACGACACGCGCGAAGAGTGCGTCCTCGTGTCGCGTGGCCTTCGTTACCACGCCGGTCTTCTTGCGAAGCTGCGTCTTCTTCACGACGCCACCCCGACCGCGTCGCAGAGGTGTTCTTCCGGTGCTGGCTGGAGCTCGCTCATGCTGGGTGACCCGATGGAGATCACCGCGCTCGAGCCCCGAGAAACCAGGGAACTGGCGTCGCGGCGCTCTCCGTTTCTCTCCGTTCGGCGCGTTTATGCGCCACGAACGTGGCGCACACCAGACGGAAATGGCGCGAGTGATCCTGCTTGGGACAGCGCCCCGATGATCAACAGTCCCACCCCGCGCGGGACAGTTGAGCACCGGGGCGCCGTCCCGGAGAAAGACGGTCGGCTGTTAACCGCGTCTCGGCTTCTCTCTCCCCGCGAGCGCATCCAGCGAGCGAAAACGCCGTCCCGTACGGGCGAAAGTCTTGCCGTGCGTTCTCTCGGCGCTCTCTGCGCGAACGCAGTCCCGGTGCACGCGGGATGCGAAAGCTCGCGGAAACGTGGCGCGAAAGAGAACTTGCGGCATCGAGGATCGCTCCGCGAGGCCGCTGTTCACTGTCCGGTCAGCGAAGTTCGCACGACCGATAAGTTGGCTCCGACTGCTGGACTCGAACCAGCGACCCGGTGATTAACAGTCACCTGCTCTACCAACTGAGCTAAGTCGGAAAATCTCGGGTTTTGCCGAGCGCTTTGACCAAAGTCGCAGCGGACGCGCACCTTACCTTCGGCCCACGCCAAGTCAAGCCTGAAGCTTTTGGCCTCGCTCGGGTCGACGCACTCCGTCCCGGGCCCAACGCTCCTCCCTCCCTGGCCAACGCTCCCTCCCTGGCCAACGCTCGGTCCCTGGCCCAACGCTCGCGCCCTCGGTGTACCGTTCGGCCGTGGCAGCGACGACCATCGAAATCGCAAAGTCGGGGCGCGCGGCGTGTCGCGCATGCAAGAAGCCGATCGCCAAGGGCGAGCTGCGGTTCGGCCTCGAGGGCACGGGCGGCTTCACGGACGCGAGCACGCCGACGTTCATGTGGCACCACCTGCTCTGCGCCGCCGGCAAGCATCCGGATGAGACGCGCGCCGCGCTCGCGGCGTTCGACGGCGACGTACCGGGTCGCGACGCCATCGACGCGAAGCTCGTCGAGATGGAGTCGAAGAAGCCCCCGCCGTACCCACACGTCGACCGCGCTCCGACAGGGCGCGCGAAGTGTCTCGGCTGCGGCGAAACGATCCCGAAGGGCGACCTCCGCGTCGCCATCGAGCGCGACATCGAGCGCGGGATGACCATCACGAAGGGCGCGGGCTATCTGCACCTGGCGTGCGCCGCGGGCTACGTCGAGGCGAACGGCTCGACCCACGACGAGCTCACCGAAGCGCTCGCGAAGAACACGCGCGACCTGTCCGAGGACGATCTCGCGGCGGTGTTCGAGATCGTGTAGCCGGCGAGCGGGGGCGGCGCGCCATATGGAAGTGTGGGTGACTCGAGAGCTAGCTCCGCCGTTGCGGCTCCGCCCTGCCCTTCGGACCGCAGAGCGCGCGACGATTCGCCGTCGAACCGTCGCCGTACTGCTCGGCTCGATGCTCGCGGCGTGCGGAGCGACAGGCAGCCCCGGTGAAGAGGACGCGCCGGAGCGCGCTCCGTCCGCGCTCGCGTCGATTGCGTCTCTCCTGAGCTCGGCGACTGCCTCTCCCGCGAGCGCGGCCGCGTCGAGCGCGCCTATCGTGAGCGCGCCCACGGCCACCGCGCCCGCCCCGACGTGCGACGCGACGCTCGAGGTCGCGCGCGGAGACTCGTTCGAGCAGATCGCGCGGCGCTGCTACGGCAGTCGAGCGTACGCCGACTGGGTCGCGGCACATGCGAACCTCGGCCGCGGACTTCAGGCCGGCGACAAGCTCGAGTTGCCGAGCTTCGAGACCCTGGTCACCGAACGGCTCGCCGCAAAGTGGAGGTCCGAGGCGCCCTCGATCGCAGAGGCGTACTCGGAGTTTCGCGGCGCAGAGCCCGAGATCGACGCGCAGCTCGGCGGGGCGGCGCCGGGGATGGCTGCCTATCATCCGAGCCCAGCCGCGGCGGCCGCGCTCGAGCGCGCAGCGAAGGCCGCGGCTGCGACCGCGACGCGCCTGGAAGCCGCCGGCGTGCACACGAAGAAGTTCAAACAGGCGGCCGAGACGCTGCACCGAATGGCGAACGGCGCGGGCAACCTGTCGACGGACTACGCGACAGAAGAGGTGCATCAATCGTTTTACTACGGAGTCGAGGCCCTCCACTGAGGACGGCCGCCCTCACGAGCGGACCAGACGAATCGCCTTCTCTGGACACGCGACGACGCAGAGGCCGCACGCCTGGCAGGCGCTCGCGTTCGGGATGTGCGCCGTCTTCTTGCCGTGCACCCAGAGCTTGAACCGCACCATCGTGGGCATCGCGCGATACTCAGCCTCGTCGATCGGTCCGACCTCGAATACCCCGTAGGGACAGACCTCGACGCAGTCCTCTTTCCCCTCGCAACGGCGCCGATCGACCTCGGGTCGCCACGCCCCCGCCTCGCCTTTGCACTCCTCGCCGGGGCGGCTCGGATGCGCGGCCGCGCGCTTCACCTTCTCGGGGTTCTTCTTTCGAGCCATGGCTCCTTGCTACACGAGCAGCTCGCGACGCGGCGCCCCTCGAAGGGTCGCTTCACGCTGGACCACACTTCTTCATCGCCGGTCGATCTCGAGCAGAAACCGATCGAGCACCTCGCTCACCGTGGACGGCGCCTCCATCGGGGGCATGTGCCCGAGGCCCGGGAGATCGACGCGCCGCGCGCCGCGGATCCCAAGGACGAGCCGCGTCGCCACGGCGTGGTTGTACGGGAGATCGCGCTCGCCGATCGCGACGAGCGTCGGCACGTCGATCTCGTCGAGTCGCTCCGATGGAGGGGGATCCAGCGCGACGAACGGGTTCGGATGCAGCCAATGGAACGCGGAGTACGTCTCGATGATCGCGTCGAGCTCGCGCGCCGCGCGTGCATCCGCGACGGCCTCGGAGAACCAGCCGACGCGGCGCCAGATCGCCTTCGCGGCCTCGACGCTCTCTTCCTTCGCCGCCAGCTTGATCGCCGTGAACGCCCGAGAGACGTCGGGCGGAAACGGGATCCCGCCTAGCGCGCTCGGCGCGACGAGGGCGAGGCTCCGCACACGCGTCGGGGACTTCAACGCGAATTCGAGCGCCTGGTGAGCGCCGACGGAGTGGCCGACGACGTCGACGCGCTCGAGCCCCTTTGCGTCGAGCAACGCCGCGAGATCCGCGCGATGCGAATAGGGCGCGTCCGTCGGAACCGACGAGCGACCAAATCCGCGGACGTCGTACGCGACCACGAGGCGTGACCTTGCGAGCCGGGGAACGACGCCCGACCACATCCGCGCATCGAGCGCGAACCCGTGAATCAGGACGACTGGGCGCCCTTGCCCTTCGATCTCGACGTGGAGCGTCGCTCCAGGAACCTCGATGCGCTCAGCCGGCACGCGCCCGAGGATACCGTGCCTTCATCGAACGATGAGTTGCGTCGCCGATCGCCCGAATCTACGCGAAGCCGATGACCCCCGCGCTCCCCGCTGGTCTCCGTATGCTCTCGTCGAGCAAGGCACACGCCGCCGTCTTTCGGGCGGATCTGTCGCTGCTCCTCTGGGGACGTGGCTTCACCGTCGAGGAGGTTCTCGCCTTCGGCGCGACGCTGCGCGCGGAGCTCGGCGGAGCGAAGCGCACTGCGGCGCTCGTATGGCTCACCGATCTTCCGGCGTCCGTCCCCACCGAGCCGGTGCGCGAGGCCCTCGCGAAGCTCATCTCCCAGTCTCCGCCGTCTTTCACCGGCCTCACGTACATCGTCGAGTCGGGTGACTTCGGCAGCGCGACGGCCCGCTCCGTGATCACGGGGCTCAATCTCTTGGCGAAGCCCTCTCTGAAGGTCGCGGTGCATGCGACGGTGCGCGACGCGCTCCAGAGCTTCACGCCCGCGCTCGGATGGAGCGAGGCAGAGGTCGCAGAGCTCTCACGAGGCCTGATCGCGGCGCGCGCCGCGTGGGCCGCGGCGGGCGGGACTCCGGTGAACGAGCGCGCGCGCGGCTAGTCTCGGCCGAAATCGACCGCGCTCAGCGCGCCCTCGGCTTCTTCGTCGGAAGCGCGAGGGTGATGACGCCCATCTCGGGCGGCGCGTCCTTCTTCTCGACGAAGATGATGACCGGCACCTCGATCGGTGCGGCCGCCTTGACCACGTCCATTCCGGCGACGATCTCGCGAGCCAGCTCGCCGAGTCCGTCGTGCGCGGCCTTCGCCCGAGCCTTCTCGAGGAGCGCGACGGCCTCTTGGCGCTCGACGACGGCTCGCTTGCCCTCTTCGCTCGTCACCACGATCGCGCGTGTCAGCCAGTCGGCGGGCTCGCGCACCTGAAGCCATCGTGCGGCCTTCTCGGCGAAGCGCACCGCGGCGCCCTGCGTCAGCATCTCTCGAGCTTCGGTCGAAGCGACCGGAGGATCAAGGCCTCCGGTCGCGTGTCTCTCTCGAAGGCGCTCAGTCTTCGAGCTGGCCGAACTTGCCCGCGCTGAAATCGCGGATCGCTTCGTGGATCTCGCGCTCGGTGTTCATGACGAACGGGCCGTGCTGCACGACCGGCTCGTCAATCGCTTCGCCGTCCAGGACGAGGAGCTCGGTCTCCTCGGTCGCCGAGACCTCGATACGGCCGCCCGCGCCGGGCTCGAAGATGACGAAGTCGTGTTGCTTGGCAATTTCTTCGCCCACCTCTACGCGCCCCTTCATGACGAGGATGGCCGTGTTGTGGCCCTTCGGGAAGTCGAAGTCGACCTTGCCCGAGGCGTTCAGCTTCACGTGCAAGAGGTGAATCGGAGTCACCGTCTTCGCGGGGCCGACGACATCTCGATAGGCGCCTGCGACCACCCGAACGACGCCGGCGCCATTCGGGAGCTCGGCGACGCCGATGTCATCGGCGACGATGCCTTGATAGCGAGGGGCATCCATCTTGTGTGCGCGCGGCAGGTTGACCCAGAGCTGCGCCATCTGGAACGGCCCGCCGACGCGGGCGTAGCTCGCCTCGTGGTACTCCTTGTGGAGGATCCCCGACGCAGCCGTCATCCACTGCACATCGCCTGGGCCGATCACGCCGCCGTTCCCCGCGCTGTCGTGATGCGCGACGCTGCCCTGAAAGGCGAGCGTGACGGTCTCGAAGCCGCGATGCGGGTGCACACCGACGCCGCGCCGCTCGAGCGTCGGCGCGTAGTCGTGCTCGGGGTGGTAATCGAGCAAGAGGAACGGCGAGAGCTTCGTCACCGCGTCGGGGATGGCGGAGAAGTAGCCGGCGACGCGAAAGCCGTCGCCGACCCAGTGAAAGCGCGTCGCGCGATAGACGCCCTCGATGGGGCGCTACGTCACGTCGTCGCTCGAAGCGCGAGAGGGGGTGGCCGTGCCTTGGAATGTGCTGGTCGTGGTCATGGGAACACTCCTGAGTCCCGGAACATGCTCACGTTCGAGTGGGGAACAACCGCCCACACCGCGAACCCGAGGTTGCGCGGAACGAGACATCCTCCCGAGAACGACGCACACTCGCCGGCATGGATCCCGACCGACCGAATGG
>Ga0164241_10001515_pt1 | contig 28231 bp, 31 predicted proteins | sample OricomyardsoilBY_FD_108780 | JGI IMG/M metagenome (GOLD analysis project Ga0164241, IMG submission 108780) | Backyard soil microbial communities from Emeryville, California, USA - Original compost - Back yard soil (BY) | ecosystem: Environmental > Terrestrial > Soil > Unclassified | place: USA... | reverse complement strand
GAACCCAAACCGAAGAACACCAGGGCCGTGCCGAATCGAATCATGATCGTCACCTAGTCGGGGATAGGGAGCGAGATATCGACAACGACGCATCAGGTGTGGTTCCGGTTCCCGTTCCGGCCGAAGTCACCGGTCGGAACGGAAGATCCGGCTCAACATCAGCGAGCTGTTCGCGATCGCGACCGCCGAAAACGCAAGTGCCACAACGAGAATCGGCCACCATGCCATGCCGAGTACCAACAGGACCGTCCACACGAGCAGCAACAGCACGGACACGCCCAGCAACACCCCGCCCGCCGCCGCCTGTGGCTCCCGTGTGGACAGCTCGCGCGGCGCCACCCGCCCGCCGGCCGGCAGGGCCAGCCACCCGCGCACCGTCAGCGCCACCACGAACACCGCGATCCCCAGCCCCACCCATGCCAGCAACCCGCTCGGCGAGGGCAGCCCCGCGATCAGCAGCACCAGCACTCCCACCGCCTGCCACGCCGCCGCACGGCGCACCGCCAGATACACCGCCACCCGCTGCGCCCGACCGAACCGCGGCCGCACCGGCACCCGCGCGGGACGCCGCTCGCGCTCCGGCCGCTCCGGGGGCCTGCGCGCCAGCCGGGCCACCTTCGCGGTCACGTCCTCGTTGTCCGGATCCAGCCGCAGCGCCGCCCGGTACCCGCGGTCGGCCTCCAGCCACTCGTGCGCGGCCACCGCCGCGTCGCCGAGCACCTCGTGTGCCCGCGGCTGTTCCGGTGCCAGGGCGACCGCCGTGCGCGCCACCCGCACCGCCTCCACGGGCGCGCCGGCCACCAGCGCCTCGGCCAGCGCCACATGACAGCGCCAGTCCGCCGCATCCCGCCGCACCGCCTCGCGGGCGGACACCACGGCCTCGTCGTGCCTGCCCAGCTCCAGCAGCGCGAGGCTGGCCAGCCGGTGCCCCCAGGACCGCTCGCCCAGGGTCATCGCGCGCTTCGCCGCCTCCAGCGACAAGGTCGGCTCGCCCGCCTCCAGCAACGCCGCGGACAGCCGGCACCAGGCGACCGAATGATCGGGGAACTGCTGCAGGGCGGGCCGCAGCACGGCGATCGCCGACTCCGGCCTGCCCTCCGCGGTCAGGCGCGCGGCCTGGATCAACGCCGAGTCGATCGACTGACCCGGATCCGCCATGCGCCCTCCCCGCGGCTATCCCACGAGGCTCGCGAGATCCCCGTCCGCGAGCTTCGTTCTGTCGACTCTGCTGTCCCCGTCCACCAGGGCGGACAGTACGTCACCGGCATCCCACACGTTCACGTTCATCGCCGCGCGCACCTCGTCGCCGCGGACCCAGAACGCGATGAACTCCCGCGCCGCGAGGTCACCGCGCACGACCAGCTCGTCGGCCAGCGGGTCGGCGACGCCACGGAACTCCAGGCCCAGGTCGTACTGGTCGGAGAAGAAGAACGGGCTCGCCGTGTGCGGCTCCGCCCCGCCGACGAGGTTCCCGGCCACGTGCGCGCCCTGGTCCTTCGCGTTCGCCCAGTGCTCCACCCGCATCCGCCGGCCGTGCCGCGATTGCGACGCGATGTCCCCCACGGCGTACACGTCCGGCGCGGAGGTACGCAGGCACTCGTCCACGGTGACCCCGCCGCCCGCCGTCGCGCCGGCGAGCTCCAGTCCCGCGGTGTGCGCCAGCTCCACCCGCGGCGCCGCGCCGACCGCGACCACGGTGACGTCCGAGGGCAGCTCGCTGCCGTCGTCCAGGCTCACGCCGGTGACCCGGCCGTCCGCGTCACCGGTGAAGCCGAAGACGCCGACGCCCAGCTTCCAGACGACGCCCTCCTCGGCGTGCAGATCGCGGAACACGTCGGCGATCGTGTCACCCAGCACCCGGTACAGCGGCAGCGGCATGGGCTCCACCACCGTCACCTCACAGCCGCTGCGCCGCGCCGCCGCCGCCACCTCGCAGCCGATCCATCCCGCGCCGACGATCACGACCCGCCTGCCCGCCCGCAGCTCGGCACGCAGCCCGCGCGCGTCGTCCAGCGTGCGCAGCAGGTGCAGCCCGTCCAGGTGCACGCCGGTCATCACCGGCCTCCGCGGCTGCGACCCCGTCGCCAGCAGCAGCCGGTCGTACGGGTGCGCGGTGCCGTCCGCCTCGACCACCTCGCGCTCCGCCACCCGGACCTGGCGGACCGCGGTGGCCAGCCGCAGCTCGATGTCCCGCTTCGCGTAGCTCGCCGCATCGTGCACCCAGTCCGGCTCGGTGCGCTCGCCGAGCAGGATGCCCTTCGACAGCGCGGGCAGCTCGTACGGGTGATGCTCCTCCTGGCCCAGCAGCAGCACCTGTCCGGAGTAACCTCCGTCCCGCAACGCACCCGCGGCGGTCGCGCCCGCCAGCCCCGAACCGACGATCACGATGTGACGAGGTTCGCCCATATGAGATCAAGCCCTTCGAGAAAGTCGGAGAAATCGGCGTCACGCTCGCGGCGCGCGGGCGTCATTCTGGTGAGCATCGCCAGCGAGCGAGACCGCCGCAACGGCCGGAGGAATGGAAAGTGGGCAACCACAAGGAATGGTCCATCGTGTGTCGCGACGTCGCCGGCCGGCGACGCGACCTCACCGTCTTCGTTCGGCAAGGCAGGGTAGTGCTGGTAGCGCCGCCGGGTGAGACGGCCGTGCTGGCCCCGCTGGACGTCGGACGGCTGCGGGCCGCCCTCCGCGACGCCGTGCTCGACGCCTCGAAGGAAACCGGCTGACCCGCTCTCAGATGCCGGGCCAGGTGTGCACCGGCTCGTTGCTGTGCATGTGAGTGGCGTACCGCCGGGTCATCTCGCGCAAAGCCTGCTCACGGTTCACCGAGGTCGTCTGCTCCAGCGAATGCACCGTGTCCACCTGCCAGGTCGACCCGTTCCGCCCGGTGATGCAGCGCTGCTCGATCACGCCGAGCAGCCGGTCCCGGTCCTTCGGGTCCACGCCCCACGAGTCCAGCCCGTCGTGCGCCATCGGCAGCAGCCTGCGCAGCACCAGCTCGGTCACCGGCACCTCGCCGATCCCCGGCCAGTACACCCGCGCGCCGATGCCGTCCTTCGCCGCCGTGTGGAAGTTCTCCTCCGCCGCCGAGAAGCTCATCTGGCTCCACAGTGGACGGTCCTGGTCGGCGAGCGCGCGGACCAGGCCGAAGTACAGCGCCGCGTTCGCCATCACGTCCACCACCGTCGGGCCGGCCGGCAGCACCCGGTTCTCCACCCGCAGGTGCGGGCTGCCCTCGACCACGTCGTAGATCGGCCTGTTCCAGCGGTAGATCGTGCCGTTGTGCAGCCGCAGCTCGCCCAGCTGCGGCGTCCTGCCGCGGGAGAGCACCTCGGCCGGGTCCTCGTCGTCGCACAGCGGCAGCAGCGCCGAGTAGTAGCGCACGTTCTCCTCGAACAGGTCGAAGATCGACGTGATCCACCGGTCGCCGAACCACACCCGAGGCCGCACGCCCTGGGCCTTCAGCTCGTCCGGCCGGGTGTCCGTGGTCTGCTCGAACAGCACGATCCGGCTCTCGGCCCACAGCTGCTTGCCGTACAGGTACGGCGAGTTCGCGCCCAGCGCCACCTGCACGCCGGCGATGACCTGGCTCGCGTTCCAGAACTGCGCGAACGACTCCGGCGCCACCTGCAGGTGGTACTGCACGCTCGTGCAGGCGGCCTCCGGCGCGATCGTGTCCGCCTGCGTGACCAGCCGCTCCGCCCCGGCGATGTTGATCTCCAGGTCCTCGCCGCGCGCCGCGAAGATCTGCTCCTCGAGCAGCCGGTAGCGGTGGTTGGCGGACAGCGTCTCCGCGCTCATGTGCTCGTGGCGCAGCGTCGGCAGGATGCCGACCATCACGATGTGCGAGTCGATCGAGTTCGCCTTGTCCTCGGCGGCGTTCAGCGACGCGCGCACGCTGTCCTCGAAGCCGGTGAGCCCGTCCGGGCCGAGCTCCCGCGGCGGCAGGTTGATCTCGATGTTGAACCGGCCCAGCTCGGTCTGGAAGGCCGGGTCGGCGATCGCGTCCAGCACGTCGGCGTTGCGCATCGCCGGGTCGCCCGCCTCGTCGACGAGGTTCAGCTCGACCTCCAGCCCCGACATCGGGCTGTCCGTGTCGAAGCGGGACTCCGCCAGCATCTGGGCGAACACGTCCAGGCACTGGCGGACCTTCTGGCGGAACCGCTGCCGGTCCGCACGCGTGAACTCGGTGCGCTCGACATCCTTGCCCATCGGCCTCGCCTCCGGTTTCGAGATCAAACAAGGTTACCCGGGCTAAGCTCCGTCGCGTGACGGACAATCTGGTGTGGATCGACTGCGAGATGACGGGCCTCGACCTCGGCAAGGACGCCCTCATCGAGATCGCGGTTATGGTCACCGACTCCGAGCTGAACATTCTCGACGACGGAGTCGACGTCGTCATCCACGCCGAGGACGTCGCTCTGGACGGTATGCCCGATGTCGTGCGGGATATGCATGCCAAGTCCGGTCTCACCGACGCGGTCCGCGCATCGACCGTGAGCCTCGCCGAGGCGGAGAAGCAGGTGCTCGACTACGTGCGCGGGCACATCCCCGAGGCCCGCACCGCGCCCCTGTGCGGCAACTCCATCGCCACCGACCGTGGTTTCATCGCCCGCGACATGCCCGCGCTGGACGCCCACCTGCACTACCGCATGATCGACGTGTCGTCGATCAAGGAGCTGTGCCGCCGCTGGTACCCGCGCATCTACTACGCGCAGCCGGACAAGGGCCTGGCCCACCGCGCCCTCGCCGACATCCGCGAGTCGATCCGCGAGCTCGTCTACTACCGCGGCACGGCGTTCGTCCCGGCCCCCGGCCCCAGCAGCGACCAGGCAAAAGCCGTCGCCGACGCCGTCCTGGGCGCCGACGCCCCCCGCGAACCGTAACCGCTTCGCACCCTCTGGCGACGACCCGTTACGATTACCATCGCCGCGCCTCGTGGGCGGCGATGGTGGGTGTAGCTCAGCTGGTAGAGCACCTGGTTGTGGTCCAGGATGTCGCGGGTTCAAGTCCCGTCACTCACCCCAGGTTGGGTGTGTTCGGTGGTCCCATTCGGGACCACCTTCCCCTTTCGGGGGTTTCGTCATTGCTTCCGGGGGCCGAGCCCCCAGACCCCCACGGTGCGAGCTTCCTCTGACCCAGCTCCGTCATCTCTTCGACTGACCAGCGCCGGCCGCCGGGCTCGTCAACTTGCGCACGGGTCGGTTGACTGGCCGATCCACCCGTGGTCGGTGGTCTTGCCCGTTTGAGGACGATCGGTCGCCTGTTCGGGCCGCGCAGCAGGAGATCCTGCCTCGGGTGGTCCCGGTCGGGGCCACCTTTCTTTTTGGGTCACGTTCCCGGCACAGCAGAAGGCCCGCGTCGATCTTCGACGCGGGCCTTCTGACTCGAAAGGGTGAAATTTCGTTACTTGCTGCCGCCCTTGAGCCACTGCTTCCAGGGGATCTGCCAGTCGCCGAGGCCGTCCCACGACTCCAGGCGGGGGCCGCCGCTGTTCTTGATGATGATGACGTCGCCGCGGTTGGAGATGGACTGCAGCCAGGCGGCGTTCTCCGTGGACATGTTGAGGCAGCCGTGGCTCACGTTGCGGGAGCCCTGGTCGCCCACCGACCACGGGGCTGAGTGGTAGAAGATGCCGCTGTTGGAGATGCGGGTCGCGACGTCGATCTTGGTGCGGTAGCCGCCCGGGGAGTCCGCCGGCACGCCGTAGGTGCTCGAGTCCATCGTGTAGTCCGTGTGCTCGCTCATCACCACGTAGGTGCCGTACGGCGTCTCGTGGCCCGGCTTGCCCATCGAGATCGGGATGCGGCGGGCCATCTTGCCGTTGACGTTCACCGTCATCTGGTGCGTGCCGCCGTCGGCGTACGCGACGACCGACTTGCCGATGGTGATGTTCGCCTTCCGGTCGTCGCTGCCGAAGGTGCCGTTGCCGAAGTCCTTGCCGTAGATCGACGCGTTGACCGTCACCTTCGTGCCCGCCGGCCAGTAGTCCTGCGGGCGCCAGTGCACCTCGTTGTCGCTGAACCAGTAGAACGCGCCGGTCACGTGCGGGGTCGACGAGATCTGGATGGCCTTCTCCGCGGCCGCCTTGTTCGTGATGTCGGTGTCGAAGTAGAACGCCAGCGGCTGGCCGACGCCCACCGTCGAGCCGTCCATCGGGTTCATCGACAGGTCCGCCGTCAGCCGCGGCTCGACCGTCGTGAACGTCGAGTGCAGCGTCGAGGCCTTGCCGTCCTCGCCCGTGCCCGTGACGACCGCGTTGTAGGTGCGGCCGTAGCCGAGCGGCTCGGCCACCTGCCAGGTCGTCGCGTCCGGCGAGACCCTGCCCTTGACCGGCTCACCGGTGTCGTTGGTCAGCACGACCTTCGTCAGCTTGCCGCCGAGCGCCGCGACCGTGACGGGCGCGCCCGGGGCCACGTCGGCCGCCTTGTTCCTAGGCGTCATCGTCAGCTGCACCGGCGCCTTGGGCGGCGCGGGTTTGGTGGACGTCCGGTCGTCCTGTTTCTTCTGGTCCTTGTCGGGCTGTGCCGCCTCACTGCTGCTGCACGCGGTCGCCAACACCACGACGACCCCGAGCACCGCCGCGACGACCGCCCGCCTCCGGGGCACGCCGCCAGCCCAACCCGCCATCTGAACCCCGTCCCCATCCGCTCACATAGATCCGCCTCGACGCCTGCCTATAGTGTGCCGGATGCGCGCAACGGTCTGAACACGGACCGTCAAGTGTCGTGAGGGGTTCCGGTTTCGGTCCCCCGGAGGGCCCATGCTACGGTTTCGCCGTCGCGTTGGAGACTTCCTCCGCACGCGCCGCTAGCTCAACTGGCAGAGCAGCTGGCTCTTAACCAGCGGGTTCGGGGTTCGAGTCCCTGGCGGCGTACAAGAACCGCAGGTCGGCATCGCAAGGTGTCGACCTGCGGTTTTTTGTGTAGGAACGACTCTGGGGATCCGGCCGTCGGACCGACGTATCGCACGCAAGACAACTGGGGGTTATCTGTCGTGGCATTCGTGGACCAGCTCGATCAGACGATCGAGAAGATCATCGACGAGGCGATCGACTACTACATGGACTCGGTGGGCTTCTTCCGCGCCCAGACCGGCAACTTTCACTTCACGCAGGACCCGACCTGGGAGATCACACCGCCCGGCAAGCCGGCGCGCAGCGCGGGCGGCCAGGTCACCCACAGCGGCTCGCCCGAGGAGTGGGGCTTCGAGTACGGCAGCGGCACCAACGCCGGCTCGTTCGTCTACGCCCACTTCGAGGACACGATCCGGGACATGTTCAGCTGGTGGCGGGAGATCCCCACGCCCGCCGACTTCGACCAGTACCTCAACTACCTGCGCGACGCCGCCTGGTACATCTCGCTGACCAGCACGGGCGACAAGGTCCAGGACATCGGCAACGTCGAGCTGACCGCCGTGAAGTTCCTCCAGGACCACATCGGCGGGGATGACATGAACGGCCCGATGATCTACGCGTTCGACCAGAACTTCTGCACCCCGCTGCCCCAGGTGATCCACGGGCAGTACGCCGTCATGCTCCTCGCCGGTACCACGTTGTGCGGCGAGAAGGAGATCTGGACCAACGCCGAGCAGGACATCCTCAACATCGCCAACGAGATGCTGAAGGGGATGCAGGCCCGCGGGTCGGGACACGAGATCAACATCAAGACGATCATCTCGCTGATCAGCATCGCCACGGTGTTCCCGGTGCCGGGCAAGCAGATCCTCTCCGGGGCGGGCACGGTGCTGGGTGCGCTGGACTCGCTCCTCCACCCCGGCGGGCAGCCCACCCAGCCGCCCGCCAAGTTCGAGGCCGGCAGCCCGGACGGCGTCATCGGCAAGGGCAAGGACGCGCTCAAGACGCTGGCGCAGTCGATCCGCACCCTCGAGGACGACATGGCGAACAAGCTCAAGGACGCCATGAACACCGTCACCAGCCGGGCCGGCTCCTTCGACCTGCCGAAGCCGAAGCTGCTCGACACGACCGAGATCGACGAGATGAAGGTCAACCTCGACGAGCTGCACTTCATCGCGACGGACACGCTGCCCAAGATCGAGAAGCAGCTGAACCTGGCGTCGGACAACGCCTCCTACGGCGGGTACTGCTCCGACGCGTGGTACCGGCCGATCGACATCGGCGTGTCCGACACGGTGTACGGGCCGTACGAGGAGTGGTCCGCCATCTCGTCGCTGGCCAAGGAGCTGACCGCCGACCTCGCCTGGGAGGTCAAGGCGAGCGGGGAGCACCTGGCGATCGCGACCGAGCAGACGGGGCGGACCGAGGCGCAGATCGAGGACTCGATGAAGCGCCACGCCAAGATGCTCGAGGACGGCAGCGGCTACGACCCGATCGGCGACGCCACGAAGTGGGTCAACGAGCACCGCTGAGGCCATCGGTGGCCGGGCGGTCCGCGCCCGGCCACGGGCCGCCGGGCACGTCCGGCGGCTCGGCGGTCTCGTGGGTGGTGCGGAAGGTGCGCAGGCCCCGGGCGCGGTAGTTCGCCAGCGCGCCCGGGCCGTCGTTCGAGCACGTGTGGACCCAGACGCGGCGGGTCGCCGGCAGCGGCCAGCGGTCCGCGAGGGTCCACGCGCGCCGGATGGCCTCGGTGAGCAGGTGCCCGCCGACGCCGCGGCCGGTGAAGGCGGGCAGCAGGCCGAAGTAGGCGATCTCCACCGCGCCGTCGTCGCAGGTGCCGTCCAGCTCCGCGTAGCCGACCGGCGTGCCGCGGTCGGTCGCCACCCACGTCTCCACCCCCGGCCGGTCGAGCCAGGCGTGCCACTGCGGCCAGGTCCAACCGAGCCGGTCGGTCCACAGCCAGTCGCCGCCGACCGCCGTGTACAGGTAGCGGTTCAGCTCCGGGCTCACCACCTCAGCGCGGGTCACCGCGACCGGCACGGCAGGTGCCGGACGCAGCTCACCCGGACCGGTCATCTCCAGGTGCCACGTCGTGATCTCCATCAGGTCCGCCATCCCCGCACCACCGCCCGCAGCGCGTCCTCGTAGCCGGCCGCGATGTCCAGCGGCGGCGGCACGTTCCCGGTCAGCTCCAGCGACACGAGCCCGTGCGCGACGCCCCAGCATGCCAGCGCGATCCGCTCCGGCGGGCCGTCGACGAGCTGACCGGCCGCCTGGGCCCGGCGCACGGCGTCGACCAGCGTCGCCATCGTCGCGCCTGCCTCCTTCGCCGCCGAGCGCTCGCCGCGCTGGGCGAACATGATCGAGTACAGGTGCGGGTCGTGCAGGGCGTAGTCGCGGTAGGCCATGCCGAGCCGGAGCATGTCCGCAGCCGGGTCACTGCTGGGCTCGACGGTCGCCAGCCGGCCCCCGAACCGCCGCGTCGCCTCCCCGTAGAGGCTCTCGACCAGGCCTGCCTTGTTGCCGAACAGCGAGTACACCGCGGTCGTCGACGTGTCCGCCGCGGCCGCGAGCCTGCGCAGGCTCAGCGCGTCCATGCCGTGGTCGAACACGATCGCGGCGGCCGCGTCCAGCAGCTTCGTGCGCAGCGCCTCGTCGTGCACCTTGGGCCTACCCATGGCGCCCAGAGTATCGTAACGTTGTTTCAAAACATCGTTACGAAATTAGGGAGAACCCCATCATGCAGACACTCGTGCTGAGCGCGGCGTCGCGTTCGATCGCCGGCGTCGTGCTGCTGACCATCGTGGGCATCGAGTTCGGCGGGTGGTTCATGACCCGCGTCGTGCGCGGGGCAGTGCCGTTGACGGACTTCCAGAAGGCGTTCGGCAGAGCCGGGCACGCGCATGCCGGCGTGCTGGTCACGCTCGGGCTGGTGACGCTGATGCTGGCCGACGCGGCCGACCTCGACGGGGTGCTCGGGTGGGTGGCCCGCCTCGGCGTGCCGGCCGCGGCGGCGCTGATGTCGGCCGGCTTCTTCTTCTCGTCGATGGGCCGCGGCGAGGTCGTGGCGCCGAACCGGCTGATCTGGCTGGTGTGGCTGGGCGCGGCCGCCCTCGCGGCAGGCGTGGTGACGCTGGGGATCGGGCTGCTGACGACCTAGTAGCCGGTCTTCTCCTGGTGGCCGGGCACTGTTCGCAGCCACGCGAGCAGTTCCCGGACCTCGTCGCTCAGCGCCGCCTCGCCGACCACGACCGTGTGGGAGCGGGCGTCGTCGGAGACGGTGATCTCGTAGGACTGCACGTCGGGCATGCCGGCGCCGCCGGTCGCCGACTCGAGGTCGAACAGACCGGCGGCGCTGACCTTGCTGCGCAGCGTGTCCGCGTCAGCCGGCGCGAGCTCGGCCGCGTCGGCCGCCGTGGTCATGACCAGGCCGGCGAACCCACCACCCTGGACAACGGAGATCTTCAGAGAACCCCGACCTCCTCCCAGGCGGCCCGCACCACCTTCTCGGCGTCCTGCCCCACACCGTACAGCTCCGCGGCCGAGGCGATGGTTGCCTCGGCGGCGTCCTTGAACTGCGAGTTCGCGTTCAGCCGCTTCACCAGGGCGTCGTACCAGATCGGGCCGGCCTTCTGCCAGGACTGGTCACCCAGGTGGGTGGCGGCGAGGTAGAACGCCTTGTTCGGGATGCCCGAGTTGATGTGCACGCCGCCGTGGTCGTTGCGCGGGTTGTTGTCGTCGGGCAGGTCCACGTAGTCCCGCATGTGCGCGGGCTGGCTGTCGCCCTCGAAGGCGGTGCCGGGGTCCTTCATGTTGCGCAGCGCGTCGCCCTGCATCTGGCTGCCGAGGATGCCCTTGCCGATGAGCCAGTCGGCCGTGCTCACGGTCTGGTTGTTGGCCCACTGCTTGACGACCGTGCCCAACACGTCGGCCCACGACTCGTTCAGCGCGCCGGACTGCTTGCTGTAGACCAGGCCGGCGGTGAACTGGACGACGCCGTGCGTGAGCTCGTGCCCGACGACGTCGAGCGCCTTCGTCAGGCTGCCCTTGGCGAGGAACGTGCCGCTGCCGTCGCCGTAGACCATCTGCGCGCCGTTCCAGAACGCGTTGTCGAAGTCGTTGTCGAAGTGCACGGACGACACGAGCTCCAGGCCGGCGTCGTCGATGCTGTTGCGCTTGAGGACATCGGCGTAGAACTGCCGCGTCTTGGCGGCGTTGTCGAACGCCTCGTTCACCGCGTCGTCGGTGCTCGCCGGGTCGCCGTCGCCGCGTGCCTTCGTGCCGGGCAGGTCGCCCCAGCTGCCGTGCTCGACGTCGTAGACGGTGTTGGTCTTGCCGGCCGGGGTGAGCTCGGCGATCCGGGCGCCCGCGATCCCGAGCAGCTGCACCATCTGGGTCAGGGTGGCGCGGTTGGTCCGCATGGACGCCGACGCGGCGAGGGTGTTCGTCGCGGCCTCGCGGAGCTCCTCACTGCGATCGGCGGCTTCGAGCAGCACCACCTGCGGAAGGATGTAGCACGCGTGTCGTTGCGTCATGGAAATCCACCTCACTCGCCGCTGTCCCCGAGCCCTTTACAGAGGACTGTCGTCGGGCTGCTGGTTTCGTTAGGCAGATCTGCCGGAATTCCCCATTCGGACGATCACGGGTTCGCCGAATGCCACAAGGAGACGCCATTTCCCACCCGCACCACGGTGTCAGCCGCCGATCGTGCGCAGGCCAGCGGTGTACGAGTCCATTGCCGCGCCGACCGCGGCCGCGGCGGTGATCTCGAAGATCTCGTCCTCCGGGCGGCCCAGGGCGGCGACATCCGTGTCGGTGATCAGCTCGGGGTGGTCGCGGACCTTCGTCACGTACGCCGGCCACGGCTCCTCGATCGGGTCACCCGTCCCCGCGGCCCGGCGCAAGGCCTGCGGTGTGACCGCCGGCGAGTCGAACACCGCGTGCCGCAGGTTCGCCACGAGGTCGCCGCGGCCGCGGCGGCCGACGAGGAACCCGGGCAGCCGGTAGCCGCTGCGGTTCAGCGCCTTCGTGCCCGGCTCGAGCTGGCCGTCGCGCAACCGGAAGCCGAACGCGCTGCCCAGCCGGTTCACGACGCCCCACACGAGGCCCACCCGCAGCGCCTCGCGGACCGCCTGTGCGGGCAGGTCCGCCGGCCTGATGTCGCCGGGCGTGCGGGTGACCGACTCGAGGAAGTCCCGTACCGCCAGCAGTTCCGGCCGGGCGCCCACGGTGTCGTCGACGTCGAGCGCGCCGTTCGACGTCAGGCGCGTCAGCTCGCTGTGCGAGTCGATGCAGAACCGGAGGCGGAACAACTTCGCGATCGCGGCGGCCAGGTACTCGCGCTCGGGGACGGTCCAGAACGACGGGCCGCGCATGGCGTCGGCGGTCAGCTCGACGAGCGGCCTGCCGAGGAAATCAGGGCGGTACAACAACATCGTGACGATGTCCGGCATGTCCACACCGGACACCCGGCCCACCGCGGCGAGGAAGAGCCGGGCCCGGGTGCGGTGCCCTCGGTCGAGTACCTCGAGTCTCATGTGGCGTCCAATGCCATCAGGCGGCCGGCGAGGAAGCGCCGGTCCGCGGGGGTGGTGGCGAGCTCGTGCGCGCGCCGGTATGCCGCGGCCGCCTCGTCGTGCCTGCCAAGGCGGCGCAGCAGGTCCGCCCGGGCGGCGTGCAGCAGGTGGTACCGCTCGAGCCCGTCGATGTTGTCGACGAGCGCGAGCCCGGCCGCCGGCCCCTCGGCCATCGCGACGGCGACCCCGTGGTTGAGCGCCACCACCGGCGACGGCGCGACGGCGAGCAGCTCCGCGTACAGCCCGGCGATCGCCTGCCAGTCGGTGTCGTCGGGGCCCGCCGCCTGCGCGTGCAACGCGGCGATCGCGGCCTGCAGCCCGTAGGGCCCTGGTGAGCCGTGGCGCAGCGCGCGGTCCAGCAGCCGCACGCCTTCGTCGATCTTCGCGCTGTCCCAGCGGGTGCGGTCCTGGTCCTCGAGCAGCACGACGTCGCCGGTGTCGCTGTGCCGGGCGGCGCTGCGCGAGTCGTGCAACAGCATCAGCGCGACGAGCCCGAGCGCCTCCGGCTCGTCCGGCATGAGGCTCGCGACCAGCTTTCCGAGCCGGATCGCCTCGGTGCGCAGCCCCGAGGGTTCCGCGGTGTAGCCCTGCGTGAAGATCAGGTAGACGACCGCGAGCACGCCGGCCAGCCGCTCGGGCAGCAGGTGGTCGGCGGGCAGGTCGAGGCTGATGCGGGCGTCGCGGATCTTGCGCTTGGCCCGCACGAGCCGCTGCGCGAGCGTCGCCTCCGCGACGAGGAACGCGCGCGCGATCTGCCCGGCGGTCAGCCCGACGACGGCCTGCAGCGTGAGCGCCACCCGGGCTTCCATGGCCAGCGCGGGGTGGCAGCAGGTGAAGATCAGGCTCAGCCGCTCGTCGCCCACCTCGGCGAGCCTGCTGTCGGGCTCGAACATCGCGACCTCCGTGACCGGCTCCCGCTCGCGCGCGAGCCGGGCCCGCCGCAGCCGGTCGATGGCCCGGTTGCGCGCGACCGTGAGCAGCCACGCGACGGGGTCGTCGGGGACGGTGTCCGGCCAGCGTCGCAAGGCCATGGCGCACGCGTCCTGCAAAGCGTCCTCGGCCGGCTCGAAATCGCCGAGCACGCGGACGAGCGCGGCCAGCATCCGCGCCCGGTGCTCGCGATAGACCCGCTCGACGACCGCTGCCGTCATTCGCCGGCGAGGGCCACGGCGGGGCTGTGGTCGAGCCCCGGCACCCCGGCGAGCGGCCGCACCTCGATGCCCCCGTCTGCGGCGAACGGGCAGATCTCGGCCAGCGCGAGCACCTCGTCGAGGGTGGCGCAGTCGAGAATGTAGTAGCCGCCGAGGTGTTCGTGCGTCTCGGCGAACGGCCCGTCGGTGATCAGCGTGCGCCCGTCCCGCACCCGCACGGTGGTGGCGGTGCTCTCGTCCCGCAGCGGATCCCCTGCCACGAAGGCGTTCCGCCGCCGGCACTCGGCCGCGAACGCGTTGACCCGCGCGAGCGCCTCTTCGAAACCGGGCTCCCCCGGCGCGGGCCGCTCGCAGTTGTAGATCAGCAACATGTAGCGCATGGACCAACCTCCTCGAAGAGGATGACGATCGACGGCCCCCGATCTCGACAGCCCACTTCTACCCGCGCCACGGGGACGTCGCCAACGCGCCTCGCCCGCCTCCACGATTCGGCTACCGTTGAGTAGAGCGATGGGCAACCTGCGAATTCGACGAGCCCGCCGTTCGGACCTCGCCGTCCTCATCCGGGAGCTTGGCCAGCGGCGGTTCTTCGACGACCGCTTGGCCCGCCAGTCCAGGGGCGACGGGATGTTGCTGACCGCGTGGCGCGGTGCGTGGCCCATCGGCGTGATCTACCTGTGGCTGGAGGATGCCGAGGAGGCGGAGATCCGCGACCACCTGCCCGGCACCCCGATCCTGAACCACCTCGAGATCCACGCCGACCACCGCGGCGGCGGCATGGGCACGAAGCTGATCACGGCCGCGGAACGCCGCTTACGCAAGCTGGGCTTCGACCAGGTGGCGCTTGCGGTGGAGGTGACGAACCCACGCGCCGCGAAACTCTACGAGCGACTGGGTTACGTGTACTGGCCGCACCCGACGATCACGTGCTACTCCCTCACCGACGGGTCAGGCCGCCGGGAGGTCGAGATCTGCCGGATTCTTGTAAAACTCCTTCGGGAGTGACAGGTGGCAGGCGTCCCGCGGCAAACCGAGCGACAGCAGGAGAGCGGAGACGCCCGGCCGCGACCTTCGGTACTTGCGGGCCCTGCTGCCCGGGACCACGTAGTCCCGGCACGCGTCCTGCAGGTGCCGTCGCCAGATGAAGCGATCCGCGCGCCATGCCTCGATATAGCTCATGCACAGCTCCGGGGTGATGAAGCCGGCGCGCCGGCGCGCCGCCTGCAACGAGGCGAGCATCCGGTCACGCCGCTCCGAGCGCCACATCGCGGCGACCATCTCGGTCACGTCGTTCACGAAGCCGGCGCGCCGGTCCAACGCCTCCGCCCAGTGCGCCGGGCCGACGTCCCGGAGCGAGCCGCCGTTGTCCAGCAACCAGAACAAGCCCTCGGCCAGGCAGTCGCCCAGTTCCTCCCGGCGCGCCCGGTCCACGGTGGCGAACGGGTCGTACTCCTTCTGCTCGACCCGGCCGATGGACGTGGTGGGCTGCAGGCCCTCGTCATTGAGGAGGAAGAACCAGTCCTCGTTGTAGATGTTGGGAAAGAACGAGTTCGTCTTGCTGACGGCGACCGCGAGCGCGCCGCCGCCGACGAAGACCTTCTGGCAGCCGCCTGCCTCGCGGTAGGCGTGACACACGACCGAGTTGTCCGGCATGCCCTCGACGGTCAGCCCGACACCGGCGAAGCGCGCGGCCAGGCCGGCCGCGTCACGAAGGTCCAGCGGCTCCGGCACCTCGATGTCGTCGTCGAGGAACGCGATCTGCTCCCAGCCGATGAGCTTGGCGAGCTTCAACCCGAAGTTGCGCTTCGCGCTCGTGTCCGTCTTCCGCTCGAAGCGGGTGTTCCTCAGCACCGCATCGGTACGAAAAGGGGGCAGCGCGGCTTCCGGAAGTGCCTCGGTGTCGATGGCGATGAGCTTGACACCGGCGGCTTCGGGCAGCTCCGCCACCTCTTTCGCGACGGACCCCTTGCTGCACAACGCCACCAGCGTGCAGTCCAGCTTTCCCGCCACCAGGAGCGCCGTGCGCATCGCGGCCGAGGGGCGCCCGGTGGGCACTATGAGCGCGTGCATGTCCCGGGGAAACGAGATGAACGGATCGTGGAGCAGGTGCCGGTGGGAGCCATGGTGGTTCTTCGACACCTGCCTGGGAGAGCACGGTCTTCCCGGCTCCTCCTCGCTCACGCCGCTGGCCATTCGTGCAGCACGTCGTCCTCGTTCGTCCAGTCGGGAGTCACCGTCGAGCCGAGGAAGACCTTGGCGCGGCAGAGAATGCTGAAGGTCGGCTCGTCGCCGAAGCGGTCGCGCACGTGCTGTTCGTTGCGGTCGCGGAACCGGGGGTCGGTGAGCGCGCGGACCGCGGCGAACGTGCCGCGCTGGTAGTTCCCGTTGCAGATCGTGATCGTGCGCTTCTCGTTGAGCGGACTGACCGCGCGGAAGAAGTGCGCGACGTCCTCGACGAGGTCGTCCATGCCGTCGAGCTTTCGCAGCCTGGGCGGGAAGGTGCGCTCGTGACCGTCCTCGTCGACCACGAACGCGCCCGACTCGTCGTCGTCGTCGCGGAACAGCTGGCGCACCGGCTGGTCGAGGCGGTGCAGCAGCTCCGCGGTGATCGTGTTCCAGTCCACGCCGCCGAGCAGCACCAGGTGGCTCGTGTAGTCCTCCGGCCGCATCCGGTCCGCCGTGCGAAGAACGACCGTGTTCATCGGGTTGACCGCGCGGATGTGCCCGTGCAGCTCCAGGAGCGCGTCCAGGTCCGCGTATCGGTAGAGGTCCACATAGTCGGGAGCCTTGGGGTCGGTGTACGGCATCGGCTCGAGGTAATGGGCCGGTAGTGCCGAGCACACGATCGTGATGATCTGGTCCGACGGGAAACGCCACAGGCTGCCGTCGAACGGATCGGTCGCGGCCGCTTCGGCAGGCTGGTGGCCCTGGACCCCGTTCCGCATGCCGGTGAGCTCGTGGAACAGGTCGTCGCGGCGGCGCCCCTCCTCCTCGGTCAGCTGTGCGTCGCTGACGAGACGGAACGGCTTCTTGGCGACCGACTTCTCGGTGGCGAAGAACCTAGCGTAGGCATCCAGCCGCTCCGGGGGTGGTAGGGCTTTACCACCCTCCCAGGACGAGATCAGTGGCGGGCTGGCGTCCAGTGCGGTGGCCAGGTCGCCCTGCGTGATGCGCGTGCCCGGCCACGTCTCGCGCCGCAACGACCGGAGCCGCCTGGCCAGGCGGTTCAGGTCTTCAGTCGCGTTCACGACATCACATCCTTCAGCAGAACTTCAGTTCGGCTGGAAAGTTCTGAGTATACCCAGAGTGACTTGCATCATCACCGAGGATCACTGGATGAGATGCCAGCTTTACCGTCCGGTTCCATCGCGGCTCGAGCGGCATTCGTTTCGTTATGTGTACAAGCATCCGCGCCTTCTTGTCTACGCGACACGCCAGCACCTATCCTGAAGTCCTCGAAAGTTCGTTGGCTTCAGCTGAAGTTTAGCTGAAGTTAGCGACGGACTGGAGTCGTCATGAACGATGTCACGGCAATCCAGCCACGTCAGCGAACTATAGTGGCTTGGGATGTAGAAGGGTCCACCACCCGGACCAACATGGCGAGGGCCGCGCTGCGCGAGGACATGTACCACGTGTTCGAGACTGCGCTGCTCGCTTGCAAGATCACCGAGGAGCTTCGGGAACCGTTCGAGGACCGTGGGGACGGCGGGGTCGTTCTGATCCGCCCGGTCGACCGGTTGCCGAAGCCGATGTTCCTCCAGGCCTTTGTCCCCATGCTGAACGACATGCTCGAAGAGCACGGGTACGCATTCCCCGACCGTGCCTTCCGGCTGCGCGTCGCGATCCATTCCGGCGAGGTGCTCTTCGACCGCAACGGGTTCTTCGGCGAGGACGTGGACATCACGTTCCGCCTGCTCAACGCTCCGAAGCTCAAGCGACGGCTGCGGATGACCGCAGCATCGCTGGTCCTCGTCGTCTCGGACCACATCCACCGGTCGGTGGTCCGGCACGGCTACGAGGGCATCGACGAACGGTCCTTCGAACCGCTGGTCGAGGTGGTCGTCGCCAGCCTGCCGTACAAGGGCTGGGTGCAGGTCCCGGCCGAGGCACTGGCCAGCCAGGTCGTGCCCCGCATCGACCGGGTGTCCTGAGGAGGAGAACTACATCCGGGGCGCCGAGGCCGGCGGCGTGAAGTGCACCGGCAGGCTCGGTGGGCAGCGCGACCAGGGGGACGGCAGCAGCGGCAGCTCGTCGGCCGGGATGGCCAGTCTCAGGTCGTGCAGCTGGTGCAGGGCGATGTCCACCGCGGTGCGGGTGATCATCCGGCCGGGGCGGTGCGCCGGGCAGCCGTGCGGGCCCGCGCTCCACGCGAGGTGCGAGCGGTTGCCGTCCTCGAGCCACGAGTCGTCGGTGTGCACGCGGGCGTCCTGGTTCGCCGCCGCGATGCCCAGGATCAGCGCGTCACCACGCTGAACGAGCTGGCCACCCAGCTCGCAGTCGACCAGGGCGTAGCGCGCCGGCATGTTCGGCATCGGCGGGTCCCGCCACAACGCCTCGTCCAGCGCGTCGTCCAGGCCCAGCCGGCCGCCGCGCAGCCGGCCCTCGAAGCGCGGGTCGGCCAGCATCAGCCGCAGGGTCTGTGCGATCCAATTCGCGTTCGCCTCGTAGCCCGCGGCCATCATCAGCAGGGCCGCCTGCACGATCTCGGCGTCGCTGCGCAGGTTCGGGTGCCGGACGAACAGCGACATGAGGTCGTCGCCGGGCGCCACCCGGCGGAAGTTCAGCGTGTCGGTGACGATCCGCTCCACCGCGATCGCCGAGGCCACCGACTCCGACGCCGCGCTGTACATCGCGACCAGCGAGTCGCGCAGTTCTGGGCGCTGCTCGTCCTCGACGCCGAACAGGCTCGACATGGTCGTGGTCGACACGACCGCGGCGTACTCGGAGACCAGGTCGGCCGCGCCCCGGGCGGCGAAGCCACGGATCTGCTCGAAGCAGGTCTGGCGGACCAGCCGGGCGAGCCGGTGCTCGTCGAGGCTGGCGAGCGCCTCCTCGATCGGCGCGCGCAGCCTGCGGTGCTGGTCGCCGTCGGCGAAGTACGCGCTCTCCCGGGGGAACATCATCGGCCCGATGCCCGCGTCGGGCGCCACGGCGCCTTCCTGGAGCAGCCGCCAGTGGTGGGAGTCGCAGGAGAAGACCTGCTCGTTGCGCGTGACCTGGCACAGCTCGTGGTGGCCCATGACGAGCCAGGCGTGCACGCCGGGCTCCAGCTCGACCGGCGCGACCATGCCCCACCGCTCCTGCAGCGCGCGGTAGGCGCCCTGCGGGTCGGGGGTGTACGTGGTGGCCGAGAGCGGGGTCAGCCCGCTCATGTCCGACAGCCGTCTGTGGTGGGTGGTGGGCATCAGGTGAACGCCTTCGGGGAGTTCGTGTACTTCAGGGCGTGTTCGACGAGCGTGATCAGGGCGCGTGCGGCGGAGTCGCGGCTGCGGGCGTCGCACATGACGATCGGCGTGTCCGGCAGCAGGTCCAGCGCCTCGCGCAGCGGCTCGGCGCCGTGGCGCGGCGCGTTCGGGAACTCGTTGACGGCGACCGCGAACGGCATCGAGGTCCGCAGCTCCAGCTGGTCGAGCACCTCGAAGCTGTCCTCGAGCCGGCGGGTGTCGACGAGGACGAGCACGCCGACCGCACCCTCGGCGAGGCCCTCCCACAGGTCCCAGAACCGCCGCTGCCCCGGCGTGCCGAACAGGTAGAGCACGACGTCGGAGCTGACGGTGATGCGCCCGAAGTCCATGGCGACCGTGGTCGTGGTCTTGCCGTCGACGCCGGCCGCGGGGTCGATGCCGACGCCCGCGGTGGTCATCGTCTCCTCGGTGCGCAGCGGCGGGATCTCGCTGACCGAGCCGATCATCGTGGTCTTGCCGACCCCGAACGCGCCGACGACGAGGATCTTGACCGACTGGGCCACCGTGGGCGAGACGTAGCGCACCGGGGCGTCCTGCTCAGAGTTTGCGGAGGCCATTGAGCACCTTCTCCAGAAGATCGCGGTCGGGTCGCGCGAACTGGGGCAGCGCGGAACGGATCGACAGGTGACCGGAGTCCACGAGGTCCGACGCGAGCACCAGCACGAGGCTCACCGGCAGGTTCAGGTGCGCGGCCGCCTCGGCGAGCGAGAGCACCCCGCGGCACATGTCGAGCAGCTCGCGTTGCTGGCGGGTCGAGGACACCGGGAACGGCACATCCGGGTCCACGACGAGCAGAGTCTCGGGCCGGATCGTGTTGCGCGACGGGTGTGCCCGGCCCGAGGTCCACACATAAGGCCGTACCGGGTGGTCGGCGAACCCACTGCGTTCAACGTTGCGGCGGTCGTCGGCGTAATCGGCCACGGGTCAGCGGGTCCGGCTCGGGGTGGACAGCGTCCGCTCACCGATCAGCAGCACCTGCGCCTGCATCTGCTGGGCGATGAGCCCGGGGTCGATCATCGTCTCGGTGACCACCGCGAGCCGCGAGCCGTCGCCCGCGCCGCGGACGAACAGGAAGCCGCCGTCGAACTCGACCATCACCTGACGGGGGCTCGCGCCGCTGCCGAACTCCCGGCTGATGCCGTGCCCGAGCGAGGTCAGGCCGGCGCACGCGGCGGAGAGCTTGTCGGCGGTGTCCTGAGGAGTGTGGTCGGTGCGGACCTTGAGCAGGCCGTCCGCGGACAGCACGACCACGTGCCGAACCCCCCGGACCGACCTGATCAACTCAAGCATCCAGCTTCCGTCACCGGATTGGGCCGTCATCGCTGCTCCTCCCGGTTGTCCTCGCTGTCGGAGTAGTGCGCGAGCTCGTAGCCTGCTTTACCCGCCTCACCCGCGGAAAGGAAGGCGCCCATCCACTGCCCCGCCTGCTCGGCGGTCTGCACCGGCTCGGTCGAGTGCTCCTCCGGCCAGTCCACCGCGGTCGGCACGGGGGCCTGCCGGGTGGACTCGCCACGGCGCGAGCGCCGGCGTGGCAGCTCCTCCGACGCGGGCGCCGTCGCCGCCTCGACGTGCTCGGCGTCGCCGGTCGGCTCGACGACCGGCTGGCGCTCGGAGCGGCGGGTCAGCACGTGCCCGCCGCCCGCGACGAGTCCGGCGGGCGCGACCGGTTCGGTCAGCTCGACGGGCACGAGCACGACCGCGCGCAGCCCGCCGTAGACGGACTCGGTGATGTCGACGCGGAAGCCGTGCCTGCGCACGTACTCCCCCACGACGGGCAGGCCGGTCTGCGGGACCTCGCCGAGGTCGGCGAGGCTGATCCGGCGGCGCCCGGAGGCGATGTCGCGGACCTGCTCGAGGCGGGTGACGTCGAGGCCGACGCCGCCGTCGTCGATCTCGATGATCGCGCCGCGCTGCACCTGGCGCAGGGACACGAGGACCTGGGTTGTGGGCGGCGAGGACTGGGTGGCGTTCGCGAGCAGCTCGGCCACGAGGTGGATCAGCGGCTCGACGACGTGCGCGGCCACGGCCACGCCCGGGTCGCCGGACACCTCGACGCGCTGGTAGGCGGTGATGCGGCCGGCGGCCCCGCGCACGACGTCCGCGATCGGCAGCGGCTGGTGCCACTGCTGGCCCGGCCACTCGCCGCACAGCGCGACGAGGCTCTGCGCGTTGCGGGCCTGCTGCGCGGCGGCGTGGTCGATCCGCATGCTCGTCTGCAGCACGTCCGCGTCGGCGGGGTGGCGCTGCACCATCCGCCCGGCCTCCTCCTGGAGGCGGTGGGCGGAGGCCTGGACCTTGCGCCCGAGCGAGACGACGGCCGCCGCCACGGCGTCACGCCCGGCGACATGCTCCTCGCGGGCGCGGCCGAGCTGGGTGACCGCGCGACCCAGCAGGGCGGCGGTGGCGTCGTCGCGGCCCGCATCGGGCAGCGCGGGTGGCGTCGCGCCGTTGGTGGCGGCGGGGAGCTGGTGGTCGACGAGGTTCTCGAGCGCGGCCCGGCGCGTCTCGGCCAGCGTGGCGAGGTCGGCGTTCTCGGCGTCGAGGTGGTGGAGGTCGTCGATGTGCTCACGGCCGGTACGCGAGGCAAGCACGACGCCGAGGCTCACGAGGCCGATCGCGGTGAGGCCGAGGACGATCCACAGGACCACCCATACCGAGCCGTCGGGGGTGTTCCGCAGAAAGAAGGGCGAGGCCAGCACGTAGGCGGTGACGGCGCAGACGCAGATCCACGTACCCGTCTGCCGCGGCCTGGCCGCGATGGGCGCAGAAGATGTCATTTTCACCAGTTGTCACGGAGGGGACGGGGCGCGCCGCTGGCCGAAGAGAACATGCCAATCGCCCGGCTCGCGTTCCCCCGAGCGGAAGGGCGACGATCCACTCTTTAACCGTGTGCACTTCTCCGAACGCAGCGAGATACGAGGGTATCTGACTGGTCAACCCGATCGGAAAGCGCTGTCATCTTTTCGGGGGAATCGCAGGTAGACCCACAGTTGGGCGCAGCGTGGGCCGGTAGACGAGCTCCTGGGTATGACCGTCGAGCGTCCGGCTTTCGATCAGCTCGAGGTCGAAGTCGGCCGCGCCCTGGAAGACCGGGTCCACCCCGGTCTGCCCGGAAATCACCGGAAAGATCGTCAGTTGGACAAGGTCGACCAGGCCGGCGGCCATCAGCGCCCGGTTCAGCGACACGCTGCCGTTCGAGCGCAACGGCACGTCGGACTCCTCCTTGAGCCGGGCGACGACATCGACCGCGTCGCCGCGGACGATGGTCGCGTCCGGCCAGTCGAACGGTCCGTCGAGCGTCGTGGACACCACCGTCGTCGGCAGGCTGCGCATCCGGGCGTTCACCGGGTCAAGCTCCTCGATCGTGCCCAGTGCCTGCACGAACTGCCGGAAGGTGTTGGCACCCAAGATCATCCGCTGTTCCTCGCCGTACAGGGCGAGGCGCCGGTCGAGGAACTCCGGACCGTGCTTGCCCCAATAGCCGCCCCAGTCGCCGCCGTCGTAGGAGCCGAAGCCGTCGAGGGTGGCGAAGATGTCGAAGGTGTAGGTCGCGGTCATGACGCCCTCCTCGAGTGCGCGGCGAGCCCGGCCAGGTGGTGCAGCGAGTTGATCAGGTGCTCGGGCCCGAACGGCGGGAACTGGATGCCGCGCTCGCGGATGTGCCGCGGCACGCCCGACCAGTCGTAGGTGAGCGTGACCTCGGACCCGGCCGGACCGAGTGACGCCAGGTCGTAGCGCCAGACCCAGCCGCCGAACTCCAGCCGGCCGTCGTCCTTCTCGTGTCCCGTCAGCCAGCCGATGGCGCGCGGTGGATCGATCACCACGACCTTGTTGACCACCCGGTAGTCACCGTTCGGATGGTCGGCGTGGTGCATGTCCATCCGGAAGAGCTGCCCGGCCTCGGTCAGCGGCGTCCGGTCGGCCGGTTCCTGAACCCAGCCGGTGCCGTCGATCGCGGCATGGGTGGTCGGGTCCGCCAGCACGGCGAACACCCTCGTCGCGGGCGCGGCGACGGTTAGCGTGGCGCTGACGACCTCCATGGTGGTGACAGACATCGCGGGGCCTCCGGTGAGTGGCGGCCGGCCCGTTGCCGGCCTCTCACCTTGGCTACGAACGCGCTCGACACCAATCGACATCGATACGGTGACCCGCGTGGAACAAGACGTGCGACTCGCGTCGTCGTTCGGCGCGGCGGCGGGCGCCTACGCCGAGCACCGCCCGGGCTACGCGCAGGCCGCGGTGCGCTGGGCGCTCGAACCCGCGGGTGGCCCGCGAGTGCTCGACCTCGGCGCCGGAACCGGCAAGCTCACCGCGGCCCTGGGCGCCGATGTCGTCGCGGTCGAGCCCGACCCCGCGATGCTGACCGAGCTGCGTCGCACGTTGCCGGCCGTGCGTGCCCTGCCGGGTAGTGCCGAGGCGATTCCGCTGCCGGATGCGTCCGTCGATGCCGTGCTGGCCGGGAATGCCCTGCACTGGTTCGACATGGCTGTCGCGGGGCCGGAGATCGCCAGGGTTCTCGCACCCGGCGGCGTCCTGGCCGGCCTGTGGAACGTCGTCGACGACCGGGTGGACTGGGTTGCCGGACTCGAGCGGGTCAGCGGCAGCGCGGCCATCGGGCCGCGCGACACGCTCAGCAGCTGGCGCGCCGCGACGGCGGGCCTGCCTCTTTCGGATCGGTTCGGCTCGCCCGAACAAGCCGAGTTCCCGCACGGACAGCGCCGCACCGCCGACTCCCTCGTCGCGACGCTCGCGACGCGCGCCGGCATGCTGGTCATGCCGGAACCGGAACGAGCGGCCACGCTCGGCCGGATCCGCGCGTTCCTGGCGAGCAGACCGGAGACCGCCGACGGCGAGTTCACCTTCCCGATGCTGACCGGCGTCCTGCGCGCCCGACGCCGGTGAAGATCACCCTCGATGCCACACCAGCCACTTGTCCGCCACCGCGGCTTCCGGATCGATGCCGTGGTGGCGGGCCAGTAACAACGTCTGACACAACACGTCGGCCACTTCGTCTTCCTGCAGCTTCAAACAGAAACCACGTCGCGTCCCGTTCGGTGCCGTGGTTACGTGCGTGGTTGGCCGACATTTCTTCGATCTTGTCGGCCAACTAGGACGTCGGCCCCGGCTGGCAGTGCGGGCAGTGGTAGGTCACCCGCTCGCGAAGCGCGGCCCCCTGGTTGGCCACCACGACGCGGCCGCCGCAGCGCAGGCAGCCGGCGCGCTGCCGGCCGTACACCCACGTCTCACGGCCCCGCCGCGGATCCCCCGTGGTGTTGCGAACCGGCCGCGAAGCGTTGCGCAACAACAACTCCCGCGACAGCGACACCGCCTTGCCGGCATCGACGCCGGACACCGGGGTCCACGGCGACACCCCGAGCAGGAAGCAGATCTCGGCCTTGTACACGTTCCCGACGCCGGCCATGACGGTCTGGTCGAGCAGGGCCACGCCCAGCTCGCGGCCTGGGTCGCGGATCAGCCGGCGGGCGGCGTCGGCGGCGTGTTCCGCCGACCAGTCCGGGTCGAGCAGGTCGGGGCCGAGGTGGCCCACCAGGCGGCTCTCGTCGGCGGTGCGGACCAGGGCGAGCTCGACCAGCTGCTGGCCGAGGGCCAGGACACCGTCGGTCTCGAGGATCACCCGGGTCCGGTGGCTCACCGGCGCTCGCCGGTGCGGGTCGTAGATTCGCCAGGATCCGTCCATGCCCAGGTGGTTGTGCAGGCTCAGCTCGTCGTCGAACCGGATGAACAGGTGCTTGCCGACGGACCGGACCGCGGTGACCATCCGGCCGGTGAGGTCCTTCGTGGCGAGCCGGGGGTGGCGCAGGTCGGCGCGGCGCAGCGTTCCGCCGCACAAGGCCCCGCCCAGCCGCACCGCGGTCTGCCGGACGGTGTCACCCTCGGGCACGGCGTGCCACCCGCCCGGCGGTCGTCGTTCGCACGAGGTCAATCTAGGCTCCGAGCAACCCTGCCCGCCAAGCGGAAAGGGCTGCCATGACCAGGGGCCTCGGCATCGACAGAGCCGGCAACCGGGCGGGTGACGCGCTTGGCAAGCGGCGCTGGCTCGGCGGCGTGGTGGTGGCGGCCGCGAGCCTGGTCGCCGCGGCGGTCGCCGGCGTGGCGGGGCTCGCGAACCGCAACCCGCTCGCCGCGTTCGCCGGTGCGGTGATCATCGTGCTCGGCAAGCCGGTCGGGCTGGTGCAGGCGATCGCCGGGCTGCAGGGCCAGCGCGGGCTCACCGAGGCGGAGGCGGCGCTGCTGACGACCGTCTACCGCGGCTCGGTCGAGCTGTCGGCCATACGGCTGGTGCCCGGGCGCTCGGGCGTGTTCGGACTGAGCGACCGGCCGTTCACCCTGGGCGCGACCATCTACCTGAAGGCCCCTGCCCTGCGCGACGACATCCTGGTGCACGAGTGCGCGCATGTGTGGCAGTTCCAGCACCTCGGCCCGCGCTACGCCTTCGACGCGGTGTGGGCACAGCTGCGGCGCGGGAAGTCGGCCTACGACTGGGCGGCCGAGCTACGCCGCGGCCGGCAGCACTGGCGGGAGTTCAACCGGGAGGCGCAGGCGGAGTTCCTGCAGGACATCGCCCGCCACCGGGCGGACTTCTTCGACGACGACCCGGTGGCGCCCGCCGCGCGCTTCGCGCTCGCCGACGGGACCGACCACAGTGAACTGGCGCGCGCGACGGTTGCCCGGGTGCGGGCAGGCCTCACACGCTGAGTCGCAGGTGCAGCATCTCGCCGGCGGCCTGGTAGCCGACGCGGGCGTAGAGGCGCTGCTCGTTCGTGCCGGCCGGGGTCAGGAACACGGTGTGCGCGCCCTGCTCGTGCACCGCGGCGGTGAGCCAGGCCGTGATCGCCGCGCCCGCGCCGCGGCGGCGGTACGGCTCGCGCACGGCGATGCCGGCGACCTCGGTGGTGCCGTCGACGACCGGTTCGGCCACGCCGCCGCCGACCGGCTCGCCGGTGCGCGCGTCGCGGGCGTACACACGAAAGCCGCCGCCCGCAAGGCTTTCGCGGACGCCGGCGATGTCGGGCGGGGTGGGGTCGCCGAAGGCTTCGTGCTGAGCGGTGACCATCCCTTTGAAGTCCATATCGGACTCCGGGACGACGAGCTCGATGCCGTCCGGCGGTTCCGGCATGCGAAGGGCGTCCGGCGGGCAGAGCATCACGGGGATGCGCCGCTCCACCTCGTAACCCGCGGCGAGCAACGCCGTCTCGGCGTCCGGTGCGGTGGCGGCGAGGAACTCCAGGCGCAGCACGAGATCGCGGCGCCGGTACGCGGCGGTCAGGCCGGCCACGTCGTCCGGGGTGGGCCGCGCGCCGTCGTCGGGCACGGCGTAGTTGAGAAAAGGGTTGTTCGACTGCGGCGAGAACGTCGCGAGGAACGGGCCGATCCGTTCGGTGGACCGGCCGGCCGCGGCGGCGCGGCGGATATGGGATTGGAGTGCCGTCACGAAAATGACCGTAACGGCGCGCGCCAGCCATTTTCCGCCGCGCCGCCCGAGGTCTACAGCGTGCCGCCCGCGACGACCAGGACGTTGCGGACCTGGTCGACGATGTCGCGCTGGTTCGCCTCGAAGGTCGGGTCGGTCAGCTCGGTGGTGTTGCCCGCGCCGAACTCGAGGACCGGCGTGTGCAGGTGCCCGCCCGGGATCGCCGCGCCGACCGCGTCGCGCAGCAGGGTGGTGCGATAGGCGATCTCGTTGGACAGGTAGTCGCCGCCCCCGCCCTGGCGGGCGACCGAGCCGGGCGTCGGCCCGTTGGGCTGGGTCACCGGCTGGGTCTGCCCGGCGGGGATCTCGACCACGGAGATGTGGTCGATGACCGGGAAGCGGCCGGTGTTCGCGGCGACGATCTGTGCGTAGGGCAGCGTGGTCGGCACGAACTCGGGTGCGGGCTCGACGGTCGGCACGCCGGCGGGGATGGGGATTACACCGGTGCTGGAGGCGTTGTCGTTGTCGGGGAAGCCGCCGCGCCAGCGGCCGTTGTAGCGCTCGACGTCGAAGCGGCCGACGCGGCCCTGGCTGATCGTGGTGAACATGTCGATCTTGCCGAGCTGCGGCAGGAAGGTGTGCTCGACGACGCCCTGCGCGAACGGGCTCCACAGGACGGGGAACGTGGCGGTCTCGATGCGGGCGGGCCCGGCGGCGGTCTGGATGACGGTGCCGTCGAGCGCGAGCGCGGTCACCCCGGACGGGTTGCTGCGGCGGATGTCCTGGTCGAGCTGGAACGGGTCGAACCCACTGACGAGGATCTTCTTCATGCCGTGGCGGTAGCCGATCGTGTCCTGCCCACGCGAGGCCCGGTCGAGGGCGGCGATCAGCTCGCCGCGGCGCGCGTCGCTGAGCGCGAAGCCGGGCGTCCACTGGCGCAGGGCCTTGGTGAGCTGCAGCCGCGCCCAGTAGAGCGGCCGGTCGTCGGTGACGGGCAGGGTGCCGGCGGGGATGCGGCCCTGCGCGCGGGCGACGGCGGCGGCCCAGAGCGCGCGGCCCTGGATCGTCATGGCCTTCTCGGCGGCGCGGTCGTCAGGCAGGTGGCAGAGCGCGGGGGTGAACACCTCGGCGAAGGTGTCGAAGCCGGTGCGGGCGAGGATCTGGCCTGGTTGCGGGAGCGCGAGCCGCTGCTCCTCGACGGTGAGCGGCGCGGCCGGGTCGGCGCACTGTCGCGGCGCGGCCTGCGCCACCGTGGTGGGGACGACGGTGGCCGCGAGGCCGGTGACGAGCACGATCAACAAGCGGGCCAACGGTTTCACGAGGACTCCCTTGATCGGGGCAGGTGTGGGAAACATACCCACGTCACGCCCAGTGCGGTGGCCTCGTGAGGGTTTCGGGCAGCGTCGTGGCCGCGTCGCCGCGGGCGGCGTTGACCTGGAACTGGGTCAAGAAGAGGGCTTTTTCGAGGTCGGCCTTCGTGACGTCCGCGCTGCGGAAGTCAGCCCCGATGACGTCGGCGTCGGTGAGGTCGGCGTTGGTGAGGTCGGCGCCGATGAGATAGGCGCCGCGGAGGTTCGCGGCCGTGAGGTTCGCGTTGCGCAGGTCGCGGCCCATCAGGTCGGCGCCGCGCAGGTTCGCACCGCTGCGGTTCGCGCCTTTGTGGCTCGCACCGCTGTGGCTCGCACCGCTGTGGCTCGCACCGCTGTGGCTCGCACCGCTGTGGCTCGCACCGCTGTGGCTCGCACCGCTGT
>Ga0164241_10001514_pt1 | contig 28280 bp, 29 predicted proteins | sample OricomyardsoilBY_FD_108780 | JGI IMG/M metagenome (GOLD analysis project Ga0164241, IMG submission 108780) | Backyard soil microbial communities from Emeryville, California, USA - Original compost - Back yard soil (BY) | ecosystem: Environmental > Terrestrial > Soil > Unclassified | place: USA... | reverse complement strand
GTAGTCCTCACCGGTACTCCTGGAGTCGTTCCCTGATGCCCATTGTCACCCCGGCGGCGGCCAGCAGCGCCAGCACCGCCACCCCGGGCACGAGCGCGGTCATCACCGAGCTGGCCGCACCGGTCTGGTCGACGAACACCGCGCGGCCGTCGTTGATCGCGCTGGACAGGTTCTTGTCCAGGTCGTTGAAGGCGACCGCGGCGCCGTCGTTCGCGTCGCCGATGGCCAGGGCCACCGCATCCTGGTAGGAACCGCCGTCGTCGAGGGCGCGGACCTTCTCGTGTGCGGCGAGCCAGTCGGTCACGTTGCGCTCGGCGTTGCCCAGCACCGTCGCGTCGGCCGCGATCGACCTGGCACGGGCCAGCAGGCTGTCGTCGCCGGAGACATCGGTCTGCAGCTTCTTGAACTCCGCCTCGTACTCACCGCCGTCGCCGCGGGCCACCAGCGTGAGCGTCTCGTTCGCGCGCATCTTCAGCGCGGTGATGCGGGCCTGCACCGCGAGCTCGACCTGCCGGGTGCCGGCGTCGTGCCCGTTGGCGACCTTGCCCGCCTCGAGCAGCAGCACGACCGAGCCCCAGCCGAGCCCGACGACCACCGCGATCGTCGCGACCAGCAACCCCACGTTGAGCAGCCGGTTCGTCCGCCGGGTCAGGTACAGCTGGGTGGCGATCAGCGCGGCGAGCAGCACGACGATCAGGCCGACGGTGACCCACGGGAAGGCGCGGGCCTGCTCCTGCTCGGCGGCCAGCCGGTTGAAGTCGATGGAGTACAGCGCCTGCGCGGCGGGCAGCAGCTTCGCGCGCATCAGGCCCGACGCCTCACGCAGGTACGCCGCCCCCGCCGGGTAGCCCTGCCGGTTGTACGCCCGCGCGGTCTCCACCAGCCCCGTGTAGACGGGCAGCTGCTGGGACAGCTCGTCGACCTGCGCCTCGGCGTCCGCCACGCCCGCCACGTCCGCGGAGGCCTTCGCCAGGTTCGCGCCCGCCTGCGCGATGTCGAGCTCGTAGCGGTCCCGCAGTTCCGGGGGCGGGGTGCCGCCGGAGAGGAAGGCGCTCGCGGCGGTCGCGTCGGCGTCGGACAGCGACCGGTAGATCTGCTGGGACGCCGCGGCCACCGGCTCGCGGTGCGCGATCAGGTTGTCGATCGTGGCCTGCTTCTGCTGCAGGGCGAACACCGCGGTGACGCCGGTGAGCAGCGCGAGTACGACGAGGCCGACACCGATCAGGAACAACCGGCCGGGCGTGCCGGCCGCGGACCGGCGGGCCCGGCGGACCGTGGCGGCCGGGATCCCCAGGACTCCCCGGCGCGCCGCATCGGTGGTCGACGCGGGTGCCGAAGTGGTCACCATCGGTGATGCCGACGCAGTCTCCACGCTCGGAGAGTCAACACCACGGGATCACTCACCACGTCCCCATTCTCCTCGCAGTTACCGGCCTGTGATGTCGAAACGAACCTAGTGCAGCAACCGCGTGACGGCCAGGGCCGTGATCACCTGAGCCGCCGAACGTCGTCACATTGAGTAATGGGTACACAGCGTAATGAAACCGCCGGCTTACCAGCGGGTAGTCGTCCGATTGCGCTCTGGAATTTCGTCGGATCGTCTGTCAATCTCAAAAAGCGCGCGCCCACGTTTCCCGAATGCCAGGTGGAGAAAATGGACACACGCCCCAATCGCCAGCAGGTCGCCGTCTTTTGCGGCGAGTGCAGCTGCGGATGTCCGACGCTGTGGGTCGATCCCGACGCGATGCCGAGCCAGCGGGTCGAGATCACCGACGACTTCGGTCAGCGCATCCAGATGAGCGTCGCTCAGCTCGCGAACATCGTGGAGGACGCCAAGAAGGGGGTGCTGGACGGGCTTCTCCGCCCGGCCAGTTGAGCGATGACCCCTGGCTGCGCTGGTCCGCCACCGCGGCCTTCCTGACGATCGCCGGGTATTGCGTCGCCCGGCTCGCCGCCGCCCATCGCGCCCCCGGCGGTTACCCGGGTCGGCACCGCGCCGTCGACCTGGCCCACGTGCTGACGGGCGTGGGTATGGCCGCGATGGCCTCCCCGGTGGGCGGCCCGCTGCCACCAGCCGGCTGGCAGACCGTTTTCCTCCTCCTGGCGGTCTGGTTTGCCGGCTCGTGGTGGCGGTCTCGCCGTGTTGCACCAGCCGAAACGGACGATGTGGGCTGGCACGCCGGCGGGCTGCACCACGCGGTCGGCGCCCTGGCGATGATCTACATGCTCGCTGCGATGCCACACGCCGGACACGACCAGTCGCCGTGGCTCGCCGGGCACCTCGAGCCGGGCGCGGCGCTGCCGGCGCTCGGCTGGGCGCTGCTCGCCTACTTCCTTCTCGCATCGGGCCTGGTCATCGCCCGGACGAACTGGCGGCGCGGGCCGCGCGCGCGGGACGGCACCGCGCCGCAGGTGCTGCGCGCGCCCCGGCTCACCGCGACCTGCGAGGCCACGATGGCGCTCGGTAACGGCTTTCTGCTTCTCGCGATGCTCGCCTGATTACAGAATCGTTGATCTTTAGTGAGAGATTCACAATTTGCACGCTGTAGTGTGTTGTTTTGTGGGTGCGAGAGGTCCTCAACCGAGTCTGAGCATCGAGCGGATCGTCTCCGCTGCGATGGAGGTGCTCGACTCTGGTGAGGCTGTCTCGGTGCGCGCGGTCGCGGCGCGGCTCGACGTGCAGCCGAACACGATCTACACCTACTTACCCGACCGGACGGCCCTGCACACGGCCGTCGCGGACCGGCTGTTATCCCTCGCCGGCCCGGAGCTGCTGACCGGCAGGCGGGCCGGCAGGCAGCGGATCAAGGACTATGCGGTGGCCCTGCGCTCGGTGCTCCTGGAGCGGCGCGGGGCCATCGCACTTTTTCACTCCGCACCGATGAGCGGCCCGTGGGCGCGGACCGTCGGCGAGCTGCTGCTGGGCACGTTCACCAGGGCCGGGCTCCACGACACCGACGCGGCCCGCGCCGCCCAGTCGGTGATCGCCTACGTGCTCGGCTCGATCGCGCTGTGCACGGTGAATCCCTGCGCGGACGACCGGCCCGCCACGCTGTCGCTGGTGCCGATGGCGCCCGCGTCGATGACCTCCCGGCTCGCCGCGATGTGGGAGTCCGAGGACCAGTTCTGCTGGGGCCTCGACCGCCTGCTGGACAGCCTCGTCTGACGGATCAGGCCGGGCCGGCGCCCTCGAGTTCCTCGGCGATCGCGCGGATCCACTCCAGCGACCACGTCAGCTCGCCCGAGCGCAGCGCCGCGACGACGCCCTCCACCCAGCGCAGCTCGGCCTCGCGGACGGCCAGTGTGTACTCCTCGTCCAGCCGGAACAACCGCGGTAGCTCCGGGAAAGCAGCGAGCTCCGCCCGCACCTGGTCGACCTCCTCCGACAGCGCCGCCGCACGCTCGGCGAGCCGGGCGCGGACCTCGTCGGGGGCCAGCAGCATCAGCGACGCCAGCGCGGCCGGGAACTCCGGGAACTCGCGCGCGGGCGCGGCGAGCATCCCGCCGATCCACTCGCGCAGCGCCGTGTCCCCCGCGGCGGTCAGCTCGTAGACGGTCCGCTCCGGGCGGCGCTCGTCGCGGGAGGTCTCGCGGACGGCGATCAGCTCGGCGCGCAGCAGCCGGTCGATCGTCTGGTAGACGCTGTTGCGCGCGGCCACGTTGGCGATCCGGTCCTTGCCGCGCTGCTTGATCATCTGCTGCATCCGGTACGGGTGCATCGGCTCCTCCGCCAGCAGCGAGAGCAGCACCAGCGCGAGCGTCGAACGTCGATCGGAACTCCTGGCCACCCCGCCACCCTAAATGCCTCTTGTCGCTGAAGTCATTTTATGTATAGTCATACTATAACTACGAGGGAGAACGACATGAAAGCACTGATCATCGGCGGCGGGATGGCCGGACCGGTCACCGCGATGGCGCTGCGGCAGGCGGGCGTCGACGCGGTCGTCCACGAGGCCTACGACCGCGGCGCCGACAGCGTCGGCGCGTTCCTCACGCTGGCCGTCAACGGGCTGGCCGCGCTGAATGAGCTGGGCCTGAGCGACCTGGTGCGCGGCAAGGGCTTCGACACCCCGACGATGGTCGCCGAGATGAACGGCAGAGCGCTGGCCGAGTTCTCGTTCGGCGACCCGCTACCCGACGGCACGCACAACCAGACCATCACCCGCGCCGACCTGTACGGCGTGCTGCGCGACGAGGCGGTGCGCCGCGGCGTGCCGATCGAGTACGGCAAGCGGCTCGTCGACGCGAAGTCCACACAGGACGGTGTGACGGCGATGTTCGCGGACGGCACCACCGCGACCGGCGACCTGCTGATCGGCGCGGACGGGCTGCGCTCGGTCACCCGCACGATCATCGACCCGGCCGCGCCCGCGCCGCGGTACGTGCCGCTGCTCAACGCCGGTGGGTACGCGCGGGGTGTCGAGCCGCCGGGCGAGCCGGGGGTGATGCACATGTTCTTCGGCAGGCGCTGCTTCTTCAGCTACGTCAAGCGCCCGGACGGCGAGGTGTGGTGGTTCGCGAACCCGCCGCAGCCCAGGGAGCTGACGGCGCGCGAGCTGGCCGAGATCACGCCGGAGCTGTGGCGAGTCAAGCTGCGCGAGCTGTTCGCGGGCGACGACCTCCCCGCGCCCGAAGTGATCGACGCGACCGAGGAGATCTTCGCCGGCTGGAACACCTACGACTTCCCGACGGTGCCCGTCTGGCACCGCGACCGCATGATCATCATCGGCGACGCGGCGCACGCCACCTCGCCCGCGTCCGGCCAGGGCGCGTCGATGGCGCTGGAGGACGCGGTGACGCTGGCGAAGTGCCTGCGCGACCTGCCGGACGTGCCCGCCGCGTTCGCCGCCTACGAGGACCTGCGCCGCGCACGCGTGGAACGCGTGGTGAAGCAGGGCAAGCGCAACGGCGACGGCAAGGCCGCCGGCCCGGTCGCGCGGCTGTTCCTGCCGCTCGTGTTCAAGATGGTGGCGAAGGCGGCCAGCAGGCAGAACTGGCTCTACGACCACCGCGTCCGCTGGGACGAGAAGGTCACGGCCTGACGGCGTTCACCCGCGCAGCTTGTCCAGACAGTCCGCGCAGCGGGTGAGCCGGGGCCAGCCGGACGGCCGCCCGCCCCACACCGGCCAGGCAACGCCGGCGAGCGTGCGCAGCACGCAGTGCCGGCACGGCCGGGGCCTGCGCGCCATCAGTTGTAGCCCCGGATGAGATGGTCCTCCGCAGGACGCTCCACAGTGGTGACCACGGGCCGGCTCGGCTCGCGGGCCGGTGGCACGGTGACCGGAACCTCGCGGCGGTCGCGTTCGGTGTTGCTGCTCATGCCCTCGCTCCTTTCCCCGGGTCAAGGCTTGTTAACGAAACTCGAGAACGGCTCGAGGGGAGACGTAGGCCCAGCCCGGGTCGAAGAGCGGTCGAAGATCGCTGACGACCTCCGATGGCGGCCGAACCCGGTGTAACCATGGGTTGTCGAGAGAAGGCCACGAAGAACATCGGGATTGGGTCTGGGAGTTTCCATGCAGAATCGTCACCCCGGAGCAGAGGCCGCCACGCTCTACCCGCTCCAGCGCGGGACCCTGCCTGCCGAGGGGGCGCGCATCGAACAGAACTCGTTGCCCCGCAACGAGTCGGGCCACGCGATCGTCCTCGGCCTGCTGGGCCCGCTGGTGCTGGTGCGCGGCGGCGCGGTGGTGACCCCGTCCGCGCCGAAGCTGCGCCAGGTGCTGTCGCTGCTCGCGGTCCAGGCCAACTCGTTCACCCGGGTCGACCAGCTCGTCGAGGAGCTGTGGGAGGTGAACCCGCCGCAGAGCGCGCTCACCACCGTCCAGACCTACATCTACCAGCTGCGCAAGCTGTTGAAGCTGGACGACAGGCCGGCCGCCGGGGACAGCGCGCTGACGCTGCTGAGCCACCCGGGCGGCTACATCCTCCAGCTGCCCGACCCCGAGGACATCGACGCGAACCGCTTCGAGCAGCTCGCCCGCCGCGGCCGCCAGGACCTGCTCGCGCAGCGGGTCGAGGCCGCCGCGGAGACGTTCCGCGACGCGCTCGGCTTATGGCGCGGCGGTTTTCTCGAGGACGTCTCGACCGGCCCCCTGCTGTACTCCCACGCCACCCGGCTCGACGAGCTGCGCCGCACGGTGCTCGCGCTGCGCATCGAGGCCGACCTGCAGCTGGGTCGCCACCAGGAGATCATCGGCGAGCTGACCAGCCTGGTCAGTGCCGAACCGACCCGCGAGGACCTGTCGGCCAAGCTCATGATCGCGCTGTACCGCAGCGGGCGGCGCGCGGACGCGCTGGGTGTGTACCAGCGGATCCGCGGCGCCCTGGTCGACGAGCTCGGCCTGGACCCGGCCGCGGAGCTGCAGCGGTTGCACCAGCTGATGCTCGAGGCCAACCCGGAGCTGGACCTGCCCGGCATGCCCGCCCCGCAGGACAACCTGCCGCGGCAACGCACCCACAGCGGCCAGCACAGCGTCCACATCGGACAGCCGGCGCCCGCGCAGCTGCCCGCGGAGATCTCCGACTTCGTCGGCCGCGGGACCGAGCTCGACCGCTTCACCCGGCTGCTCACCGGCCCGGACATCCAGGGCCTGCGGGTGATCAACGTGGTCGGCCGGCCGGGCATCGGCAAGAGCGCGTTCGTCGCCAAGGCCGCGCGCGGGGTGCGCGAGTGCTTCCCCGACGGCCAGCTCCACGTGGATCTGACCACAGAGGACGGCACGCCCGTGGCCACCCGCCAGGTGCTGTGCAGCATGCTCAAGGCGCTCGGCGCGGACGAGGCCGCGGTGCCGAACAGCCTCGCCGAGGCGGCGATGATGTTCCGCAGCTGGACCGCGGACCGGCGGCTGCTGTTGGTGCTGGACAAGGCCCGGTCGACCGAGACGCTGCGCCACCTGTTCCCCAGCGGCTCGGGCTGCGCGCTGGTCGTGGTCAGCCGCACGCCGATCGACGCGCTGCCCGGCGCGGTGCGGCTGCGGCTGCCGGTGCTGAGCATCGCGGACGCGACCAGGCTGCTCGCCGAGACCGTCGGCGAGAGCCGGGTGAGCCAGGAGCTGGACGCCGCCGAGAAGCTGGCGGAGCTGGCCGACCGGCTGCCCCTGGCGCTGCGGGCGATCGGCGCGAAGCTCGCCGGGAGGCCGAGCTGGCACCTGTCGCGCATGGTGGCCCGGATGACCGACGAGCCGAACCGGATGAGCGAGCTGAGCTACGGCGGGTTCGACGTGTTCGGCAGGCTGGCCGAGGCGTACCAGACGCTCTCGCCCCGGCAACGCTGGGTGTTCCGGCGGCTGGCGGCCGCGGACGAGCCGCTGACCACGCCCGAGATCGCGGAGAAGGTCAGCATGAGCCCGGTCGCCGCGCAGGCGGTGCTGGACGAGCTGATCGACGCCGACCTGGTGGAGGAGCTCGACGCCAACGACCCGCCGCAGCGCCACCAGGTGCCGGACCTGATCCGGCTCGTCGCGCTGTCCGGCGTCCTCGGCAGCAGCTGGTGGCGCAACACCACCGGCCAGCCGAGCTAGCCCGCGCTTGCCGCTGCCCGGACCGTTCTCGAGCGAGTGTTGAGCACGCTGCGACAGCGCGTTCCTACCGTTGCCGCAACGACCATCGAAGGTCGGCCGGCGCGAGAGGAACCGCTGTGCAGTCCGAGAGCTGGGACCCAGACAGGTGGCCGGAAGCCGCCGAGGGCGACACCGGCTCGGACATCTCGGTGCTCGCGGGGGCGCTCGGCGGGCACGGTGAGCTGCGCCTCGGCGCGCGCGTGTTCCCGCTGCGCCGCTGGATGGCGCGGCGGCACGCGGTGGTCGGGGCCGAGGTCGCGGTCACCGCGCGGCTGCTCGAGGCGCTGCCGGTGAGCCCGACCGTGGTCATCGTGGTCGCACCGGACGTCGCCGTGGACGGCGTCGTGACCGACCTGCTCGCGGCCGCGCACGGGATGTTGCCCGAACCCGGTGAGGCGCCGGGCTCGCTCACCCTCGGGGTCGCGAGCCCGGAGCCGGTGCGGGCGGGCACGGCGGGCCGGCTCGCCATGTACAACCAGCACCTCGACGCGCTGCCCGAGGCGATCGTCGAGTGCGTGGCCGCCGCCCGGCGCTGCGGGCTGGTCACCGCGCACGGCAACGCCGTGCTGCTGCTGCAGCCCTTCGTTCCGGTCAGCGCGTCCGCCGTGGTGGCCGCGAGCCCGGTGCGCGGCACGCCGGTGCGGGTCGACGGCCGGTGGGGGCTCACCGAGGCCAGCTCGCCCGCGGACACGTTCGAGATCTCCGCCGACGGCTCCACGGTCCGCGAGGCGCTGGCGTGGAAGCCGCAGGCGAACGTCGTCGCGCCCGGCGGCACCCGGTCGGTCAACCTGCCGGCGAGCTGGCGCAGCCGCGCGTCCCTCGACCGCGGCACGGTCCGCAGGCTCGCCACGTTGTCGCGCAACGCCGCGGTCACCGCGGGCCGGCCGCTGACCCTGGACGTGGCGCTGGGCAGGCGCGCGCCGGTCGTGCTGCGCTGCCGCCCGACAAGGGCCTGACGTCCCACTCGAATGGGCACTGCTCCCTCTTCGAGGTGACTTCCAGCCCTGCCGCCAATCCTGGAGTGCGAGTCCCAAACACTTGAGGACAGTGGTCGGAGGTCAGCATGCCCCGCGCACTCACCGTTGAACAGCGGCGCGCGAGCACACCGCACACCGAACTCACCGCCGAATGCTCGACCGGGCGGTGCGAGCACTACCAGGAAATGGTGCGGCTGCGCCGGAACCTGCACGACGGGCTCGGTCCCGGCCTCGCCGGGATCATGCTGCGCGCCGAGGTCCTCACCGAACTGCTGACCGCGAACCGTGGTGGCGCCGAGGAGATGCTGCGCGAGCTGCGCCACGAGGCCGCCGCGTTCATGTCGGAGTTCCGCCGCGTGCTCGCCGACCAGAGTCCCGCCGAGCTCGACGGCTGCCGCCTCGGCGACGCGCTGCGCACGCTCGCCGGGCGGATGAGCCGGGCCACCGGTGCGGCGCTCGACATCCGCATCGACGTGGCGCACGAGGCTGACGAGGTCGACCAGGCATCGCAGCTGGCGGCGTTCTGGATCGCCAAGGAGGCGCTCACCAACGTCGTCAAGCACGCGGGCGCACACCACTGCGAGGTCCGCGTGCGGGTCGACGGTGGACTGCGCTTATCCATTGTGGACGACGGGGTCGGCGGTGCGGGACTGCACCGCCGCGGCGTCGGCCTCACCTCCATGGGCGGCCGCGCCGCCGAGCTCGGCGGCTGGTGCGACGTCACCGCCGCACCGGGCTCCGGCGTCGCGGTCACCGCCTGTTTACCGATCTCCGCCGCCGTGCCGGCGCAGACGCGAGCGGAGAGGTAAGCCATGACCGCACACCTGGCGCTCGGTGAGCGCACCGAGACGACGAAGGTCCTCATCGCCGACGACCACCCCGTGTACCTGTCCGGGCTGCGGATGCTGCTCGACATGATCGGCTCGGTCGAGGTCGTCGGCGAGGCGCGCACCGGCAAGGAGGCGCTCTCGGAGATCTACCGGCTGCGCCCGCACCTGGTGCTGATGGACGTGAACATGCCCGGCACCAGCGGCATCGAGGTGACCCGCACGATCGCCACCCGGTGCCCGGACACCTCGGTGATCATGCTCAGCATGCTCGAGGACCGGGACACGTTCCTCGCCGCGATCCGGGCAGGCGCGCGGGGTTACCTGGTCAAGGGCGCGAGCACCGAGGACATCGGGCAGGCGATCGGCACCGTCCGCCGCGGCGGTGTCGTGTTCGGACCCGAGGTGTCCGCGTGGGCCCTGGACTACCTCAACAAGCCGCGCGAGTCGAGCAAGCCCTTCCCCGAGCTGACCGACCGCGAGCGTGCCGTGCTGGAGCTGGTCGCCGACGGGCTGGGCAACGCGACGATCGCCCGGCGGCTCGGCCTGTCCATCAAGACCGTGCGCAACTACCTGTCCCGGATCTTCGCCAAGTTGCAGATCGCCGACCGGACCGAGGCCGCCGTCCAGGCGCGCCGGGCCGGGCTCGGCCACTGAGTCCCACTGAACCCACTGTCCACACGGGAGCGATGAGGAGTATCGATGTCCGACCAACCCGCCGCGGCGGCACAGCCCGCCGGCCTGTCCCGGTGGCAGTTCCGCACGGTGCTGACCGTGCTGCTGACCGGCCAGCTGCTGTCCGCGCTCGACCAGACCCTGGTCGGCACCGCGTTGCCCACGATGGTGGGTGAGTTCGGGCATCTGGACAGCTTCGCGCTCGTCGTCACCTCCTACCTGCTGGCCTCGACCGCGTCGATGGCGCTGTACGGCAAGCTCGCCGACCTGTACGGCCCCAAGCGGGTCTACATGGCCGCGATCGGCATCTTCACCGCCGGCTCGCTGCTGGTCGGGCTGGCCCAGGACATGACGCAGCTGGTGATCTACCGTGCGCTGCAAGGCATCGGGGCCGGTGGCCTGGTGGTCATCGCGTTCACCATCGCCGCCTCGGTCGTGCCGCCGCGCCAGCTCGGCCGCGTGCAGGGGCTGGTCGGCGCGATGTACGCGCTCGCGTCGCTCTTCGGCCCGCTGGCCGGTGGCGCGCTGACCGAGTTCGTGTCGTGGCGCTGGTGCTTCCTGATCAACGTGCCGATCGGCGTGGCCGGCGTGCTTGCGCTCGGCACGCTGCTGAAGCTGCCCGCGACCCGCCGCGAGGCGAAGGTCGACTACCTCGGCGCGATCCTGCTGGTGGCCGCGATCTCCACGCTGGTCCTGATCACCACCTGGGGCGGCACGCGGTACGCCTGGGACTCGGCGGTGATCCTCGGCCTGATCGCCGGCACCGTCGCGCTCGTGGTGGCGCTGATCCTGTGCGAGCGGCGCGCCCCGGAGCCGATCATCCCGCTGTCGCTGTTCCTCAAGCCGGAGATCAGCCTGGCCCTGGTGATCACGTTCATCATCGGCGTGGCCACGATCGGCGCGTACTTCTTCGTGCCGATCTACCTGCAGGTGGTGCGCGGCAACGACCCGACGACGGCCGGGCTGAACATCGTGCCGCTGATGATGGCCGTGATGATCGGGTCCGGCGCCAGCGGCTGGCTGATCGCCGCGGTGCTGGGCCGGATGAAGGTCATCGTGATCGGCGGCGTCGGCATCATGACCACCGGGCTGTACCTGTTCTCGCTGCTGGACGCGGACACGCCGGCCTGGCAGCTGTGGTGCTACCTGGCGGTCATGGGCATCGGCATGGGCATGGTGATCTCCAAGCTGATCGTCACCGTGCAGAACAGCGTGAGCGGCCGGGACATCGGCACGATCACCGCGCAGGCCAACTTCTTCCGGGTCATCGGGTCGGCCATCGGCACGGCCGTGTTCGGCGCGGTGCTCTCCGCCCGGCTCGCCTCCGAGTCGAGCGGCCTGTCCGACTCGGCGCTCGGCGCGCTGCCGGACGGCTCGGCCGTGCTCTACCAGGACCCGGCCGCCATCCACGCGCTCGCCGACTCCGCGCCCGCCGCCTACGAGCAGGTCGTGCGGATGTTCGCCGACGCCATGCAGACCGTGTTCCTGGTCGCCGTGCCGCTGATGGTGCTGGCGTTCGTCCTGTGCTGGTTCCTGCCCAACACCAAGCTGCGCGACGGCGACCGCGGGCACGGCCACGGCGCCCCCGGTGGCTCCGATGGCCCTGGTGCCCCGGCGGCCGGTGCGGCGGAGCCAGAGGCCGTGACGGTCGTCGACTGACCCGACGGATTTCCCCAGTAAAGGAGCTGACCATGACGTCCACTCAGGCCGGAACCCGCGCGGCAGGTGCGCTCGGTGGCCTGGTCGCCGGTCTCGGGTTCTTCGGCGGCATCGCGGCCACGAAGGCGACCGAGAAGTCGGAGTACCCGCGGCCCGGCACCCCGCCGGACGAGCTGCAGAAGTACTTCACCGAGTCGAGCACCGCGGCGCGGCTGTCCGTCGCCGGGCACGCCGTGTCCACGACCGGGCTCGCCCGGTTCACCAGCGCGGTCTCGAAGCTGGCCAAGCGGTCCGGCAAGGGCTCGGGTGCGCTGCGCGCCGCGGCGCTGGCCGGCGGCTCCTTCGCGGTGGCGACCCAGGTGCTCTCGGCGTCCTCGACGTTGTTGCTGACGAGCAAGGACAACCACCTGCAGACCACGAAGGACCTGCGGGAGGTGTCCTACCACCTCGGCGGGCACCTGCACGGTGTCGGTTTCGGCCTGCTGACCGGCGCGCTGGGCCTGGCCGGGCTGAGCACGGGTGAGCTGCCCAAGCCGATCGCGATCGCCTCGCTGGTGGCCGCACCGCTGGGCATCCTCGGCCCGCTGACGCTGCTGAAGAAGCAGACGATGATCGCGCTGCCCATCGGGCACCTGCTCTCGCTGATCGTCAGCGGCGCGGCGGGCGTGGCGCTGTCCCGCAAGCCCCGCGCCATTACGGCCAACTGACCACCAGAAGGAGGATTTCTCATGAGGGTGACGGTGTTCGGCGCGACCGGTGGCACCGGCCGGCAGGTCGTCGACCAGGCGCTGGCGGCGGGCCACAAGGTCACCGCGGTGGCCAGGAACCCCGAGGCCGTGGACGCGGCCCGGGACGGCCTGACCGTCGTCGCGGGTGACGTGTTCGACGCGGAGTCGGTGGCCGCGGCCATCTCGGGCAGCGACGCGGTCGTGTCGGTGCTCGGTGTGGCCGACCGCAAGCAGCCGACGTCGGTGTACTCGCAGGGCGTGGCCAACATGCTGGCCGCGATGGCCGACGGCGGGCCGCGGCGGCTCATCGCGCTGTCCGCGGACGGCGTGGAGCCCAACCCGAACGTCAACATCGGCCAGCGGCTGGTGATGGCGCTCGTCGTCGCGAAGATGTTCAAGCACCAGTACCGGGATATGCTCCAGATGGAGCGGATCCTGGCCGGCAGCGAGCTGGACTGGACCGCGGTCCGGCCGCCACGGTTGTCGGACGGGGAGCACACCGGCACGTACCGGACCGACAGCGAGCCGCTGAAGGACTCGTCGACGATCTCGCGTGCCGACCTGGCGGACTTCATCGTGTCGCGCCTGGAGGACTCCGAGACGCACGGCAAGGTCGTCTGGGTGTCCAACTGAGACAGAAGGCTGCGGGGATCAGCAGCGACGATCACGAGAGGGATCACGGGATGCGGGTCAGTATCAGCGTCAGCAACTACACCTGGCCGGGCGGGCCGCCGGCGATGCGCGAGCACCTCGGCGCGCTCGTCACGACCGCCGACGAGGCCGGGGTCGACACGATCTGGTTGCCGGACCACGTGATCCAGGCCGACCCACGCCTGTCCCCCGAGATGGAGATGCTGGAGACCTACACGACGCTGGGCTTCATCGCGGCGCGCACCGAGCGGGTGCGCCTCGGCTCGATGGTGACCCCGGTGACGTACCGGTCGCCTGCGGTCCTGGTGAAGGCGGTGACCACGCTGGACGTGCTCACCGGCGGCCGGGCCTGGTTCGGCGTCGGCGCGGGCTACAGCGAGGGCGAGGCCCACGACATGGGCCTTTCCTTCCCCGCCACGGCCGAGCGGTTCGAGCGGCTGCACGAGACGCTGCGGATCGCGTTCCAGATGTGGTCCGGTGACACGTCGGCGTTCGAGGGCACGCACTACCGGCTGGCCAAGCCCATCAACAGCCCGGCGTCGCTGTCCCAGCCGCGCCCGTCGGTGCTGATCGGCGGGACGGGTGAGAAGAAGACGCTGCGGCTGGTGGCGCAGTACGCCGACGCGTGCAACCTGTCGGACATGCCCGACCAGGGCGCCACCATCCGCCGCAAGCTGGAGGTCCTGGAGCGGCACTGCACCGACGTGGGCCGCCCGTTCGCCGACATCGAGAAGACCGCGAGCACGATGTTCTTCGACGGCGAGTCACCGGAGGCCTTCGCCGAGCGCTGCGGCGTGCTGCGCGGCTACGGCGTGGAGCACGTCGTGCTGTTCCACGCCTGGACCGTGGAGTCGTTGGAGGCGCTGGGCAAGCTCATCGAGGCGGCCGCCGAGGTCTGATCCCGGCATACGACAACGCCGGCACCGCGATCGCGGTGCCGGCGTTGTCGTGTGCGTGACCTACAGGCCGAACATGCGGGCCGTCGTCACGTTCTTCACGAACAGCATGGCGTCGAAACCGATCCCCCGCCACGGGTCGATCAGCTGCTTGTACTCGGTGTCGCTGGCCGGGTCATACGGCGACGCGACCAGCCGGAACTTGGCGGGCCCGTCGAGCCACTCGCGCACCGCGGGCGACTCCGGGCCGCACGCCCGCAGGTCCAGCAGGAAGTTCTCGTGGCTCGCCCGGTTGAGCGTGTAGTCGATGAACGACGGGTCCGGCGCGGGGATGTCGGTGATCTTCGGGCCGGACTGCCAGCCGACGAAGATCTGCCCCTGGCCGAACGCACTGCCGATCCCGACGTACTGATCGCCGAAGTCGCGGCGGAAGTAGTGCCCGGTCAGCACCCGCGTGCGGTTCATGTCGAACGGCGGGATCGACATCACCATGGTCGGGTTCGCCGCGATGTGGCCGTTGTGCGCCAGGTAGACGATCTTGTTGGGCACCCGCTGGTGCCAGCGGTTGATCGTCTCGGAGATGTAGTATTCGCGGACGTCGCCGAGCGTGCCCTTCCACGAGTTGAAGTGGTAGAAGCCCAGGATGTTCTGCGCGTCCTGCACCGCGTCCAGGTACGCCACGTCCGACGGGGCGTCCGGCAGGCTCTTCACGAACTCGAACATCGCCTGGCACTGCGCGACGATCGAGTCCCGCCACTCCTCGGTCTTCTCCGGGTCGACGTACCAGAGCACGGTCTGCTGCGGGTCGCCGTGCATGCGCAGCGGGTCGAGGTGCTCGTTGAGCTCACCGAGGCGCTGCGGGGCGACGTCGGTGACGTACTGGGCGATCCGGTCGTAGAGGAACTGGCGCACCTCCAGGGAGTCCGAGCCGAGGAAGCGGACCCGGTCGTGAGCCGGGCGGTGGGAGTTCCACTCGGACAGCCAGCGCACGATCTCGACGAACGCCTCGTGGCGCACCATGGGGAACGCCTTGGCGACGAGGGCACGTGCGGCCTGCGCGTCACCGCCGCCCTCCTGGACGTACCGGTCGATCTCCACGCCGCTGCCCCAGCTCTCCTCCCAGGCGACGGTGCGGAAGCCCATGTGCTCCACCAGGAACCGGACGGCCCGGTGGTGCAGGGTGGTGATGTTGTGCGTGCCGTGCGCGTCGTAGCCGATGCCGACGAGCCGCGCGTCGCCGACGATCCGCCGCAGCGGCGCGAGGTCGAACAGCGGGCCCTGCGGCTCCAGGCTGCGCACCGGCGACGCGTGGCGGTTCAGCCACGCCAGCACGTCGTCGGACCGGGCCGCCGCCGCCGCGGCCGCGCCGCCGAGCAGCCCACTGCCGGCGCTCGCCACGACTCCGGTGGCCGCCGCGGCGGCTGCCATACCGGCGAACCGCCTGCGGGACAGCTCGGCGGGCGCCTTCCGCGATGCGGGTTCGGGATTGTTCATCGGTGAACCACCATTCGTCGCCTTTCCCATACGGATGCCCACACATGGTGATGTACACCGCTGAAGACTCACTGAACGGGAGAGCAATCAAAATAATGCCCGATTCGCCCTCCGAACGGTATTTCGGAGCCGAATTTCCGCAACTGACCGTACCGAGGTAGTTGCGACAGAAATCACTCTTTTACACCGGTTTATCCGAATTTGCGACTTCGGCGGTCACGAATCGATCACCCGTTGTCACGGCGAGGGCGGAAAACTAGGCCACAAGCAGCACATTTCCCAGCCCGACAGGGACTCGAGTCCTCCTCGTCCGGGACACGAGTCGCCGGATAATCCTGCAAAACCTCACGAGGAAGGCGTGTCTTTATGGCAACCACACAAGAACCATCACGCGCCAGGAAAGGTGCGGGAAATCGTATTGGAAAAATTTACGCCGACCCGCAGATCGGGTTCGCGTGGTTACGATTACTGAGCGCTCTGCTCGTGGTGCTGGACCACAGCATGTGGCTGCCGGACCCCATGCGCCCACTCCTCATCCTGAACATCCCGGTCGGTGACTACGCGCTGCTGTTCTTCTTCGCGCTGTCCGGCTACCAGATTCATGACAGCTGGGAGCGCGACCCGTCGTGGTGGCGGTTCAGCGCGCGCCGCGTCCTGCGGATCGTGCCCCCGCTCGCCGTGGTGCTGGTGATCACCGCGTTCGTCATCGGCCCCGTCTTCACCACGCTGCCGACGGGCGAGTACCTGTCCAACGGGCAGACCTGGGCGTACCTGTCCATGGTCGTGCCGTTCTTCCTGCGCGGGCCGCTGCCGGGCGTGTTCGAGCACAACCCGCACAACCTGTCGGTGAACCCGTCGCTGTGGACGCTGCCGATGGAGGTCTTCGGCTACGGCATCGTCCTGGTGCTCGGCATCGCGATCGCGATCGGCCTGCACCGGTTCGTGCTGCCGGCCGTGCTGGGTGGCCTGCTGATCGTCCAGGGCATCTACGACGCGACGCTCGGGGAGTACGACTCCGGCGGGTTCCTCGGTGTCATGCCGATGGCGCTGCTGGTCAAGTTCATGATCGCGTTCATGAGCGGTGTCGCGCTGCACGCCTTCCGGCACAAGATCGCCGTCCGGCCGCGCTACGCGCTCGCGCTGGTCGTGGCGTGGCTGGTGATCCACGAGGTGTTCATGCCGGACGCGACCGCGGTGCCGGGCGGCACGGCGGGCAACGACGGCTCGATCTTCCGGCTGGTCACCCTCGACCACTGGCTGCTCGGCGTCGCCGCCGCGTACACCATGATCACGCTCGGCAGGCACTGGCCCAAGCGGCTGGAGAAGACCCGGCGGTGGGTCTACGGCAGCTACGGGGCCTACATCTGGGGCGCGCCGCTGCAGCAGATGTTCATCGCGCTGGGCGTCACCACGGGCTGGGTGCTGCTGCTCATCGCGGCACCGTCGGCCTACCTGGTGGGCCTGGCGTCGTGGCACCTCGTCGAGCTGCCGACCCAGAAGCTGCGCCGCTACCTCAACGCGCGCCAGCTGCCGATGACGGGCCCGACACCGCGACCGGACTACGAACCGGCCCCGGTCGAACCAGCCCCGACCGAGCCTGCCCTGACCGAGCAGACCCTCACCGAACAGGCGCCGACCAAGCAATCAATGCCGCTGGCCACCGAGAAGACCAACGGGTGACCGGTAGACAAAGGGACACCCCCCGGGGTGAGCACCCCGGGGGGTGTCCCTTGTGCCGATCAGATCATGATCTTGCCGCCGGCGATGTCCGTGGTCTGGCCGGTGATCCAGGACGAGGCGTCCGAGGCCAGGAACAGCGCGGCGTTGGCGCAGTCCGCCGGGGTGCCCCAGCGGCCGAGCACGAACTGCTCCTTCACGACCTGCTCGCGGATGTGCGCGGGGATGCGCGCCTCCTGCTTCTTGGTCAGGATCGCCGAGGGGGCCAGCGCGTTCACCCGCACGCCGAACTTGCCGACGTCCTGGGCGACGCGGCGGGTGAGCTGCAGGATGGCCGACTTGGACGCCGCGTAGGCGTAGGAGGACCAGCCGGGCAGCCGGCCCGCGGCCGACGACATCGTGATGATCGAGCCGGCGCCGCGCTCGGTCATGCCCGGCACGAACGCCTTCAGCGTGAGGAACGTGCCGGTGAGGTTGCCGTCGATGACCGTGCGGAAGTCCTCCTCGGTCACCTGGTCCATCGTGGACGGACCGGGCTCGAAGCCGGCGAACGCGCACAGCACGTCGACCGGGCCGAGCTCGCGGGCCGCGCTCTCCTCGAGGTTGGCGAGGTCCTCCGTGGACAGCGTGTCCGCGGGCACGCCGATGGCCTCGCCGCCCGTGGCACGGATGTCGGACACGACCTCCTCGATCGCGTCCTTGTCCCGGCCGCTCACCACGACCTTCATGCCGTTGGCGGCGAGGAACCGGCACGTCTGCCCGCCGATCTCGCCCGAGCCGCCGGTGACGACTGCGACCTTGCCGGCCAGATCCGGGTAGGTGGGAATGCTGGTGGTCATGGAGATCGATCCCTTTCACTCATGGTTGGCCGGGCGGCGCTGCGGTCAGTCGAATCGGTACTCGGTGAAGTCGGCCAGCCGCCGGTAGCCGACCTTCTCCACGACCGCGAGCATCGACTCGTACTTCAGGAAGTGCGTGCACACGCACGCGTCGGCGCCGTTCTCCAGCGCCCGCGCGGTCACCTCGCCCAGCAGCAGCTTGGCGTAGCCGCCGGAGCGGTGGTCCGGCGAGACGAACACGCCGGCCGGCCGGATCACGCCGGCGATGTTCAGCCCCCAGCCGGCCGCGCCGACCGGGGTGCCGTCCGCGTCCTCCCAGACGATCTGCCGCTCGCCGGCGATCTGCCCGCCGGCGAGCTGCCGGGCGCGCTGCGCGATCTGCTCGGGCGGCAGCCCGGAGTCGCGCATGCCGGCCATGAACCACTCGGCGACCGTCTCCAGATCGTCCTGAGTGGACATACGGGGCCCGCCCGGCGCGTCGTCCGGCCGGTCCGTCTCGGTGCAGATCATCAGCCACTGGTCGCGCTCGCTGTGCGCGGTCTTGCCGGTGAGCTCGGCCCACCGGGCGGCGAAGACCTTGGCCGACGCCGCCGCGCCCGCGACGCCCTCGAGGTCGGGCAGCACGGTGACCAGGTGCTCGGCGAGCTCGCGGGCGGCGTCGTCGGGCATCTCGGTCAGCGGCATCCGGTAGGGCAGCCGCGCGAACGCTGCGCCGACGATGTCGTCCCCGTCGGTGACCCACGAGAACACCGGCTCGCCCTGGCCGGGCGGCACGCCGTTCGGGTCGAGCGCGTGCACCAGCAGCACGTTGTTGCGCGCCGGATCGAGCTTGAGCCAGTCGCCGACCCGCGCGGCGAACTCGTCGGGGCTGGACGTGGTGTGTACCCGCATGCCGCTCACCGGCCCTTGCGCAGCGCGAGGCGGGCACCGGCGATGCCGCCGACCAGCAGGCCGGAGAACCGGCCGATCGGGATGAGCAGCGCCACCTTCTCGGTGGCGAAGTACACCGGCGAGGCCAGGCTCGCGGCCGCGGACACCAGTCCGGCGGCGGCGAGCGCCTTGGGCAGCTCGCCGGAGCGCAGGCCGGCCAGCGCGAGCGAGGCGGTCAGCACGCCGAACCCGATGCCGTGCACCGGGCCGCCCGCGGCGAACGCGGTGTCGTTGAGCCGGACCGCGGCCGCGTCGTCGTTGCGCTTGTCGGTGGTCAGCTGCGCGGTGCAGGCGGCCGACGTGGTGAGCGAGGCGACGGTGGCCGTGCCGCCGGCGATCGCGGCCGCCCGCAGCCCGGGCGAGCCGGAACGCTTGGCGAGCCGGGCCACGGTCGCGGTGAAGCGGGCCACCGACAGCAGCGAGACGACCTGGCCGATCGCGCTGACCCGGCCCGCCTTCGGCTCCCCGTCGTACCACTTGCGGACGTCCTCCGGCGCGGAGCCGGGCCGGGGCGGCGGACCGCCCGCGAGCTTGATCGAACCACCGACGCTGGCGATGAACGCGGCGCCGGCGAGCGGGCCGGAGAAGGCCCCGATTTCGCGAGATGCCATGACGGGCAAGCCTTTCCGGTCTACAGCGGGGTGGACGGGGTGACCGTCTGCTCGTGGATGACGACGTCGTACCAGTCGGCGAGCGAGCCGCCGGTCATGTAGTGGTCGTCCGGGCGCGAGTCGTCGCAGACCGAGCCGATCACGCGGCCCTTGGTGGTCTGCGCGAGCCAGCCCGCCACCGCCTCGGGCGCCTGCGCACGCAGGTCGACCAGGTAGCGCGGCAGGTCGTTGGCGAACGGCCGCTCGTGGAACTCGTCTGGCTGGGTGGGTGTCTCGAGTGGACGGCTGGCGAACGGCGGCGCGCTCCAGCCGGAGTTCACCGTGCCGCGGTCGTAGGTCAGCCCGATCGACACGTAGGACTCGCCGAACAGGTCGGCGAGCGTGGCGCCGGTCGGCTTGAAGTGCAGTGAACCACGCGGCGGCACGGAGATCTCCAGCGACTCGGCCCGCACGCTGTGCGCGTTCGTGGACCAGTAGGCGATCTTGTCGCCGCTGTACTGGTGCCACCAGCGCAGGTTCTCCGCCATCTGCTCGTCGCGGTAGCCGTCGTCGACGAGGTGGTAGGCGTAGTGCTCGTAGAAGGCGACGATCTGGCGCGCGTGCTGGGTGGCCAGCTCGTGACCCTTGCCCGAGCCGCCGGAGGACTGGACCAGCCGCAGCACCGAGCGGGCGTGCTCGACGTAGGGGTCCTTCTCCTTGACCTGCATGATGAACCACGGCACGTGGTCCGGGCGGGTCGGGCGGATCACGTCGAAGTGCGCGGTCAGCTCGGCCGCCCGGTCCGGGGCGTGCTTGGCGACGTACTCGGCGACCGCGTCGTAGACCGGGAGCCGGGTGTCGATCACCCCGACGCCGACGAACGACACGAGGTCGTCCGGGTGCTCGGCGTTCCACTCGCGCAGGTAGGCGACGGCGTCCTGCATCTCCTGCACCCGCCAGGGGACGCCGGACTCCTTCATCAGCGTGTCGAGGTCGCCGTAGCCCGACCGCACGTAGTCGTTCAGTGGCAGGGCGACGTCCCAGTCCTCCTCGGTCGCCACCGTCCGGAAGCCCAGCTCCTCGACGAGGAAGCGGACCACACGATGGATCATCGTGAACTGCTCGCGCGCGCCGTACGTCGAGCCGCCGAGCCCGGCGATCACCGCGTCGCCCACGGCCGCGCGCAGCGGCTCGAGGTCGGACAGCGGCGCCGACGGGTCGGCCGAGTCGAGCGTGCGGGCGTTCGCCTTGATCCAGTTCGCCACGTCCTGGCGCACCTTGGCCCCGGGGTCGGGGCTCGGCAGCCTGTGCGCGTTCATGTTCGGTCCACTTCCTTCGTCGAGGGGCCGTGCCGCGATCAGGCGGGCTCGGCGATGATCATGTCGGTCGGGCCGGCCGGCCACATGACACGCGTCTCGGCCAGCTTCAGGCCGGCGGAGGCGAACAGCGTCTCCCACTCGGCGACCGTGCGGATGCCGCCGCGGTGCAGGGCGAGCTGGGTGACGTCCAGCAGCTTGCCCGGGTGCGGGCCGTTGCCGTCGGGCAGCACCGGCTCGAGGATCAGGATCTTCCCGTTCGGGTCCATCGCCTCGCGGATGTTGCGCAGCACCTTGGCTGCCTCGGGGTCGTCGTAGCTGAACAGGATCGACGAGATCACGTAGACGTCGCCGCCACCCGGGACCGAGGTGAACATGTCGCCTGCGACGCCGTCCGCGCGGTCGGCGATGCCGACGCGGGTGAACAGCTCCTCGGCGGCGTGCACCACGTGCTCCTCGTCGAACACGGTGGCCTTGAGGTTCGGGTAGTGCGGCGCGACCGACGCGATCAGCCAGCCCTCGCCGCCGGCGATGTCGATCAGGTGCTTGGCGTCGGAGAGGTCGTAGTTGCGGAACGCCACCGAGTGGGCCTCGCTGGCCAGGTTGCCCATGGCCTTGCCGAAGAGTGCGACCTCCTCGGGGTGGGTCTGCAGGTAGTTCCACATCGTCGTGCCGTGCGCCTTCTCGAAGGCGACCTCGCCGGTGCGGACCGAGTGGGAGAGCTCGGAGTAGGCCAGCAGCCGGGTGCTGCCGCCGACGTCCTGGGCGATCTCCTTCATCGAGCCCTTCACCCCGGAGCGCAGTGTCTCGCCCAGCGGGTTGAGCCCGAACACGCGCGGCTCGGTCTCCTCGAACACGCCGAGCCCGGCCAGGCCGCGCAGCAGGCGGAAGAGGTTCACCTCGTGCGCGCCGACGGCCTCGGCGATCTCGGCGACCGGCTTGGGCCCGTCGGTGAGCTGGTCGGCGACGCCGAGCTCGGCGGCGACCGAGATCATCTGGGTGGCCAGCGCGCCGTACAGCATCTCCATCATCTGCATGGGCGGCGGCGCCTCGCCGTTGTAGGGCAGGGCGTAGGAACCTGGGTTGGTCATGTGACTTGCCTTTCTCAGCGGTGCCGACTACTGCGAGGCCGACAGGCCGCCGTCGACGTAGAGGATCTGACCGGTGACGAAGCTCGAGCGCGGGCCGGCGAAGTAGATCGCGGTGTTCGCGACCTCCTGGATGTCCGCCACCCGGCCGAGCGGGGTGCGCTCGGCGACCATGCGCGCGAAGTCGGGGTTCTGCAGCGCCGCCTCGGACAGCGCCGTCCGCACGAAGCCGGAGCCGACGCCGTTGATCGAGATCTGGTGCTTGCCCCACTCCGACGCGAGCTGCTTGATCAGCAGGTGCACCCCGGCCTTGCTGGCGCCGTAGGCGGCGAAGCCGCCGATGGCCAGGCCGACGTGGCCGCGCACCGAGGTCATGTGCACGACGCGGCCACCCTCACCGCCCTTGATCATCGCCTTGCCGACCGCCTGGGTCAGCAGGAAGGCGCCGGTGAGGTTGATGTCCACCACCGCCCGGAACTCGGCCGCGTCGAAGTTCTCGGCCAGGTTGATCTTGAGGATGCCGACGCAGTTGACCAGGACGTCGATGCCGCCCCAGTCCTGGACGATCTCGTCGACCAGCCCGTCCACACTGGACGGATCGGTGATGTTGAACCCGTAGCCCGCCGTCCGGTTGGTGTCCGTCCTCAGCCGGTCGGCCACCTCCTGGCACTTGGCCTGCTCCAGGCCCGCGACGGCGACGTCCGCGCCGTCCGCCGCGAGCCCGGCGCTGATGACGCTGCCGATCTCGCCCTCGCCGCCGGCGACGAGCACGCGCTTGCCGGCCAGTGGTTTGCTCAGCTCGCCGATCGTGTCGACCATGTTCGCCGTCTCCCTCACGCGTCGTGGATCGCGAGGGCGTAGCCGCCGCCCGGGTTCTCCCGGGAGATCGGCACCTCGCCGCCGACGGTGAGGTGCCGGACCTTCGTCAGCCCCGGCACCGGCTCGGCGACCACGCGCCGGTCGGTGTTGCCGTTGCCCAGCTCGCCCTTGTCGTTGCAGCCCCACGACCAGACGGTGCCGTCCTCCAGCAGCGCCAGCGTGTGCCCGTAGTTGCCCGGGTTGACCTCGCCGCCACCACCGGTGCCGGTGACGAGCTTGACCCGGGACAGGCCCTTGACCTCGACGGGCGAGAGCTTGTTCTCGGTGGTGCCGTCGCCGAGCTGGCCCCGGTCGTTGATGCCGAAGGCCTGCAGCGTGCCGTCCTCCAGCAGGACCACCGTGTGGTGGTAGGCGCAGGTGGCGGCGACGGCGGTGGTGATGCCCTCGACCTTCTTCGGGGCGTTGAGGTGCTCGGTGTCGCCGTGGCCGAGCTGGCCGCGGTCGTTGTCACCCCAGGTCCACACGGTGCCGTCGGTCTGGATGGCGACGCTGTGCCCGCCACCGCCGGCCAGCGAGCGGATCTCGCCGAGGCCCTCGATCGGGTGCGGCGCCGGGCGGCTGTCGTAGCCGCGGCCGGCGTGCTCCTGGTAGGTGCGGCCGGGGACGCGGTCGTTGGCGTCCGGCCCGTCGCCGAGCTGGCCGTAGTCGTCACGGCCCCAGGTCCACACGGTGCCGTCGGCGCGCAGCGCGATCGCGTGGCCGCCGCCGGAGATCAGCTGGGTGACCTCGTCGATGCCGTCGACCCGCACGGGGACGGGGTGCAGCCGCATGTTCGCCGGGCCGAGCAGGCCGAAGAACCCGCCGCCCGCGCCCCACACGGTGCCGTCCTCGAGCAGGTACAGCGTCTGCCCGCCGCCGGGGACGACGGCCTTGATGTTGGCGAGGCCGACCACCGGCACCGGCCGGTGCTGGTTGACCTCGACAGTGCCGTTACCGACCTGCCCGAAGGCGTTGCGCCCCCAGGAGATGGCGGTCCCGTCCTCGAGCAGTGCGACGACGTGACCGCTGCCCGACTCGACTGTGCGCACGCCGTCCAGGCCGGGGACCGGGGCCGGGTTCGGGCGGCTGTCGGTCGTGCCGTCGCCGAGCTGGCCGTTCGAGTTGTCGCCCCACGCGCTGACGATCTCAGTCATACCAAGTTCCTCTCCTTCGCGGCTTCTGCCCGCGGCGCGCCGTTGCTGCGTCCTACTTCGCTGCTCCAGGTTCGTTCCGGGTGTTCCCGACGTCGTGGGGCGTGTGTCCCGGGGGGCTGGGGAACCGGTCCTGTGCCGGTGGTATTTCCCGAGTTCGCAGGACATGCGGCCCATGCGCGCGGGAAGTCGCTCGAGCACGGTTTGAGTAGCGGTCGAGCAGGGAGGCGCGCGAATGCGGTGGACAGTGCACGGGGAGCGAAGCGTCTACTCGAGTCCGTACATGGAGCTGTGCCTGTCCGATGTGGAGATCCCGGACGGCGAGCGCTACGAGCACCACCTGATTCGGTTGCCCCGCTCGGTCGGCATGCTCGTCCACGACGCGGCACAGCGGGTACTCATGGTGTGGCGGCACCGGTTTACGACGGACACCTGGAACTGGGAGCTTCCCGGTGGGTGGGTCGATCCCGGCGAGACTCCGTCGGAGGCGGCCGTCCGGGAGACCGAGGAGGAGACGGGCTGGCGTCCGGGCGAGCCTCGCGAGCTGGCCTATATCCAGCCGTGCGCCGGGATCACGGATGCCGAGCAGTTCCTGTACGCGTCTGGCAGTGCCCGCTACCTTGGGCCGCCGCGCCACGGTTTTGAGTCGGACCGGGTGGCGTGGATTCCGTTGGCGGACGTGCCGGGGATGATCGCCCGCAAGGAGATCGTGGGCGGAGTGTCGCTGATCGGCCTGCTGCACCTGCTGAACGACACGTCGACGGCGATCCGCCCCGCGGCCTGACGCCCACCGATCGGGTGACGGGCGTGGCCTCCGGCCCCCCGGAATCCACGATACCGGCGGCCACCGACGAATCCGGCGCCCAGCACGAGATCTGTGGACAACCAGTCGCCTGTGGACAACTCGCCAGGGGGTCCCCCTGATTTCAATGCTACCGGCCCGCACCGACAGTTCCGGGGCGAGCGGCTGAGTAAACCCTGAGCCTGTGGACCGCTGGTGCAGTTGTGGACAACTTCCCGGGGGTCCCCCGTTTTTCAACGCTACCGGCGGCCACCGACACCGCTGGCCGGTCAGGCGGCCGCCCGCCCGGCCGCCGCGTCCCGGACCGCCGCGATCACCTGGTCCACCTGCGAAGCGGACAGATGCGGGCCCATCGGCAGGCTGACCACCTCGTCGGCCAACTGCTCCGCGAGAGGCAACGGACCCACCGACAGCTCCGCGAACGCCGGCGCTCGGTGTGCGGCCACCGGGTAGTGGATCAGCGTGTCCACCCCAGCCTCGGCGAGCCGCGACTGGAAAGCCGCCCGGTCACCCGGACGCACCACGAACAGGTGCCACACCGGACGCGCCCACGACGCCACCGCCGGCAGCACCAGACCATCCACATCGGACAGCGACTCGAGGTAACGGGAGGCGATGGACACCCGGCGGGCGTTCCACGAATCGAGGTGCGCGAGCTTCACGCGCAGCATCGCCGCCTGCAGCTCGTCCAGCCGCGAGTTCGTGCCCTTGATCTCGTGGTGGTACTTCACCTTCGAACCGTAGTTGCGCAGCATCCGCAGCTTCGCGGCCAGCTCACCATCCGAGGTGACGACCGCGCCACCGTCGCCCTGTGCGCCCAGGTTCTTGCCGGGGTAGAAAGAGAAAGCCGCGGCGTAGCGTGCGCCGATCCGCTCCGATCGGTAGTACGCGCCGTGTGCCTGGGCCGCGTCCTCGATGATGGCCAGCCCATGGCGGGAGGCGATCGTGGCGAGCGCGTCCAGGTCCGCCGGCTGGCCGTACAGGTGCACCGGCATGATCGCCCGCGTGCGGTCGGTGATCGCCGCCTCGACGGCTGCCGGGTCCACCGTGTACGTCGACAAAGAAGGCTCGGCCGGGACCGGGGTGGCTCCGGCCGCCGCGACCGCGAGCCAGGTGGCGATGAACGTGTGCGACGGGACGATCACCTCGTCGCCGGGACCGATGTCCAGCGCGCGCAGCGTGAGCACGATCGCGTCGAGGCCGGAGCCGACCGACACGCAGTGCGAACCACCGCAGTACGCCGCGAACTCCGCCTCGAACGCCTCGTTCTCCGGGCCGAGCAGGTACCGGCCGGACGACAGCACCCGCTGGGTCGCCTCGTCGATGCCGGTCCGCAGCTCGCGGTAGGCGGCACCGAGGTCCAGGAACGGGACGGTCATGCCATCCTCCTCGCGTCGGCCAGGAACTCGTCGTAGTCGCGGTAGTACTCGGCGGCGTCATAGGTCTCCGACACCAGCCACAGGCCGACCGTTCCCGGTGCGAAGTTGATCATGTCGCGCCACACCATCGGGCCGACGTACAGGCCGCGGTTGGGGCTGTCGAGCACGAACGTCCGCTGCGCGAACCCGTCGTCGACGACGACATCGAAGCTACCGGCCACGGCGATGATGATCTGGCGCAGCCTGCGGTGCCCGTGCGCCCCGCGCTCGGCGTCCTCCGGCACGTGGTGGATGTAGTAGGCCCGCTTGACGTCGAAGTCGATCTCCTTGCCGGACTCGACGACGGTGAGGCTGCCGCGTGGATCGGTGTGCTCGGTGAGCTCGACCATCCGGCACGGGCTGATCCGCCCGACCTGTGGCTCGCCCACCCTGTCGACCACGTCCGTCACCGACGACCACCTCGCCCCTGCTCGCGACACCGTTGCGACCGACGGTGCCAAAGCCTGCTCGGCGGCCACTGGAGGACGCCTCGAAGCTTTGCGGCACAAGGGTTTTCGCGGGCTAGCATCACGGTCATGCGCGTACTCTTCTCGACCCTCACCGCGTACGGTCATTTCTTCCAGGTCCTCCCGCTGGCGGTCGCCGCGCGGCGCGCCGGGCACGAGGTCGTCTTCGCGACCGGGGAGGTCCGGCACAAGCTGCTGGGCGAGCTCGGCCTCGAGGTGGCCGCGGCCGGGCGGGAGACCGAGGAGCTGGTCCACGAGGCGGCGCGCGCGGTCGGGGTGCCGCCGCCCAGCGAGCAGGCCGCCCCGGACCGGCAGGCGATGGAGCTGATCTCCAAGGAGTTCTGCCGCCTCGCCCCGAAGTCCTACGTGGACGACCTGCTGCCGGAGTTCGAGCGCGCCCGGCCCGACCTGGTGGTGCACGCGTCCTACAACCCGGGCGCCGGACTGGCCGCGAAGGCCGCCGGCATCCCCGCGCTCTGCCACGCGTCGGGCCGCATCCGCCCGGCGGCGGACTACCTGATGGTGATGTCGGAGGACGTGCTGCGCGAGTACGCCTCCCGCGAGCTGGGCCTCGAGCTGCCCGCGACGTACACCACCTACCTGGACCACCCGTACCTCGACATCTGCCCGGCCTCCCTGCAGGACCAGGACTTCGTGGCCTACTGCGGTGAGCGGCGGCTCGAGATGCGCCCGGTCGGCTTCAACCCGCCCGGCGAGATCCCCGCGTGGGTGCGCGACCGGTCGCGGACCAGGCCGCTGGTGTACCTGACGCTGGGCACCGAGTCGGACAACCGCGTCCTCGCGATGATGCGCGAGGCCATCACCGGGCTGTCCACACTGGACGTCGACGTGCTGGTGGCGACGCCGAAGCTCGCGACCGAGCTGGGCGAGCTGCCCGCGAACGTGCGGGTCGAGTCGTGGGTGGCGCAGGCGGAGCTGCTGCCGCACGTGGACCTGGTGGTCCAGCACGGCGGCAACGGGACGACGTTCGGCGCGCTCGGCTCGGGCATCCCGCAGCTGTTCCTGCAGAACCTGCCCGGCCCGGACCAGCTGCTGAACGCGGGCATGGTGTGCGACGCGGGCGCGGGCGACCTGCTCAAGCACGAGGACATCACCGCGGACACCGTGGCCGCCGCGGCCCGCAACCTCCTGGGCGAGGCGGACCGCATCTCGGCGGCGAAGGAGATCGCGCGCCAGGTGGACGCCATGCCCACCCCGGACGAGATCGCCCGCCGCCTGCCGGACTACGCAGGCTGAGCCGACAACAAGGAGGGCCTCGCCGCTGCGGCGAGGCCCTCCTTGTTGTCGCGGGTCAGGCCGGGTTTTCGGCCAGCTCGCCGTCCCGATCCGCGGCCTGGGCAGCGGCGTCCGCAGCCGCGCGTTTTGCCGCGCTGCGGGCCACGATCACGCCCGGCACCAGGACCACCAGCGTCAGCGCCAGCGGCAGCCAGAAGGACGTGTCGAACGCCGCGGGCGCCGGCCGGACCCGCAGCTGCGCGTCGAGCACCACCACGAATACGGCCACCGCGGTCGACGCGCCGATCTCCTGCGCGATGCTCAGCGTGGACGACGCCCGCGGGATGTCCGGGCCGTCGATCGACCGGAACGCCGTGGACATCGCCGGCATGATCGTGCAGCCCGCGCCCACGCCGATCAGCCACAGCGACGCCACCAGGCG